>Ga0210051_1003162_pt1 | contig 16452 bp, 13 predicted proteins | sample CryGey092014_all_FD_185464 | JGI IMG/M metagenome (GOLD analysis project Ga0210051, IMG submission 185464) | Groundwater microbial communities from aquifer - Crystal Geyser CG23_combo_of_CG06-09_8/20/14_all (SPAdes) (version 2) | ecosystem: Environmental > Aquatic > Deep subsurface > Groundwater...
TTCCAGGCAATCAGGATGGAAGTAAACAAAGAATTGGAAAATTTAAAAATGGCAATTGAGGATGGTTTTGAAATGTTAAAAAGTGGTGGAAGAATGGTGATAATATCCTATCATTCTCTGGAGGATAGAATGGTAAAAAGTAGCTTTTTAGAATATGAGGGTAGATGTACCTGTCCTCCAGATTTTCCAGTATGTAAGTGTGGTAGGGAAAAAAGAGCTGAGATTATTACCAAAAAGGTGGTTAGACCTGGACTTGAAGAAATTATCTCAAATCCGCGTTCAAAGAACGCCAGGTTAAGGGTTTTGGAAAAATTGTAAATTAGTATTTTATTAAAAAGGTATTTATTAATTTTTTAAAATGAACTTAAGATTAGCAGAAGAACAAGAAATTTATAAAAGAAGATCTTACCCTCTCTTGTATCTGGTGAAGAAACCAGATAGCAGAAAGGAAAAAGAAAATATAGTATACAGCAATAGTGGACTGTTTTATATATTTATTATAGTTATACTTTTTACCTGTCTGGGTATTCTCTTAAATATTGGACTTAAGATACAGAGTATAAATTATCAAAAAAGTATATATGAAATCAATGAGATGATTTCTTTAGAAGAAGAAAGGAGCGACCGTCTGCTGCTTAAAATATCAGAGCTAAAATCACCATCAAGAATTATTGAAGCTGCTAAGAATGATTTAAACATGGATATCGCCCGTGTTTTAAGGATAGTGGAGATTTCAGATAGTGGGCTTGAGAATAACGAAAAGATATATAATTACATATCTAAAAATACAACTACTGTAGTTAAAAATTATGATAGTTTCTTGGGAACAATTTATTATATTCAGGATATAGTGCTTGTGGTATCAGAAAGTGTATTGACATTTTTTATTCCCTGATTATTATGTTAGTTTAAAAAATGCTTAGAAATAGTAATAATATCAAGATAAACAGGAAAAGAATATATTTCCTGTTTATTTTATTTTCAATAACTTTTTTATTAATAATCTATAGGTTAGTTTTTATCCAGTATCTAAATGCTTCAGAGTTTAAAAGTTATGCAGAGTTTCAACATACGGGTGAATTTGTTCTCGATTCGAAAAGGGGTAAAATACTGGATAGAAATGGAGTTGAACTGGCAATAAGCTTGAATGAAAGGACTGTATATGCGAATCCAAAGTTAGTTGTTGATTCTGAATATGAATCGAAAATTTTAGCAGAAATATTGGAGCTGGACGTAGAGAATATAAAGGAAAAGCTGGACAGTAAAGATTTAGGGTTTGTGTATATACAAAGAAAAGTTTCTCAAGAAAAAGCTGAAAAAATTGTGGAATATAATCTCCCTGGTATATATTTTCAAAATGAAGCCAGAAGATATTATCCTCTAAATGATATTGCTGCTTCAGTGATCGGGTTTGCTGGAGTGGATAATAATGGACTGGCCGGAATTGAACTGCAGTATGAAAAAGTCTTGAGGGGAATTGATGGTAGAGCAATTGCTGAAAAAGATGTTTTTGGCAATATAATCCCGGGAGAAAATAATACCTACATAGAACCTGTTGATGGTAAAGATGTGGTTCTTACTATTGATTCCCAGATTCAATATATCGCACAGGAAAAACTGGAAGAAGTTGTCTCAGAATTTGGTGCCTTGAGTGCAATTTCCATAGTTATGAATCCCAAAACCGGTGAAATATATTCGATAGCAGCTTATCCTGGTTTTAATTTGAATAATTATCAGGAAGCCGATCCAGAACTGTATAAGATATCAGGTATATCTTTCACTTATGAGCCAGGATCTACTTTTAAGATAATTAATGTTGCATCGGCAATAGAAAATAATACAGTTGGGAAAGACCAGGTATTTTATTTAGCTCCTTCGATTAGAGTTGGTGATAGAGTAATTAGGGAGATATTCAGGACTTATAATGCCAGCTATACTACTGAAGAAATAATAAAGTATTCCATTAATGTTGGGGCTGTTACTATTGCCCTGGGTATGGGAGAAAAAACGTTCTGGGAAAGTATAAAAAAATTTGGATTTGGTGAGATTACAGGAATAGAGTTACCGGGCGAAGAAAAAGGACTTTTTTCTGATTATAAGACCTGGCCTGCATCAACAATAGGAGCACTGGCTATAGGACAGAGTATTTCAGTAACTCCGCTTCAACTACTGAGGGCTGTTTGCGCTGTTGCTAACGGGGGCTATCTGGTTACTCCTTCTATTGTAAAGGAAGTGAAATTATTGGAAAATGAAGAAAATGAAAATAAGCAAATAGAGGAAGGGAATAGAATTCTCAGCCAGGAGACGGCAGATGCGCTAAAAGACATGATGCTTGCTGTAGTGGAAGGAGGAACTGGAACAAGAGCGCAGATAGAGGGAGTAGAAGTTTGTGGAAAAACCGGTACCGCTGAAAAGGTCAACAAAAATGGAGTTGGTTATAGTGAGGGAAGGCAAATAACCTCTTTTATTGGTTTTGCACCCTATGAGGATCCTGAAATTGCAATAATTGTAGTTGTGGATGAACCACAGGGTGGAAAAAATACAATCTGGGGTTCAACTGTTGCAGCTCCTGTTTTCAGAGATATAATGGAGTTTTCTTTAAAGAGGTTAAAGGTCTGTCAGTGAATGATAAGCAGGTATTGATATATAATACTGCAAGAAATAACATAATATTAAATTCATAGGATAAGATAACTTTAATCTTAATGGTTATAGAAATGAGATTGCAGAGCTTACTAAGAGATATAAAGTATAAAAAAATTTATGGAAGTACTGATATGGATATCAAAAATATTTCCATAAATTCTAAAAATGTACTGGACAGTAGTTTATTTGTAGCTATTGAGGGCTTCAAGCATGATGGGCATAATTTTACAGGAGAAGCAGTTTCCAGTGGGGCTGTTGCAATGATGGTCCAAAGAAAGTTAGAAATTCCTTCTCATATAACCCAGATTATAGTCAATAATACCAGAAAGGTGTTACCGGTTTTATGCAGAAACTTTTATCGGGATCCCAGCAAGTCATTTAAATTAATCGGGGTCACAGGAACTAATGGGAAGACAACTGCATGTTATCTGATAGATTCCATTTTAAATAGTGCAGGAATGAAAACTTCACTTATTACTACTGTTGAGTCGTTTTTAAATGGCGAAAAAACTTTTTTTGACCGTACCACTCCTGAGTCTCTTGATTTGAATGACTTTTTTAAAAAAAGCAGACAAAAAAAAGTAAACGCTGTCTGTATGGAAGTATCCTCTCATTCAATAGATTTACACAGGGTTGACTATCTTAAATTTAATTATTTTGTATTTACCAACCTTTCCCATGATCACCTGGACTATCATAAAGATATGGCCAGTTATTTTAATGTAAAAAAGAAATTGTTTTTAAAGGAATATAGGTGTGTATATGGTGGGGAAAAAGCGGTTATTAATATAGATAATAGTTATGGAAAAAGAATTTTCAAGTCTACTGATTTGGAAAGAATATCTTATTCACTTAAGTCAGACAGGGCAAGTGTATGGGCAAGTAATATTAAAAACTCCATCTCAGGAATTGAAATGGATGTAAATACTTCAGATGGTAAAAAGTTAAATATCTCATCTCCATTATGCGGATACTTCAATATCTACAATATCCTGGCAGCTGTAGGTGTCTGCATTGATATGGGTATAAAAAACAGCTCTATTCAGAAAGGTATAAAGTCTTTGTATGGAGTTAGGGGTAGATTTGAAAAAATAGATTCTTATAAAAAGTCAACAGTAATAGTAGATTATGCACATACACCGGATGGTCTGGAAAATGTACTGGTGACTATAAAGCAAATATTAAAACCGGGAGGAAGAATTATATCAGTTTTTGGATGTGGTGGCGACCGCGATAAGAAGAAAAGAAAAATCATGGGCCATATTTCAGGGCAGCAGGCTGATTTTACGGTGATAACCTCTGATAATCCAAGAACTGAAAGACCGGATTCTATAATAAGCATGATAGAAGAAGGTCTGATCGAGTCTGGCAGTAAAGAATATATTAAAGAAACTGACAGGAAAAAAGCAATATTTAAGGCTCTTGAAATGGCGCAAAAAAATGATGTAGTTCTTATTGCGGGGAAAGGTCATGAAAATTACCAGGAGTTCAAAGATTACAGAATACCATTTTGCGATCGGGAAGTAGTAAAGGAGTGGGCTGCGGGGAAAAATGAAAGAAAAAATAAAAGTTGAAAATATAATATCCTGGACAAATTGTAATTTGATTTCAGGAAATATCAAGAAATATGTTTGCAACATATCGACTGATTCCAGAACCATAGAAAAAGGGGATTTTTTTATTCCTCTGGCGGGCGAAAATTATGATGGCCACGATTTTATAGGATCAGCTTTAAAAAAAGGCGCTGATGGTTTTGTATTTGAATCAGGATATAAAGAAGAATTAAATTTATGGAAAAACAATCTTAAAACTGAAAATTTTAATAATCTAATAATCCTGCAGTCAGATAATAATTTAACTTTTTTAGAAAATATTGCCTATGGTTATATACGTAAATTTAATCCAACTGTAATCGGTATAACTGGAAGTGTGGGTAAAACTATCACTAAAAATTTTCTGGTAAATATATTAAGTAAAGAGTATAAAGTTGAATTTACCCCCAGGAATTATAATACTGAAATTGGGGTATCAAAATCGATTTTGGAAATTGACAGCAAAACAGATTTTTTTGTTGCTGAACTGGGTATGAGGGGAAAAGGTCAGATAGAAATGCTTTCTCGTATATGTAATTTAGATATAGGAACTATTACTGCTGTAGGGGAATCGCATATGGTTTTTTTTAAAGACTTGCGGGAAATAGCCATAGCAAAGGCCGAAATAGCAGAAATTCTTTACAAAAATAATGGAATCTTATTTTTAAATAATAACGACAGGTATACTGATTTGATAGAAAAGAAAGTTAATTGTAGGATCATAAAATTCGGTAGAAATAATAATATTGCATTTAATTTTATTGAAAAAAATGTGGATGAGATGGGAAGATTTACTTTTAATTTCTATAAAGGTAGTAGGAAAATTATAGATATATGTTTGAATATTCCTGGCTATCATAATATATATAATGCCTGTTGCGCGGCAGCTATATGCTTATACTTAAATATCAATAAAGAGTTGGTTAAAGCAGGAATTGAAAGCGCAGCTACTTCCGGTTCCAGAATGGAAATTATAAGGAAAAAAAATAAAATAATTATAGATGATTGTTATAATGCCAGTCCTGTATCGGTTAGAAATGCTATTGATACACTGGTTTTAATTTCAGAAAAGAAAAATATGAGAAGTGTAGCTATATTAGGAGATATGCTGGAACTAGGTAATGATTCATTTAAGTTTCACCGGGAAATCGGGCAGTATCTGTCTGAAAAAAAGGTGGATGTCTTGATAGCTTTAGGCGATCTTGCAGAGAATATATTTGATGGTTATAGGAATACTGGTAATTTTAATAAAGATAAAAATCTATGTTTTTATTTTAAAGATAAAGAAAAGCTGGGTAGAGAAATAAACAATTTGCTCAAACCCAAAGATTTAATTTTAGTAAAAGGCTCAAGAGCAAATAAAATGGAAGATATTATTAATTTAATATAGGCGGAAACTAATATATGACCTGGATATTTTTATCAATTATAATTGGAGGTGCAATGTCACTTCTGATAACACCTCTATTTGTAAAATTTCAAAAAAATAAAAAAATTGGAGAAAAGATCCGTATTGATGGCCCAAAAACACATTCTGTTAAGACAGGAACACCAACTATGGGGGGAATAATATTTGTTCTGTCTTCCATAACTGCATTTACTATAGTGACTCTGATTAAATATTACCGACATGAGGTTTACAGTATAGAAGGAATGTTTGTTCTTTCCATATTATTGTTATGCAGCCTGATAGGGTTTATTGACGATTATATGTCGCTTAAAAAACAGAGATCTCTTGGTATAAGAGGATGGGTAAAGATTTCTCTTCTGGCTATAGTATGTTTATATTTCATATTGTTTTCAAAATATATACTCAATGTCAGCACCTATATAGGTATACCTTTTACCGATATAAAAGTTGAGCTGGGAAATTGGTATTACATTATTGTGGTATTGATTATAATCAGTACTACCAATGCGGTTAATTTAACCGATGGTCTTGATGGTCTGGCAGCCGGAACTTCATCCATTGTTCTGGCTGTATTCTGTTTCATTGCCTTTTTAGAATGGTCTATACTTGATGTTTCTTACGGAATAGATATAGCGGTAGTTAGTGGAGGAACGCTGGCTGCATGTATAGGATTTTTATGGTGGAACACAGCCCCGGCTGAAATTTTTATGGGTGATACTGGCTCATTGGGACTGGGGGGACTGGTTGCAGCAGTTGCTATAATTTTAAAACAGGAAATCTTACTAATTGTAATTGGGGGACTTTTTGTTATTGAAACGTTATCGGTGATTATTCAGGTTTTCTGGTTTAAAGTTTTTAAGAAAAGAGTATTTAAAATGGCTCCGATTCATCATCATTTTGAGCTTCTTGGATGGCCGGAGATAAAAGTTATTATAAGATTCTGGCTGGTATGTGTCTTATTTGCAGGAGTAGGATTTTTTATTTATTACTTAAAGTTTATAGATTAAAAGAATGGAAAAAAAATTTAATCTGGTTAAAGATAAAAATTTACTGGTAGTTGGTCTTGGAAGGACAGGAATTTCTGTGATAGAAAAGATGCTCAACTTTTGCTGCTCCATAACTGGAATTGACAGTAATCCTGACCTGAATCTGGAAGACGCATTTAGCAAGTACAAGGATACCAGTCGTAATAATTTAAAGATAATATTAGGTAAAGACACATTAGAAGAAAAAGAAGTCATAGAAAAAATTGATTTCATAATAATCAGTCCTGGCGTTCCGGATAATATGCCGATAATTAAACTTGCCCAGGAAAATAAAATTCCTGTCTGGAGTGAATTAGAGCTGGCATGGAAATTGTTAAGTAAAGAAGAACAGGCCAGGACTATTGCTGTAACAGGTACTAATGGCAAAACAACAGTGGTGACTCTGATTGGGAAAATTCTTGATGATTCCGGAAATAATTGTATAGTCTGTGGAAATGTCGGTCTGCCGTTGATTGAAACTATAGATACAGAAAATAAGTACAACAGCAATTCGCGAGAAAATTTAATCAGAGTCATAGAGGTTAGCAGCTTTCAATTGGAGAGAATATACGACTTCAAACCTCATATTAGTGTAATATTAAATATCACCAGTGATCATATAGACAGACATAAATCTTTTAAGAAATATGGTGACCTGAAATTAAAGTTACTGGCAAATCAGAATGAAGATGACTGGTCAATTATCAATATAGATGACCAGTATATAAATAAAAAAATTAAAGCTATCTCTGGAAGGCAAAATCCGCTGCCGGAATTTATTAAGTTTGGTCTGGAACCGGAAGATGACACAAACATTTTTTATAAAGATAATTATATTTACTACCAGATAGAAAGGAGCAAGGGGAAAATAAATATAGAAAATATTCTTCTGAAAGGCAAACATAATATATCTAATATTATGGCTTCTATTGCGCCGGCAGTACTGATGAATATAAATGAAAAAAATATCGAAAAATCAATTAAAAATTTTAAACCTCTGGAACATAGACTGGAATATTTAGGTTATATAAACAATATAAGATGCTTTAATGATTCAAAATCAACTAATCCAGATGCAACTATGGTAGCTATTAATGATTTTGGTAAGGAAATTACATTGATTATGGGTGGTAAAGATAAAGATATGGATTTTTCTGAATTGATTTCAGTTCTAAACAAGAAAGTTAAAAACTTAATTTTAATAGGAGAAACTACCCCTAAGATTTATGACCGGGTAATAGGAAGCCGCTGTGATTATGAAATATATAAATGCAGCACGCTTGAAGCAGCAGTTAAAAAAGGATTTAAAGTTACCGGCCCCGGGGAAGTCCTGATACTCTCTCCTGCCTGCGCCAGTATGGATATGTTTAAAGATTATATAGAGAGAGGAAACAGGTTTAAAAGCTTAGTAATCTCAGAAAAAATCAGATGCCATGGAAAAAAGAAGTAATATCAAAAGACACAGTTTTCTGAAAGTTGATATAGAATATTATTTTCTATTTATTTTGACTTTAATATTATCAATAATTGGCTTAATAATGATATCCAGCTCTTCTGATTCAATAGGAGAGAGATATTTTAACGATCCCTATTGGTTTATCAGAAGGCAGATAATATGGTGGGCTATATCTTTTATATTTTTCATCCTGGCTTCAAGAATAAATTACCGTTATTACGGGAGATTTTCTAATTTTATAATAATTATACTAATTATACTGCTTGTTCTGGTTCTTATTCCTGGTTTTGGAATTAAAGTTGGCAATTACAGAAGATGGATAGATTTTGGGTTTTTTAGTATTCAGCCTTCAGAGTTTGCAAAAATAGCTCTGGTCATACTTTTTTCCAGTAACCTTGATAAAAAATATAAAGATAATAAACATATTAAAAATATAGTTTTCCCATCATTTTTTATTTTGTGTGTGGTTGCTATTTTAATATTCCTGGAGCCAGATTTAGGATCTGTAATTGTTATAGGGTTGATTATATTTATAGTTTTATTTGTAGGTGGGTTAAAATTTAAGCATTTATTTGGTTTAGGATTTATCGGGCTTGCAGTAACGGTAAGTTATTTGTTTTTAGAAGATTATAGAAGAGTAAGACTTATTGCCTTTATTGAAAGAATTTTAGCCATAATTAATGGAACAGGAGAAAGTGTAGGGGCTGCTAACTTTCAGATATCGCAATCATTGATTGCCCTGGGTTCGGGAAATTTAACAGGATTAGGCTTGGGTAATAGTGTGCAAAAATATTCTTATCTTCCAGAAGCGCATACCGATTTTATTTTTGCCATTGTTGGTGAAGAATTAGGCCTGGCAGGTACTATACTTATAGTGATTTTATTTATCCTTTTTATGTTTTTTGGCATCAGAGTTTGCATTAAGACAAAGGATTATTTTGGCAGGATAATGGCAGCAGGTCTTACCAGCATTATAATCGTTCCGGCAATAATTAATATTTCTGTGGTTATCGGAATGATCCCTGTAAAAGGCCTGGCACTTCCTTTCATTAGTTTCGGCGGATCATCGCTGCTTACAAGTATGATAAGTGTAGGTATACTATTAAATATATCCAGGCATAATACATCGCCTAAAAGAATTCAGAATGATCTGGATAATTAAAATAAGATAATTTCAGATTTAAGCTTAGTGAGTAGGATTTGAATGAGAAAAAAAATATTAATATGCGGCGGAGGAACTGGTGGGCACCTGTATCCAGCTCTGGCAATAATAGAATACATCAAAGATAACTATCCTTTATGTGAGCTTCTTTTCATTGGAACCGAAAGGGGATTGGGAAGAGAGCTTATAACACAATGCGGTGTAAATTATAAGACGGTAAAATCCTGTGGATTAATTTTAAATGGCAGTATATCCAGGAAAATTTTAAATGTAATAAAGTTTTTTTACTGGTTAACTCTGGGTTTTTTGCAATCATTTAAGATAGTGCTGAAGTTTAAACCTGATATAATACTGGGTATGGGCGGTTATATCTGCGCACCTGTTCTTTCAGCTGGTATTTTTATGGGTAGAAAGATAGCCTTGCATGAACAGAATTATATTCCCGGGAGGTTGAACAGTTTTTTTTCAAGATTTGCGCGGTATATTTTTATTAGTTTTGGTGATACAGATAAATATTTTAAAGTAAAAAAAAGTAAAATAATTTTTACCGGAAATCCGTTGAGAAAGGCTGTAGGACAATCAAAAAATATCAAGCCAGAATTTAAGAAATGGGGCCTGGAAAAAGGGCGATTTACCATAATTGCTTTTGGTGGTAGTCTGGGTGCTGAAAAAATAAACAATACGGTAATTAATTTATATAATTATTTTAAAGATAATAATAAAATTCAGATTTTACTTATTTGCGGCAGCCGTTTCTACAACCAACTGGTGAAAGGTGAAAAGAATATTATTGAATCTAAAGGTAAATTTATTTTAAAAATTTTCCCATACATAAGTGAGATGCAAGAAATATATAGAATATCAGATGTAATAATTTCCAGGGCAGGAGCAAATACTATATCTGAAATAATTGAATGCAATATACCTTCAATACTTATACCTTATCCTTATGCGGTGGCTAATCACCAGTTCTATAATGCAGATTTCCTGGCCAGGAAAGGAAAAGCTATTCTGGTTGAAGATAAAGATTTAAATGAAGGAAAAATAATTAAAATTATAGAATTGCTTATTAAGGATGATAGAAAAAGATATAAAGAAATGAAAAATATAGAAATTAGAGATGCTAAAATTAATAGTGCAGAGATTATTACTTCAAAACTGATGGAGAACTAAATTGAAAAATACTGATAATATTTTAAAAAGAAATAAAAGGTGTTTTTTAATTGGAATAGGTGGAGCCGGGATGAGCGCTATAGCTCTGGTGCTCCATGGAATGGGATTTATGGTTTCAGGTTCCGATATAAAAGAATCCCGCTATACGAATGTTTTAAAAAATGAAGGTATTAAAATTATTATCGGCCATAGTAAAAAAAATATTGAAGGTGCAGATATAGTTGTCTATTCTACAGCAATACCTGATAATAATCTGGAAATGGAGACTGCCAGAGAAAAAGGGATTCCTATACTTGCCCGTTCTGATATATTAGCATGGATTTTAAATAGTAGAAACGGAATAGCTATTTCTGGAACTCATGGAAAGACCACTACCACTTCAATGATTTCTTTAATTTTTAGAGGACTGGGTCTCGATCCTATCATAGTGGTTGGGGGAGAATTAAATGAGCTGGGATCAAATGCAAGATATGGAAAGGGAGATTACGTGGTAGCTGAAGCGTGTGAAAGTGATGGATCTTTCTTAAAATATAAGCCGTCTGTAAGTGTTGTTACAAATATTGAAGGAGATCATTTTGATTTCTATAAAAATATTGAAGAAATAAAACAAAACTTTTTAAAATTCATTGGAAATACCAGATCTGGAGGTCTGGTAATCTTGAATGGTGATGAAATATATCTTCAGGATTTCTTTAAATCCAATGATAAAAAGATTATTTATTATGGGGTAAGTCCTGAAAATCATATTTATGCTGAAAATATAAAATTTTCTAATCTTACTTCCTCTTATACTCTGGTTACTGGCAAGGGTAAAAAATCAAAAAAAATAAAAATCAAGTTAAATGTGCCCGGCATTCATAATATAAAGAACAGCCTGGCTGCTTTTGCAGTATGCTATGGTATGAATCTGGATATGGAAAGAGCTGCTGATATATTAAAGTTTTTTACCGGAGTTAAAAGGAGATTTGAAAAAAGAGGGGAAAAGAAAGGTGCTGTAATCTTTGATGATTATGCTCACCATCCTTCGGAAGTAAAAGCAACTCTGGAAGCTGCAGCAGAAGAAAAAAATAAAAGAATAATTACAGTTTTTCAACCGCACAGATATTCACGGCTGGCTAATCTAAAAGATAAATTCAACAGTTGTTTTAATGTGAGTGATATCCTGATTATTACCGATGTTTATGGTTCAGGTGAACAGCCAATTCCGGGCATTACCGGTAAAATTTTAATTGATAATTTAATAGACAGCGGTTTTAAAAATAAAATAATTTATATTCCAAAACTGTGGGATGTAACTGAATATCTTGAGCTCAATATGAGAAACAATGATATGATTCTGTTAATGGGAGCTGGAGATATCACCAGGGTTACAGATGAAATATTAAAATCTTAAGTTAATAATACGGGACTGCGAGATTGAGAAAATTAAAACTAACCAGGGAAGAAATTAAAAGGGTAATTAAAGATACTGAACTGGATAATATAATATTTGATGTGGACACATCTGAATTAACCTCTATTAAAACTGGTGGGAGGGCATTATGTTATTTTGTAGCAGATAAAATAAGAGATTTAAAAAAAATGATTGAGACCTGTATGAAAAACCAAATTGAGTTTATGGTAATTGGAGATGGCACTAATATTTTATTTAGCGATAAATATATTGACCTGGTACTGTTAAAGCTGGGCAGGGATTTTGATTATCTAGAGTTTTCAGATGGGAATAAAATTATAGCAGGGGCTGCCTATAAACTTTTAAAATTTGTAGTCGCAGCTGCGGTCAGGGGATACGACTTTTCCGACCTTTCTGGTATACCCGGTACTATAGGTGGAAGTGTTATGGGCAATAGTGGAAGCAAATATAAGGGAATTTGCGCTTTTGTGGAAAGAGTAAGCTATATTTCAAATAAAGGAGGAAATATCAGAGAAGAGACTATTGGTTTGAGCGATGGTGACTTTGGTTACAGACATTTTTATATCCCGGATTTAATAGTTCTAACCAGAATAGTTTTGAATACCGGAAAGTCTGATAGAAATAATATTTTAGAAAAAATCGCAAGCAGCATAAAAAATAAAAAACTGACCCAACCGGTTAATGTTAAAAGCTCAGGCTGTTTTTTTAAAAACATTCCTGGTTGCTCCGAATCTACTGGAGAATTAATAGAAAAATGCGCCCTTAAAGGATTTATTTATGGTGGTGCCAGGATTTCAGATAAACATGCTAATTTTATTGAAAATTTTGATAATGCCAGTTCAGAAGATATATTTATCCTTTCAAAAATAGTAAAAGATATTGTTATGGATAAGTTTAAAATAGAGTTAGAATATGAAGTAAAGGTAGTTGGGTTTTAATATGTCAGATATATCGGAAAAATTTGAAAATCTCCAGGTAAGAAAAAAGAAGAAGTTACTAAAAATTGGAGTAATTGCCGGCGGTATCTCATCTGAAAGAGAAATATCTCTTCTAACCGGGAAAAACATTTACCAGTCTCTATTAAAATCGGGGTATAATGCTATCTTCATTGATTTTAAAAATGATTTTTACAGTAAGTTAAAGAAAATTAATTTAGCGTTTTTGGCGCTTCACGGAAGATATGGTGAGGACGGCACCGTCCAGGGGTTACTGGAACTGATGAAGATTCCATATACTGGTTCAGGTGTGCTGGGAAGTGCTATTGCTATTAATAAGATATTATCAAAGAAGATTCTAGAATATGAAAATATACTTACTCCGAAATACATTGTCTTGAATTCTAATGATGACCTGGATTTAAAGAAGATAAAGTCGCTTATAGATGAAAAAATATTCTATCCTGTAATAGTAAAACCAAACTGTGAAGGTTCAACTATAGGTGTAAACATTGTGAATAATAATGATCAGATCAAGCATGCTATTGAAGATGCATTAAAATATGATAATAAAATTTTGATTGAAAAATATATTAATGGAAGAGAGTTAACTGTGAGTATTATAGGTAATAAGCCTGTTGCTCTTCCAATTATTGAAATAAAACCAAAAAGTGGTTTTTACGATTATAAGTCAAAGTACGTTAAAAATATGACCGAGTATATAGTTCCTGCCCAGTTGGATAAAGAGATATCCAGGCATATATCTGAAGTAGCGGTAAAGAGCCACAGGGTGTTGGAATGCAGTGACATATCAAGAGTGGATTTTATACTGGATAATCATAACAATGCTTATGTTTTTGAATTAAATACCATGCCTGGCATGACTGCTACAAGTCTGGTTCCCAAAGCAGCTAGAGCTGCAGGGATTAATTTTGATCTATTAGTAGAGATAATATTGGATTTGGCAAATCTAAAAGTATAACTTCAGGTGGTAAAATTAAAAATAGTGAAAATATTATCTTAGCCAGAAGAAGAAAAATTTTCAGGAGGAGACTTTGGAATTTTTTCAGACTACTATTGATTACAATATTTTTTGCAGGAATGGTCTGGGGTTTAAATTATTTTTATAACAGCAAGTATTTTAAGGTTAAAAGTATAGATATCCAGGGCAATACACATTATAAAGATGAGGAAATTAAAGTTTTAATACCCAAAGTAATAGGTGCCAATATATTTGAAATAAATAAGAAAAAGGAGGAGGAGACTATAGCCCGGGGGGAGTTATACTGGGTTAAGGAGGCAGAACTAAGCAAGATTTTCCCTGATAAAGTTATAATAAAATTGGTTGAAAGAAAACCTTTCCTTAAAATCGTCTATAAAGATAGATATTTTCTGATGGATAATGAAGGGGTAGTGCTGGATAAGATTGAGAAAGAAGATTTGAATGAGTACAAAGATTTAATTCTGGTAAGAAATGTTGTTAATTATAGCGTCAATATAGGAGAAAAAATTGCAAAAAAAAATGCATTGAGCTGTGTAGATATTTATAAAGCCCTTGATAGTCAAATAAAAAGTATGATCAAAGAAGCAAGACTTGAAGATAATATTTCAGGAGATATAGTTTTTGAAACTTACAATGGAGAGGAAATCATCTTTGGCGACAGCAGTGAAATAGTAAAGAAAGTTGAAATATTGAAGCAATTGTTAAAAGAGGAAACAAAATATACTATAATAGATTTAAGAAGTCCCGATAGCCTGGTAACAAAAAATAGTGGAGGTTCGATTGTCAGCGAATGATGAATACATTGTTGGTATCGATATAGGCACCACGAAAGTAATCACTTTAATTGGAAGAGTAGAAAAAAATAATGTACTAAAAATAAAGGGTTATGGAATTTCTGGTTGTAAGGGGATAAAAAAGGGTCTGATTATAGATATTAGCGAAGCTACCAGGTCTATACTTAATTCTGTAGAAATGGCTGAAAAATCTACTAAAATGTTTATTGATAATGCTTATATAGGAGTTACGGGAAAACATATTTCTTTTGTAAGTAATTGGAGTGAAATAAATATCAATTCCTCTAATAATATAGTAAGGAAAACAGATGTAGATAAACTTATTTCTATGGCAAATAGAGTGAATATACCCTCACAACACGAAATTATACATACTTTAATCAAGCAATTTGTTATTGATGAAGAAAAAGGGATAGTAGATCCTGTAGGTCTTTCAGCCAGCAAACTGGCAGTTGAGTTATTAGCTGTTTATGGGACAGCTTCTCTGATTACCAATGTTGTTAATAGTGTAAAAGCAGCTAAAATAGAGATTGAAGATATAATTGTAGAAGCTCTGGCTTCAAGCGAGGCTGTTCTTACACCTGAAGAAAAGGAGAGTGGGGTAATACTTCTTGATATTGGAGGCGGAACAACTGATGTTGCAATATATAAGAATAAAAAAATGATATTTACATATTGCCTGCCGGTAGGTGGAGATTTAATAACCAATGACATTTCTATTGGTCTTAATATAACTTTTCCGAAAGCAGAAGAGATTAAGAAAAGATTTGCTAATGTTGATTACAACTTTTATGAGACTTTAAATAGAATCAATATGGGTGATATTAAGATGGATATCAATAAAACAACATTAAACATACGGTTGTATAATATAGTAAATTGCAGGGTTAAAGAATTGCTGAACCTGGTTAAAGAAAAAGTTGAAGGTTATAGTTTTATGCATCAAGTCCCATGTGGTCTGGTTATAACCGGAGGAACATCACTACTAAAAGGTATAGCTCTCCTGGCGAATTCGGTTTTTAATTTACCGGCAAGATTGGGAGTTCCTTATGAAGTAGAAGGGCCTTCAGAAGTGATTAGTAACCCTATTTATTCTACAGGTGTAGGTTTATTAAAATATGCTTCTCAACTGGAAAATTATCTGGATCTGGATCAGATAGTTGAAAAGAAGGGACAGCATACTTTTATGAGTAGATTTAGGGAATTTATTTTAAAAATTCTAAAAAATGAAAGCAGGTGATAGTTGTGAGTTTGAACTTTGACAAAAGTTATTATGCAGTTATAAGAGTTATAGGGATAGGTGGCGGCGGCAACAATGCAATTAATAGAATGATAGAAGATAATTTAAGCGGATGCGAGTTTGTGGCAATAAATACTGATGCCCAGGTTCTTATGATGTCAAGTGCTGATAGGAAAGTATTACTTGGCGAAAGTGGACTGGGTGCGGGATCCGACCCGGAAATTGGCAGGATAGCTGCTGAAAAATCCATAGAATCTATAAAAGAAGTAGTAAAAGACGCAGATATGATATTCCTTACATTAGGTGAAGGCGGAGGAACTGGAACAGGTGCAGCTCCTATTATAGCAACTGCTGCCAGAGAAGCAGGATGCCTGATAGTTGCAGTTGCAACAAAGCCGTTCACATTTGAAGGCAGAAAAAGGATGAGCCAGGCTGAAGAAGGTATCGAGAATTTAAAAGATAAAGTTGATACTCTTATAATAATACCAAATGATAGACTACTGGAGATTTCTGATGATAACACCACACTGCTTGATGCCTTTAAACTCGCGGATAATGTGCTTAAGTCAGGTGTTAGAGGAGTTACTGATCTAATTACTCT
>Ga0210051_1003163_pt1 | contig 16451 bp, 17 predicted proteins | sample CryGey092014_all_FD_185464 | JGI IMG/M metagenome (GOLD analysis project Ga0210051, IMG submission 185464) | Groundwater microbial communities from aquifer - Crystal Geyser CG23_combo_of_CG06-09_8/20/14_all (SPAdes) (version 2) | ecosystem: Environmental > Aquatic > Deep subsurface > Groundwater...
GTTCGCCGATTGCGCCTCAGTAGGTTTGTCCGAAATATCCCCTGAAACAAGTTCAGGGGGATTACCGAATCAATCGGGTATGTCCGTCTTCGTTTCAGTAGGGACAGTATTTTTGACGACCTACTTACTACCGTCCTGATCTCGTTCGTAAGTCCTTGGCGGGAGAGAACATTTCAAACGCTCCACCCTTGGACGGCACTCAGATACCCCCCAACGTCACCTTTGCGTCCCCGGAGTATGGCACCGACGTGACTGGCGACACGGTAGATGTGGAGATTGAGGTTGCCGGGCTCTATCCAATCAAGCGAGTGGACCTATCCGTTAACGGACGGCTCGTTTCTCCGGAAATTGCGCGGAGGCTCGAAGTTGAAGCACCGACGGACAAAGAGAGGAAGTTCGGGTTGACCGTTCCATTGCCTCCCAACGAAGCTACTGTCCGCTTGCGTGCTGTCGCCTATGATGCAGAATTGCTGAAGAGCCGTCCCGCGGAGTTGTTCCTGCGCCGCTCCGGGATCAAAGAGCAGTTGGGCAAGTTGTTCGTGCTTTCCATTGGATTGAGCAAGTACAAGAACCAGGCATGGAACACTATCCAATACTCCGACGACGATGCGGTTGCTTTTGCCGAGGCCTTCTCTAAACAGCAGGGACAACAATACGAGAGCATTGAGAAGCGTGTCCTCACAGACGAAGGCGCCACGGTCACCAATCTCAAGTTCGCTTCCCGCTGGCTGAAAGACACGGCGACAGAGAGCGATGTCGCCGTGGTCTTCATCGCCGGTCACGGGATCGAGCAAGGAGGCGACTACTACTTCCTCTGCCATGACACAAACGAGACCGACCTCGCCAACACCGCTCTCCCCTGGACGGATTTCGTGAACGTGCTGCGCGAGGTTAGGGCGAAACGAGTGTTGCTGTTTGTGGATACGTGTCATGCTGGCTTCGTAACCGGCTGGCGGACGACCGACCAGTTGATTGACCGCCCGAACCGCAAAGCCGGCGTCCTCGTCTTCGCCGCGAGTCGCGGTGAGGAAGCCTCCATCGAACGTCAGGACTGGGAGCATGGCGCTTTCACGAAGGTCTTGCTCGAAGCGATGGAGGGCAAGGCAGACGCGATCGACAAAGATGGGTAGATTACGGTGCAAGAACTCAAATCCTTCGCGATCCCACGCGTCGAAGAACTCACCAACAACCAGCAGCACCCCTACCTCCCCCGCCTGCAGGATTTCGAACCAGACGCGGTGATCGCGAGGGTGCAGTAAGTGGCCACCTGCCAGGGATTAACAGGCAACAGCGTGGCGCTTGTCGAGATTCTTGTGCCCCAAGCTATACTGATACTGGACCGAGTGGGGAGCGCTCCGCCCATACGGGTCCGCATCCCAAAGGGATCAGTATGGACCGGGACAGGAGAGTCGCCCTCCCGATGAGGGACAATCCTCGCAGGAGACACCAACCAAATGAAAGTTACCACTGTCATTTTCGACCTGGACGGTCTATTGACGGACACTGAGAAGCTCCACTGCAAGGCGTATCAAAAGACCTTTGCTGAAATCGGTTTCGACCTCAGGGAAGAGCAGTACTTGGAGCACTGGGTGCGGTCGGGGCAGACGGTGCATCGGTTCGTGGAGCAGCACGGCATCCCCCACGATTCGTACGCGTTGCGGGATCGCAAGTCGGAGATCTATGAGCAGCTTGTCGAGGCGGAGTTGCGGGCCATGCCCGGAGCATTGGAGTTGCTGGAGCGATTGCACGGCCACAAGCGAATGGCGCTGGCGACCTCCTCCCGGGAGGATTCGGCGCGGTGCGTGCTGCGCGTCCTTGGGATCGCACACTACTTCGAGGTCATCGCCACCGAGGGAAGCGTGGAGCGACTGAAGCCCCATCCCGACATCTTTCTCTACGCGGCGGAAAGGCTTGGCGTGTCTCCCGCTCAGTGTGTCGTTCTCGAAGACGCCGAGAAAGGCATCCTCGCGGCTCACGCCGCCGGGATGAAGAGCATCGCCGTTCCCACCGAATACACGAAGAACAACGACTTCTCGAAAGCAACGATGGTCCTGAAGAGCCTCAACGACGTTACGTTAGAGCGTTTGAGGGGGCTCTGATTGCGGCTGGTTCAACCCGCGTTGACAGCGACCCTTGTGATCTCTATAATCACTTTGGTCTATTCTCACGGTAACGCGACAGGAGGCTGAAATGGGCGCAATCAAGGAAAGCGTTGTAGATATGATTCGGTCTCTCCCCGAGGACTGCACCCTCGAAGACATTCACTATCACCTGTACGTGCGCGAAAAGGTCGAGCAAGGCATTCGAGCGATTGATGAGGGTATGATCGTCTCTCAGGAAGAAGCCGAGCAAAGGGTTCAGACATGGTTAAAGTCATCTGGACGGAGCCGGCTCTAACGGATATTGAGGACATCATCGAATACATCTCCCGGGACTCGATGGCCTATGCCGCGCGCGTGGGGACATCCATCGTTGAAGCACCAAGGAGGTTGGAGGAGTTCCCGCGATGCGGTCGTGTCGTTCCCGAATTCGAGAATGGAAACATTCGGGAGTTGATCTACGGATCGTATCGCATCATCTACGTGATTCGTGAGGAAGGCTGTTTCATTGTCGCCGTCACTCACGGCAGTCGGGATATCCTGCGTCATATTGATTCCGGAGGTTGGGACATTCTCACCTATTTGTCGTAACCGAAGATCCTGAGTCCCCCAACCATGGCTTTCTTCGTGAATTTCAGAATGACTTGATTGTGCGCGTGAATCACATTATCGTTCGGGAGGGAGACAGCTCGCCAATGGAACAACGCCTTCACAGGTACAGTTCCCGCATCACTCAGGTCAAGTCCCAGGGAGCATCGCAGGCGATGCTTTATGGGACGGGATTGACCGAAGAGGATATGAGCAAGGCGCAGGTGGCGATTAGCTCCAACTGGTATGAGGGCAATACCTGCAACATGCACCTGAACGACTTGGCCGCCAGGGTTAAGGAAGGCGTCGCCGCGGCGGACCTGGTCGGGATGCGGTTCAACACCATCGGTGTTAGTGACGGGATCTCGATGGGGACTAAGGGGATGAGCTATTCCCTCCAGTCCCGCGACATCATCGCCGATTCCATCGAGACGGTTATGCAGGCGCACTGGTACGACGCTCTCATCGCGCTCCCCGGCTGTGACAAGAACATGCCTGGTTCCATCATCGCCATGGCGCGGCTGAATCGTCCGGCCCTCATGATCTATGGCGGGACCATCAAGCCCGGCCAGACTCCGGGAGGGGAACCCATTGACATCGTGAATGCCTTCCAATGCTTTGGGGAGTTCGTGACTGGTAAGATCGACGACCGGGAGCGGGAGGAGATCGTCAAGCGCGCTTGTCCGGGTGCGGGCGCGTGTGGCGGGATGTATACGGCGAACACGATGGCCTCGGCCATCGAGGCGCTGGGCATGTCGCTTCCCTACAGCGCATCCACTCCCGCGGTGGACCCCGGAAAGATGCAGGAGTGCTTCAACGCCGGCGCGGCAATCCGCAACCTGCTGGAGAAGGACATCAAACCCAAAGACATCGTCACGCGGGAGGCTTTCGAGAATGCCATGGTGGTGGTGATTGCATTGGGCGGATCGACCAACGCGGTCCTCCACCTCGTTGCCATCGCAAAGGCGGTGGACGTTTCTCTGACCATCGACGACTTCCAGAAGGTTAGCGACCGCGTGCCCTTCCTTGCAGACCTCAAACCCAGCGGGAAATACGTGATGGAGGATATCCACAAGGTTGGCGGCACCCCCGCCGTCATGCAGTACCTCTTGGAGAACGGTCTGATAAATGGCGACTGTCTTACGGTAACCGGGAAGTCGCTTGCCGAGAATCTGAAAGACGTGCCCGGGCTGAAAGAGGGGCAGGATGTTGTCCATCCTCTCGAGAATCCCATCAAGAAGACAGGCCACATTCAGATTCTACGCGGGAGCCTCGCACCGGAGGGCGCGGTGGCGAAGATTACCGGGAAGGAAGGCGAGCAGTTCTCCGGCCCCGCGCGGGTGTATGACTCGGAAGAGGACACGATCGCCGGCTTCGAGCGCGGAGAGATCCAGAAGGGCGAGGTGATTGTCATCCGGTACGAAGGCCCCAAGGGCGGCCCCGGCTTGCCGGAGATGCTGACACCCACCTCGGCCATCATGGGCGCGGGGATGGGGAAAGACGTGGCGCTCATCACCGACGGTCGTTTCTCCGGCGGATCCCATGGGTTCATCGTCGGCCATATCACACCGGAGGCACAGGAAGGCGGCCCCATTGCTCTTGTCAAGAACGGTGACCGGATCTCAATTGACGGCGTCAACAACACCATTGACGTTGCTCTCGGCGACGACGAGCTGGCGAGGAGGAAAGCGGAGTGGACGATGCCATCATACAAGGCCACCCGCGGGACTTTATACAAGTACATCAAGAACGTGAAGTCTGCATCCGAGGGTTGCGTGACGGATGAGTGATTGAGGGAGGTGAGCGGAATGCTGCACGGCAAGTATTCAAGCGACGAAGTGGTCCGTCGGGGAAAGGCACTTTATGATCGAGACATCAGGTTGAAGGTCGAGGCAGGGAACTTGGGAAAAGTGCTTGTCATTGATGTTGAGACGGGTGAGTATGAAATCGACGAGGATGAGCTGAACGCCGCCAAGAGGGCAAAATCCAGACACCCCGACGGTGCTCTGTACATGATGAGGATCGGCTCATCTGCCATGTACCGTCTGGGCGGAGGCTTCCGGGTGACTCAACCATGATACGGGGTATCGTGCAGTCCAATGAGGTCTGCATTCGATTGGCAGTACAGGGCGTGAGGGGCGCAACGCACGAGACTGTCGCCGTTCTCGACACAGGTTTCACAGGGTTTCTCACGCTGCCGGGAGAATATGTTGAGGGGCTGCAGCTTGTTCATCACAATGACACAGTCGCGACGCTTGCCGATGGAAATGAAATCTCCGTTTCCGTTTACGAGGCAACGGTCTTGTGGGATGGCCAGCCCCGTGAGGTGCTGACCGTTTGCGCTGAAGGCGGAGTGCTCGTGGGGATGTCTTTGCTCGCAGGTTCTCGGTGGACGATGGACGTAGTACCTGGAGGCGAGGTCACGATTGAGGCATTGCCGGAAGATCGTGGAGGGAGGGGCAATGGAGGCAACCGTTGAACGCATCCCCCTGTTTCTGCTCTGGTTTGTTGGGGCGGCACTGGCGATGATAGCTGGAATGGCGGCGGGACGTGCCTTGGGTTGGCGTGTTCATCAGGTGACTATCGCGCTGTTGGCTCTTGCGCTTCCCCTCCTGACAGTTCTGGTATTTGGACTGGGAGAAGTTGAGTCGAAGGGATAGCTTGGCTCCAGCACACTGATTGCATTTGACCTGACCTTGTTCATGTGCATTTTTGCCGTCCTCCAGTCAATGGCCGCCGGGGAGAACCACACGGATAGGCCGGAAATTCTCTCCAGCAATCCCCGCGACGCCGGATGGTATGATCTGTTGCGTTCACGCCCGCGCACAGTATTGCTCGGCCTGTTGATTGGTGAGGCTGTCGGCATAGAAGCGTTGTCATTCGCTTTCCATGAACTCCTACCATTCCTGGTGCAACGCGAGGCATCGTGGTTGCTGCGTTTTCTCTTGGGAATTGCGGTTGGAATGCCATTATCGGTCGTGTTTTTGCTGACTGAGAGACAAAGGCTCATTCGGAAAGCCCGCAAAGTGAAGGCCTCGCTGTGATTTCGGTTTGGAGGTTGGTGAACCGCCATGCTACATTCCCCTCGTTTCTTGAATATCGTTGACGACGCGCGATCCCGAATCAGGGAACTCACGATTGACGAGGTGAAACGCGCGCTGAATGCGGGTAATGAGTTCCGCCTCGTCGACGTCCGTGAGGAGAGCGAGTTCGCGGCGGGAAGAATTCCGGCGGCGATTCGTTTGGGTAAGGGAGTGATTGAGCGCGACATCGAAGAAGCCTTCCCCGATCTGGGCGCGCCACTCGTGCTGTATTGCGGCGGCGGGTATCGGTCCGCGCTGGCTGCCGACAATCTGCAGAAGATGGGATACACCAACGTGGCTTCCATGGACGGAGGCATCCGCAAGTGGAAGGAAGCCGGGTATCCGATTGACAACACCCCGGTGACGGGCCAAGAAGTCCAGTAGCAGACCAATTCACCGTCAGCGTTTCAAGGCAAATCATGACACCCGTAGCACTTACCATCGCCGGCTCCGATCCTTCCGGTGGCGCGGGGATACAAGCAGACCTGAAGACGTTCCATCAACACGGCGTCTATGGCATGAGCGTCATCACCCTTCTGACCGTGCAGAACACGCAAACGGTCAGCGCCGTCGAGGTTCTCTCGCCTGAGTTTGTCCGCGCGCAATTGGAGGCGGTATTGTCGGACATCCCTCCGGCAGCCGCGAAGACGGGCGCGTTGGGGAGCGCGGCGGTCATCGAGGCCGTCGCCGGGATGGCTGAGGGTTTCGATTTCCCCCTGATCGTGGATCCCGTGATGATCAGCAAACACGGCGCGCCGCTGATCGATGAGGACGCGGTGGAAGTTCTGAAGGAGAAACTGCTTCCACACGCCTTTCTTCTCACTCCCAATCTACACGAGGCCGCCGCTCTCGTTGGCATGGAAGTGACCGATGAAGTTTCCATGATTCGGGCAACTGCAGAGCTTGCCAAGATGGGCCCGAGGAACGTGCTGGTGAAAGGCGGCCACCTCGCGGGACCGGCGGTGGACATTCTCTGGAGCGCGGGGAAGGCGCATCGCTTCCCCGCAGAGCGAATAGAAACACGGAACACCCACGGCACCGGTTGCGTCTACTCCGCCGCGATTACTGCGCAACTGGCGAGGGGTCTGAGTCTTGTGGAGGCCGTGCGAGGCGCCAAGTCCTTCATCACCGAAGCCATACGCTCCAACCCGGGGCTTGGGAAAGGATACGGACCGGTCAATCTCTCTGCAAAATCCTCCCCGGATTGCGCCTGAGGAGTCCAACTCGGGAGCGATCTGGATCTGAGATGCGGATGAGAGCGAATCGCCTATTCCGAATCAGCAAGCTGTAGTGAGATTCATCCATCGTTGCTTTGATCCGGGCGAGAGAGTCCACAGGGGCGAAGCAGTAGGTGGTCTTTCCACTCTGGGCCAGACTCTGAAGACGGGTCTCGGCTTCCGCCTCCATCTGTTGAGCTCGAGGGCCGGTGATTTCGCTTCGATCGCCGTAGATATCTCGTTGGGTAAGAGCTGGCAGCACGCGCAAATCGCGAACCGTGCCCCGTGTCCGGCCAAGGTAGAAGAAGAGGCTGGCGACCTCCCGTTTGCTGCCACGGTAGGCGACAAGAATGTCATCCGAGTCTGATTCGCGCGCCATGCGTTGGGACAGGGGAGCGACGCGTTGAAGTGAGAGTGGGATCTTCGCGGCGTAGTGGAGTCCCAGGTAGACGAACACTCCAGACAGAACTGTCGCGACAAACAGCGGCCGTTGCGGACCTCGACGCAGAGCAACGGCCATCACGAGCCCTGCCATGAACAGGCTGGTGACAAGGGGAGGCAGGCCGGGCAGAATGTTCTCCCAGGGGAACCGTTGATGCAGCTTCATCAGGCAGAGGGCCGTCAGAAAGACCAGGAGTAGAAGCCAAGACTGCCATCGGCTGACTTGTGATTGCCATCGAGCGGCAGGGGCCGTGGCAAGGCGCCACTCAGCCCACTCCTTCGCGATGAGGATCGCTAACGCGGGGAAGCAGGGAAGGATGTAGGAGGGCAGCTTCCCCCTGCCGAGGGAGAAGAAAACAAACACGACGCAGAACCACAGCCAAAGGAACAGGATTGGGTTCGGTGCAGTCGATGCGACGCGGCGTTCTCTCCATGCCTTTGCGACATTCACAGCGGTCGTCGGCAGGCAGAGAGACCAGGGGAACAGTCCCAGGATTAGAACGGGAATGTAGATCCACACGGGATATTCGTTGTACCTGCCTCCATATCGTTGAAGGTTCTCCGTGACGAAGAAATTGTGAAAGAAACCGGGACTCCGGACCTGTGCAGCGAGAAACCATGGTGCTGAGATCGATAGAAAGACCAGGGAGGCAACTCCGAGTCGAGACCAGCGTATCCGGTTCCACTGGCGCGTGATCGACAGGAACAGCACGATCACCAGCATGGGCAATCCGACCCCGACCGGGCCCTTGGTGAGCATTGCCAGGGCGGCGGCGACAGAGAACAGCACGTAGTGGCGCCACCTCCCCTCTTGCATCCCCCACCAGAACGCCGCAAGTGCGAGAGCAATGAAGGCACACAGGAAGGCGTCGGTCACCAATGAGCGGGCCACCCGCAGATACCACAATGAAGAAAGCAGGATGAGAGGCACGGCATATCCCGCGCCCGGCCCAAACATGGACCGGGCGAGGAGACCGGTAACGACCGCCCCCAAGATGCCGGCCAGGGCCGATCCCAGCCGGGCCACCCAGTCGTGAAGACCGAAGGTCTTGAACAGGCTGGCGGTGACCCAGTAGATCAAGGGCGGTTTGTTGAGGCGTTCGATGTCGGCGAAGTGAGGGATGATCCAATCTCCAGTTTCCAGCATCTCCCTTGATGCCTCCGCATAGCGCCCCTCATCGGGATTCTGGAGCTCGAAGCCGCCGAGGTCCCAGAAGACGACCACGATGCACAGGATGGCGAGAGCCACCGAGAACCGACTTGACAGATATTGTTTCATGCAAATCCTCTTGGCAAGTTGAGCATCACAATTCCGTGACGCTTTCGATGCATCCCTGCAACTGTTCAGGCCCGAACCACATCGGTTTGAATTCCTCTGCGGCAAACAAGTCCATCTGGTCAGCAAAGTGTGGACTGCCGGGGTCATCGCTTTGTCCGAAGGGCACCACACTCCACGCTTCGGGGCTGTCGGAGAGACAGACGAGGGTGGGACAGGAGTTTCCACCCACACCACGCCAACGTCGCTGAGTTCCAGAGGTCTCCTCCGTTTCTATCGCCCGCAGACACTGTAGCCCGAGTCGACGCACCCCGCCACCGCCCAGGGCCAGGGACCGGCCGCCTCGTTCAAGGCGCTGGACTTCCCCGAGCGCGGGCCAACGGGTGGGGAACTCCCTTTTGACCTGATCCACGACCACGTCGAATGCCTGGAAGGCCTGTTCGCCCGAATCGGAGTCGAAAGGAATGCAGTGATGCTCGTTGGAGCTGCCGACTTCGGGGCGGCGCTTCTGGAATTCCCCCCGCCACACGAGAAACAGTAGAGCTGCCGGGGAGTCGGCGTTGGCGCAGCCATCCCATTTCTGCAACAGAGAGAGTGCCTCTGCATGGGCGTCAGGAAGAGACCGACCAGCGCAGAGGCGCGCCAGCTCCCGAGTCCATTTCATTGCCGGGAGAACTCGCTTGTCCATTGCCATGGCCTCAGCGTCCGCAATGGAGAATGCGCGCTCCCTTGACAGCAATTCCAGGGCACGGTCGCTACGCGGGCGATAGACGTCGCCGGAGTGCGTATAGAACATGTAGGATGGAAACGCGTCCGCACGCAGCGGCGAACCGGGAATGACGTGGTCGGGAGTAACGTTGCAGTTCTGCACAAAGCCGCAGCGAGGATTCATAAGACGCGGCAACTCACCCAACGGATGAATGCCATGCCACTGCGAACGCGAGTCGTCTGTCTCCACCGGCCTGCTCCAGTCGAGGGATGCATCTCTCCGAGGGCATCGACCGCTCGACCAGTAACCGATGCTTCCCTCCGCATCGGCCGCGCACACATTCATCTCAGGGAATTGCTGCATCGCGAGGGCAGACTCAAACTGCCGAAGATTTCTGGCGCGGTTCATCCGGAAGAGCTGCTCCAGCACTCCCGTCTGTCCCCAGTAGGCAAGCCGCAGGGCAAATCCCTCCGTGCCGCTATTGTGGATTACCGGTCCGAAGTCTGTGTAGTTGGACTCAATGGTTTCCCACAAGATACCAGCGGGGGAGGACACCGGAAGTGACTGAGACGTCGTGCGCAGCGCTGTCCATGCATTGCCGCAACGGTAGCGTCGGGTAGCGGTGTCGATGCACAGTCGATAGACATCAGCGCAGTCAGGTCCTCCGGTGGTTGTTGCCCAGGCCACCCATCGGTTGAACCCGAGCACCGGAAGAGGCAGCCCCAGCAGCGTGAACCCCGCGCACTGAAGATCGGGGGAGTGCAGGTGCATTTCATACCACCGGTAACCTCCTTCCCACGGAACGTGCGGGTCAATCAGCAGCAGGGCTTTCCCGTTGGCTGTTCGCCCGGGAGTGAGTGCCCAAGTGTTTGAGTGCTGGTGATCCTCCTCTGCCGTGGCGTTGAACTCTTGCTTGACTTTCCGTAGACTCCACTGAATCGTGAACCAGTAAGATAGAGAAACTATATCTTCCGGCAGTGGTGGATGTGAGCCGTCAGGGATCCGATAAGGGTGAGAAACCGTGTAACGTTCGACTCCGGCAACGTAAGCGTTCAGCATCTCACGGACGGCCTTGCTCAGGGACGCGAGACCAATCTTCCCCATCTCCGGGATTTGCAGCAGGATCTTCTCCGCATCCTGGTCGATGAACTCTGGTCCTGAAATCTCCGCCATGCGTCCCAGGGCTTTGCGGAAGCTCAGCAGCAAAGCTTCAAGCCGGTCTTCCGCTTGCGCGTACCCCACAGCGAACGCGGCTTCCGCGTTGCTGTCCGCAACGATGTGTGGAACTCCGTAGGTATCCCGGAAGATAGTAGCACTCATGGCAAGCGTTGCCGATTCGTCACGTGTACCCCGCGCAGGAAAGATGGACCGCCCATCTCCATGCAAACAATTGAGCAGCGGCCAGGCGACACGAATCACAGAAGACTCCGGCGGGGATATTCACTTCTCCGATGGTTCGCCAGGCTCTTGCGGCAGCGGTTCCGTTGTCTGGCCGTTTCTCTGTCAGAGGTAACCAAGCCCCTTCAGGCGTTCTTTCATCGATGCTGCGTCCTGCGCGGAATAGGGTGTCTTCCCTCGCTCGCGGTATGCGGGCTGCTCCACGTCGGTCACCAAGGCCGGATGGCGATGCATGTGTTCGGGCCACAAGGCCTCCCGGAGCAGTTTACCGTCCATATCCGACGGGATGGGTAGGTTGAGGAGGTACAGGAGTGTGGGAGCGATGTCCATGATGCTGGCCTGATCCAGTTGCGCGCCAGCCCGGATTGCCGGACCTCGCATCATCAGAACCCCTTCCAGACGGTGCGTACCGGAGAGGTTCGGGCGAAAGGTTCGCGCCAGCCCGAAATCCGTGTTGGGAAGGTACCGAAACCCTCCCAGAGAGAAAAACAGATCCGGAGCTTCATCGACAAACGGGCCTGTGTAGATTTCCTCTTTCCGCCAGGCGACATCCAGCAATCGCTGCTGGCTTTGCGGGTCTGTCACCGTGGACAGAGCCGCAATGATTTCCTCCCGCACCTTCTCATGCTCCGGACCCGCGGGCACGCAACCCTCGGGAGATCGTGCTTCAACATTGACATAAATGCCCGCGCCGCTCGCGTAGGCGACGGTCTTGCTCCAGTCGATGTCTTCTGAGGAAATCTTCCGGCGGGGAGCGATCAACGGCACCACCTGAGTTCGCAGTGCAGTGGGGAGCTTCCCGGTAACGCCGGAAAGCCCCAGGCGAGCGAGCCATCCCTCCACCGTTCGGCGACGGACACGCCATTCGATGTTGCCGACAGCCTGCGCCCCGCGTCGCCTGCGGTAGCGCAAAAAACCTTGCTCCTCCAACCAGCGATTGACGGCAAAGGTCATGTCCGTCGGGCCAAAGCCGTGATCCGACATGACAATCACGGTGGTCTCTTCGCCACATTCCTCAAGCAAATCGCCGAGGACGAGGTCGCTCAGTCGGTACGCATCTCGCACGGCTTCACACAACTCGTCATCGTCTCCGCCTTCCGCTCCCTGCATCTGTTGCTCGTGATAGTTCCAACACAGATGTGGCACGTGGTCCGTGATGCCCAACACCACCATGAACACATCCACAGGGCGCGTTCGCATGAGGCTAACGCACGCGTCGCGGCGTACAAGTTCGCAGGATTTAAGTGCTTTCAGAAGCAGACGTGTCTCTGTTACGGGAGCCACGCGGCCTCCCACCGCATGGTTGTAATCCAGCCGGTAGTCGATTCCACCGCGCCGCAACTCTTCCAGAAGATCGTCGGGATGGCTGAAGGTCACATGTTCCCCCGGGGTCATCATCCCCGAAATCATGCAGTCGCTGCCGGAGAATGGGGGATAGGTCATAGGCACGTTGACGGCTCCGACGCGGATGCCGTGGCGGTTCAGTATCTCCCAGATGGATTCACAACCGATCCAGTCCGCGGTCACGAATTCCTCAGAGAAAGGGTCAGAGGGTCGGGCGCGGAAGTCGAAGACGCCATGCTTGCCGGGGTTCTTCCCCGTCATGAACGATGTCCAACTGGGCGGAGTCAAGGGAGGAACACACGACCACAGAACCCCGGATGCGCCCTCTCTTGCTAACGTTGCCAGGTTCGGGAGTTCCCCCCCATCCATCAGCGGGCCGATGACGTCGAAAGTGGCGGCATCTAATCCAACAATGAGAATTTTGGGTGCGGTCTTTACTATGATTCTATCCTTTGGGTGTCCAACACCTTGTCAGAGATGAACGAGAGACAATGTGAGGAGATTCCGCATGACAGCTATTGCCCTGCGTATTCTTTGCGATCGCGGGACGCAATCAGAATGGGATCCGCATTCACACTGACGAAAACACTTCCGGATCGAATGGAGACCTCGGAGCGCCTCAGTTCCGTTTGTGTGCCAACAGGCACCAACGTTGTCACGGTAGCAGACGTGCCGGAGAGGGGAATTCTGCTTCTCCTCGTTCCGGATTCTCGCCAGGCAATGACAAACTCTCCCTTGCCCCCTTGGAAGAGTACCGCTTTTGCGTTGGAGACGGGGAGAAAGGAAGCGCGCGTAAACTGAATTTCCTGCATCTTGTGCGCCAGCGTGGAGAAGGTGACCGACGCTGGTTTGGGTTGCCCATCGTCATGATAAAGCCCTGAACGCGGGTTGACCGAATCGGGACCTTCGATATCGACAAAAGACCACCAGAGAACGTAGTCGATACCCTTCGCGAAGGAAGCAGCGATACGGATGGGGACCGCCCTGGCCTGGTCCGACGGAGACTGATTCTTGTCCTGCCCTACCCCGGTCAGGTACATGGTTTCCGTGACTCCGTATCTTTTGAGGAGATCCAACGCCGCCTGGGTCACGACGTCATATGTGTTGGGGGTGTCGTAGGTCATGTGGTCGTGGAAGCAGAAGATGTCGAAGGAGTCTCGACCGGTTGTCAACAGGATTTCACAGAACTTGATCGCATACTTCGCCAAGTCCGACTTCAGGACTTTCTTGAGTTCAGCGATATTGTCGACCGAGGGGAATTCGTGCTTGCTGGCGATGGAACTCCGCATATACGTTGATTGATACAGGCGAATCGCCTCTTCCGAATTTCCATCCTTGATCAAATCCCGCAGCGCGAGGGGAATGAGCCAGCGCAACTGGTAGCTGCCGTTCAGCACCCGGCCGTTGGGGACATCTTTCTTGACCGCTGTACTCAACGTTCCGAGCATCTCGACGTATTCTTCAGGGGAGCCGCGGAATTTCCAGGGGATATGGGGTTCATCGAGCAACTGCCAGTAGCGAATCTGTCCTCTGTAGTGTTGAACCGTTTCCGAGACAAATCGCCCAAATTCCTCCATGTCCCTGGGAGGGCAGGAGGCCCATCCACGACCCTTTTTCATCTCCGGCCGGCCATCGATGACCTTCTCCCATCCGTATCCGGTCTTGAATCGGCCGATGAGGTCAATCTCTGGAGATTCGATCACTTTGCCATATCGATCATACTCGTGCCAGACAAAGGAGTCCCCTTCCGGGTTGATCCTCTGCCATTCAAATGCCTCGCCCGGCTACAGCAGTCGCGCTCCGCTGCCGGCGAACTGCTCCATGACCTGCAGTCCCACCAGCGCTGCCCCCAAAGGCGACTTGAAGGGACTATCCTCTGATGACGCAGAGCGGGTCTGTGAAACCGCCTGACCTGACACTGGCTTCGTCGGCCGGCACGAGACCACTACTGTACCCAGGAAAATCGTGGAAACGACCGCGATCAGCGCCAAGTGGTTGGGGATAGCGCTTCTTGTCATGTCGATGCTCCTCTTAGTTATGATTGCCTTTCACAATATAATCCCAACCGGTTCACACGTCAACCGCTACGCCTCTGATTGTACTTGATCCGCACAACGCAACGTCGGTTCCGGTCAGATTGATTCATGGTTTCTTACGATTTGGATCGGGTGCGGGGAGAGAGTCTCCTGCTGAGGTCGCAGTGACCGCAGCAGGTCAACGATCTCGCCTCGGTCAAATACGCGCAGCAGGACCAGCAACCCAACGTAAACTACGATACCGAGGGGAATGGAAACCAGCAACGGACCATCCCGGACCAGAAGCAGCGCCCCACCCATCGTGATGGTGGCAAGCCCCACTTTCAGCAGGTTGACGGAAAGGCGAAGGGGTCCGACAAATTTCCTGACACAGACGTAGCTCGCCGTCAGAAACGCAAGTTCCGCCAAGAATGTTCCCACACAGGCTCCCATGAATCCGAGAGGGGGGATCAGCAGGAGGTCTGCCACAAGGTTCACCAGCACGCAGACGGCGAGGCTGAAAACGTTATACTTCTGCCGGTTTGCTGCGATGAGCAGGAAGAAGAACAAAGTGTCCGGAAACATGGTGAGCGTCACCCATCCCAGCACCATCAACCCCGCATAAGCCTGCGCGAACTCGCGGCCGAGCACCAATACAATGATTTGCTGTGCGAGGACGGTCAGAAACACGGCGATGGGGAACGCGAGGACAAGGAGGAAACTTAGACACTTCCCGGCGGTCGCGATGAGTCGTTCTGTAGAGACTCCGGCGGACCGGCTCAGGGCGGGGTACACCGCTCGAACCAGCATTATTGGCAGGCCGTTGGCTTGCACAACGATCCGGTACGCCCCATTGAAGAGCCCGACGTTCAGGGACGTGCTCATCCAGGCCAGTAGGAACACGTCCAGACGGGAATAGACCTCTTTGAGGACACGGCTGGTGCCGACGGGCAGGGCTTCGGACAGGTAGCGTCGCCAGAAAGGAGTGTCCAATGCCATTTCGGGTCTCGCAAACTTGCGGATGACGATCTGCCAGCCAATCTGAGCGGCGATCCAGTTGGTGGCTGCGGTCGCGGCGTAGATGCCGGGCATCCCTCCGTCCAGATGAATGACCCCTGCCAGGCAGAGCACGGTGAGCAGGGAATTGCTGAGGGTCACCAGCAGGTCGTACTGCATTTTTTCGTAGGCCAGAAACACTGCGCCACAGATGTCGATTGACAGTTGTCCGATAACCCAGGCATACGCGAAGAGGAGGGTGAGCAGGAGATCCGTTCGCGGTCGAACCACAGCGAGAACCGTGGCAAGCCCCACCAGGATCAACAGTGACAGGACCGCGCGTATCCCGATAGCGGCTCCAAGATATTTCGGCGTGAGAGAACGGTCCCTCGCAGTCTCGCGAACCAGGATGTTGTTCAGCCCGGCGGCTGGAATAGCCGCCAGGAGAGAGGTGCAGGCCCAAATCAGCGAGTAGGCTCCGAATCCGGGAACTCCCAGATAGCGGGATATCATCCCGATACTCACCAGTGCAAGGACAATTTGCCCTGCTCGTGTCAGACCGATGAACAGGGCGTTCCGGACGGCACCCCTCCCCGGGTCAGGGATTTCGCAACAGGGGACGGAAGAGGTACGCGCCGCTTCGCCATCGAGATCTGAGGGTGGGGTGTCAGGAATTACCATTGCAATACTTGGTGCTGCGCTTTCGCCTGAAGGCCCGACGGGATGAGGGAATCAAAATGCTCCTGTCGATGCCGGGGATATGTGAGGCGCCTTGGCAGATGCGATTTCGTGGTAAAGCGCCAGGGTCCTTTCCGCGACAGCGTCCCAGGAATATCTCTCCGCCGTGGTTCGCCCCGAGACGGCCAGTTGCTCGTGAAGCGAGGTGTCTCTCAGGATCCTCCGCATGTGTTCCGCAACGAGGTGGCTGTCGGTGGGGTCATCAAACAGCAAGGCATCGCAGCCGTCGGTCAGAACGTCCCTCGCTCCGGCCAGACGAGTGGTGAGCACTGGAACACCCGATGCCATGTGGATGTATGAGCGATGTGGAAAGAGTGAGGAAGCACATTCGGTCATGAAGTCAGACCTTGCAGGAGGGAAGTTGCCTTCGAGCGACTTTGGGGAGAACGCCGCCTGGTGGCACTTCGTGATCCTGGCGCTAAACCTGAACTCGGCGATGAAACACCTGGTGTTGGAGAAAGCCTTGGGGAAAGAGTGGGGCACGCGGCGCTTGAAGGCGCTTCGCTTTCACCTGATCCATTTGCCGGGGAGATTAGTGCATCGCTCC
>Ga0210051_1003164_pt1 | contig 16451 bp, 15 predicted proteins | sample CryGey092014_all_FD_185464 | JGI IMG/M metagenome (GOLD analysis project Ga0210051, IMG submission 185464) | Groundwater microbial communities from aquifer - Crystal Geyser CG23_combo_of_CG06-09_8/20/14_all (SPAdes) (version 2) | ecosystem: Environmental > Aquatic > Deep subsurface > Groundwater...
TGGATACCGAAGCAAGGTGCCCCTCTTCTACGTCCAACCCGGACACCGATAATTGCCCGACTTTAAAAGGCAGATTGACGATTGACGGGGATATATTTCGACATTTTTAGGAATACTTACCTATTACATCCCTTTTTGCCAGCCACGGCTAGTCCTTATCCCCTAGTACGGCTACCAGCAAGAGGCCAGGGCCAGTATGTGTGCCGATTGCTGGTGTCATCTTTGAGCGAAAGATGTGCTCTTTGGAAAATTTGGCGCTAAGTCTGTCAGCTAGCGCCTCTGCTTCATCAGGACAAGCCGTATCCTCAATGGCCAATTCCTCAATGTGGGAATAGCTCAGAGCAAATTCGTATAAACGCTCAATTGCCTTAGCCCGAGAGCGTGTTCTACCCGCAGGCTCAACCACACCATTCCTCAGGGTGATAAGAGGATTTATGTTGAGTATTGATCCCAGAAAAGCCTGTGCTTTGCCAATGCGCCCACCCCGTTTCAGATACTCCAAGGTATCAAAGGTGCAAAGAAAATCTACACGAGAAATAGTCTTTCGGGCTACGTCCGTCACTTCGTCTAGGCTAGCCCCAGCCTGAGCTACCTTAGCCGCCTCCATAACTATGAATCCCTCTGTCATAGTAGCCCATCCGGAATCAATTACTTTTACCCGGCATTTCCTCTTCATTAACCCTATACTTTGTAACGCCACCCCATAGGTGCCACTGAGCCTGGAACTAAGAATTATGGCAAGAATTTCGTTTGCCTCCTGAGCTAGCTTATCATATACCTCAGCGAATGTCCCGGGCGATGGCACTGAAGTAACTGGCGGGATTTTGCTCCGCTTTAACCTCTCATAGAACTGCTCAGCAGTCAAGTCAATGCCATCACGGTAAATCTCTTCTCCCCAGCGAACAAGTATGGGAATTACTGTGATACCTAGCTCTTTGACCACCTCAGATGGCAAATCAGCAACGCTATCAGTTACAATCTTGACCGTCATAATTTGTTAATCCACTATTCCAAGCTCTATTTTATGTGTTTATTCCTCCAATGGCAATAATAGAGGCAGGAGGCAATCCAATTGCAGAAACCGTCCAATGTGTATTCCCCACGCATGTGGGGGTGGACCTAGAGCTAAAATCGAACTAGAAGAGATAAAACGAGATAGAAGGAAAATCGTGATGTTAGTGAAGGACAATTCAATCTTTCAAGTATTTCCGAAGCATCTTGATAATCTTGCTGGAGCAGTAGTGATATACTCGATGTGGGAAGGTTACCTCGACAGAAGCAACTTGCGTGAAACATTGAAGCAAAAGGGCATTGAGTTAGAGATTGTACATACCAGTGGCCATGTGACAGAAAGAGGCTTGCAGAGATTAGCAGAAGCCTTTGAATCCAAATGCTTAGTCCCAATTGGCATATTTCAGCCGCAGGACTACGTGTCACTCTTTCACAATGTTCATATGTTAAACGATGGTGAAGAGTTCGTCATATAAGAGATGAGCAGTTATGGATAGGACAAGCGTGATTGAACGATTGGGCGGAATGTCTAGAGTTGCGAAGCAATGCTTAGGTTCTTGACTCTGCTCTGCCAACTCGTAGGTGCAGCAACCTTGATGGCTACCGGAGTGGGTGGTAGAATCCAAAAGTGGGCAGAGATTAATAAAGTACTTGACCAAAATTGCTGAGGTCAGCCAAAAGTACGCAAATCAGGCCTTATTTATTGAAAGCCCTCAAGCACCGATTGACCGGGCGGTCGGTTCTTTCGTTAAGATTGCCGCCGTGGAAGCGGGAAAGGTGATAGACAAGAAGCATTCCTTGTTGGGAAGTGGCGACTGGTACCGGCAATATGATTGATGATGTTCTAGCGGGCAACAGAAATGGTGAAGGTAAGAATGTAATCACACATATTGCAGAAGGCTGCTTCAGACATTGTGAGGACTACTCAATGTCCTCATTGTCAAGTCGAGTCTAAATTGGGCATCATGTATGGTAGGTTGCCTGCGTAAAGGCGTAAATGGAAATCCCTGCTTCAAGATGGTACAGTGCAATTCCTAAGCGAAGGTCGCGGAGGCAGTTTGACAGCAAACCAGTAGATCCGGACCACTTAGCTCGCTTATATTCGGTTTGCGCGGAATTCAAACCCTTCCCACATGCCAGAGCGGTGCTGGTTACTGAGTCACCTAAGCGGCTCTTCAAAGGTATCATGGGCCTCTTCGGTAAGATAGAAGGTGCCCCTAGTTTCGTTGCTTTCATTGGTAACATGGAAAGTCCTTATGTTCAAGAAGAGATCGGCTATACCAGGGAAGGTATCGTTCTGGGGGCAACCGCTTTGCAATTAGCTACCTGTTGGGTCGGTGGATTTTTCAGACCAGACGTGGCTGCCGCTGTCGCAGGGACAGGTGAAAATGAAAGAGTTTTGGCAGTAACGCCGGTCGGTTATGCCAAAGAATCTCAATCAATAGAAAAAAAGCTGATGACAGGCTTTGGCCGCAACCCACCAACGTAAACGTCTATCATCTCTTGTTACAGGGCTTCGAGAGACGGAGTGGCCAGGGTGGATAAGGGCAGCCCTTGAGGCTGCCAGACTCGCCCCTTCCGCTATGAACCGCCAACCATGGAGTTTCTATATAGAACGAAACAACATAACCGTTTCGGTAAGTAGACCCGGGATGGAATTCAGCGTCGCCAAACGTTTGGATTGCGGTATTGCCATGCTGCACATGGAAGTGGCCGCATTAAGAAGTTGTCCGAAAACTCCAAAAATGGCACTTTTTCAAAGCTAAGCAATTTTCTGGTCAAAGCTACGGTACTGAGTTTTTGGACACCCTCTTAAGTTATGGCATCAGGGGAGAATGGGAGTTCTTGAAAGCTCCTCAGGTTGCGCGTTTCAGGATTAGCTGAGAACATGATAATTGCCCATTATCGACTGAGGTCACAATAGTTTGAATTGTTCAATGTTAATGGCAAAAGAGTAGAACTAATTCTCCATAGTAACTGCACCGGCAGAGGTTTGTGACACCTCTGAAAAAGCCGACCATGTCAGGTTTCTCGAGCAGGCCATTTCCTGTACATTTTAGTTGCATCAAAAGAAGAACTAGTCATAAAATAAGAGCAGTAGAGAGAAGCCTCGGTTTTTGTGAGGGGGAAATTAGGAGTTTGCAATGTCATCTATATAGTTTGCTAATATTAACATAATTAACAGAGGTTTCGACACAAGAATGACGTCAAATGAACTTGTATCCAAAGCCCGGGACAAATGGGAGGAGGCTCTCAGGAATATGCGAGCCGAGTTGGATAAGCCGCATCCTGATTGGGAAAAGCTGGATAAACTGGCTGATAATTCTTTGGATGCACTTTGCCGTTTCATTGAAATCTTGAAGGGACAGAAGAAGTCCCAGCCGTGAGCACAATATACAGCGAAGGGTGCTGACAGTTGGAATCATCTCCAAGGCGAGGGCCTTCCTTATAACGGCGATTATTGGTAATTTTGCTAACGATAGTGTCACATGTTGGTCAAGGATTACTCCAGTGCCTGGGATGACATATCATGTCCGCATTGCGGGACAAAAACAAAAACGATGATATTTGCTGTTGGTCATTGCCCTAGGTGTGGGCAAAGTCTAACTCTACTCGCCCTATCCAAAGGGGCCGCACACTAACCTTCAAGATGCGATGTATCATTTAGCGTAATAAGGTGGGGATTACTATTGTCCACTCGTATCAAGCTCAGCGATGCGTTATTGATCTCAAATCTGCGATAAATGCTATTCGGTACCCCAAGAGCATGCGCCACTAATACCCTGATAATAACATCGTGGGTCACGATTAGGGCTTGCTTGTCCTGGTTAGCTCTCACTACCGTCTCAAAGGCTCGAACGGCACGCTCAGTTACCTGCCTCAAACTTTCACCGTTAGGCATGGTTACCTCTGAAGGGTCAGTCCTCAACTGCTGCCAGAGTTCTGGCCACCTTCGCTTGATTTCATTCGCATACAGTCCCTGCCAGTCTCCGAGCTGAATTTCGATTAAGTCGTCCAAGACCTTCAACTCTAGCTTGTGAGATTCAGCGAGAATCGCTGCGGTAGCATAGGCTCTCCGAAGTGGACTAGTGTAAACCGAAGCGATGGGCAGATTAGCTAACCTTGAAGCCAAACGGCGTGCCTGAGTATAGCCTATCTCATTTAGATCTTCGTCGGACCAGCCCATAAAGAAGCCAGTAACGTTTGAATTAGTTTGCCCATGGCGCACGAGAATGACTGTTGCTGTCATAGTTTCGGAAACAACATAATAGCTTCAGATTTTCTTTAAAACTTACCCTGAATTAAGTTCAGGGCTCTTTCGCGGCTAAGTCTGGTCTACCTTAAACCAAATCCTCGGCAAAAACCATGACAAAAGCTCTTCATTCTTACTTATGTCTTCTTCGAGGGCGTTGGCTGAGAAACTGACTTTTTAGGCTTAAAATCGCCCTTCTTTTTCTTTTTTTCCTTTCCGTCCATTTTATGTTACCTCCTTCTTTGTTCAAATTAGTAAGTGCGCAGACATCGTTCCATGCATCAGGTCATCTCGTCGAGCAAGGACTTAGCATTTCTCCCTGAGATTTGGTGATTGTAACCACCTTCCAGGACATCATGGTTAGCTACCATTTCGCCATTTCCATAAAAATAAAGGATGAAGGCATTCTTTGCCACCTATCAAAAATCCACAGCTAACTTTGATTCCCTCTTCGACTCGATGGAATAGCTGGATACATCATCATAGCCTAGTCGCTTTAACTTCTCAAATGCTTAAGGGTTGTCTTGTCCAATGCCTCCTGCAACAAATCGAATCCTCACGGGCACGTGGTCATTCTGTCACCGCATACCTTGCCGGTTTCGAGTCGCGGCCTGGTCTACCCATTCAGGGTTGAGGCTTAACAGCTAACAGGTAGGGGAGTATCATTGGCCTAATACAACGGTGGGGGTCGGGTATATCTTCATCAAGAATTGAAATGGTGTAACAGATCCCGTATTCGTAACAAGATTGCCACGCCTTCGGCTCGCAATGACAAATCCTGGGTGGGGAAATCTGGTTCGCAACGTAGACATATCCTGAATCAAGTTCAGGACTATTCTGAAACATCCTAGACGGTAGTCTAGGATTCATAGTCATTGATATATTGTAACTGCACAGCTATCCTCATGTCACCCTGAGTAAAGCGAAGGGTCTAGGAGATTCTTCGCCTTCGGCTCAGAATGACAGCAGGGTGAGTAGTTACGATATATTGGCCGGTAACTTTGGGGTCATCGGGTTCAAGAACGGCACCAGAATATATCGTGACAAGGAGCAGAGTCCTCTTCTTGTAGAGTTCCCGTGATATGAATGCGGCAAATCTGGAAATTGCTATTTACAAGGGAGATGACTCGACTACGTACCTGCTAATCAGCTCCACAGTATCTACTACATTGAGCTTCCGGAAGAGTAAGGAGAATCGGTTTTCGAGGGCCTCACGTATGTCTATCAGATTCTCCTCAGGCAGGTTCCACATTTCCTTCTTGAAATCGCCAAATCCTTTCTTTCGGGTTTTATAGAGGAATTGCTCATTGGTATCCTTTATCTCTTTCTCACTGATATACTTACGTTGCAGATGTTCGTAGATCTTAGTTAGCAATTCCTTGGGAAAACGTGGGCTATCGTAGATCAGGTTTTGAAATCCTGTAGCCAGGTGAACTTCCAACGTGCCAACCTCCGGGAACATGTCAAATGCCTCGTCGGGAAGAGTAGAGGCTCCATGCTGCACGGCACCCCCCATCCCATATTCCTCTCGAGCCACTCTAGATAGCTCTTTCAGAGTCTGGAAGTCAATCTCAATTTCGGCAATCGAGCCATCAGGTAAAACAACTCCTCCATGCGTTGTGCCAGTCTGTACACTTATTTTCGAGATTCCCTTGACATTTGGGCCAAACAGACTGAGATATCCTGCCATAAAGGTCATGAGATCCCTCACGGTGCTATTCTTCTTGCCTACTTCACCAATTTCACCCCCGACCGAAATGGTTGTTCCTCCAGGCTCCAGGTCACGTATGAATTTGGTCATATCCACAGTGACCAGGCAATTTTTTTCCTGTTGCTCCTCGAGCTTACGCCTTTCTAAATCCACAAGGGTGGAGGCATCTATATCGATGTTTAGAAACCCAGCGCCTATTGCCTCCCGGATTAGCTCCTTGATTGCGTTCAATTCCTTTCTGCCCTGAATTAAGTTCAGGGTATATTTGCTCCGACTGACCTGAAAGTGGTCTCCCTGGATGAAAACAGGGCCGGCGAACCCCTCTCTAATCGCCGCCGCCAGAACACAGGCGGCATATTCAGCTGGTCTTTGGTCCGTGTAGCCTATCTCAGAGCGAGCAATTTCGAAGATGAACGCACCAACTCTATGTTTCAGGGCTGCCCTGAAGACCGCTCTGGCAACCTGGTAAGTTAGCCCGCGTATATTTATGGCCGGGACCGTTACATTATGATAGAGTCCTTTGCCAGCCGCCTCGTAAAGGTTCTGAATACTTGCTGGGAAAATCCCAAGGTTTGAGGCTAGTTTCCTAATTTCCCTGCGGCAATCTTCTTTGGCACCGTCATCAGGGCCAAAAACAGCACTTTCAACAAGCGAGTCAATCTTGTCAGGGGAGATTGACTCACCTTTTCTCAGCCGTGGGCTCTCCCCTGATAGCAGCTTCCCAGATTGCGTCGTTTCTTTTGATTCAGAATCTCTGTTCACCGTCATGCCTCAAGAGAGTTCGGCGTCCATTATATCTTTCAGTATCATAACGTGTCTCAACGTTTACAAAATTCGGCTTTCCTATGACCTTCTCAAGCGGGCAAGCCGTAATCTTGCCATTTCTATAGCACACCATCTTACCGAAGTCCTTCATTACTACTAAGTCAACAGCCGCAATGCCAAAATACCTACCCATTCTCCGATCATAGGCACATGGAGCGCCACCCCGTTGCAGATGACTCAGAACTACGCTTCGTGTTTCTAGCCCCGTGCCATTGCTGATTTCTCTAGCTAGGAAATCAGCAATTCCGCCCAGGGTCTTGTGGCCGAAGTCGTCTAGGCCTTCTTCTCTTACGAATTCTAATCCTCCCATTGGCTTCGCCCCCTCGGCGACTACTATGATGTCGTACCTAGCGCCCGCCTTCCTCCCTTCTACAACCAGCGCATTCACCTTTCCAGTGGAAAAGTCATATTCTGGGATAAGGATAATAAAGGCTCCACTAGATTCTCCACCTTCTAGAGCTAGCCAGCCGGTGTTTCTCCCCATAGTTTCTACAACAAATATCCTCTTGTGCGAGCCAGCGGTGGTTCTCAATCTATCGATTTCCTCAGTTATGACATTTAGAGCCGTCTCGAACCCCAGCGTATAATCAGTTTCGGGCAGGTCCTTGTCAATTGTCTTGGGAATACCAACAACATTCACTCCCTGCTGTATTAGCCTACAAGCGACCTGTAGCGTGTCGTCCCCACCGATGACTATCAGCGCTTCTAAGCCAAACTTTTCTATGTTAGCTAATACCGTTTTCGATTGGTCATTCTGGGGATTATAGGGATTTGTACGCGACGTCCCCAGCATGGTGCCACCATATCTGTCCCAGGTCCTGACTATCTCCTCATTCAGCGGCACGATGTACCCACGAGGGACATCAGGACCCACAGATTCCCCATATATTAATCCTCTCCATCCATCCCGAATCCCCAAAACCTCGTACTGAATCCCCTTTTCGCGTCCCAATCGCTCATCCAGCGCGGTTTTAACTATCCACTTGATCGCCGGATTGATGCCGGCACAGTCTCCACCACCAGTCAGAATACCTATTCTGCTCCTTCTCATAACAATAGGTATATTAGGAGGCAAGCTTTCTGTTGTCAAGGACGCGATTTGAATGGCTCTCCGTCAATTAGTGTGAAAAACCTCCTGAAGCTTTAGTGCTGGCAGCTATCTCATTATTTGTAAGAGGTATCCTCCTTCTCAGGTTATCGACGTTACGGTACCCGTAAGCCATTCGTTTGATGACCTTTATCCTGTTGTTCTTCCCCTCTACAAAGCCGTTGGTTACACGATGGTTAAAGTAGTTGAGAATCTCATTGCGCCAGTTTCTGAATATAGAAAGCACAGCTCTAAACTCCTTAAATCCACTCTTACGAACAGATTCCTCCCACTGATAGAGAGAGGCTTCCGCCTCAGCACGACTTGAGATTCTATACCATTCCCTAAGACCTTCCTTTAACCTCCAGGCTACAGCCAGCTCAGGATAGTAGCTGAATAGATGGCCTAGCCTTATCTTTTCCTCATCATTCAGGCTCTCAGCTTTACGCAAGAGGAGGTAGCGACTATGGAAAAGAAGCCACCTCTTGCCCTTGCCTTCCCTATTTTGCAATTTTGTTCGCACTTTACCCAAAGCCTGGTTAACATGGACTATCACATGGAACTTATCTACCACAATGTTAGCTTTGGGCAAGCACATCTGGACAGCTTGTCTGAATGGCTCATGCATATCCATGACCACCACCTCAACTATCTCAGGATCAGGAAGGGCGGTGAAATACTTCTCCAGTTTACTCTTACCACAGCCCTCAACTATACCCAAAACCTTCCTTCCCTCAATGTCGCTTATAGTGGTATCAAACATCCTCTTCTTCACCGAAAATTCATCAAGTCCTATTACCCTGCTGGCTTTGGGCTTCCCCTCATCAACTCCTAACTCCAGGGCGGCTTCCTCGGTAAAGCTTCTCCTCACCAGACTTTCACTTACTCCTTCTTCTTTGGCCACCCGGCTTATTGCTTGATGACTTGCCCGCTCACCAAGATATTTCCTCAACCGTTTAGTCGATCTTCTCCTGGGACAAAAGATTTCATCCGGCTCAGTAAATACTTTGCCACAGGAAAGACAGCGAAAACGCCTTTTCTCTAAAGTAAGAATCACAATCTTGTCCCTCAGCTTCCTGTCTTTCTTACGTTGAAATGTACTTGCATGCTTTCTCACCATCATGCTGCCACAATGAGGACAAGCTACTTTTTCTACCCTGTATCTCACGGTAACCTCAAAATGATCTTTTAGTTCTGTCTGTCCCAGGATCATTAGCTCTGGCAATCCCATGGCTACTGCGATACAATCGTCTTGCACCTGTTTTACCTCCTTTTTGTTTAGTTTCGCTTAATCACTAAAACTACAGGAGGTGGCAGGTGCCTTTCAATGGCTCATCACCTCCTTCCCGGCACCATCTAAAGATTTTTCACACTAAAAAGTGTAGACCCATTTAATTCGACCTATTGACAGAAATAATGTCTTAGTCTTATACTATTCTCGGCGATTGGAATCATAAGTTTTTAGGAGAACTAAACTATTATAAAAGTCCTTGAAAATACGCCGTTTTGAGGCAAAGCCCCTTAATGACTAGTGCAGTTATTTTTGTCGCATACTATAATTAGTAAGTGACTAGCGACGAACTCAGGCAAACCTTTCTGAACTTCTTTCAGGATAGGGGGCATAAGATTATCCCTGGTTCCTCTCTTGTTCCGCATGGAGACCCTACTTTATTACTCACTACTGCTGGTATGGTACAAATAAAACCATATTTTCTCGGGTTAGAAGTCCCTCCCAGCCAAAGGTTAACCTCCTGTCAAAAATGCTTTCGCACTACCGATATAGATTCTGTAGGTGACAACAAGCATCTTACCTTCTTTGAGATGCTGGGCAATTTCAGTGTGGGTAACTATTTTAAAAGAGAGGCTATTTCCTGGGCGTGGGAATTTGTTACTAAGTATTTGAATTTATCGGAGGAAAGGCTCTGGATAACCATTTATCTTGATGATGAAGAAGCTTTTGCCCATTGGCGAGAGGTCGGAGTTTCTACCGAGAGAATATTGCGCTTTGGCCAAAAGGATAATTTCTGGGGACCGGCAGGAGATTCCGGACCTTGTGGACCATGCAGCGAAATCCATTATGACTTGGGTGAGGAGTTTGGTTGTAATAGACCTGATTGTAAGCCCAATTGTGATTGTGGTCGCTTTTCCGAGATATGGAATCTGGTATTCACTCAATACAATCAAGATCGCAGTGGACAACGCACGCCTTTACCCAAGCCAAACATTGATACCGGGATGGGGTTGGAAAGAACCCTGGCGGCTATTCAAGGTAAGTCTTCTCCTTACGAAACAGACCTATTTTCTCCTTTGATAAACAAGGTTTGTCAGTTAGCCGGGAAAGAGTATGGTCAGGATGAGAATGTTGACCGAGCCATGAGAATTGTTACTGAACATGGGCGTGGCATCCCCTTTCTTATTGCCGATGGTGTTATGCCCTCCAATGAAGGGAGAGGATATGTCCTGCGACGGATACTTAGGCGTGCTTCACTTTTTGGTAGAAGGCTGGGCTTAGATAAGCCTTTCCTGGGAGAATTTGCCAACGTTGTTGTCGAGAAAATGAAACATGTATATCCCGAGCTGATAACTAATGAAGCCCTAATTACGGACGTTATCAAAACAGAAGAAAACAAATTTATCTCCACGCTAGAGATCGGGCTTGCTCTGGTGGAAAACTTAATTGATGATGCCTGCAAAGAGAAGCGGGATTACCTTAAAGGTGAGGAGATATTCCGGCTTTATGACACATATGGTTTTCCTAAAGAGCTAACTGCTGAAATAGCCAGAGAAAAAGGTCTCTCCATAGATTGGGAGGGTTTTCAAGCTGAGATGGAGAGACAGCGGGAAAGGGCTAGGGCAGCATATAACATCACTCTAGCTGCGACGGTGGGCTTAAGAGGTAATCTTTCCGTTGTCAAAATTCCTTCTAGCACGAATTTCGTTGGCGACAGAACGCTTAAGCATCAATCCACTGTTGTGGTCTTGCTTCCCGAGAGCGAATGGCCAAAGAACAGAGTAGATTCTGTCTCTCAGGGTCAGTATGTAGGGGTTGTACTGCGTGAGACTCCTTTCTATGGCGAGATGGGTGGACAGGTGGGTGACACCGGGGAAATCCGTGGTAAAAAAGGAAGAATCACTGTTACTAATGCCGTCAGGCATACAGTGAGTGGCAGCGAGCTCGTAGTTCATCAAGGGGGAGTCGTTGAAGGACATATATTTGTGGACGACGTTGTCGAAGCCGAAGTGGACGAACACCGCCGTCTGGATATTGCTCGCAACCACACGGCTACCCACTTGCTCCAGGCTGCTCTAAGGCAGATACTAGGCAGCTATATTCAACAAAGAGGTTCATTGGTGGAGCCCGAGAGACTCAGGTTCGATTTCCCTCAATTATTACCACTTTCCCAGGAAGAAGTGAAAAAAATTCAGCAATGGGTTAATGAAAGAATACGACAAAACTTGCCGGTGAAAACGAAAATCATCCCCTATAATGAGGCTATTGCCGAGGGTGCTATCGCTTTGTTTGAGGAAAAATATGGAGAGACGGTTCGGGTAGTAGAAATTGCTGAGCCAGTGATAAGTAAAGAACTCTGTGGTGGCACCCATGTGAAATCAACGGGGGAAATTGGCACCTTCCTTATAACCAGCGAAGGCAGTATTGGCACTGGACTACGTCGTATTGAGGCGATTACCGGAAGAGCTGCGGAATCTTTGATAGATACTCGTTTTTCTTCTCTCCGAAGCATGGCTGATGCGCTAGAAAGTCCGCTGGAGAAGGTTCCTGAGAAGGTAAAAACCCTTATGGAAGATCTGGAAAAGGAGCGTAAGCGCTCGTTATTATTAGAAAGGGAACTTTCACGCAGAATGCTGGAATCTCTGCTCAAAGGAGTGGAGAGGGTAAACGGGGTAATGGTCATAGTAGCCAGGATGCCACCTTTATCTATGCCCATCCTCAGAGAAATAGGTGATATGCTGCGAGACAAGTTGAGAAGCGGGGTGATAGTCCTGGCTACAGTCTACGACAATAAGCCAAATTTCTTAGCTATGATAACCCCTGACTTAGTAGCCAGGGGACTTCATGCTGCTGATATTATCAAACAGGTAGCCAGGGTTACTGGTGGTGGGGGAGGTGGTAAAGCAGACATGGCTCAGGCAGGAGGTAAAGACCCATCCAGAGTTGATGAGGCTTTGAAGTTGGTGAAAAATATCATCGCCAGGCGAGTTTCCTCTCCTGTCAAGAATGAGGATTAGAAAGGTGTCTCTTGCCCACTTCACCCCTTATCTGGCGAGGGACAATTAGAAAGGAGGCCCTCCCACCTTATTTGGCAAGGGGCGTGAGGATGAAAAATGCGCAGTTTAGGACTGGATGTCGGAGATAAAAGGATCGGAGTGGCGGTAAGCGATCCGGAAGGAACTATAGCTTTTTCTCTCACCACGATTGCTAACGGAAACGATGACATAGTGATAGAGGATGTTATTAAGCTTGCGGAACAATATGAGGTAGAATGCATTGTGATTGGTTTACCTCTTTGCCTGAATGGCACGCTGGGGCAACAGGCTAAAAAAGTATTAGCTTTCGCTGATAAATTGTCATTGCGAGCCAAGCAAAGCAATCTCGACCATGTTGATATACAAACGTGGGACGAACGACTCTCTACCGTAGCGGCTAATCGCTTAATGATTGATGCTGCGGGGAGAAATAAACTGCGGTGCGGTAGCAAAAAGCAAAAAGCAACTAAAATCAACTTTTCGGGTAAAACCGGAACAGATGCTATGGCAGCCGCTTTTATTCTCCAGGGTTTCCTCGATAGCATTAAAGAAAAGAAGCAATGCCAAAGTTTATAAGTCTTATCGGTTATCCAGTCAAACATTCCATCTCCCCTTATTTTCAACAGGCGGCTCTGGACTATTATCACCTTGACATTCGTTATGAAGCCTGGGAAATAAGCCCAGAAATGCTTGAGGTAACAGTAGCTAAATTGAGAGAGCCGCAAAATCTAGGGGCTAATGTAACTGTGCCTTACAAGGAGGCAGTCCTACCTCTTTTGGACCAGGTTGACAATTTGGCAGGTTTAATTGGCGCCGTCAATACTATACTTAAAAGGAATGGTAAGCTCTGGGGTTACAATACTGATGCCTATGGGTTCATAGAAGCACTCAAACAACACGGTAATTTTGAGCCCGAGGGCAAAAAAGTGGCCATCCTGGGTGCTGGTGGAGCAGCTAGGGCAGCTAGCTTTGCTCTGGTGCAAAACAAAGTAAGGTTCCTTCTTATTGTCAATCGTACTTTAGAGCGGGCTCAGACGCTGGCAGATAACCTGAGAGAGTACATATCCCAGGCTGGGTGGCAAGCGAAGGTTGCTATTTTACCTTGGCAAGATTTAACTTCGAGTCAGGTCTTTGATGATTGTCAGCTTATAGTTAACTGCACTACGATAGGAATGAACCATAGTTCTTATGAAGGACAATCACCTCTGGGTGTGGAACTGATTCCTAAAGGGATATTGGTCTATGATTTAGTGTATAATCCTTATATTACACCTCTGCTAAAGTTGGCCGAGCAGGCTAGTGCCAACATACTTAGTGGCTTGCCTATGTTGGTATATCAAGGTGCTGCTTCGTTTGAACTCTGGACAGGAAGGAAAGCTCCAATTGACATAATGTTTAACAAGGCTCAAGAAGTGTTAGATGGAAAATTAAAAATCAAAGGGCAAAAGTCAAAATGACAACTCAAAATGCAAATTTTTTAACTTTTGCTCTGTCATTTTGCATTTTTATTTTTGCTTTTTGCATTTCATAAGAATGGGACAATTTCGCTTTCTCACTGCCGGGGAATCCCATGGAAAGGGACTGACAGCCATAGTTGAAGGCATGATAGCCGGGCTTCCTTTAGACGTAGGTTATATCAACACGGAGCTTAAGCGACGTCAGCAGGGCTATGGACGTAGTTCCCGTATGCAGCTAGAAGAGGATAAAGCTGAAATTATCTCAGGAATTTATCATGGGCTTACAACAGGCAGTCCCATTTCTCTTTTCATCTCTAACCGAGACTGGCGGGAGACTGAGCCAGTAACCTGTCCCCGTCCTGGGCATGCTGACCTAGCTGGAGTAACTAAATACGGTCTCGAAGATATTAGACCGATAATGGAGAGGGCCAGTGCTCGAGAGACAGCCGCTAGAGTAGCTGTTGGAGCTATAGCCAAGAGGTTTTTAGAACAATTTGGCATTGCTATTCATAGCCACACTATGGCAATTGGGCATGTTACCCTGAATCAAGTTCAGGGCTTGGCCTCTTGTCATTGCCAACCAACCTCTATAGATTGGCAGCGTGTAGAATCTTCTCCAGTTCGTTGCTCTGATACCAAATTAGAAAAGGAAATTTTGGCGACTATTGATAAGGCTAAAGCTGATGGAGATACTTTGGGGGGCATTTTTGAGGTAATCGCCACAGGTGTCCCTATCGGATTAGGCAGCCACGTGCATTGGGATCGCCGTCTCAATGGTAGAATTGCTCAGGCGATAATGAGCATCAACGCCGTGAAAGGGGTAGAGGTTGGTATGGGATTTGCTCTAGCTGCGCTGAAAGGCTCCCAAGCCCATGACATTATTGAACCTCGCCCTCCTGTCATTGCGGTGAGCCAAAGTCCTGAGCGTAGCAAAGGAGAAGCGAAGCAATCTCTACCTTGGCGCCATGCTACCAACCGTGCTGGTGGCATAGAAGGTGGCATAAGTAATGGAGAGCCAATTGTAGTCAGGGCTGTGGTTAAACCAATTGCCACTTTAGCTAAGCTCTTGCCCTCCGTAGATTTGCACAGTGGCCAAGTAGCCCAAGCCCATTATGAGCGCAGCGATGTTTGCGTTGTTCCCGCTGCCGGTGTAATCGCCGAAGCTATGCTAGCCATTGTTTTGGCTGATGCCATGCTGGAGAAATTCGGCGGAGACAATCTAAAGGAGACCAATGCAAACTATCACAATTACCAATTGTCTTGTCATCGTTTCTGATGACGGATTATAATCATTGAGATTTTACAGGATGAGAAAGATGAAACTGCCTGTTATTCTCACAGAAGGTGAAGATGGTTACATTGTAGCCGAAATACCAGTACTCCCTGGGTGCATTTCGCAGGGTAAGACTAAAGAGGAAGCGCTGGCTAATATCAAAGAAGCTGCTGAACTCTGCCTGGAAAGTATGGAAGAGGAGGGCTGGACACTATCTAAGGGATACACCCTTGACCAGGTTGAGGTTAGTGCCTGATGCCAGAGCTCCCCGTCATTTCAGGAGACCAGTGCGTATCAGCATTGGAGCGTATTGGCTATCGGGTAGCTCGCATCAAGGGAAGCCACATTAGGATGAGATGCTCTGGGCGTAAACCAGTCACCGTCCCTAGACACCACGAGTTGGACCGGGGCACACTAAAAGCCATCCTTCGCACAGTTGGTCTAAGTGTTGAAGAGTTCATCAAGCTACTTTATAACTCCCCTCAACTTGGTGATTAATTTCTCAATGCCTCTGGCAGCGATTTCTAAGGATTCTTTGTTCATCTGATCTTCGTAGAAGTTTCGATGTAAACCATTTGCCACAGTAAAAAATATGACAAGCTCTTCGTCATTACTTTCCTTTGAAAGCCCGCTTACAAAAGCCCACAGACTGCCATGCCTCTCCAACTTTAATCCTCTTCTTGCCGCAACACTTTTCACCGCAAGCGCAGAGGCACCCCATAGTTTTTCACAGGTTTGAACTAGATTTCCCTTGGTTAAGAAATCCTTTGCCTCTGCAAGATATTTCTCACTTAAGGCCTGATAGTGCTCCACAAGCTCCTCGGGGTCAAGTTCTTCGTTTCAGGCCTTTACTCATTAGCTCAATCCCTAGCTCCTCAGGTAAGGTTCCTGTTTCTTCAGCTCTCTTTCTTAATTTCTCGTCAAGCTTTTTGGGCAAGATGATAGTTACCATTTTATGCCTCCCCTATGTTGCATTATAGCTCATTGAAAGGATTATCAACAGGCTTAATCTTGCCCCAATCTGGCTTTTTCAATATACTGAACGAGGATATTCATGGAGATGGGCAAGCAAGTGAAAAACATTATTATTGCCGGCTTCTCAGGCACCGGGAAATCCCTAGTGGCTAAGGAGGTAGCCCAGAGGTTAAATTGGGATTTCATTGATACTGATGACGAAATAGTGAAGTTAGCTGGCAAACCCATTCACCAAATCTTTCAGCAGGAAGGGGAGGCGAAATTTAGAGAGCTGGAGCATTGCATAATTGAGAAGGTTTGCCAACAAGAACAAGCAGTCATAGCTATTGGTGGTGGTGCTATAGTTGACCCCAACAACTATAAGCTCCTTACTCAGAACGGCTGGATCGCTTGTCTTGAAGCTAGACCAGAGACAATCTATAAGCGCTTATTTCAGGGGGCTGCTTATGGCAACGAAACTGAAGTCCGTCCTCTTTTGGCTAATGAAAATCCTCTGGAATACATCAAGCAACTCAAAGCCTCCAGACAGCGCTACTATGCTAATGCTGACTGGACGATTCATACTGATAATTTGAGTGTTGGTGAGGTAGCTG
>Ga0210051_1003168_pt1 | contig 16444 bp, 21 predicted proteins | sample CryGey092014_all_FD_185464 | JGI IMG/M metagenome (GOLD analysis project Ga0210051, IMG submission 185464) | Groundwater microbial communities from aquifer - Crystal Geyser CG23_combo_of_CG06-09_8/20/14_all (SPAdes) (version 2) | ecosystem: Environmental > Aquatic > Deep subsurface > Groundwater...
TGAAAGTATTATTCAAATGATTAGAGAAAGACAGAATAATAATTGGATTGGACCAGGGGTTAAGGTGATTGAATGAAAAAATTGAAAATACTTCCGCCAACACTGAGGCAAAAAAAAAGATATATGTCTTTTCAAGTGATTCCAGAAATAGGTGAAGATTTTACTTATTCGGATTTGGAAGCAGGAATATGGAATACAATGCTAGATTTTCTTGGGGAAGAAGGAGTTTCAAAAACATCTATGTGGTTATTAAAAGATACATGGGATCCAAATACAAGAATTGGAGTCATCAAATGTAATCATAAAATGACTGAGAAGATAATAGCATCATTGGGCCTTATTGACAGATTAGGGGATAATAGGATTTGTTTTAAGATAATCAGAATTTCTGGGACTATTAAAGGGTTGAATTTAAAATAACCCAAAACTTTAAATCACTCAAATAGAAAAATAAAGAGATATCATTCATTTAAGAATTAAAAATTAATATATTATATTAACATGATTAAAAATTGAGGTGAATATATGTCACAAATGCTACCAGAATATATGGGTTATGACAGGACAATGTCTACGTTCTCACCGGATGGACGCTTATTTCAGGTAGAATATGCGAAAGAAGCAGTAAAAAAAGGTGCAACATCAATTGGATTAACATTTAATGATGGGGTTATACTCGCGACCATCAGACAGGAAATTGATTTAGCAGTTCCAGGTACATTGGAAAAATTATTTAAAATAGATGAACACATAGGTGCAGTTTCTTCTGGCCTTTTGGCAGATGCAAGAGTTCTAATCAGTCAATTAAGGACAAATGCTCAAATGAATAGAATAACTTATGAGGAACCAATAGATGTATCAGCATTATCCAAGGTTCTTGGAGATAAATTACAGTTCTCTACAATATATGCTGGCTTGAGACCATTTGGGGTTTCTTTTCTAGTTGGTGGTGTAGATTCAACGGGATCACATTTAATTGAAGCAGATCCTTCGGGAATGCTTTATGAATGGAAGGCCTATACAATAGGAAAGGAGTCAGCAATTGCAAACAAATTGTTTACAGAAAAATACAAAAATAACATGAATAGAGAAGATGCATTAAAATTAGCTATAGAAGTGATGAAAAAAGCAGAAAAATCTAAAAATCTAGCAAAATTGCTAGAAATTTCAATCATTCAAAAAGGCAAGAAATTCGAGTTATTGGTAGAGAAGGATATCAAGAAATTTTTGTGAGATTTTATGGTTAATATCGATGAAGCAGTTGTTTGTAGATTAAAGGGGGGAGATAAAGAATTTGAAATTCTTGTAGACCCAGATAAAGCTTTAAAATTTAGAAAAGATAAAAAAATCAGTTTAGATGATATTTTAGCTGTTTCTGGAATATATTATGATGTTAGAAAAGGTGGATCTATACCAAAAGAAGAACTGCAAAAAAACTTTGGAACAGTAGATACTAAAAAAATCGCTAATATTATTCTAGAAAAGGGGGATATACAATTTACAACCGAACAGAGAAGGAAATTTGTTGAGGATAAAACAAAAGAAATCGCTAATATTATTTCAAGGAGGGGTATAAACCCACAGACGAATTTACCTCATCCTCCTCAGAGAATTCTCAATGCAATGGAGCAAATAAGCATCCATATAGATCCATTTTTGGATGTAAATGTACAGGTTGATAAAATAGTAAAAGATTTAAAAGTTATTCTACCAATAAAATTTGAAAGTGTAAAAGTTCAGATTAAAATTCCATCTCAATATGCTGGGCGAGCTTACTCTGAAATTAAAAGATTATTTGGAGACTCAGATGAGAAATGGCTTAATGATGGGTCTTTGCAGTTAACAGTTCAAACTCCTGCAGGAATTGAACTAGAATTGCTTGAGAAAGTAGGATCATTAACAAAAGGAAATTTTACATCAAAAGTAATAGAAAGAAGTGGTTAAGTGGAAGAAAAAAATGATAAAAAAATAAGAGATATTGTTATTCCAGGCGAACTTATAGGAAGCAACAAAACTTTCAAGGCTGGATATGGGACTTATATCGAAAAAGATAAAATTTTCTCTAAATTTGTTGGCATTCTTCAGAAAAAGGACGACTATGTTTCGGTTATATCATTGTCTGGAGTGTATATTCCTCAAAGAAATGATAAAATTATTGGTGTTATTGAAGAAGTTCAAAAATTCGGGTGGATAGTTAATATTAACTCGGCGTGGGATGGTTTTCTTTCAACGTCCGAAGGAATAGAAGACTATGTTGATGTAAAAAAAGTTAACATGAAAAAATATTTTGAAGTTGGGGATATCATTTACACACAAGTTGAAGATCACAAAACAGGGGATGTTCAGTTAACAATGAGAACGCAAATTGCTAGAAAACTTAAAGGAGGATTTTTAATTAAAATTACCCCAAGTAAAGTACCAAGATTAATAGGAAAAGAGGGAAGCATGGTTAATTTGATAAAAGAAAAGACAGGAACAATTATTCGTGTTGGGCAGAATGGACTGGTTTGGGTATTTGGGGAAAATGTTAACAAAGCTATTAAAGCTATTAAAATGATAGAGCAAAAATCTCATATTTATGGATTAACAGATGAGATATCAAAATTATTGAGTTGATTAATATGATGAAAACAAATGAAAAAATGATCATTAATGGTAAAAGATTGGATGGAAGAAAGCCAGACGAATTGAGAGAAATAAAAATGGAAGTAGGAGTTATACCTAATGCAAACGGTTCTGCAAGAGTTTCTTTTGGGAAGACAATTGCAATTGCAGCAGTCTATGGGCCTAGAAAATTATTTCCAAGGCATAAACAAGAATCAGAAACAGGTATAGTTCAATATAATTATGATATGGCAACTTTTTCTGTTGATGAAAGAAAAAGGCCTGGCCCTTCGAGAAGGGAGATAGAAATATCAAAAGTTTCAAGACTTGCTTTGGAGCCAACTTTATTTTTGAAAAACTTTCCAAAAACTACAATAGATGTTTTTATTGAAATAATCCAAGCAGATGGTTCTACGAGAGTCACAGCAATTAATGCAGCTTCTTTGGCTTTAGCAGATGCTGGAGTACCTATGCGAGATTTGGTTGTTGGTTTATCTGGTGGAATGATTGATGGGGTCCCAATCGTAGATCTATGCGGAAAAGAGGACAATTATTGTGATGCTGATATCCCTATAGCATTCTTGCCAAACAAGAATGAAATAACACTTCTCCAGATGGATGGGAGATTAACACCAAAAGAAACTAAAGCTATAGTCAGAAATGTTTTGCATGTTGGCAAAGAAATTTATAAAAAACAAGTTGAAGCGTTAAAAAAGAAATACAGTGAGTGATATGAGATCAGAATTTATACTAAAATTATTAGAAAAAAATGAAAGAATAGACGGAAGAAAGTTAGATGAATTTAGAGAAATTATTATTGAAAAAAGACCAATCGAAAGGGCTGAAGGTTCAGCCAGAGTAAAAATTGGGGATACTGACGTGATTGTTGGTATAAAAATGGAATTTGGCGAGCCTTATCCTGACGCACCTAATTCAGGTGTTTTGATGACAGGCGCAGAATTTATACCATTGGCCCATCCCGATTTTGAATTAGGAAAACCAGGTGAGATACCAACTGAAGTTGCAAGGGTTATTGACAGAGGTATTCGTGAATCTGAAACAATAGATGTTGAAAAACTTTGTATAGAAGAAGGAAAAAAAGTTTGGAATGTTTTTGTCGATGTTTATCCTATTAATTATGATGGTAACTTGATTGATGCAGGTTCTTTGGCATCAATAATTGCTTTAAAATCTACAAATATTCCTACCATTGACAAAGATGGAAATATAGATAGGGAAAACTTGAAAAATTCATTGCCTGTAGTTCATACGCCAATAACAATTACAATTGGAAAAGTTATGGATAAGATGATTATTGATCCTACATTTGAGGAAGAGGAGATTCTTGATTGCAAGTTATGCGTAGCGACAACAGAAGAAGGTAAAGTTGTGTCAATTCAAAAGATTGGTGTGGGTGTTTTGACAGATGATGATGTTGACCAGATGATAGATATTGCTATTGAAAAAGGAAAAGAATTAAGGAAGTTGGTGGAAGATGGGAAGAAAATTGTTAAACCGAAAACTAAGGCAAATAAAAGCAGGAAAGGTTAGAATTGCTCCCAGATGGGTTGACATCAAGAAATTTGGTGTAAAGAGAGCAAGAAATAGAAGAGTATCTGTTAACAGAAGAAGTTGGAAAAGAAATAGACTGAGAATTTAGTTCCAAAATTTATACTTTCTTTATTAAAATATTATCATGAATTGGAAAAATCTTGATCGAGGAATATTTTTGGTTAATGTTCTTGGGATTGTATATGACCCCAAAACCAAAAAAATTCTGATTGGTAGAAGAGAAAAAGATGAATATTTGCCTGAACTTACTTGGTGTTTTCCTGGAGGGAGACCTGATTACAATCATTCATTGATCATGTCGCTTATAATGGAAATCAAAAAAAAAAACCAATCTTGATGTTAATGTTTTGGATTGTATTTTTGCTAGGACACTCCCCGAAAAACCAGAATTTATATCAATCTACTATTTTTGTGAAGTTGTTAAAGAAACAAGTAAACCAAAAGCAATGGAAAAATTCAAGGAAATAAAATGGATTAAACCAACAGAAGTTGATAAATGTTTTACTACAACAATTGATCCTGTTATTGCCAGTTTTCTAGAAGCTTTAGAAAAAGGAGAAATCTAACCCTTTTTATTGATCAATTCTAAAACATACTGAAAAGGTGCTCCTAAAATCAATATTGGATTTTCCTTAAGATTGTCTATAGTCTTGTTTTCAATGGTTAGGTTTATTGCAACACCGGTTACAAGATAGACTAACAATAAGATGATTAAAAATTTTACTATACCGCGACTCATAATTATAATTTATCTTATTCTCTTAAATAACTTTCAAGACTCAATGTTATTAAAATCTAAAGAGCAAAATTATTTTTGATAGTAATGTACCCCAAAGATGTTCAAGTTAAATTAAAAAAAGAAGGAATTGAGGTTGGAGACAGAGTAAGAATTTCAAAAGAAAGCGAAGTATATGAAGGAACATTAATGCCGAGAATAGAGTTAGGCGACGAAAATTCTCTGATACTAAAGTTGGAAAATGGTTATAATATCGGGATAAAATTTTACAATAAAATGGAAATAAAAAAAATTGGCAAAGGAGAAAAATTGGGTGTTATTCCAAAATTAAAAATAAAAAGAAAAAAGAAACTCCCTGATGTTTCTATTATTGCTACTGGTGGAACAATTGGGACACATGTTGATTACAAGACTGGTGGGGTGTTTATGTGCCGTTCACCAGAAGAAATACTTTCAACTACCCCGGAAATAGGAAATATAATTGATCTAAAAAATACAGAAAGGCCGTTTACACTTGCCAGCGAAGATTTGACATATAGAGAATGGCAGACAATGGCTAGAACAATTGCAAAAGAGCTCAATTCTGGATGCAGAGGCGTTATAGTTACCCATGGAACTGATGTTCTTCATTATTCGGCCGCGGCAATGTCATTCATGCTCAAGAATCTGTCAAAGCCAGTTGCATTTGTCGGCGCTCAGCGTTCTCCTGACAGGGGAAGTTTTGACGGGTCGATGAACTTGATATGTGCATCTCATTTCACTGGCTATTCTGATATTGGTGAAGTTTGTTTGGTCATGCATGGGACATCAAATGATGATTACTGCCTAGTTAACAGGGGGACTCGTGTCAGGAAATTCCATACGTCAAGAAGGGATGCATTTCAACCTGTGAATGAAAAACCAATTGCAAAAATCTGGAGAAACGGCAAGATAGAAAAAACAGGTATAGAATACACAAGATTTAAAGATAAGAAAGTGGAAGTAGACGATAAATGGGAACCCAATGTTGCTTTGATAAAAGCCTTCCCAAATTCTGATCCATCGATTATCGACTGGTATTTGGATAAAAAATATAAAGGATTGGTTATAGAGGGTTTTGGCTTGGGTCATGTTCCTACAGGCACATTGAAAAAAGAAAATTCCTGGTTGCCCCATATCAAGAAAGCAATCGATAAAGGAATGAATGTTATAATGACAAGCCAGACAATTTTTGGCAGGGTTCATCCATATGTTTACAGAAATTTGAGGTTAATAAGTGAAGCTGGTGTTGTTTATGCTGAAGATATGTTGACAGAAGTAGCTCTTGTGAAACTATCTTGGGTTCTTGGTCATACTACAAATAAAGAAAAAATAAAAGAAATGATGTTAACACCATTTGCCCATGAAATAAATTCTAGAACAGATTTGAATTCTGTTGTTAAATCAAAATAAGTGTTGCCATGGATTACAAAAAATTGGGTTTAAGAGTTGGTTTAGAAATTCATCATGAATTAAATACAAAATCCAAACTTTTTTGTAGCTGTCCTACTCTTCTAAAAACCAATGAAAAACCAGATTTTATCCTAGAAAGGTATCAGATATCAGTAGCTGGAGAAACAGGGGAAATAGATGTTGCTGCCATAGAAGAAATGAAAAAAAACAAGAAAATAATTTATGAAGTATATGATGATTGTGATTGTTTGGTGGACACAGATTGTGAACCTCCCCACAGGATCAGTCAAGAAGCGTTGAAAATTGCATTAATCATAGCTGAATTATTCCATTGCAAGATTGTTGATGAAATTCAAGTGATGAGAAAAACTATTGTTGATGGAAGCTTGCCTTCTGGCTTTCAGAGGACTATGCTTATTGGGGTTAATGGGTGGGTAGAAACTAATCAGGGAAGAGTAGAAATAGAGGCTATAACCCTAGAAGAAGATTCAGGAAGATTAATAAAAAAAGACGATAGTTCCGTTACGTTTAGATTGGATAGACTAGGTACCCCCGAGGTAGAAATAGGAACAGGAAAAGGTATAGTTTCACCAGAGCATGCGAAAGAAGTCGCTAAAACAATAGGAAATATAATCCGTTCCACAGGTAAAGCAAAGATACGAGAAGGATCAGTTCGTCAAGATGTCAATATATCAATAAAAAATGGGGATCGGGTTGAAGTAAAGCATGTGCCAAGCCTTTCGCTTATACCAACAGTCATAGAAAAGGAGATCAGGCGGCAAGAGGAGTTAATTAAGCAGAATAAGAAAGTTTCCCGAGACGTCCGCCGAGTTCTGATAGATGGGTCTACAAAATTTTTAAGGCCTATTCCTGGAGCGGCAAGAATGTATCCTGAGACCGATGTCGTGCCAATTGAAACCAAAGAATTGATGAAAGAAGTTAAAAATAATATGCCCAAAACCCTGGATGAAAAGATGGAGAAATACAAAAAATTAGGCCTTTCAAAAGATTTAGCAAGCCAGATTGCAGATTCTGGTTATTCTCAATTGATTGATAAATTTATAAAAAATTTTAAAATAAACCCAAAAATAGTTGTTGGTGTTTTTGTCAGTACTTTGAAAGAATTAAAAAGAAATGAGAATTTAGATGTCAGTAAATTGTCTGAAAAAGATTTTGAGGAGTTGTTTGGGTTATTGTCTCAAGGAAAAATCGTGAAAGAATCAATTGGAGATCTTTTAAAAGATAAAATCAAAACAGGGAAATTCACAATCACTGATTTTATTTCTGAAAATGAGCTGAGAAAAATAATCAAAGAAATTGTTTCCAAAAATAAAGATGCCCCTAAGGGTAAGATTATTGGTTTTGTAATGTCTGAAGTTAGGGGGAAGGCTGATCCTAAGGATGTTATGAGAATTATTGACGAAGAAACCTGATAATCTTTTTTAGATGGAAAATTAAAATAAGAATATGGTCTTACCAGTAGCTTTAGGGAGTTTGGCACCTTATGCAGTTAAGACTATAGAATATGCGCCTTATGCTATTGCAGCCTTTCAGGCACTTTATGGATTATCAAGTCATTTGGGAGAAAAATATGGGGCTGAAATGAGACAAATAAAGAGGGAATATGAAGAAAGAGGTTTTGAAGCCATAAGAGATCATAGCAAGGAGATATTAGCAGCGGCTGGTTATGCACTTGTTAGAGGAGTTCATAGTGCGTATGAAGTTTATAGGCAAGTTAAAGCAAGTCTTAAAATTAGACCTTCTGGAAATGATCCGACAAAAGCAGTTACAATAGGCAGTTTAATGTTCTTATCCATTTTATCATTGTCTTACTTTACATTAGTTCCCCAGAAAACAACAATCCATGCAATTGTTCCAATGGCAATTAATATACCTGGATTATTCTTGTCGTTTATTTTACTTAGTGTAGTGGCTTGGTTTGTGCTAAAAAAAGATTAAGCATAAGACGGCATGAGTGGCCTGACTGGATGCTGATATCTTTCATCCCTATATCCTTCAACCCCAATATCTCTTCGATACATACCTTTTACATAATCCCTTCCAGCCCTTTTAGCATCCCCTGCTACTCTGTAAATATCGTGTATTAAAACTCCAACCGCAGCTAGGGACTTTTCTGGTATTATACTTAATATACTGTCCAACCCAGGAATTTCAGTAATATATTGCCATGCTTTCAACCCTATGCTCAAATTTGGATGTGATCTATTCATGGATTCGTGATATCTTCTTTCCAATGTTGGCCCTAAAGCCAATCTTTCAATCAATGCCCCAACTGCTTCAACAACTGGGATAGAAGTGCCAGCAGTTGCCGGAGCGGTAGCAATTTCAGCCGCGTCTTCAGCCTTTTCGAAAATAATGTCTGCCGCATCAGCAGGAATTCCATAAAGAACTGCTCCTATATCCCCTTCAAATCTTCTTAATAATTCTTCCCTTCTTTGGGGGTTTTCCTGTTCTCTCCAAATATTTGGATTATACCTAGACAATAGACCCAATAATTTCTGGGATAAATAACGGCTTATTTGCATAATATTAATTAGTTTGAAACAATATATTTATTTATGAAAGTGAGCGACTGCAACATAGATGATGAATATCAACAAGTAAATCCGAATGAAAATCTCTCCTCTGTTAGGAACAAATATTGCCATTTTCTCGTCGTAGTTGAAAATAAAAAACCTATAGGGATAGTAACTAACAATGACATAATAAAAAACATTAAAACTAAAAAAGATTATGAAAGGCTGAAATTCAAAGATATAATGTCCTCGCCGGTAACATCCGTGAAATTGGATGATGATATGGACAAAATCTCAAAAATAATGGTCAAGAACGGTTTTATGTCCCTTCCTGTTATTAATGGCAGCGGGGATTTTGTTGGTTTGATAACTTATTTTGACTACTTGGGTAGAATTTCAGAGAAAATTGAAAGAAAACTGGAGGAAAACAAGGAATAATTTATCTTGCTCTTGCATATGCTGGCTGAGCTTGTAAATGTTGGTAAAATGTTATTCCAACATCTCTTGGATCAAAATTAAGATTGAGTACTCTGTAAAGATTATTTCGAACATCTCCTCCCATTTGTCTCAAGGTTTGCCAAGCAGCATAAACAAGCTCTGGGTAAGCACCGCTATCATAGCCTAGGCCTCGAGTAATAAGTTCTGTGAATCCTTCAACTATTGGCCTGGCTTTTTCACCTAATCTTTTGAAATAACTTCCCAGAAAAGTTCTTGTAGCATGATGGACTCTTTCATGGGCTATTGTAGGTTCTAATTGATTGTTTTGAGGGTCTTTTGCTACATATCTATTTGATAAAATTTGGTTCCCTCCATCATATGCCCCCAATGCCCCTTCAACTACTCTTTTGACTTGGCCTGTAAATATATTGAAAAATGTAATTACTCTTGATGGAAGTTCCGTTATTTCATATTTTAAGTCTCTGATACTATTTCTATATCTCTCGTAAGTTTCAGGGTTAAGATATCTTCTTGCAAATGCATCAACTCTTCCGCCAACAGATTTTCCCGTAGCTTTCACTCTTTCTCGAGCTTTAGCATCTGATAGTTCTTCTGGTCGGGTTGGAGTAAATAATTCGTCTTGAAGATTGCTTAAACCCATATTATCACTTCAAAATTGGTTAATAAAAATTAAATACTTTATTAAAATTTAAATAACCCGATGGTGGCTGAATCTCAATCAATTGCAGAAATTAACTAGATTTACTGTCTTTTTCTAATTCTATTTTAAGTTCCCCTATTCTATGTTCTAATTCTCCCATTCTCGCTTTTAATTTCTTTCTTTCTTCATCGTCTTTAGTTTCCTTGTATTCCCAATATAAGTCTTTCATCATTTTTTCTTTTTGGCTTAACTCTTTCAATATAGATCCTTTAAAGTCTATTTTTATCTTCTTTTTCGAGAACATATATACCCCGACAAAAAACATAGTTGCAAAAGCTCCGAAAGCAAAAAAGCTGCCCATGCCAAACAGGAAATGAACTACCTTGAAAGCCCACCCATAATAAATCGAAGATATGGCAAATATAAATGCGAGAAGCATGTTGACGTTTTTTGAACCTCTTCCAAAAATTTCTAATCTTGTTAATAGCCCCCAAACTATTATAAAAATCCCTAAAAACGGTAAAATCAGGAAATAAAGAATATCAGGGGCTTTGGCATAGTTTGGAGGGATTCTTAGCCATTTATACCAGTCACTTAAATACCCTGCGAATACTGGTGCTATTGTAAGGAGGAAAATTAATGATATTATTAGGCATCTATATCTCATAATCATTTTTTAGGATTCAGAATATTAAATAATAATGGAAAAAAAGAGAAATTAAGTATATCTCGAACGTCTATCTCTATTTATTGTGTCTCTACCGTATAATATAGCTTTCCTGTACAATGTTGTTGATATTTCATCATTTCTGTACAACATTGAAGATTTTCCTACTGTTGGCACAACTGGCCCATTGTATTCTCCTGGTTTTCTACCATTTCCGCCGCCACCTACTGTTGGCACAACTGGCCCACTATAAGTTGGAGTTGGTGCTACAAGAGTTTGAATTGCTGCTTGTACAGTTGGCACAAATGTTTGAATTTTTTCACCACCTTTTTTCAATAATTTTTCAGCATCTTCTTCAATTTTTGAAATATCAATCCCTGGATTTGTTGCTCCTGGAACTGGTGTTGCTGTTGACATGGGTGTTAGTGTCGGCATTTGTGTTTCTGTCGGACCAAACAAACCAAAAGGACCTGTTCTTCTACCTACATATGGAGTTGGTGTTGCTGTTGGCGTTTTGGTTGGTTCTTTCAAACCTTCAAAAAAGGATAAAATATCTTCTCCTGCTTCTCTCATTCTTTGAGCAGAATCTGGGATTGGTGTATATCTTTTGAATATATTTTCACTACTTCCTCCACTAACACCAGTTTGATCTCTTGAACCTCCTGGTGGTATAGGGCCATCGTATTGTAAGCAACCTGTTAATATTGTAGCTACCGTTCCTAATGTCAAGGCAACATTTCTAATAGTATTTGTCATTTTAATTACCTCATTTAATTATTGATATGGATCACTTGGTGGACTTTCGGGTAATTCAACTTCACTGGTTTGAGGTCTAGATCTGCTTCTTCTGGCAACATCCCTACCTCTTCTAATAACTTCCCTAGTCCCTCTTTTGAGACTATCTATTTTTCCAAGTATAATATCAGCAGCAGTAAATGCTGCTAAAAGATAAAGTGGTATATCACCGCCAAAACCTTGTGTATTTGTCCATGCTCTAACAAGAGGATATACAGTTCCAGCTCCTGCTTCAACAACAGCAAGAACATCAGAAGCAGTTTGATTTCTACTTCTTAAAAGATCCCCCCCTATATCAGATGCTATAGTAGCTACTGTGGCAAGTGGTACACTGTCTAAAGCATATCCAACATAAGGTATAGCATTTTCAAAAAGATTGGTTAAATATGTTCCCCATTTTGCAACATTTGCAGCAGTTTTTAATGAATATATTATACATACCACCTCTGTATTAATTACTACATTAATGTGACAATAAGTATAAATACTTTACTACACTAATACAATAATATGTATAATACAAAAAGAGTAACTACAAGTATAAGAATAGACCCCAAAGTCTGGAAAGAAGCAAAGAAACTTTCTATTGATTTGAGCTGTAGCGTAGGGGAATTAATGGAAAATATAATCAAGAAAGAATTGGAAAAAAGGAAATAAAAATATTTTCTATTTACATTTATTGATGAACTTCAATTAGTTAAATTAACTATAATAATATTAACAACTAAAATTAATTATATCAATTGTATTTAAACGAGTGAGTTAATGAAAAAGTTTATTGTTGGAGTTACTGTATTGCTCTTACTTTGTTCTACTGCAGTTTATGCTGCTGATCCTCCACAAATTTTTGGGGCAGGAGTTTGTAGCTTTGATAAAATGTCGAAGAATCAGAATTATTATGATTGTTTTGTAGATAGTTTTCTTTACTACATGGTTTCTATAAATGAAAGGGACAGAAGCCCATATCACTGGAATTACATAGCTGGAAAAGACCCAAATTTCCCATCCAGCGGGCCAATGAATTTCTTTAGGAATATTATCGCTCCTTTCATAGCTCTTGGTGTTGTTTTATACGGATTTATGACCAATATAAACATTTTTGGAAGGAGAAACAACTGGATAAATATAGTCATGGCAATCCTTATGATATTGTCTACTTTTCCTACCGGTCTCTTTGAAAAGATTGTTTTAAACAATGTTCTGAGGTATGGTTCTAGATGGACTTTTGCTCTGTGGACAGTACTTTTTGTGATAGGTACTTGGTCTATATTTAGGATAAATGTTCACAGAATCACAGGAGAAGCTGCCCAAGAAGAAGCAAAGTGGGCAGGAATTAGAAATTTAGGAAAAGAAATTAGAGATCTAGAAAGCAGACGTAGTGAAGCATTGAAAACAATGTCTGATCCTAGTTGTGATGCAGCAAAAGCCGGTCATTTGAAAGAAGTTGTGGCAAAACTAGATGCAGAAATAGATAAATTAAAAGGGCAATCAAAGGACTTAAAAGATACTTAAAACTATATTTTCTACAGGATATAAGTATTTATATTAGATATGGTATTTACTGGATAGTGATTAATTATGGTAGATTTTCAAGATTTAATAAAAAGTTTGTACGAAGGAGCTGAAAAATTATTACCTCTTGGTAGAGTAACTGAAAGATCAAATGGTAGGTTTTATAGATCTCAATTAAGAGCTAATGCTATGAAAACAGATCCTTCAGGTAGACTCGCTGGAGATCTTGACGATTTATCTTATATTCAATCTTGTAAAAGAGCCTCAGATAGAGGTGAGTCAAATTCTCTACAAATTTATCAAGCAGCAAGAAAATTATGGGATGATGAAACAGAAAGAATAGAAGATGAAATAAGATCATTAAGAAGAGAAATTGAAGGAACTTCAATATTTAATATTACTGAAAGGTATAATTCAGGAAGGCAATTAGGATATTTAAAAAGAGATTTGAAATACAGAGGAATAGCGGTTTCTGAATGGGAAAGAGCAACTTTAATGGACAGAGAAGCTCAAGAAAGAAAAAATAGAAATACATTGATAACTTTAGCTACAGCGGCAGGTGCGGTCTATACTATTTCAAATTGGGGCGCAATAAAACAAGTGTCAAGTGATATATATGGGGCTGCAAAGAATATTTATGATTTACTTAGACCTAGTTCAACGTCTCCAACATCAGCAACACCTTAACTAAACTAAAAACAAAAGCCCAAAATACAACAAGCCCATAATAAAAACAAATCCTAATTTAAGAAAATCATTTTTAAAATAAAGAAATCCTATTCCCAGACATGCTAACGCATAGCCAATAAAACCCAATTTTATTGTAAATAATGAAAACAATACACCCAAAATAACGCTAGCTATTTTATTGAAATTTCCCCTTCCGAAAATTTTCATCTTCTCGTTAAGCCCATACAAACATACAAAATTAGCTACAAAAGGCAAAATAATTGAAAAAATAATCTGCGGATATACCAAACTACTCGCAGGCATCCCAACAATTTTTGAAATTTCTATTATTGCTTTATCCATGCATATCATTTAAACTTGTAGAAAAATATATTCTTTCTTTACCAATAACTTTTATTTGATTTTTACAATAGGTTTTGTGGTTGTTCATGAATACAAGAATAAGCAAACTAACAATGCAGGGGTTCAAATCTTTCAGGAAGAAAGTATCCATCCCCATTTTACCTGGGTTTACAGTTTTTTGTGGCAGCAATGGATCTGGTAAAAGCAATCTGTTAGATGCGATATCATTTGTTTTAGGTAAGACTTCAACTAAATCAATGCGTGCTGATAGGCTGTATGAGTTGATCTATCACGGAAATAAAAGCATTCCCCAATCAGATTATGCATCTGTCTCATTGTGGCTAGATAATTCCGAAAAAACCTTCCCATACGAAGTTCCTGAAATAACAGTAACAAGAAAGGTGAACAAAAAAGGAAATAGTATTTATAAAATCAATGGCAAAACTTCAACCAGGCAAAATGTATTAGAAATTCTCTCTGCGGCAAGAATCCACCCTGAAGGTTTTAATATGATTATGCAGGGAGATGTTACCCAAGTTATAGAAATGTCTACAGAAGAGAGAAGGGAAATAATCGACCAAGTTGCTGGAATATCCCTGTATGACGAAAAGAAAGAAAAAGCAATGAAGAATCTTGACATAGTCGGGGAAAAGATGAGAGAAGTTGAAATTATCCTTACTGAAAGATTAGAAAGACTACAGAGTTTAGAGCAAGAAAGAAATACAGCAATAAAGTACCAAGAACTAATAGAACAATTAAAAACATTGAATGCGTCTTTAGCTTTCCAGAAATACAAACTTGAAGAAAAAAGATACGGTTCAATTGACGAAGAAATCAAGCAAAACGAAGCTGAAATAAAACAGCTAGAAATTGGTGTAAAAAAAATAGAGGGGGAATTAGAAACCAAAGAAAAAAGAAGGCAAGAAATCACAGAAAAAGTTTTCATCCGATCAAAAGAAGCTGGAATCAGGCAAGAAATAGAAGACGTCAAAAACAAGATTATCAGAAACAGAGATAGGATAGAAAGCAATGAAAGAGAAATAAACCGGATAAACATAATGACAGACAAGTTAAGATCAGTCCAGTCAAGCTCGGGTTCATTTTCAAGGGCAGTCAAAACTATTCTTGGCCTTAAAAACCCAAACGTTTATGGAACGATTTCCAGCCTTGTAAAAATTTCTGAAGATTATAAAATCGCCGCAGAAGTTGCAGCCGGTCAAAGATTTTGGAATGTTGTTGTCAACGATACTAACACTGCAGCAGAATGTATAAATTTTCTAAAAAGAGAAAAAATCGGCAGAGGAACATTTTTACCATTAAATAAAATCAAGGCAAGAGAGTTATCCGATCAGCAAAACAATTTATTGAAAAAACCTGGAGTTATCGGTTTGCTTTCAAACTTAGTTAAATATGACCACAAATATTTTCCTGCCATTAAACATATTTTTGGAGATACAATAGTTATAGAAAACCTTGGAATTGCAAGGCAAATAGGAATAGGAAAAGCGAGAATGGTAACTCTCGACGGGGATTTAGCTGAAAAATCAGGCGCAATGATTGGCGGTTTTTATAAAAGGCGTGAGGAATCTACTTCTGACATAGAAATGGAAGAATATGAGCAAGTTAAAAGAGATTTGGAAGAAGAAACTAATTTTTTGAGATTAGAAATTGGGCAATTAAATGAAAAAATGGATAATTTGAGGAAAACATATGAAAGTGAGAGCCAAAATGTTCTAGACCTTGATGAAGAAAGAACAAAGATTGATGAAGAAATGGTGTTGATGAAGCAAAAAAGGAACGAAATTTTTAACAAAAGAGCAGATGTTCTTGATAAGACAAACAAACTGAAAATACGTGGGGCAAAAACAGAGGCTGAACTTTCATCGTTAAAAACAGAAGTTGATAGATATGAAAATATCCAATACCTGGATGAAAAAATAGAAATTTTAGAAGATAAGATAGATGAAAATACATCCCAACTTAATTCTTTGGGATTAGTCAATATGAAAGCGATTGATGAGTACGAAAAATTCAAGGGAGAGTTCGATGAGTTGAAGAATAAATATGATTCAATAAGGGATGAGAGAGAATCGATAATTGAAATGATAGAAAAAATAGAAGGCAAAAAGAAAGAAGTATTTTATGAGTGTTTGAGAAGTATTGACAAAAATTTCATGGAAATTTTCAAAGATTTGGCAAATGGGGAAGCTTCCCTTCAATTGGAAGACCAACTAAATATCCAAAGCGGGTTGGAAATTCAGGCTAACCCCGGCGGAAAGAATTTGTTGAATATTGATGCAATGTCTGGCGGGGAGAAAACTTTGACGGCTTTAGCGTTCTTATTTGCAATCCAGCGTTATAAGCCAGCCCCTTTTTATATTCTTGATGAAATTGATGCATCATTGGACAAGGTTAATACAAAGAAGATTACAGACCTTATTAAAAAAATGTCAAAAAAA
>Ga0210051_1003182_pt1 | contig 16400 bp, 9 predicted proteins | sample CryGey092014_all_FD_185464 | JGI IMG/M metagenome (GOLD analysis project Ga0210051, IMG submission 185464) | Groundwater microbial communities from aquifer - Crystal Geyser CG23_combo_of_CG06-09_8/20/14_all (SPAdes) (version 2) | ecosystem: Environmental > Aquatic > Deep subsurface > Groundwater ...
CGCCTTCGCCGGAATGGCACCAGTTGGCATCGCCGCCGCCGCCGCCGTTGTTGTTATTGCTTGTACCTCGAACGCTTTGATATCCGCCGGCTGTTCCTTCACCGCGATAACCGCAGCCGTAACCGATGCATCCGGTTTGATTGGCACCCCGATAACCTTTTCCGGAAAGATTGATCGTCCCATTAACACCTATTGCTCCATTGGCTCTGAAAACCATCACACCTCCCTTGCTTCCATCCCAGAAAGAGGCCGTGAAAGTAGCGCCTGCCGGAATCGTCACATTGGTATAATTCGGCACTCTTTGAATCATAACTCTCTGGCTGATACCATCGTATGAATTTGAAAGAGGAGAAGAAAAGGTTAACCGATATTGTTGCGATGAACCGATTGCGGGATAGTCGCTGGAAGTAAGAGTACTTCCTGAACCATTTGACCGATTATTAGTAAAGTTATTATTCTTAAGTTTCGGTGACCCCCAATCAACATATACCCCGGGAGAACTGTCGAAGGTATTGGTGGTGATCGAGGGAGCTAACTTTGCAGGGTTAGTCAAACAACTATTTCCTCCTCTTTCTGTTCTTACCCCGGCTGGATTGCCTGAAAAATAGTTCAAGGTGACGGATGAAGTTATATTAGAATCCCAACCGGAACAATCACCAGGTCCATTCATATGCATTCTAATTCCATTAGAAGTATTTGTTAAAAATGAATTTGATTTAATTTGGGCAGTAGTATATGTATGTCCCAACCACCAAGTATCATGTCCGATGTAAATCCCATCAACAGAGCTATTCTGTATAATATTATTTTCTATATTGACACTTATGGTAGATCGACCATAGCCATTACCCGCATACAAAGAAAATCCTGTATTGTTATTATTAAATAATGAGTTTTTGACCCAACCACTGACATTGGGATAGTTATACGTTGGCCAGCCGCTGCTTTCACGCGCAACAAAACCCGTGGTATTATCAGAAATATTACAATTCTCTATTTGAGTAGCATAGTTTGCATTATATGGGGCTTGGGTTATTGCCTCAGTAGCGTAATGAATAACAGCCCATTTAATTTGGGAAACAGAGGTGGAATCAATATAAATTCTTCCCCAATTTTCCTTGGCCTTAGTTGAGGCATCGGAAGTGAAGTATATTGGTTGCGCCCTCGTTCCCACTGCATAAAGAGTCCCCTTGACAATAATTTCTGTTTTGTTGGTCCATGCGCCAGACGCCCGATCGTCACTATTCGCCGCAAAAAAGATGGTAACGCCCGGACTTATCGTTAATGTTACGCCAGAATTAACAGTAACATCTCCAAACAAACGAATGTTTTGGCTCCAGGTGGTGTTGGAGGAAACCGTACCAGAAAAAGAGGTGGTCCAGGTAGTCCCTTCCTGTACACCCGGACTGACAATTGTTTCTATATTGGTTAGTCTTTTAAATTCATACTTGCCAATGTCAGCGTTATTGCCCGAAGTTCCTTGTAGATTGACTATCAGAACCTCATCACCCACAGCTAATCCTGCTTTGGAGTTAACCAACATAGTTGTAGATCCGGCAGAAGAAGAAACAGAAGTGGTGGTGGCAATCCCGTCAGCTACGGTTCTTCCAAAAGCAAGATTGTCGGTATTAATATTTTTGGTACCGGAAATCGTAATCGGACCATCGCGCCCGTCACCGGCAAATGGGGGAGTGCAGGATGAACAACAGACATTAGTACCGCAACCCGTGGTGTTCGGAATTTGACTTTGACAAGTCCCAGAAGCACAACAGACTCCTCCGGCATGGGTACAGGTTTCAAGACAGGAAGCACTTGGACAACAAGTCTCTCCCGCAGCGCAATTGCCGGTAATAGGAGAAGAACAGGCATAGCCGGCATTATTACAACAGGTCCCTCCGGCCACACTGCAGGGCAGAACGCAGGCGGAAGTATTACAACACGTTCCTTGAGCACAAGTGGCTCCTCCGATCGGATTGCTGCAGGTATATCCGGTTAAATCCGTACGGCAACAGGTTCCGCCTTTACTGGCACAGGTTGGCAGAGAACAGGTTTTACAACACTGATCCCCGAGACTGCAACCACTTACGGGTGTAATCGGATCAGTACAGCTCGCGCCTGATGGACAACAAGTATATCCTAATCCTCCCAAATCAAGGTTACAATCTGGCGGCTGACAATCTTTGCAACAGACTTCCGTGTCTTGACAATCTCTCGCTTGAGAAAGCTTGTCGGCTGCTTGACAACGATGAGACGGACAACACTTTCCCCCAAGACTTGAACAAAAAGGAAGAAGACAGGTTTGACAACATTTTTCTCCTGCTCCGCAATCAGAAACACCTCCTTGAGAAACGTCACACAGATCGCTCTCACAACATACTCCGGTTACCCCATCACCATCTGCAGCGCAGGTTGGCAAAATAATTGCCTGACAACCATTATGAGCCCAAAACCATTTACAAAAAGTTGGGTTTGAACAAGAAAGGTAATAATAGGTAGCTGATCCTGAATGATAATAAATATTATCACCGGTTTTTTCTCCTTCCAGTGGCGCGCAAATAGCATAATTACTTGAATCTGACGAGAGGTAATAACTATAAAGATAGGTGCCGCTGCCGAGCGGATCAGAAATATTTGAAGTCAGATAATCTTGATTTTTAAGATCAGAAAAGAAATTGGGCTGATTGCTATATTCATATTCTTCTGCTCTACCGGGATACAAGTGATTATCCGAATAGTATTCCTCCAAGCTGGAAGTTAATCTTTGAATGTCAGCGGCGCGGCGGTTGTCTCTGGCTTTTTGACGAAAGAGGGGAGTACGGCTGATGACTAAACCGAACAAAATGCCTAAAATGGCTAGAACTACTAAAAGTTCAACCAGACTAAACCCAGCAGAAGATTTAGGGCTTTCCATTGAATCTTTCATATCTCTTCAGTTTACCAATTGGCCGGATCTTCATCAATATAACCAAAATAAGTCCCTAAAATATAAACTTTATCCTGCGATTCGAGCAGGGCAGCTAGTTCAAATTTATCACTTTGAATCGGACCGGCGGCATATTTATATCTTAAAATCTTGCCGTTTTTGTTTAAACTTCCATTCGCCGGGTCAATAGCTAACTTGGGAATGTACTCCGCAATGTCATACAAATTTTCGGCAGGTGGGGGGTCTCCTGCCATCCAACCGCTGGTGACAGAATTCTGCTTTTCTGCTAAAGTCATGTCGTCTCTGGTTGATTCAGAATAGCAAGCCGGTTCGTTTTCAGCTTCATAGTACTGACAACCCTCGCCCGAGGGTACCCCCGGCGTAGGTTTCATGGTAATTAAAACGTTCATGCCGCGGGCTAGATTAGTGATGTCTGATTGGCGAACTGCATCACGGGCTTTTTTGAGTTGTTCGTCGGGTTTCACGGCAATAAAAACCAGCGTACTTAGAATTCCTATCAAAGCAATCACGATTAAGATTTCGATAAGAGTAAAGGCATTCTGTGTTTGCCAGGTTCTGATCTTCATTAAAGCTATTTCATAATTTCTAAGTTGAATTTGGTACTTCGTTTCATTATTTCCCGTGTCATCCTGGAACCCGCCGTTTAAGCGGAGTGATAGGATCTAGTCCGATTTAATCGGGACGTTTTGGAAACGCTTTGCTAGATGCTATCTCCGCCAACTGACGGATCCAGCATGACAAAACGCAACAAACATGAAATCTTATGCCTGAGATTTCTATAGATAAACCAACTACAATAATTGACCCGAATTGACCCGTTGCGTAATTAGAAAACCAAGTGGTCGCTCGTGTCATTCCTGCCTACCGCAGGCAGGCTGGTGCTCCGCCGGCCGGCGGGCCAGAAAGACATTTTAGGATGCAATTACGCAATACATCTATCATCATTAACAAAAATTGTATATCCCTTTTTACCAACAATAGGTTGTCGGCGCCCAGGTTCCGCTCTGAAAACACAGGGCGTTACCGGTAGCTCCACTTTTTGGCTCTTCTAATCTGGCCGAAAGACTGTATTTGACACCGCTTTGGGTCATATATAAATAGTGACGGGAGTTAGCCTCATTCCAAGCAGCACCGGTATTGACCGTATCAACCGGGATTTTAGCCACGTGATCAGTCAGATTTGGAGTCGTCGGCTGAGATGCCGGACACGTTCCCGTACAAGGAGCCAACCAACCGGATTTGGTGGCATTGGTCCGCGCCACATCTGCAGTGGCATTTTGATCACAAATCTGTCTTGCGGTAGCGCCGCAGGTGGCCGATGTGGCATTCATGGACGAAAACTGATACAGATTGCAGCCAACCGCATTACAACCCGGAACGTAAGTGGGATTAACCCCGCCGGTTGTCGAAACCATATAAAGATCAATGGCTTTTCGCAAAGTGGTTAAATCGGATTGCCGGTTTGAATCCCTGCCTTGTCGCAACATTTTTGCAGGATTAATGGCTAAAAGCACCACCGCAGCCAAAACGCCGATAATGGCGATTACCACTAAAAGTTCGATGAGGGTAAAACCTGAATGATTTTTAAATAACTTTTTCACTTTTTTCGCCTCCTTTCTCGGAGCAGTTTTTATGTTAAAGCTTTTTAGGCAGAAGAAAAAAGGTGACCTGTTTTTAGTGTAGAATAATTTTTGCGGAATGTAAATAGTACGAATTCGTATTTTGATCTCTTTCTTTTAGGGGATCATCCTCTTAAATCAAGAGGATGATCCCCTTTCTTCGTAAAACCACCCTCAAACCAAAAAGGGGGCAGTGAAGCCCCTTTTTTGAATTCAAGTCATCAAAGTTTTACCAGCAGGTTCCGTCGGCTAAAGTTCCGGTTTCAAAACAAGCACCCTTGGTTGTGTCTTCTCTCTTGGCTCGCAAAGTATATTTGTCTCCAGCTGGATTGGTTGTATAACTGTATTGATATGTCGCCCCATTGGAAGGATCAACTGGAACCTTGGCAATCCATTCAGTGAGATTTGCTTCTACCCCGCTAGTGGTACAAGTAGCTGAATAGGGGGCTAACCATCCGGAAACATCTGCAGCAGTTGGAGCTCCACAACATCCAACACCTTGTGCCATATTCGAATCCTGGGTTAAACTACAAGCTGCAGCCGCACACCCCGGGACATAAGTTGGGTTGGTGGTGCCTGCCATATAAAGATCAATGGCTTTGCGCAGAGTGGTGAGGTCTGATTCGCGTTGTGAATCACGGCCTCTTCTCAACATGGCTGCAGGATTGATGGCCAAAAGCACCACCGCGGCCAAAACACCGATGATGGCAATCACAACTAAAAGTTCGATGAGGGTAAAACCTGAATGATTTTTAAATAACTTTTTCACTTTTTTCACCTCCTTTCTCGGAGCAGTTATATTTTTTTGTAAAACCAACGAGGCAGAAGAAAAAAGGTGATAAATCATCCTATTTTCATTAGAACATATTTATTACCACCTGTCAATTCGCCTAAGTATTTTCAAACCCCAATCTTTTTTAGTTGTACTTCTCCATTCCGCTCCGCTTCAGTCGAAGTATAAAAATTACTGTTCGAGCGCAGTCGAGAACTACATACTTTTGACTTATTTGATGGTACTTCTCCATTTTGGTCGAAGAATAATGACTTTATTGTTCGATCCGCCGACTGGCGGAGAGAACTACAACTTCAAAAGCTGGTGGTTATTTTATAGATCGGCAGTACGATGGAGATAATTAAAAATCCCGCTCCTACTCCCAACAAAATAATAATCAAAGGTTCTATCGCGGCTGATAAACCCTCTGTTGTATGCATAGCCTCATTTTCAAAATAATCGGCGACATTAATTAAAACCTCATCGATCTTGCCTGTCTTTTCACCCACTAAAATCATTTGGGTAAAAAGGGGCGGGAAAATAGGATTTTTTGACATTGAATTGCCGATCGACTCTCCTTTTTCAACGTCTAGAGCGGTTTTCGCAATCGCTTCCCGAATCCGAATATTGCCCACCGTTTCGCGGATTATATCCAAAGACTCCAGAATAGGAACTCCGGCGCCCAAAAGCATGCTCAAGGTTCGTGAGATTGATCCGAACTGAATCTGTTTTGAAAGTTTACCGGCAATGGGTAGTTTTAAGTTTGCATCGGCAAAATAATAACGGCCCCTTACCGTTTTCGAAAAGGATCTTAGTAGAAAAAAAACAACCAGCAATATTACTATGACAACTAACCAATTATTTTGTGCCCATTTTGAAGAACCAATTAAAATTTTGGTTGGCAAAGGAAGATCAACGCTCATCTGTTCATACATCGTCGTTAATTTCGGAATAACAAAAATGAATAGAACAGCAACCACACCGCCCATGGCAATCATGACAATGATTGGGTAAATCAAAGCGCCTTTGGTTTTTGCTTTAAACTCGTGTTCTTGCTCCATCATATCAGCTAAACGATTGAGTATCTTATCCAGCGAGCCTGAGGCTTCTCCGGCCATAATTAAACTGGCAAAAATGCGTGGAAAAACATCCGGATATTTCATCAGAGCCTTAGAAAAACTCAATCCGCCATCAATATCGCGCACCATTTTCCCTATTATTTCTTTAAAATAAGGATTGGTGGTTTGCTTTTCCAAAATTTCCAAGGCGTTGGACAGGGTTAAGCCCGCGGCGACCATGGTGGCTAATTGACGAGCAAAAACCACTTTCGCTTCTTCCGGTACTTTTTTAAATTTTTTTAAAAATCCGGATAAAGCAAAAATTCTTTTAGCCTCCAGTGAGGTGATGATCAATTTTTGCTCTCTCAAAATTGTAGCCGCCTGAGACTCATCCGCAGCTTCAATTAATCCAGATTTAACTTTTCCTTCAGAATTAACAGCCGTGTAAGCAAATGTTTGCATGGAATTTGACCTTCTACTTTTTATGGTACTTCTCCATGCGCTCCCCGCCATCTGGCGGGTCGCTTGGTCGAAGCATAATATTTATTGTTCGATCCGCCTATCTGGCGGAGAGAACTATCTTACTTTTGACCTTTAACTTTTAACCTTACTCCCGCTTTTCTTTTCCACTCACCATTCTTAATAAATCGTCCTGATTTAAAGTATGGGCAGTGGCTTCCTCCAGCGTAATTTTACCGGCACGAATCAAATGAGCCAATGACTGTTCTAAAGTCTGCATGCCTAAAGCTGAAGAAGTTGTAATTAAGTTATTAATCTGATGGGTTTTTCTTTCTCGAATAAGAGCTCGCAAGGCCGGGGTGGCAAAGAGAATTTCAGAAGCTAAAACCCGACCACCGCCAATGGCCGGAATCAATCTTTGAGAAACGATGCCCTCTATAGTGTTCGCTAGCTGAGCTTGAACTTGGGCCTGTTGATGTTCGGGAAACACGTCAATAATACGATCAACCGTTTGCGCCGCATTGTTGGTATGCAAAGTTGCAAAGACCAAATGCCCGGTTTCTGCAATAGTGAGGGCAGCCGCGATAGTCTCAAAATCTCTCATTTCACCGATTAAAACCACGTCCGGGTCTTCACGCAAGACTGACCTTAAGGCTATTTCCCAGGAATGGGTATCCAAATGCAATTCTCGTTGGGAAACCAACCCTTGTCGGTGGCTAAAAACATATTCGATCGGATCTTCGATGGTAATGATATGGACTGGTCTGGTTTGATTAATCTCATCAATAAGAGCGGCCAAAGTCGTGGATTTTCCATGACCGGTTGGACCTGTTACTAAAATAAATCCCTGAGGAAGCTTGGTAAATCGCTGAACAAGCCTTGGAATTCCTAGATCCTCCATTTTTCTAATTTGAGTTGGGATATATCTTAAGGCTGCAGCTAAATATCCTTTTTGGTAATAACAATTAACCCGAAAACGGGCAACTTCGCCTAAGGCAAAAGAAAAATCTATCTCTTTGTTGGCTAGAAAAATTTCCTTTTGTTCTGCGGTTAGCAGGGAAAAAATCAATTTCTCTGCAATCTCTGAATCTAAAGGTTGACTCCCCTCGATCGGTACCAACCTGCCATCGATGCGTAAGGTGGGCATGGCGCCAACGATGAGGTGCAGATCGGAGGATTCTCTTTTTACCACCGTTTCCAACAAATCGCGAATATTCATGCTGTCTTTCAATTTAATTCTCCTTTAAATAGTTGTACTTCTCCATTTCAGTCGAAGTATAAAAATTATTGTTCGATCCGCCGATTCGGCGGAAAGAACTGCCTTAATTTTGACTTTTGACTTTTAAATTTGTTCGCCCTTGGCGAAGAAATCTTCGACTTCGTCGAACATCTTGACTTTTCTCTTAGTCCTGCGCCACTCTCAAGACTTCTTCAACCGTGGTTAACCCATTTAGAACTTTAAGGTAACCGTCTTGTTTCATCCGGATCATGCCTTCGGCAACTGCCTGCTTTTCTATTTCTCCGGCTGAAGCATGGGATAAAACCATCTGACTTATTTTCTCTGATACTTTTAAAACTTCAAAAATGCCAATTCTGCCTGTGTAGCCGGTGTTGTTGCACTCCGGACAACCCTTTCCTTTATAAAAAGTAACTGCTTTGGAGGGATAAAGATTGCCTAATTCTTTTTTGACTTCATCGACTAAAATTTTATCATCTTTGACCTTTTCTTTACATTTGGGACAGATTTCACGGCACAATCTTTGCGCCATGGCAATGTTCATCGAAGAGGCGATTAAAAAAGGCTCAACGCCCATGTCTAAAAGGCGGGGCAAAGCGCCGGCCGAACTGTTGGTATGAAGGGTTGAAAGAACCAGGTGCCCGGTAAGAGCTGATTGAACAGCCAGCTCAGCTGTTTCCGAGTCTCGAATTTCACCCACCATGATAATATTCGGGTCTTGGCGCAATATCGAGCGCAGACCAGAGGCGAAAGTTAAACCGGCCGCCGGATTGACTTGAACCTGATTGACACCGGGAACGGCATATTCAACCGGGTCTTCTAAAGTTATAATGTTGACTCTGACTGAATTTAACTTACTCAAGGCCGAAGATAAAGTGGTTGACTTACCGCTGCCGGTAGGTCCGGTGACTAAAATTATTCCGTGCGGACGAGTTAAATTTTCTTCAAATCTTTTTAAAGCAGTGCCGCCCAGTCCAAGATCTAAAAAGGAGGGGATACCGCCGCCTTTGCGCAGAAGACGAATAACCACCTTCTCACCGTGAGTAGTAGGTAATGTTGAAACTCTCAAATCTACCTCTTGATCCGCAACCTTAATGCCGAAACGCCCATCCTGGGGAATACGTTTTTCATCTATTTTCATGTTGGAAAGAATCTTAATTCTGGAAACGACCGCCTCGGTAACTTTGAGAGGTAAAATCACTCTTTCTTGTAAAACTCCATCAATCCGGTAACGAATGCGTGTTTTTTCTTCTCCTGGTTCAATATGGACATCCGAGGCTCTTGACTTAACCGCAAACTCTAAGGTTGTCGAAACAATCCTAGCCACCGGCGCATCGCGAATCACCTCATCCACTTTGCTCATATCCTTTAAGCTTTCTTCGATTTCTTTGGTTTCAACCTGGGTTTCTTTTAGGGCGGCGCGAACTTCGGTGTCAATGGAAGAGCTGTATTGATCATCAATCGCTTTATTAATATCTTTGGGAAGAGCATAGTTCGGTTTGATTTGATAGCCACTTTTAGCTTCCAGAAATTCAATCACTTGCAGATCCAAAGGGTCAGCCATGGCCACTAAAAGATAATTGTTTTCCAGGGAAAATGGGATGAGATTATAATGGCGAGCGACGGGCTCAGGAATTTTAGATAAGACTTCGGTCGGAATTTTTTGTTCTAAAACCTCAACGAAAGGAATATTGAGCAGTTCCGATTTGGCTTTAATGATCTGTTCATCGACAGCCCAGTTATTATCGATTAAAATTTTTTCAATGGGGAAGCCCGTGGTTACTGATTCAAGCTTAACTTGGGAAACCTGTTCTGGGGTTAAAACTCCGTTTTTTTGTAGAATATCTTCAAGGTTTTTTTTGCTTTTAATCAACATGGGCAGAGCACTCTCTTCTATACTTGCCTGAGGCTTTTAAAGCTTGAAATAATCACTAAAATCATACTTACATTGTAAAAGAGATGTGCTATAATTGTCAAGAACGACATGTCTGATTTAGATCTACAAAACCAACTAAAAAAGCATCTTAACGATTCTACTGCGGCCTCATATTTAATCAGTGGAGGACAGGTATTAATACGCCTGAACGCAGCTTTGGACTTTGCGGCGTTAATCTTAGGAATTAAAAAAGCAACCGTCGCAAATTCCACTGATTTTTCCTTAATTTGTGACGATTACGGCATTGAAACGATCCGAAAAATTACCCATGCTCTAATTTTAAAACCCTATGGACATTCCAAAAAAGTGGTGGTTGTCAAAGAAGCTCAAAATTTAACCCTGCCTGCTCAGAATGCTTTTTTAAAAATATTAGAAGAACCTTATCCAAATTCGGTCATCATCTTGACGGCAGAAAACACGAAACAGCTTCTTCCCACCGTGATTTCGCGTTGTCAGTTGATATTTTTAAGCACCCAAAAATCAGGTTTGGCCGAGGAAAAAAGTTACTCAAATGAAACGATCGCTACCTTTAAAGCTTTTCTCTTCGGTTCTTTAGTCGAAAGATTAGACTCAGTCAATAGAAAATTGAAGGATATTGAAAAATTAAGTGAGTTTCTAGAAATCTGGATAGAAATTTTAAGAGATAATTTAATAGAGAATATTGATCGGGTAAAACCTGACGATTTTAAAAAAGCCAGAGCCTCAATTCAAGAAATTAAAAGGGCCCAGTCTCTCTTACAAGCTAACGTTAATTCGCGTTTGGTCTGGGATTTCCTAGCCTTAAATCTGCCAGCAATGAACTACCACTTTTGAGTTCGGGATATTCGCTTAAAAATAAAGGACCTCAACCCATTACAGAAAGGAAATTTATGGTTTACGATCAAAAACATCAGGCGCTTGCCGACGATAAAAGTCCCTGTGCCGATATTAAAACGATTAACCGTTTGATTGAAAAACATGATCTGCCAATGAAGCTGGTTCAAATCAAAAGAGAACGCGGGAATCTAACCGTCTATTTTTCGGCAGACAACCGAGTTGATTTTAGAAATTTAGCTCGTGAGTTAAATACCACTTTTGGCGAACCTGTGCGTTTGCATCAGGTAGGTTCTCGCGATGAGGCTAAAATGATAGGCGGTATCGGCCCTTGTCAAAAACCTTTGTGCTGTAAAACTTTTTTGTCAAAATTTGAATCGATTCCCCAGACTCTAATAAAAAAACAGGGTTTAACTAGTAATCTAGCTCAATCAACTGGTATCTGCGGAAAGCTGATGTGTTGTTTGACATTTGAACTGCAAGAAAAACTTCCGGTGAAGCAAGGTGAAGAAAATCTCAAAGTTGATGAAAAATTAAAGCTGGAAAAACCTATTTCCGTCATCGAAGAAAATCCTATTTCCGCCCCATCTTCTCCTGCTATTTCCGCTCCGGTTGAAAAGAAAAAGCATCCCGTTCAACCCGATAAAGAGGATGGAGAAAAAACTTTTCCGCCTCAAACAACTAAAAAGGTAGTACGAAAACTGCAGATTAAGAAAGTAAAGAAGTAAAATACTATTCTTGTCTCTCCTTGTGTCATTCCTGGCTCCTGGTAAGGAATCTCGTTGAGTTACCACATTTCCCACGGGATCCCGGATCCCTCCGATTCCCTGCCTCGCTTATCAGGCGGGGGCGGGCAGGCGAGTCCGGGATGACATCTGCTTCACAGCCAGATGCTAGTAGCCAGAAGCCATCTGCGTTTTGACTTCCGACCCTTGAATTTTGAACTATTTATGCTATACTAAAACATAGCTTTCAAAGGTGTCATTTGATTGCTTAGGATGACACCCTTTGTGTTTTTACCACCAGAATCAACGTCTTATGAGTTTAAAATCAACCTACGATGCTTCTAAAATTCAAGTTCTCGAAGGCTTAGAACCGGTACGCAAAAGGCCGGGGATGTACATTGGTTCCACCGACCAAAAAGGCCTTCATCACTTAGTCCGCGAAATTGTCGACAACAGCGTCGATGAAGCTTTGGCAGGTTTTTGTAAAACAATCCTCCTTACCATCCATCCGGATGAAAGCATCAGTGTTGAGGATGACGGACGAGGAATCCCTGTTGATGTCATGCCTCAATACCATAAAAGCGCTTTGGAAGTTGTCATGACGAAACTCCACGCCGGAGGAAAATTTGGTGGAGGAGGCTACAAAGTTTCAGGAGGACTACACGGCGTGGGAGCGTCAGTGGTTAACGCTCTTTCCGAATGGCTTAAGATTGAAGTCAAGCGTGATGGTAGGCTCTATAGTCAAGAATATCAAAAAGGTGCGCCGACAGCCGATCTGAAAGAAATAAAAACTGATCTACCAATCAGTGGTGCAGGCACAAAAACGACCTTTTCGGCCGATAAATCAATTTTTGAAACCGTTGCTGTTGATTATGAAACTGTCAAAAATCAACTGCGACAAATCTGCTATCTTACTCCCGGTTTATTTATAGTGTTTAAGGACGAACGGGCTTACAAGGAAGACTCTTTTTATTTCGAGGGAGGCATTAAATCTTTTGTCTTGCGAATCAATCGCGGTAAAAATATCTTGCACGATCCGATCTACATCCGTAAAGAAATCACCAACACTTTCGTCGATAGCATTGAGATCGAAATAGCCATTTGTTATAACGACGGTTATTCCGAAACTATCGAATCCTTCGTTAATAACATCCCCACGCCTGAAGGCGGCTCTCATGTCACTGGTTTCCGTTCGGCTTTAACCCGCTCGCTCAACGATTATGTTAAAAAAGTGAAACAAAACGTGAAAGAGGCCGACACGCTAACCGGCGACGACTTGAAAGAAGGTTTATCAACCGTCATCAACCTCAAGTTTGATGCCAATAAAGTTCAATTCGAAGGCCAAACAAAAACCAAACTGGGTACCCCTGAGGTGAAACCCTTGGTCGAAAGTGTCATGCGGGATGGACTGAATGTCTATTTAGAGGAGCATCCTGCCGAGGGCAAAAAAATAGTTGAAAAAGTTCTGCTGGCGGCTGAAGCTAGAATCGCAGCCAAAAAAGCACGAGAAACGGTGATTCGTAAAGGACTCTTGGAAGGGATCACGCTCCCGGGGAAGCTGGCTGATTGTCAGGAAACTGATCCAAAAATGTGCGAACTTTTGCTGGTGGAAGGAGACTCGGCTGGAGGGAGTGCCAAACAGGGAAGAGATCGAAAATTCCAAGCGGTACTTCCCATCGGTGGAAAAATTCTAAATACCGAACGAGCTCGTTTGGATAAAGTTTTAGGGTTTGAAGAACTAAAAGCCTTGATTATCGCTCTCGGCGTGGGAATCGGAGAGCAGATTGACCGGACTAAATTGCGCTATGACCGCATCATAGTGATGACCGATGCCGATGTTGACGGTGAACATATCCGTACTCTCCTTTTGACTTTCTTTTTCAGATATCTGCCTTTTGTAATTGAAGACGGACATCTTTTCATTGCCCAGCCTCCCTTGTATAAAATTCAGTTTGGCAAAGAAATTTTTTATGCCTACCTGGAGGAAGAAAAAGAAAAAATCATCCGCGAACGTCCGTCTGAAAAATATACGACCCAACGTTATAAAGGCTTGGGGGAAATGAACCCTGAGCAGCTTTGGGAAACCACCATGAATCCGCAGGCCAGAATTCTCCGGCAGATCACAATTGAAGATGCAGCCGAAGTTGATAAGGTCTTCACCATGCTGATGGGGGATGAGGTTCCGCCGCGTAAAAGGTTTATCCAAACCCACGCCAAGACGGCGGAGCTGGATATTTGAGATGAAAGCAAGTTGTACTTCTCCATTTCAGTCGAAGAATAAAGATCTTATTGTTCGACCGCGCCCCGTATGAACGGGGCAAGTGGAGAACTACCTTAATTTTAAATTTTTAATTTACTCTATGGAAATTGGTAAAATCGTTTTCACTAAAATTGAAGATGAGATGAAACGCTCATATCTTGATTACGCGATGAGTGTTATTGTGGCACGCGCGCTGCCGGATGTGAAGGATGGCTTAAAACCGGTCCACCGTAAAATTCTTTTTGCCATGCAGGAGTTGGGCCTTTCGCATACCTCGCCTTATAAAAAAAGTGCCCGGATCGTGGGAGAAACCATGGGTAAATATCATCCCCACGGCGATCAGGCAATTTATGAAACCCTGGTGAGAATGGCCCAGGATTTTAGCTTGCGTTATCCTTTGGTTGACGGACAGGGAAATTTCGGTTCTGTAGATGGTGATCCTCCGGCGGCTATGCGTTATACCGAGGCGCGTTTGAAAAAGATCGCCTTGGAAATGCTGTCCGATCTTGACAAGGAAACCGTCGATTTTGTGCCGAATTTTGACGGCAGCCACACCATGCCGGTGGTGCTGCCAGCCAAAATTCCTAATCTTTTGGTAAACGGCACCTCTGGCATTGCCGTTGGAATGGCCACCAATATCCCCCCGCACAATCTGAGCGAGGTTATCCAGGCAGCAATTTATCTTATTGATAATCTTAAAATAGAAAATCAGGCTCCGGACGAGGTCGGAAAGAGAGACTCTTTTGATCCTCTTAAAGTTAAAATTGATTCTGACCTTTTGGGGGAAAAATTGCTTGAATTTATTAAAGGCCCGGACTTCCCAACCGGAGGAGAAATTTTTGATGCTCAGGCAATTGCTCAAGTCTACACTACAGGACGCGGCGGGATTGTGATGCGCGCGAAAGCCAAAATCGAAGAAGCCAAAGAAGGACGATTTCGCATCGTTATCTCCGAAATTCCTTATCAAGTCAATAAAGCTTATCTGATTCAAAAAATAGCGGCGCTGGTCAAAGACAAAAAAATTGACGGGGTCAAGGACTTGCGAGACGAATCAGACCGCAGAGGGATGCAAATTGTAATCGATTTAACGCGTGACGCCAAACCCAAAAATCTCTTAAACCGACTTTTTAAATATACCCAGATGCAATCCACCTTTAATGTCAACATGGTGGCCTTGCTCAATGGCGAACCAAAGCTCTTCAATCTAAAACAGTTACTGCTCGAATTCATCCGCCATCGCCATCTCATTGTTGTCCGGCGTTCGCTTTTTGAACTCAAAAAGGCCAAGGAGCGCGCCCATATCTTGGAAGGACTAAAAATAGCCTTAGATAATCTGGACGAGGTTATTGCCACGATCAGAAAATCACCGGATGCTAGCCAAGCCCAACAGAATCTGATGCGAAAGTTCGGATTAACCGAAATCCAAGCCCAAGCGATTCTGGATATGCAACTGCGGCGTCTGGCCGCACTGGAACGCCAGAAAATAGAGGATGAGTATCGGCAAGTATTAGCCTTCATTAAAAAGGTACAGGCAATCTTAAAAAATCCGCATGAAATTTTTAAGATCGTGAAGGTTGAACTTTTAGAGATCAATGAAAAATATGGAGATTCCCGTAAAACAAAAGTCTTCAAAAGTAAAGTCGGCGAGTTTTCCGAGGAAGATCTAATCCCTAATGAACCAACCTTAATTTCGGTCACCGAAAGCGGATATATCAAACGCCTTCCGCCGAATACCTACCATGCACAACGTCGTGGCGGCAAGGGGATTATCGGCATGACCACCAAAGAAGAAGATTGGGTTTCCGAGATCAAACTCGCCAATGCCCACGATGATGTCTTTTTCTTTACCAGCAAGGGTAAGGTTTTCAAACTCAAAGTCTATGATCTGCCGGAAACCTCACGCACTGCCAAGGGGCAAGCCATTATTAATCTGATTGAGATTGAACAAAACGAAAAAGTGAGCGCTTTCCTAACTCTCTCGAAAAACGATCAACCGAAATTTCTGTTCATGACCACCAAAAAAGGAGTGGTCAAAAAAACCAAGTTGGTTGATTTTGAAAATATCAGGAAAACGGGGATCATTGCCATTAATTTGGATTCCGATGACGAACTTGTCTGGGTCAAACCTACCAGCGGACAAAATGCAATCATCTTGGTTACCAAAAATGGACTATCCGTCAAATTCGATGAGAAAGATGTGCGCGAAACAGGCAGGGCCAGCAGGGGAGTGCGCGGCATCAAATTGGGGAAAGATAACGTCGTGGTGGGAATGGATGTCATCTTACGACCTGATGATTTCTTGCTGACGATTACCGAAAAAGGGTCGGGTAAAAAAACCTTGCTTAAAAAACACCGCCTCCAAAACCGGGGAGGAGTGGGAATCAGAGCTTTGAAGGTTTCCAAAAAAACCGGGCAGGTTGTCACCTCCAGAATCATTATACCGGGCATTAAAGACATTTTGATAATCTCGGAACAGGGACAGGTTATCCGCCTGCCGCTTATTCAAGTACCATCTTTGGGTCGCGACACCCAGGGCGTTAGACTCATGCGGCTTGGCAAAGACGATAAGGTTTCCTC
>Ga0210051_1003187_pt1 | contig 16392 bp, 13 predicted proteins | sample CryGey092014_all_FD_185464 | JGI IMG/M metagenome (GOLD analysis project Ga0210051, IMG submission 185464) | Groundwater microbial communities from aquifer - Crystal Geyser CG23_combo_of_CG06-09_8/20/14_all (SPAdes) (version 2) | ecosystem: Environmental > Aquatic > Deep subsurface > Groundwater...
CCCGATACAATTGATACAATCGTGCCTGAAGGCACTCCTACCAAAGTTAAACCCGCGGGTAGGTTTCTGCCTCTGCTAGCGGGTAGGTTTCTGCCTCTGCTAGCGGGTAGGTTTCTGCCTCTGCTTCAACCAGATGAGAGCAGAGGCTCTCATCTACCCTCTCACTTCCCACTTCCCACTTCTTTGACTTCCCTACTTATCGGGTCGGATAAATCCGACCCCTACTCTCTCCTTGACTCCTTGACACTTTGACACTCTGACACCTTGATACCCTTTCATGAGGGAGCTAACTTTGCTTGAGGTCATCTGCCCGTGATATGTTCCATCCACCACCACAATTGGACCTAAAGCACAGGCTCCCAAACAATTCACTGTGCTTAGAGTGAATTCAAGGTCTTCTGTTGTCTCTCCACTCTTTATACCTAAATCTCTCTCTATCTTTTCCAATATCCTTGCTCCTCCCCGCACATGGCAGGCTGTGCCAAGACAAACACTTATAAGATGCTTTCCTCTGGGCTTTAGGCTGAATGCTGTAAAAAAGGTGGCTACACCAAATACCTGAATTAAAGGAATGTCCAGCTTCTTGGCAACATACCTAAGAACATCTTCCGGCAAATAATTGCACTCAGCCTGAATATCATGCAATACTGAGGTTAGTGCTCCCTTTTCTCCCTCATACCCCTTAACAATGGTTTCAATCTTCTGAAGATTAAAACTCACTTTCTTTATCTCCTTTTTAAACCATAAAGTTAGGACGCAGATCTACGCAGAGATATAGAACGAATTAAATATTTGCACATTAAATGTAGGGGCGACATTTATGACGCCCGTCAATTGCGGGTTTGATAAATCAAACCCCTACAATTATGTCCACTTCTTTATGTCGTTTTATATAACCGCAGATTATTTTATCCTGATGATCTGCGCTGCGTCCAGATTAGTTTGGAATCTTAAATTCTCCCCTATTTAAATCTGTGTTAATCTGTGTTAATCTGTGGTTAATTTAAGTTTACTTAATCTCCTCAATTGGTCTGAGCTCACTAAAGTTGACCAGTGTGCTGATTGCCTTGCTTTCAGTCTTTATTCCCGATTCCTCCACGGCAGCCAGAGGATTCAATCCCCCCAAGACCACAATGCCCACCCTGTCCAAACCTGGTGAAACTTCCAGAACTGGCTGTCCTGGTCTTCCTACTATAACTGTTCCCGCTAATCCTATCTGCTTTAATCCCTCAAGAATTACTTCTGCTTTATCCAAGGCAACTGCTGGAATCTCCCGGAGGTTTGCTAAGATTTTCCCTGAGCCCGCCCCTACAGCATTTAATACCGAGGTCATATTACTTTGCATAAATATCTCTAAAGGATCAAGGGTAGAGCCTCCATAGGTTACCAGCTCAGTAAATCTCTGGGGGACAAAATCACTCACCTGGACGATACCACCAAGTTTAGCCTCCACCGGGATTCCTTCCTTAAGCAGGATACCATTAATGGTGATACTACAAACTGTTCCCAAGCCAATCTCTCCTTTAGGAATGACTAAATCTCCTATCCTTTCCCCCTCCTGACGACAAATTACTAAAATACTCATTCCAATCCTTGATTTAAGCACTCTTTTGATAATACTTAAGGCTTCTTTAAACTTATCTTTCTTAATTAAAGAAGTATTTAAAATTACCTTTCCTTCTTTTTTCCAGGGATTAAAGGTAACCTGGTAAGAGAGAGATTCAATCTGGGTAATTATTAGCCCAACCCTATCACTAACCAAGGCATCCTCCAGCTCAGATAATCCTTTTGGGGTAATTAATCTCCCTTCTCTACCCTCTTTTTTAGTAAGCCCTTGCTCATCCATAATCTTTAAGTGGTATCTTACTGTTCTTCCATCAAGAACAATACCCAGATGACGAAGTTGACGGGCAATCAAGTTTGCACCAATTGGCTCTCCAGCCCCAGACAACACTCTTAAAATACCAATTATTTTTCTTTCAATATTCTGACCCATCATATTTTCGCCTCTTGGTTTCAGTATTTATATCTTTTTTCCATAAAAAATAAGTATTACTTAATCAACACACCTAAAAATATCCCCTCTCTTTTATGAGGGGAAACATATACTTAAAAAAACTCGTAAAAGTTAAGTATTACTTAACTACCCACCAAAAAAATTTATCTTCGAGGAGGACTGAGAACCCAGACCATCTCTGCCTCAGAATCACCTATATTTATCCATCGTGAAGGCACAGCAGATTCTAAATAAATTGCATCTCCCTCTTTTAAAATATGCTTCCTCCCCTGAACTTCCATCTCCAGCTTTCCTTTTAGTATAAAAGCAAACTCTTCTCCTTTATGGGAGTAAAGGTGACCTCTTATTTCACTACCTGAGCTAATGGCTATCAAATGCGGCTCCATCTTTCGAGCGGAGGTATTACTGGACAATAACTGATATCTAACCTGATTACTTGTAAGTTCCGGGAGCTTTAAACTCTCACGCTCATTTTTTCTAACCACTATTTTATCCCCGGAGAGAGCATCTTCACCAGGAAAGAAATAGACAGGATTAACCTTCAATTCTGCACTTATACTGAGTAGAGTGGCAATAGAGGGACTGATTAGATTTCCCTCCAACTGGGAGATAAAGCTTGGCGTTAACCCTACCTTTTCGGCTAATTCTTTTTGGGTAAAACCCTGCCTTAAACGCAACATCTTTATTTTGTTCCCTAAGTCAACTACTTCTCTCTTTCTGATAGAGGGAAAGAAAATTTCTCCACCCCAAACTTCAAATTTCTTAGGATTGAAAAAATCGCGGGAAGACCTACCTTCCGCCTTAGCAACCCTTATGAAGAGATTATCGTCTTCCTTCCCCAATTCTAAAACAACCTGAGTTATGTGTCGGAGGTTGGCTTTAAAAGTTGAACTATGAGCTTTACTTTCCAAAACCCAGTAGGCAATAGTGTTTAAGTCATAAAGTTGGGGACAAGAGTAAGTGAAAAATTTAAAGGTCTTCTCTTCATCACCCCAAAGATCCTGCATTCCAGTCAAGCTGTCAAACAGGTATCTGGTTCCTTCTCTCTTCTTTGTCTCTATTTTATTAATAGCTTCTCTAAACTGAACAGTATCCCTCGGATTATCTACCTTAACTACCTGTTCCTTTAACTCCTTTCTGGTATTGTCGTAAAACCTAGTGAAAGTTGAATCATTATTCCCCTTACCAGCAGTAAAGCAGTCTAAAATAGTTAGATTTTTCTTATTAGGTAACATTCGGAATCGTTTGCTTACTGTAGCTGGAGACCGGTTGAAACTTACATATACTACCCTCTCTCCTTCTCTCAGAGTATATTCCATGAATCTATCCAAAAATATATCTACATAAGTTCCGGCCTCCGCTTCCCAGACTATATTATCTCCAATCCTCAGATATCCTAACAGTTGGTCTATATATTCAATCCCGCTTGAGACCTCACCTTCTCTCATCACTCTCTCCGGAAGTATTACGGTAAAAGGTAACCTAGTGTCATTGATTAGGTAAACCAATTATACATACCTTTTCCTAAAATGTCAAGAGGAATTCGGAAAATTTTTCAAAAAAATCCCCTCAGAAGAGAATCTTTCTAAGGGGACAAAGCATTGTTAACTTAGAATCTCATCCACTTCCCTCTTATCAGCATCCATTACATAAGAGATTCCGGTAACTTCTGCTGCATCTTTAGTTAAAGCCATAAGGTCATCTCTGGTGATATATTTTAAGGCAAACTTTCGCTCTCCAGCCATAAGCTGTTGAAGCCCAGCAGTAAGTCTATCATAATAGGTATACATACCAATAGCTCCAGGGGGGATTTTCTCAAAGTCCTTTCCATACTTCTCCCTTAGCTTTGAAGCTCCAACAAAAATTTGCTCAACTGTCTCTCCAAATTTACTGAGCTCTTTGGTAATCTTTCCATCTTTTATCATCTCTCCAACAGTATTTCCTACCATTGCCGCAGTCATAGTTGCCCTTCCCAGGCAGACAGCCTTAATATAAGGGGCACCAAGAGCAATAGCCTTAAATATATGGTCCTCTAAAGCAAGCCCGCCGGCAATTGCACAACTGGGAATAAAAGCCTTTTTCCTCTCCAATCTCTTTAAGAAGTTATAGAGTAAAGCCTCCAGTTGAACAGTAGGAATTCCCCATTCGTTCATCATCCGCCAGGGGCTCATCCCGGTTCCTCCCCCCGAACCATCAACTGTTAGTAGGTCCACTTCGGCCTCCGAAGCACACCTTACAGCTCGGGCTAAATCAGCCGGTCTATAGGAGCCAGTCTTTAAGGTTACATACTTGGCTCCTAACTTTCGAAGCCTCTTTACTTCTTTGATAAATTCTTCCTCATCTACCATCCCTAATCGGGAGTGTCTTTCAAATTCCTTAAATGCACCCTGCTTAAAAGCCTTCTGAACAGTAGGGTCTTCCGGGTCGGGAAGAACAATATAGCCCTTTCCTTTGAGCTCTAAAGCCCGCTCAAGAGATGGAAGTTTTACCTCTCCACCAATATCCTTTGCTCCCTGCCCCCACTTTAGCTCAATAGCTCGGACGCCCAGTTCTATTGCATACTCAGGAACACACAGACGACCATCTTCTACATTACATTGAATTACTAATTCACCATAACCCTCATACCAATCCTGAAAAACTTTAACTCTTCTTTCAAACTCAGGCGACTTAACTACTCTACCTTCTTTAATCTCACTCTTTGGGTCCATAGCACATACATTTTCTCCGATTATAGCAATAGTTCCGCAAATAGCCGCACCTATTGCCATTTCCTCCCAGTGAATTCGGGCTATATCAGTTGAGCCTAAAGCCCCGGTAAAATATGGAATCTTCAGCTCTATCTTCTCTCTTGCCCCCACCTCTGTAGAGACATCAACTGCTGGAAATATGGCTTTATCTGAGTTAGCCTCTACTCCAACTGCTCCCACACAGCTGCCCTGGATATTAAAGTGGGAAAAATCTACCGGGTAATCTTTTTCCGAACCGGCTACTACCTTCCCAAATGGTTGAGGATAGATTATCTCTCTTCCTCTTAAGGCGGATTTACCCACTTCACAAAGTCCTGGGCATCCATCTAAACAGGTTACACATAAACCAGAGACTGGCTGTGGTGTCACCCTATTTCTGGTCAATGTTGCCGCACTGGCATTTGGTTTACTAAAACTCACCTTTTCCCTCCTTTCAAACCACAAGATTTCACCGATTTTCACAAGATATTAAAATAAAATCCCAAATCCCAATAATTACCAATACTACCAAACAAATCCCAACTTCAAAATCCCAAACTTTATCTGTTCCCTGTTTTGGATTTGGTAGTATTTGAGCTTGGGATTTAGAACATACAATCTTGTGTCAATCCTGTGGTCTTCCATTTTTATAGGTCATCAGTAACCTATTACCTACAAATTATAGAGGAAAATAAAAAAATGTCAAGAGGAAAATAAAATTTTTTTAAATTTTTGGGAGAATTTAAGTAGGAGGGGGACAATAAGTCTCTGAGGTGAGTAAAGATGTCTGGTGATAATCTTGTGAAATCTCGTGGTTTATTTTAAGATTAAAGAATCGGAAGATACTCTTTCAGCTCGTAGTTGGTAACCTGAGCCCGGTATCTCTGCCATTCTATCTTCTTATTCTCTATGAGTTTGGTAAATATATGCTCCCCTAAGGTCTTTCTTACCAGTTCACTTCCCTCTGCTAATTCAATTGCCTCAAACAAGCTTGCTGGTAGGGAGCCTATTTTTAGTTCTTTCCTCTCCTCTTCTGTCATCTCATACACATTTCGCTCAACAGGCTCTGGAAGTTCATAACCCTTCTCAATTCCTTCCAGACCAGCCGCTAACATTAGAGCAAAGGTAAGATATGGGTTGCAGGCAGGATCTGGAGATCTAAGCTCTACTCTGGTTGCCTCTTCCTTTCCTGGTTTATATACCGGAACCCTGACTAAATCTGCTCTATTTCTTTCTGCCCAGGTTAAATAGATTGGAGCTTCATACCCAGGGACTAATCTCTTATAGGAATTGACCCATTGATTGGTAATCAAGGTAATCTCAGGAGCATGTTTTAATAAACCAGCAATGTAGGCTTTACCTATCTTAGATAAATGATATCTGTCATTGGGGTCAAAAAAAGCATTCTTATCACCTTTGAATAAAGATTGATGAGTATGCATACCAGAGCCATTTTCGCCAAACAAAGGTTTGGGCATAAAGGTAGCATAGACTTCATGCTTTAAGGCAATCTCCTTTACTACCAAACGATAGGTCATAGTATTATCGGCCATAGTTAAAGCATCTGTATATCTTAAATCTATCTCATGCTGAGATGGCCCCACTTCATGGTGGCTATATTCTACTCCTATCCCCACCCCTTCTAAGGCTAAAACTGTCTCTCTTCGCAGGTCAGAGGCAGCATCTAAGGGAGTTAAATCAAAGTATCCTCCTTGATCCAATGCTTGAGGACTTCCTTCTGAAGACTGGAAGTAATAATACTCAAGTTCCGGACCAACATAAAAAGTATAGCCCAAATCTTTAGCTCCTTTTAAATTTTTCTTTAATACCCATCTTGGGTCGCCTTCATGAGGGCTCCCATCTGGTTCTAAAATGTCACAGAACATCCTGGCAACTGCATGCTCCTTTGGTCTCCAGGGAAGAATTTGAAAAGTAGCCGGGTCGGGCATAGCTACCATATCACTTTCATCAATTCGGGCAAAACCCTCAATAGAAGAGCCATCAAAACCCATCCCCTCATCTAAGGCAAGTTCTAACTCCTCAAAAGTTATGGCAAAACTTTTCAAGAAGCCTAAGATATCAGTAAACCAGAATCTAATAAATTTAACACCATGTTCTTTTGCTACCTTAAGCACATACTCCTTGCCTTTGCTTTCCATTTGACTCACTCTCCTTTCTATTTTAGTAGTAGCACCCGATAGGCAGGACATTCTTGTCCCGCCGCTCTTCTTCGTTTGATATTACCTTCCTTTTGTTTCCAGAATGTTACCAGAATGTTAAATCCAGGTTAAATCTTGATTAAATCTTAGTAACAAAAAAACGCAGAGATTTCGCTCTGTGTTTTCCTTATGTTAAGTTTGAGATTGATTAGCTATAATGCATTGTCAACAAAATAATGCTTGCATATCACAGCGTTATTTATTTGACAGAGCACTATAAAGTGGGGGGAGACTATCTCTTAAAAGCTAACGAAATTTATTCATCAAGCACATATCCCATACCGCGAACAGTTTTGATAAACTGCCCAGCTTCTTGTTCTATCTTTGCCCGTAGTCGTCGGATATGAACATCAACTGTGCGAGCTCCTCCATAATAGTCATAATCCCAGACCCTATCTAATAAAAAATCTCTGGTAAAGACTCTTCCTTTATTTGTGGCCAGAAGTTTAAGTAACTCATACTCCTTTAAAGTAAGATTAATTATCTTTCCCTTAATTGAAACTTCACATCTGACAAGATTTATAACTAAATCGCCAATCTTAATTACATCTTTGCTGTCAATCTTACTTGTCCGCCAGAGCATCAATCTTATCCTTGCTGCTATCTCTGAAGAAGTGTATGGCTCGACAATGAAGTCATCTATCCCTAAGGAAAAGTCAAGCCCATCCATTCTTTCTGCTGTAGTTAAGGCAATGGTGGGAATTCTTTCTATTCCTATCTCCTTCTTTAATGCTTGGCATGCTCTAAGAGTCTCTTCTTTGCCTGACCTGATGTCCAAAAGGAGGACAACCGGCTTCTCTTTTTCAACCACCTTTGTTATCTTCTCGTCCTCACAAACAATCAAAACCTGATAATTTCTTCCCTTTAGCTCAGATGCTAACTCTTCAACATTATCTTCTTTACTGCTTATAATCAAAATATTATGCATAAGGCACCTTCTTAAATTAACAGCAAAAACCAGCAAAGAATTTACAACCCATTGTCTTAATTATACAATCATTTTCAAACTATGTCAAAACAAAGTGAGCTTTTTATCTTGACTCTATTCTTTTTTAGAGTATAATAGAAGTCAGAGGTCAATAGTCGTTAGTCAGGAGACGGAGGATAGAAAACAGAAGAACTGAAGAACAAAATAGTTCTTTAGTCTTCTGTGTTTATCTGTGGTTTCAGTTAAAGAGGTATAAGATTGATTGCTATAATTGATTATGGAATGGGAAACTTAAGAAGTGTCCAGAAAGGTTTTGAAAAGGTTGGTTTTAAAGCTATTGTAACCAGTAATCCAAAGGAAGTCCTTAGGTGCAGTAAAGTTGTCTTGCCCGGTGTTGGAGCTTTTAAAGATTGTATGAAAAATCTTAAAAAATATAGATTACTTGATTCTATCTACAAGTCTATAGAAAGTGGTAAGCCATATTTAGGTATCTGTTTAGGACTTCAAATTCTCTTTAGTGAAAGTGAAGAATTTGGAATCCAGAGAGGCTTGGATATTATCAAAGGAAGAGTGGTGAGATTTCCGAAGAATTTAGTGAGTGCTGAGTTTAATTCCCAGTCTTCAAATAGATTGAAGATTCCCCATATGGGTTGGAACAATATAAAAATAGTCATCAGTCATCAGTCATCAGTCACCATCTTTAATGGTATTCCAGATAATTCTTTTTTCTATTTCGTTCATTCTTACTATGTGATACCCGAGGATAAAGGGGTTATTGCCACCACTACAAATTATGGGATTGAGTTTACATCAAGTATTGCTAAAGATAACATATTTGCCTGCCAATTTCATCCCGAGAAGAGTCAAGAGTTAGGATTAAGGATTCTTAAGAACTTCGGGAAGATGAAATAAAACCACAGATAATAAATAAACCACGAATAAACACAAATAAAACCACAGATTAACACAGAATCCAAAACAAATCCAAAATCCAAATACTACCAAATCCAAAACAAATCCAAAATCCCAATAACAACTAAGAACTAACAACTAAGAACTAACCTATGGACACAGAATCCAAAACAAATCCAAAATCCAAATACTACCAAATCCAAAACAAATCCAAAATCCCAATAACAACTAAGAACTAACAACTAAGAACTAACCTGTTAACCACAGAGGACACAGATAGACACAGATTTAAGCAAGTTTCCAGAATCCAGCATCCAGAATGAGGAAGTGAGGTAAGAATGTTAGCAAAAAGGGTAATTCCTTGTTTAGATGTCAGAGACGGACGAGTAGTTAAGGGAGTAAAGTTTGTCAATCTTAAAGATGCTGGAGACCCGGTAGAATTAGCTCTAAGTTATGATGAGCAAGGAGCAGATGAGTTAACTTTTTTAGATATTACTGCCTCCAGCGATAAGAGAGAGATAATTATTGAGGTGGTTGAAAGAACAGCTGAATGTGTGTTTATGCCCCTAACAGTTGGAGGAGGGATAAGAAACTTAGAAGATATCCGCAAGCTCCTTAAGGCTGGTGCGGATAAGGTATCAGTCAATACTGCCGCCGTCAATAATCCCGAGCTGGTGAAGGAAGCCGCAGAAAGATTTGGAAGCCAGTGTATTGTAGTAGCAATAGATGCTAAGAGAGTCAGGAGTCAGAAGACAGAGGACAGAAGTCATCAGACAGAAGCACCGGTAGGAGTGCCTTCAGGCACGATTATATCGGGCATAAATGCCCTCCTACCGGGTGGACTACGGACTACGAATTGGGAAGTATACATTCATGGAGGAAGAACACCGACCGGGATTGATGTTGTGGAATGGGCAAAGAAGATGGAAGATTTTGGAGCTGGTGAGTTTATGCTAACCAGTATGGATAGAGATGGGACCAAAGATGGCTATGACCTTGAACTTACAAAAACCATCTCAGATTTAGTAAGTATCCCGGTTATTGCCTCGGGAGGAGTAGGAACTCTTCAACATCTCTACGATGGTTTAACCGCAGGGAATGCCAGTGCAATCTTAGCTGCCTCCATCTTCCATTATGGAGAATACAGTATTAGAGAAGTTAAGGAATATTTAAAAGAAAGAGGAATAAATGTAAGGCTATGAAGTTCGGGGACTATTATTCTTCATCAAATTGAGGAACCTTTCCAATAAATGGAAACTGTCTTTTGGACCCGGGCTTACCTCAGGATGATACTGAACAGAAAAGATGGGTAATTCTTTATGTTCCATCCCTTCAACTGTTCCGTCATTCAGGTTAAGATGAGAAATCTTTAACCCCTTATCTTCTATACTATCAGCATCAACCGCATAACCATGGTTTTGAGAAGTTATCTGAATCTGGTTGGTATTTAAGTCTTTTACCGGATGATTTGCTCCCCGGTGCCCAAATTTTAATTTATAGGTCTTTCCTCCAAAGGCTCTTCCCATCAGCTGATGTCCTAAGCAAATACCCATTAGGGGAACCTTAGGTATTAACTCCTTAATTGTCCCCACAGCGTAGTCCAGTCTCTCTGGGTCTCCTGGGCCAGGGGAGAGAATGATACCATCTGGCCTCATCTCTAAGATTTCCGCGGCAGAAGTTGTGCAAGGCACTACTTTAACCTTACAGCCGAATAAGACAAGTAAGCGAAGGATATTATATTTAAGCCCATAGTCAATTACTACAACATTATAAGGGGAAGGGGGAAGCTTAATTTCTGCAAGTTCTTTTTCCAGCTTGACTCCTTGCTCATCAATCCATTCATAAGCTTTAGTTGTGCTCACTTTTTGGACAAAATCAATCTCAGAATAATTAGGGAGGGTCTTGAGCATCTCCTTTAACTCTTCCTGCGTCTTTTCGGTGGAGATAATTCCCATCATCACCCCCCTTGTCCGCAGGTGACGGGTTAAGGCTCGGGTATCTATCCCCTCAATACCTACTACCTTATTTTCCTCCAAGAATTTGGGCAGAGTTTTGGTCAATCGCCAGTTGCTGGGAGTCTGACATATCTCTCGAGCTATAATGCCTTCTACCTGGACCTTAGCTGATTCAAAATCTTCTTTATTTATTCCATAATTTCCAATTAAAGGATAGGTAAAGGTTAAAATCTGACCCTTATAAGAAGGGTCGGTAAGCATCTCCTGGTAGCCGCTCATGCTGGTATTAAAGACTACCTCCCCCCAGGTAGTTCCTGGTAGACCAGTAGAGACACCTTCATAAACTGTCCCATCTTCTAAAACTAATAAAGCCTTCATAATCCAATACCTTCCTACTCCACCTCTTCAATACTTACCAGTTCCTTGAAATCAACGATAGTGCTAATTGCTTTGCTCTGCGTCCTTATTCCCGCCTCCTCTACGGCAACCAGAGGATTCAATCCCCCCATAACTGCAATACCCATCTTATCCACACCCGGCGAGACACCAAGAATTAGCTGACCTGGTTTGCTAATGGCTATTATCTTGATTATTTCTACCTCTTTTAGTCTTTCAAATATCTCTTCTGCCTGCTCCCAAGCAACAGCAGGAATCTCCCGGAAATTCGCTAAAACCTTCCCTGAGCCTGTCTTTGCTGCCTTTAGTACTGAGGTTATCCCGCTTTTCATGAATATCTCCAGAGGGTCAAGAGAGGAGCCGCTATAGGTTACCAGCTCGGTAAATCTCTGGGGGACAAAGTCACTCACCTGGACGATACCACCAAATTTAGCCTCCACCGGGATTCCCTCCTTGAGCAGGACACCATTGACGGTAATACTACAAACTGTTCCCAAACCAACCTCTCCTTTAGGAATGACTAAATCACCTATCCTTTCCCCCTCCCGACGACAAATTACCAAGCTACTCATTCCAATTCTTGATTTAAGCACTCTTTTGATAATACTTAAGGCTTCTTTAAACTTATCTTTCTTAATTAAAGAAGTATTTAAAATTACCTTTCCTTCTTTTCTCCAGGGATTAAAGGTAACCTGGTAAGAGAGAGATTCAATCTGGGTAATTATTAGCCCAACTCTATCACTAACTAAGGCCTCCTCCAGCTCAGATAATCCTTTTTGAGTAATTAACCTCCCTTCTCTACCTTCCTTTTTAGTAAGCCCCCGCTCATCCATAATCTTTAAGTGGTATCTTACTGTTCTTCCATCAAGGACAATACCTCGGCGGTGAAGCTCCCGGGCAATGATATTTGCTCCCACTGGCTCAGTAGATGAGGAAAGCACCTTTAAAATACCAATTATCTTTCTCTCCACATCCTGCTCCATCATCTTCCCTCTTAAGATGATTATACTCCCGGAAGGCAAAATGTCAACAGCCTATCCACTCCAGTTATGCCAGTGGTTTGCACAGCAAGAGCAGACCGGGAAGAACTTTCTCTGGTTTAGCACTCTTCTTAAGTGGCGAAACTTCTCCTCATTCCAGATTGTCTTCAGACTTTCTTCTCCTACATTCCCCATTACTAACCCCGGACAGCTCCAGACATTCCCTTCCGGGTAAATAAAAGCCTCCAGCCAGGGAGCAAAACATTTCTGCTTAAATCTTTGTAGAGCTCTACCTTTATAAAAATCCCTAATCTCTTCTTCATTGAAGTCAGGCTCAAAGAGAAGACATCTAACATTTGCCGACTTATCCCTTCTAACCTCAGCTATTTCTTTTAAGAGAAGAGAAACCTCAACTTTTCCTGAACTGCCAGATATAGCTCTCCAGTAATCACTCCTTACCCCAAACTCTTCTTCCCAGACCTTCTCGTTTTCTTCTAAGGTGGGAAGATTAACAAATTCCAGATGCTGAAAAAGCAAAAGGTCAAGACTAATTCTTTCTTTCTCTAAAAGATTGACCATCTCCTTTAAGTACTGATAATTTTCTGAGGATATAGTACAGCAGATATTAAGATAAGGTTTGCCTGCATTCAATCTTTTCTTAGTCTCATTGACCAGTTTAATTCCTTCTATTACTCGCCAAAAAGCTCCCTTTACCCCTCTAATCTCATCATTTACCTTAGGTGGACCATCCAGAGAAACATTTAAGTTATCTATATTCTTTACTATCTCCAAAGCATTCTCTTTAAGTAACATCCCGTTAGTAGTCATCTCTGACCTTAACTTTTTTTCTTTAATGTATTTAGCTAATTTGTGCCAATCTTTGTATAAGAGGGGTTCTCCTCCCATTAACATAATACTTGGTTTAAAAGAAGAGACATCATCAATAACTTTTTTTAGTTCTTCCAGAGATAGCTCTTGCTCAAGAGTCTCTTTGGAGAACTCCTTAGACCTTCCTTTTTCTCCCCACTGCCCACACATCTTGCATCTTAAATTACAGCGGTAAGTAAGCACCAACCAGAGCTTTCTTAAGGCAAAGCTATAACCACCTGATAAGTTACTTAAGCCCAGGTTAAGACGCTGAAGAAGACGCACTCTTATCTGCTCTCCCAAGTAGGCTGGCTCAGTCAAAGCTATCTGAGATAATCTTTTTATCCGGGAAAGACTAATCATAGTCAAATCCAAATGATAAAATCCAAATGACAAATCAATGTCAAATGTCAAAGCCCAAATGCCAAAATCCAATCTCCACGTTCTAAGAGCTAATAGCCAATAGCTAGTGTCCTCTTAGAATTTCTCTTTTATTTTCTCACACAAAGCCATAAATATTATATCCTCACACAGAGTCACAAAGCCACAAAGATTTATTTTATATTTCTCCGTTAATAATTCTTGATATTCCGTCTTTCATTAAGGCTTCACCAAAATTCAGCAGATACCCGAGTTTGCATCCTGTCAACCGCAGATAGGTCAAGACTTGTTTCTTGTGAGCTTTATTTATAGATTCAACAGCTTTTAGCTCAATTATTACCTTGTTCTCAACGAGAATATCTACTCTGAAACCCTCATCAAATTTTATTCCATGGTATTCTATTGGAATGCTGACTTGCCGTTTGATTGACAAACCATGTCTTTCAAGTTCATAAGCAAGTATAACTTCATAAACAGTTTCAAGCAATCCTGGCCCAAGTTCCTTATGCACTGCAACTGAAGTGTCAACTATGATCTTTCCAATTTCATTTTCATCCATTATTCTTTGAGGCTCCGTGTCTTTGTGTGATTATTTTTAATTCTAACATCCAACTATCCCTATCTTACATAGAAACAACCACAACAGCGACAGACAGGAAGAAATACCCCTTCTTTATTTAACTTTTGACGAAAATATCTTGCCTTTTCATTATTCCAGAGTCTCTTAAATCTCTCTTTTTTAAGATTGCCCACTACATAATCAGGACAAATCCAGAGGTCACCATTGGGAGGAATTAAAGCTTCTAACCAGGGACCTAAACAAGCCTTGGGTCTTTTCTGAGGAAAAGAAGAAGGATTACTATAATACCTCTTCAGTTCCTCTTCTTTAAAATCAGGAAAGAAGACCACATAAATATCCTCATATTCACTCTTCTTTATCTTATTAACTGTGCGGGCTAAATAATCTATATCTAAACTCTTTAAGTTATAGACAAAGCCTGACCAGATATTGGTCTTAAGTTTAAACTCCTCCTGGTAAATCTTCTCAGTCTTTAGATAAGCCTCTTCATTAGTAAATTCTAAATGCTGAAAGATTAAGGTGTTAATATTAAGTCTTTCTCTCTTTAAGTAATCAATCATCTCTTCTAAATATTGATAGTTTAGCTCCGAGATGGTATAGGCAATATTGATATAAGGATTTTTCTTGCCTTTCTTCTCCTTAGTTTGATTGATAGCTTTAATCCCTGAGATTACTCTTTCAAAAAGACCAGGGACTCCTCTAATTTGATTGTGAATAGCTGGAGGGCCATCCAGAGAGATATTTAAACTATCCAGGCTATCCACCAACTTTTCAGCATTTTCTTCCAAAAGAGTGCCATTAGTAAGCATTTGAGAAGACCTTAACTTTTTCTTCTTTATATACTTACAGAGCTCATACCAGTCTTTATAAAGTAAAGGCTCCCCGCCAGTTAAGACCACTGATGGTGAGTAAGCCGCAAGCCCATCAATAATTCTCTTTAGCTCATCAATACCCAGCTCCTCATTTAGCTCAGAGGGTTGCATCTTCCAGCAAGAGCCTTTTTCCCCCCAGAGATTACACATCTTACATCTCAGGTTACAACGCCAGGTTAAGAACAGGGAAACACCATTTAAGGAAAAGCTATAGCCCCGGGATATGGGGATAACTGCTTTGTTTAGTTTATATAAGAGCTGAGGCTTTAGCTGTTGAGCAACATAGCCCGGCTCAGTAAATATCCTGCTTGCTATCCTCTTTGCTCTTTTTAACTTTTGCCTATCCATCACTTCCTACTTCCCTCTTCGTAGTCCACAGTCCGCTTCAGTCCACTGTCCATAGACCACAGTTTTATCTGTCCTCTGTCCTCTGATTTCCCCACTACTTCACTTTTTCTTTCTTGCTTCTCAGGTCCCAGAACTTCTTTGGCTTGGTAGAACCCTTGGGCATAACTTTCTCTTGAATCTCCTGAGGACTTCTAAGGGTAACCTTGGCACTTATTTGTAGTTTTGATTTTATGGCATAATTAATCTCCTCCGATAGTCTTTCCTTCTCATCCTTAGACAGCTCCCTCTTGGGGGCAGCATATACTCTAACCTGGTCCATAAAATTCTTATCCTTATCTACCTCAATATAATAAGAGCTTACTTCTTTAACACTTAAGATGATATCCTCAATTCCGGAAGGATAGACAATTACCCCCTTAATCTTCATCATATCATCAGTGCGTCCAAGTATTGGACCCAGTCGGGGAGCAATCCTTCCGCATTTGCATCTTCCTTCAATTATGAAACTTACATCACCTAAGGCATAGCGAAGAAGGGGTAAGCCTTCTAGATTAAAGGGAGTAATCACCATCATCCCTTTTTCTCCCGGAGGCAAGACTTTACCTGTTTTGCTATCTACAATCTCCAGATAACAAAACTCAGAAGTTAGGTGATAACCAGACTCTGCTTGGCACTCATTAACTGGTGAGGCAGATTCACTATTTCCATAAACCGCACAAACTCTGCATCCCTTCCAGACCTCCTCTAATTTCTTACCCAACTCGTTTCTGCTCAAATCTTCATTTAATATATTTTCTAAGCCAGCTAAAAGCAATCTAATTTTAAGTCTTTTCATTACTCCTTTTTCTTTAGCCATAAGCCCTAACCTGATTAGGAATGAAGATTGACTATGAATGACGGTTGCCTTTAATCTTTCCATATTTTGGATTTGTTGCTCAGCAAATCCAGGTCCTGAGCGCAGGACCCCAGCTCCAATTAACTGATAGCCCATCCAGTAACTCAAGCCTGCTCCCCACATTGCTGTTGACATTGGCATATTAAATTGGACTAAGTCCTCTTTCTTTATTCCAGCAATTCTTAAAGTTCGCTCCTCAGCCCAGGCAGTTCTTGATAGGTCATTCTTAGTCTGAGGAAGGTAGACCGGGAGACCAGTAGTTCCCCCGGTAGTAAATAAGTCAGCCCACTCTTTATGAGGAACACAGACAAAA
>Ga0210051_1003188_pt1 | contig 16392 bp, 18 predicted proteins | sample CryGey092014_all_FD_185464 | JGI IMG/M metagenome (GOLD analysis project Ga0210051, IMG submission 185464) | Groundwater microbial communities from aquifer - Crystal Geyser CG23_combo_of_CG06-09_8/20/14_all (SPAdes) (version 2) | ecosystem: Environmental > Aquatic > Deep subsurface > Groundwater...
CTGCGGACGCGTGACGCGCTGGTGGCGGCGCAGGGCGGGATCACCATGCAGGACCGCGCCGACCTTTGCGCCGGGTTTCAGGCGGCGGTGGTGGCGGTGCTGGGCGAAAAGACCCGCCGCGCGCTGGCGCAGGCGCAGGTGCCCGCCTGTGCCGTGGCCGGTGGGGTGGCGGCAAATACCGCTATTCGGGCGATGTTGGAGACGGTTTGTGCCAGCGCAGGGGTGCGCTTTCTGGCCCCGCCGCTGGCGCTGTGCACCGACAACGCCGCGATGATCGCCTGGGCCGGGATCGAGCGCTTTCGTGCCGGGGGCCGCGACGGGATGGCGCTTGCCGCCCGCCCGCGCTGGCCACTTGATACCACCAGCCCGGCCCTGATCGGGTCGGGCAAGAAGGGGGCCAAGGCATGAAACCACCTGCGGTATCGGTTCTGGGAGCCGGGGCATTTGGCACCGCCCTGGCGATTGCGCTGGCCCCAAACGGGTGGCGGCGGGTGACGCTGTGGGGGCGCGACCCTGCGGCGCTGGCGCAGATCGCCGCCAGCCGCTGCAATGCCCGCTATCTGCCCGACGTGCGCCTGCCGCCTGATCTCGCGGTAAGCGCCGAGCTGGCTCAGGCGCTGGAAGCCGACATCGTGCTGCTGGCGGTGCCGATGCAGCAGCTTGCGGGCTTTCTGGATCGCCATGCCGCGGTGCTGGCGGGCAAGACCCTGATCGCCTGCTGCAAGGGGGTGGACCGCAACCTTGGCCTTGGCCCGGTGGCGGTGGTGGCGCGGGCCTGCCCGACAGCACGCGTGGCGCTGCTGACCGGCCCCAGCTTTGCCGCCGACATTGCGCGCGGCCTGCCGACGGCGCTGACCCTGGCTTGCGCCGATCCGGACGTGGGCGAGCGCTTGCAGCACCTGCTGGCCAACCCGACGATCCGGCTTTACCGCAGCACCGATGTGACCGGGGCCGAACTGGGCGGGGCGCTGAAGAACGTGATCGCCATTGCCGCCGGTCTGGTGATCGGGGCGGGGCTGGGTGACAGCGCGCGCGCCGCGCTGATGACCCGTGGCTATGCCGAGATGCTGCGCTTTGCCGTGGCGCGGGGGGCGCAGCCGCAGACCCTGGCCGGGCTGTCGGGCCTTGGCGATCTGGTGCTGACCTGCACCTCGCCGCAATCGCGCAATTTCTCGTATGGCGTGGCGCTGGCAAAGAACAAGGCATTCGATCCGCGCACCACTGTTGAAGGCGTGGCCACCGCGCAGGCGATCGACGCGCTGGCAAGAACTGATCGCCCGGATATGCCGATTACCGAAATGGTGGCGCTGGTCACCGGCTATATCCTGACCATCGCCGAGGCGATTTCCCGCCTGATGTCGCGCCCCCTGAAAGAGGAATGACCATGCCGCTTTATGCCCTGATCTGCACCGACAAGCCCGGTGCGCTGCCCACCCGCCTTGCCAACCGCGAGGCGCACCTTGCCTATATCAAGGCCACCGGCGCGGTGCTGCAAGCCGGGCCGTTTCTTGATGGTGCCGGACAGATGGCCGGATCGCTGCTGATCCTTGATCTGCCCGACCTCGCCGCTGCCCAGGCTTGGGCGGCTGGCGACCCCTATGCCAAGGCCGGGCTGTTCAGCGCGGTGCGGCTTGAGGCGTGGAAAAAGGTGATCGGCTGATGCGCACCTGGCTGTTCAAATCCGAGCCCGCCACCTGGAGCTGGGATCAGCAGGTGGCGCGCGGCGCGGCGGGCGAGGAATGGCACGGGGTGCGCAACTATCAGGCCCGCAACAACATGCGCCTGATGCAGCTTGGCGATCTGGGGTTCTACTACCATTCCAATGTCGGCAAGGAAATCGTCGGCATTGTCGAGGTCAGCGCCACCAGCGCTCCCGACAGCACCACCGACGACCCGCGCTGGGATTGTGTGCATATCCGCGCGGTAAAGGCGCTGGTCTGCCCGGTAACGCTGGAAACCTGCAAGGCGCATCCGGGTCTTGCGGGCATGGTTCTGGTCAACAATTCGCGGCTGTCGGTGCAGCCGGTCACGCCTGAAGAATGGCGGATCATCTGCGATCTGGGCGGGGTTTCTGCCTGATAAGATTTGGCGCAGACGCGGCTTTCTGGCATGATCCGGGACACCGGCAATGCTCGGGGCGACCGTTCACCCTGACCCTGACCCTGATCGACGGCGGCCATGCCGTGTTCGGCTGCGCCATCATCGGCGCGGTGCTGACGCTGTTCTGAAAAAAATGGAGGGCCCCGACCCCATCGAGACCCTCCATCCACCCCACGTGCTCCCTTAGCACCACACGTGTTCTGAAAAGGTCTCGGGCGTGCTGCCCTATGGCCAAAGATATACAATGGGCGCGCCCCGCTGGCAAATTCCAACTAGGCAGAAATTGAGCCAATGCGGCAGGGTTTTGCTAAGCAAGATGCCCGCGACTGGCGCGGGCATCGGGGTTCAGAGCAAGGCTCGCGCTACTTGTAAACCGCTTCCTTGCCGAAATGCCTGACCAGCAGGTAATAGACCACGGCGCGGTATTTGTTGCGTTCGGAGCGGCCGTAGGCCTCAATAACGGCGTCGATCGCTTCCATCAGCGCGGGGCTGTCAGCCAGACCCAGCTTCTTGATCAGGAAATTCTTCTTGACGGTCTCCAGTTCCGACGGATCGCTGCCCGCCACGGTGGCACTGTCGGCATTGTAGATCGCCGGACCGCAGCCGATGGTTACCTTGGTCAGCAGCACCAGATCGGGCTGCACCTTGCACTTGTTGCGCAGATCATCGGCATATCTGGCGATAAGATCGTCCCGCTTGCTCATTCCCGCTTGCTCCTCGTTCCAAAACCGTCCGGGCCACCCGCCGATGTTCGGTCTGGTGGTGCCCATGCAGCTTAGGGGATGTATCGGCATGCGCCAAGGAAATTGTCAGGCAGGATCGGCCCCGGGCCCCGCGACCCGGGGACGCGCCCTCAGTAGCGGTAATGATCGGCCTTGAACGGCCCTGCCACCGCCACGCCGATGTAATCGGCCTGCTCGGGGCGCAGTTCGGTCAGTTTCGCGCCGACCTTGGCCAGATGCAGGCGGGCCACCTTTTCATCCAGCGCCTTGGGCAGGATATAGACGCCGGGCTGGTATTCGCCGCCCTTGGTGAACAGCTCGATCTGGGCCAGCACCTGATTGGTGAAAGAAGCGCTCATCACGAAACTGGGGTGGCCGGTGGCATTGCCAAGGTTCAACAGACGGCCTTCGCTGAGCAGGATGATGCGGTGCCCGTTCGGCATCTCGATCATGTCCACCTGATCCTTGATGTTGGTCCATTTGTGGTTTTTCAGCGCGGCCACCTGAATCTCGTTGTCAAAGTGGCCGATGTTGCCGACGATCGCCATGTCCTTCATTTCGCGCATATGCTCGATGCGGATCACGTCGCGGTTGCCGGTGGTGGTGACGAAGATATCGGCGCTGTCCACCACATCCTCCAGCAGCACCACTTCAAACCCGTCCATCGCCGCCTGCAACGCACAGATCGGATCGACTTCGGTGACTTTCACCCGCGCCCCGGCCCCTTGAAGGCTGGCGGAACAGCCCTTGCCGACATCGCCGTAACCGCAGACCACGGCCACCTTGCCGGCCATCATGGTGTCGGTGGCGCGGCGGATGCCATCGACCAGGCTTTCCTTGCAGCCATACTTGTTGTCGAATTTCGACTTGGTGACGGAGTCGTTGACGTTGATCGCCGGGAACGGCAGTTGGCCCTTCTTGTGCAGATCGTAAAGCCGGTGCACGCCGGTGGTGGTTTCTTCCGACACCCCCTTGATCGCGGCGCGCTGCGTGGTGAACCAGCCGGGGCTGGCGGCAAGGCGCTTTCTGATCTGGTTGAACAGGCAAACTTCTTCGTCGCTGGTTGGCACCGCGATCAGATCGGTCTCGCCCGCCTCGACCCGCGCCCCCAGCAGGATGTAAAGCGTGGCGTCGCCGCCATCGTCGAGGATCATGTTGCAGGTGCCTTGCGGGAAATTGAAAATCCGGTCGGTATAGGCCCAGTAGTCCTCAAGGCTTTCGCCCTTTATCGCGAACACCGGCGTGCCGCCTGCGGCAATCGCCGCCGCTGCGTGATCCTGGGTCGAGAAGATGTTGCAGCTTGCCCAGCGCACATCCGCCCCCAGCGCCACCAGGGTTTCGATCAGCGCCGCAGTCTGGATCGTCATGTGCAGGCTGCCCGCAATGCGCGCGCCTTTCAGCGGCTTGGTGGTGCCATATTCCGCGCGCAGCGCCATCAGGCCGGGCATTTCGGTTTCGGCAATGGTCAGTTCCTTGCGCCCGAAATCGGCCAGTCCGATGTTCCTGACGATGTAGTCGGCGGCGGTATGCTTTGTCATTGGTTGAAAATCCTAAATGGTCGCACATTTGCGCGACCATTTAGCACCGATGACAGCCGACGGCAATCGCGCCGGGATCAGCTTCCGACCCCGGGCGGCAGCGGCGTGAAGATGTGCTGCGTCCAGTTGGTGCCGCTGGCCACCACGCAGCTTATCCCGTCGGGATGGGTGATCAGCACCGTCCAGGTGCCGGTCTTGGGCGAGGACCAGATTTCCATGACCTGCGCCCCGGTCTGATAGCCCAGCGCCGAAAGTTCTTCCGAGTGGCGCCCCATCAGTTGCTCGATCAGGGCGCTGCGGTTGGTGCAGGCAGCCTGGGCGTGAAGGGGCAGCGCAGCACCTGCGGCACCGAACAGAGCCGCCAGCGTCAACAAACGTTTGAACATTGGGTTCTCCTTTGGCTTCGGGCGGAGGCACCGGTCGATCCGGCCCACCACTGACACCAAGTGTCGCGCCGCCCGGCGGCTTTGGCAAACCACTTCGGCGCACGATGCCGTTGTCCTTGGATCGGAGTTCAACACATTGAACAAATTGTTTTTTCGCCATATTGCCGGATCCCGCGATCGGCGTTACAGATCTGGTCCGCACCTGTCGGTGAGCGATTGAAAGAATTGCCATGGTCCCGCCTCCCCGCGCCTGGCAGCGCATGTTGTCGGGCCGCAGGCTCGATCTGCTGGATCCGACCCCGGTCGATATCGAGATCGAGGATATTGCCCACGGGTTGGCGTTCGTGGCGCGCTGGAACGGCCAGACCGCCGGGGACTGGCCCTATTCGGTGGCCGAGCATTCGCTGCTGGTCGAGGAAATCTTTGGCCGGATGAACCCGGCGCAACCGGCCCGCTGGCGGCTGGCCGCCTTGCTGCATGACGCGCCGGAATATGTCATCGGCGACATGATCAGCCCGGTAAAGGCGGCGGTGGGTCCGGGTTACGCTGAACTCGACGCCCGCCTGGCTGCGGCGGTGCATATCCGATTTGGCTTGCCAGCGGTTCTGCCGCCACCAATCAAGAAGGCGATCAAGGTGGCCGATCGCATTTCTGCCTGGCTGGAAGCGGTGAAGATCGCGGGCTTTGCCCATGCCGAGGCTGACCGACTGTTTGGCCGACCGGCCGCCGCCGTGATGGTTGGGTTGGAAATCCATCTGCGCCCGCCGATTCTGGTGCGGGCGGATTTCACCGCCCGCCACAAGGCTTTGCTGGCCCGGTTTGACGCAAATTAGCGGTCAAAGACGATTCTGCGCGCCGCGCCGGGAACTGCACCCGACCTTGGCACTACCTTCGCCCCGGAGCCGGAATATCGCGACAATTGGATCGGTTAAGCCCGCGTTGACGGAGATGCGCTATCCCTGAACCTGGGTGTTAGGAATGGGTGTGTGAATGGCCGGGCAATCAAATGCCGCGCCAGTCATCATCAAACGCAAGAAGATCATCTCGGGTGGCGGCCACCACGGTGGGGCGTGGAAAGTTGCCTACGCCGATTTCGTGACCGCGATGATGGCTTTCTTCCTGTTGATGTGGCTGCTGGGCGCGACCGACGAAAAACAACGCAAGGGAATCGCCGATTTCTTTTCGCCAACCATCCCGATCAGCCGCACCTCAAGCGGGGCCGATGGTGCCTTTGGCGGCGACAGCATCTTTTCCGAGGATACCCTCGCCCGCAGTGGCACCGGAGCGTCGAACCGGAATCCGACCGCGGGCAACAAGGCCACCGGCCTGAACGACGCCGCCAAGGCCGAGCTTGCGGCCCAACAGGCGGCCGTCGAGAAGGCGCTGACGGCCCTTGGTGGCGAGAGCATGACGATGCAGGCGGTCCGGCGCCATGTCGTGACCAAAGTCACCGACGAGGGGCTGGTGATCGAAGTTTTCGATCTGCCCGACGCCACGCTGTTTGTCGATAGCACGGCCGAGCCGCAACCGATCATGCGCGACGTGGCCCGGATGTTGGCCGAGGTTCTGGCCCTTGCGACCAACGACCTGGCGGTGAACGGCCATGTCAAATCCTATCCGATCACCCTGATCGACAACCCGGTGTGGGATCTGTCGGCGGCCCGGGCGCAAGCCACGCGCGACCTGCTGCAAACGGCGGGTCTGCCCGGCAAGCGGGTGCAGCGCGTCACCGGCTACGCCGACCGCAAGCCGGTGACCGCCGATGCGACGGCGGTGCGCAACAACCGGATCGAGGTCATCCTGCTGCGCCGCGACCGCTGAATATGTCGCATTTTATCTGTTAGGCCGATCTTAAGCCGCCGCCTCCAGTTTCGATCACGAAGTCGAAGCAGCAGAAAGGCGGCAACCGATGACGATTTCCTCCGCGCTCAATGCCGGGGTGGCCGGGCTCAACGCCAATGCCACCCAGCTTGCAGCCATCTCCGACAATATCGCGAATTCCGGCACCTTCGGCTACAAGCGGGTGGCCACCGATTTCGAAAGCATGGTCATCACGTCCGCGCCGGGATCGGGCAGCTATTCGGCAGGTGGGGTGCGCGCCTCGACGGTGCGCCTGATCGATGAACGCGGCGCGTTGATGTCCACCTCGAACGCGCTCGACCTTGCGGTGTCGGGGCGGGGCATGATTCCGGTCACCGACGCCACTGCACTTGATGGCAGTGGCGGCAACGGATCCATGATGATGACGACGACCGGGTCTTTTTATCCTGACGCCAACGGGGTCTTGCGCACCAGTTCGGGGCTGGTGCTGCTGGGCTGGCCCGCCAATGCCGATGGCTCGATTCCGGTGCTGCCGCGCGATACCATCGCGGGGCTTGAGCCGGTGGTCATCAATACCAATCAGCAGGCCGGTGATCCGACCACCGCGATGCGGCTGGGCGTCAATCTGCCCGCCACCCACACTGCGGCGGGTGCCGACGGCACCGCGCTGCCACTGTCGGTTGAATACTTCGGCAACCTCGGCACATCTTCAACCCTCGACATCACTTTCACCCCGACGATCCCGGCCAGCGGATCTTCCAACGAGTGGACGATGGTGATCCGCGATTCCGCCCAGGAAGGCGCGGTGATCGGCGAATATACCCTGGTGTTCGACGATACCCGCGAAAGCGGTGGCACCCTGGCCTCGGTCACGACAGTATCCGGCGGAGCCTATGATCCGGTTACCGGCAGCCTCGCGCTCACGGTGGCTGGCGGCCCTCTGAGCATGACCATCGGCAAACCCGGCGATCCCAATGGTCTGACCCAACTTTCCGACAGCTTCGCGCCCACCGCGATCACCAAGGACGGCTCGCCGGTCGGCAATCTGGTGATGGTCGAGGTTAACGAGCACGGCTACCTTACCGCCACCTATGACACCGGCTTTACCCGCACCCTCTATCAGATTCCCCTGGTTGACGTGGCCAATCAGAACGGGCTGATCGCACTCGACAACCAGACCTATCAGATCTCGCCCCAATCGGGGTCGTTCTTCCTGTGGGATGCCGGTGATGGCCCGACCGGCGCGATCGAGGGCTACACAAGGGAAGGTTCGACCACCGATGTCGCGGCCGAACTGACCCACCTGATCCAGACCCAGCGCGCCTATTCCTCGAACGCCAAGGTGATTCAGACGGTCGATGAGATGTTGCAGGAAACCACCAATATCAAGCGGTAAGACGGGGTCCTGGCCATGAGCATCGCGATCGCCCTGTCCAACGCCCTGTCCGGCCTGACCGCTTCGGCCCGCGCGGCGGAACTGGTCTCGGCCAATGTCGCCAATGTCATGACCGAAGGCTACGCCCGGCGCGAGCTGGTTCTGGCAACGCAGTCGGTCGGTGGCGCGGGACGTGGGGTTTCGGTCACCGGGATCACCCGGGTGGTCGATCAGGTGCTGCTGTCGGATCGCCGGGTGGCCGACGCAGCGGTTGGTGATCGCGCGACGCGGGCGGATTTTTTCACCCGACTCGAGGCAGCTCTGGGTACGCCCGACAGTGCAACTTCGCTTGGCGCCCGCATCGCGGACCTTGATGCCGCCCTGATCGAGGCTGCCAGCCGTCCCGACTCAGAGGCACGACTGGCCAATGTGCTGGGGGCCGCCCAGGCGATCGTGACCCAGATCGGGTCGGTAGCGAGCGATATCCAGGCCGCCCGCGCTACGGCCGACAACCGGATCGCGGCCGAGGTCGCGCAACTCAATGATGCCTTGGCCCAGGTGGCCGATCTCAACACCGCCATTCTGACGCAGAATAGCGCCGGGCGCGATGGCTCGGCCCTGATGGACCAGCGCCAGCAACTGATCGATCAGATTGCCGCCATCGTGCCGCTGCGCGAGGTTGCGCGCGACCATGGCCAGATTGCCCTCTATACCACCGGCGGGGCGCAACTGCTTGATGGCCACCCGGCGGTGTTCGCCTTCACCCCGGTCGGCCTGATCACCGCCGACATGAGCCTGGCCGCAGGCAGCCTCTCGGGCCTGACGCTGAACGGCCAGCCCACCGCCACCGCGGGTGCCGCCAGCATGATCGGCGGCGGTGCTCTGGCGGCGCAGTTTGCGGTGCGCGACGATCTGGCCCCCGAAGCGCAGGCCCGGCTCGACGCGGTGGCGCGCGATCTGGTCGGGCGTTTTGCCGATCCCGCCCTGGATGCGACGCGCGCACCGGGCGATCCCGGCCTGTTCACCGACGTCGGCGCGGCCTTCGATCCGGCCAACGAGGTTGGCCTTGCCCAGCGCCTGATGGTCAGTTCCCTGGTCGATCCGGCTCAGGGTGGCGCGCTGTGGCGCTTGCGCGACGGGCTGGGGGCGGCAGCGGTTGGCCCGCCCGGCAATTCGACCCTGCTGACGGCCCTGCAATCGGCCCTGATCGCCCCGCGCCAGCCGGTGTCGGGCGGTTTCATGGCCGGTGCACGCAGCTTTTCCGCCCTGGCGACGGATCTGCTGTCAGGCGTGGCCTCAGCCCGGCTTGGCGCTGAGGCCGAAGCCAGCTTTGCCTCTGCCAAGGCCGACACGCTGAAACAGCAGGAGCTCGAGAACGGGGTCGATACCGATCAGGAAATGCAGAAGCTTCTGCTGATCGAACAGGCTTATTCGGCCAGCGCCAAGGTGGTGCAGACCGTGGATGACATGATCAAGATCTTGCTGGGGATGTGACATGACTCTGATCTCGATTGGCGATCTGGCGCAATCGCTCATGCTGCGGCGGCAGAACGCGGCCCTGAAGGGCGATCTGCAGACCCTGACAGCCGAGATGACCACCGGCCACGCCGCCGACACCGCCCGTCGGGTGGGCGGTGATTTTGCCGCGCTTGGCGCGCTCGACGGGTCGCTGGCCCGTTTGCGCGCCTATGACGGTGCCACGACCGAGGCGGCGCTGCGCGCGGCGGCGATGCAGACCGCGCTGACCACGATCGACGGGCTGGCCTCGGATCTTGCCCCGGCCCTGCTGCAACCCCTGGCGTCCGGTCAGGAAGCGCAGGTTGCGATTCTGGGCGCGGATGCCCGGCAGAAGTTCGAGACCGTGGTGTCGGCGCTGAACACCCGGGTCGGTGAGCGCACGCTGTTTGCCGGGCAAGCCACCGATCGCCCGGCGCTGACCGACTCCGAAACCATTCTTGCCGCGCTCGAGACCGCGATGCTCGGGGCAGTATCCGCCGCCGACGTGGAGGCGGCGGTATCGGCCTGGTTCGATGATCCGGGCGGTTTTGCCGCCACGGCCTACCTCGGCGCGAACCCGCTGGACAGCGTACCGATCGCCCCGAACGAGGCCGCAGCCCTTGCCATCACGGCGCTGGATCCGGCGCTTCGCGACACCATGAAGGGCCTTGCCATGGCGGCGCTGCTGGATCGTGGCGCGCTGGCCGGTGCCCCGGTGGCGCGAACCGATCTGGCCCGGCGCGCCGGTCAAAGCCTGATCGCCAGCCAGACCGGTCGGACCGACCTCGCGGCGGGTCTGGGTATGGTCGAAGCGCAGATCGAGGCGGCAACTGCACGCAACGCCGCCGAAAGTTCCACACTGCAGATTGCCCGAGCCGCCATGGTCGAGGTTGACCCCTACGAGTCTGCCACCAGGCTGGAAGCGACCCAGACCCAGCTCGAGACGCTTTATGCGATCACCGCGCGCCTGTCGCGCCTGAACCTGATGGATTTCCTCAGATGATCCGCCTTGTCCTGCTGTTTTTCTGTTTCGCCCTGCCCGCGACCGCAAGTCCGATCCGGATCAAGGATCTGGTCGAGTTCGACGGGGTGCGCGGCAACGATCTGGTCGGTTACGGTCTGGTCGTGGGGCTGAACGGCACCGGCGACGGCATCCGCAACGCGCCCTTCACCGAAGAGATCATGTCGAACCTGCTGGAACGGCTGGGAGTGAATGTCGCGGGCGAGTCCTATCGACCCAAGAACGTGGCGGCCGTTTTCGTGACCGCAACCCTGCCGCCGTTTGCCCGCGCCGGCAGCCAGATCGATGTCACGGTTTCCGCCATCGGTGACGCCAAAAGCCTGCTTGGCGGCACCCTGGTGATGACCCCGCTGAATGGCGCCGATGGCCAGATCTACGCGGTGTCGCAAGGCACCATCATTGCCGGTGGCGTTTCGGCCGAGGGGGCTGCGGCGCGGGTAGTGCAGGGTGTGCCCACCGCAGGCACGATTCCCGCCGGGGCGCGGGTGGAACGCGAAGTCGAGTTCGATTTCAGCGGCCTGACCTCGCTGCGGCTGGCGCTGCGTACCCCCGATTTCACCACCGCAGGACGGATCGAAGCCGTGATCAACCGGGAATTCGGCCGTCCCATCGCGCTGATGATGGATTCGGGAACCGTGGCGCTCGATCTTGCCGCCGCCCATATGGCGTCACCCGCGCATGTCATCGGGCGGATCGAAAATCTGGGCGTCGAGCCGGAAACCCGGGCGCGGGTGGTGGTGGATCAACGTTCGGGCACCATCGTGATGGGCGCGGACGTGCGCATCAGCCGGGTGGCGGTAGCGCAGGGCAACCTGACGCTCAGAATCGAGGAATCGCCCATCGTGGTGCAGCCCAATCCATTCACGATTGGCGACAGCATCGTGGTGCCACGCACCACGGCGCAGATCGACAACGCCAACGGCACCGGGCTGGCCGAAATCGCCGATGGCACCAACCTGTCGGAAGTCGTCGCCGGGCTGAATGCTCTGGGCGTGGCCCCGCATGACATGATCGACATCCTGAAAAGCATCAACGCCGCCGGGGCGCTGCACGCCGAATTCATGGTGCGGTAGGGTTCGATCACCGCCGGTTGGCCCGCGTCGCTGGCGTGCCATGGGCCGGGGCGGGCACCGGAGTCAGACGGCGCAGCACGCAGGGATGGGCTGCCCTCGGGCGGCGACAGCGGCCAATTTGCGAATTTCCGGGGGCCACGGCGCAAGATGGCGAAGCCCCCTGCGCGGGCGTCGCGAAAGCTGGTCAGAAATAGCTTCGCACCAGCGCGCCGGAAATCAGGCTCCAGCCGTCGGCCACCACGAAGAATGCCAGCTTGAACGGCAAGGATACGATCGCCGGGGGCACCATCATCATCCCCATCGACATCAGAACCGCCGCCACCACCAGATCAATGATCAGGAACGGCAAAAATATCAGGAACCCGATCTCGAAGGCGCGTTGAATTTCGCTGAGCAGAAATGATGGCACCAGCAACGACAGCGGCGCATCGGCGATGGCCGACACCTCGCCCGGGCGCAGCGCTTGCAGGGCCGCGAAGGTGTCGCCGTCCATCCGCGCCGCCATGAAGGTGCGGAACGGCGCCAGGGTTGCCGGGATCGCGGTTTGCAGATCGATGGTGCCGCGCGACAGCGGGTCGAGCCCTTTCACCCAAGCCTCGGTGAAGACCGGATCCATCACATACCAGGTCAGGAACAGCGCCAGGCTGACGATCAGCATGTTGGGCGGCGATTGTTGCAGCCCGATCGCCTGGCGCAGGATCGACAGCACCGTCACGATGAAGGGAAAGCAGGTCACCATCACCGCGAGGCCCGGCACCAGGCTGAGCACGGTGATCAGTGCCAGCAACTGGATGCTGGTAGCGCTCAGCGAGCCGCCGCCCAGATCGAGCGACAGGTTCTGCGCCGCCAGCGGCCCCGCAAGGATGATCAGCAGGCCGGAAAGAAGGGCAAGACGGCTCACAGCCCACCGCGCAGATTGGCAACCTCGGTCAGGCGCACCGCCAGTTGCCCGGCCTGATCGCCCTCGAGTTCCTGCAGTTCGCCGCGCGCGATCAGGCGATCGCCGACGTAAAGCTCGACCGGATCATCAACCCGGCGGTCAAGGGTCAGCACCGCGTCGCGTTGCAGGCGCAACAGCTCGCGCACCTGCGGGCGGGCCTTGCCGACCGAGATCGTGATCTCGATCGGCACTTGCGAAAACGGGTTGGCGTCAACGCTGTCATCCATCAGAGGCATCCTTTTCGGAAAGACCGAAGAAGCCGCGCACGGCGGCGGTGATTTCGGCAGTGGCGCGGTCAAGGTCGATGCGGGTTTCGCAGTCGCCCAGCCGCAGATAAACCTGGCCCTCGCCCAGGGTTGGCTCTTCCGTCAGGTGCAACGGCAGGCCGGTGGCCTGTTCCAGCAGGGCCTCGACCGCGGGCCGCGCGGCGGGGTTCAGCACCAGCGACACCGGGGCGTCGGCCATCTGCTCGGCCAGCGGTATCAGGGTTTCCAGCACCACCGGGGCCAGCGCCTCGCGCGCCATTTCGGGCAACAGGCGGCCCACCATTTCCAGCAGCAAAGGCTCGATCGCGCGCAGCACGTGCATGCGGGCCTCGTGGTAGGTAAAGCTCAGGGTCTGAAGATTGCGCGCAAGATCGGCACGGATCCGGCTCTGGTCATCGGCGCGCGACGCGCTGGCGTCATCCCAGCCTGCGGTATAGCCCTGCTCATAGGATGCCAGCCGCGCCTCTTCCATCGCGCCAAGGTCGGTGACCACGGTGGACGACGATACCCGGCCAGCGGTCTCGAACACTTCCAGCTTGAGCATCGACATCAGGCCCGCTCCTCTTCGGTTTCCATCCAGCCGCGCAGAATTTCCACCGATTCGGCCTGCCGCGCCTCGATCAGACGGCGCAGCCGGGTCATCGGATCGGGGGCGTCGTCGCCTTCGGCGGGTGAGACCACGGCAAGATCAGACAAAGCGGTGCCATCGTCGATTTCGCCGGTCAGCACCCGGCTGCCATTGGCCGCGCCCGCCGGGCCGTCATTGGCAATCGCCAGTTGGCCTGGCGGCGCGGGCAGGGCGGGCGGATGCCTGGCCGAACTGGTCAGCACCGGCCTGATCACGAACAGGCCCAGCACCAGGATCACCAGCGCCAGCGCGGCAATCTGGATCACCGCCATCACATCAACCACACCAAAGCCCGCAAACATTCCGGCCTGGGCCAGGGTGCCGACCTCGGACAGGGGCTCGAACGCCAGCGATTTGAGGGTCAGCACATCGCCACGCCCTTCGTCCAGCCCCACCGTCGAGGCCACCAGCTCGCGCAGCACGGCCAGTTCGGCATCGGGGCGCGGCTGCCAGGTGGTGGTGCCGTCGGCGGCGGTGACCTGCAAGCCATCGACCAGCACCGCCACCCCCAGCTTGCGAATCGAGCCGGGCACCCGCAGCACGTCGCGCTGGGTTTCCGAGACCTCGAAATTGGTGCGCTCGGTGGTCTCGGTGGCCTGGCTCTGGCCACCGCCACCGGCCCCGGCATTGCCCTGCGGCAAGTTCGACGCCACCGTGACATCGCTGGCGGGATCAGTTGCCGAGCTGGTTTTTTCTGCCGTATCGACCGAAATTGCCACCCGGCCTTGCGGATCAAAGCGCCGCTCGGTGATCGTTTCGCGCTCGGTCACCAGTTCGACATTGACCTCGACCACCGCCTTGCCGGGGCCCACCCTGGCGGCCAGCAGGCGCTCGATATTGCGCTTCAGTTCGGCGGCGCGATCCTGCCCCGCCGCCGTGGTGGCGGGATTGTCTTCGGTCGCCACGATCAGCCCGGCCACGGTGTCGATGATCGCCACATCCTCGGGCAGCATTCCGGCCACGGCGGCGGCCACCAGATGCTTGAGCGCCCTGGCCTGAACGATCGGCAGCGACCCGGTTGCGGTCGTGACGGTCACCGAGGCCGAGGCCCGCTGGTCGCGCCGGAACGGCTGCGACGGGGCTTGGGCGATATGCACCCGCGCCGCCCGGATCTGCGGATTGGCCAGAATGGTGCGCGCCAGCTCGCCCTCCCTGGCGCGCCAATAGGCGGCATCGAACATCTGCGAGGTGGTGCCAAAGCCCGAGAGGCCATCGAGCAACTCGTAACCCGCAGCCCCGGTGGCCGGCAGGCCCTCGGCGGCCAGGGTCATGCGCAGGGCATCGCGCTGGCTGGCATCGACGTGAATCGAATCACCCCGCACCTCGTAGGCCACCCCGCGTTGCTCCAGCGCGGCCACCACCTGACCCGCAGCGCTGCTGTCCATCCCGGCATAGAGCAGGGCCATGCTCGGCGTCGCTGCCATGCGCGAAAGGCCCAGAATCGCCAGAAACATGGCAATTGTGGCCCCGATCACGATGGTGCGGCGGCGGCCATCAAGCGCGGTCCAGAGCGCGACGAGGTTTTGCAAGGGCGGTCTCCGACATGGGGGCTTCTGCCCCCGTTCGCGCCCAGCTTTGCCGAACGGGTTTAACAATCGGTTAGTGACCTTGGTTGTATAGCTGAACCCGTCAGCAAAGCCGGAGGTAGCCATGGCCGTTGCCGAAGAAGCACCCGAAGCGGCCCCAAGGAAGCGGTCGAAACTGCCGCTGCTGATCGGGGCGGTGCTGGCGCTGGTGCTGGGTGCCGGGGGTTTCTTCGCCACCTATACCGGTCTGGTGTTCGGCCCGGCATCTGACGCGCAGGCGGCCCGGCCCGAGGTTGCGGCGCTGCCGGATATTGCCTTTGTGCCGATTCCGCCGGTGGTGATTTCGCTTGGGGCTGCGGCGCAGAATGCGCATCTGCGCATGATCGCCCAGCTTGAGGTCAACAAATCCCACGCCGACGAGGTGACGCTGCTGATGCCGCGCATTCAGGACGTGCTGAACGGCTATCTGCGCGCGGTCGAGGTGGCGCAACTGGAAGACCCGACGGCGCTGGTGCGGTTGCGCGCGCAGATGCTGCGGCGGTTGCAGATCGTGACCGGCGAAGGTCGGGTGCGCGATCTGCTGATCACCGAATTTGTCCTGAACTGAAGGAGGGCGGGATGGCACTTGTGGCTGATATCCTGATGGTTGCCGGCACTTTTGGCGCGGCAATCTACTGCTATGTGCTGGCGCAGCGGCTGAAGCGGTTCGCGACCCTGGAAAGCGGCATGGGCGGCGCGATCGCGGTTCTGTCGGCCCAGGTTGACGACATGACCAAGGCGCTGGACCGGGCGCGCGGGGCGGCCACCGGCTCGGCAACGGCGCTGGAAGGGCTGACCGGACGGGCCGAGGCGGTGGCGGCGCGCCTCGAGCTGCTGCTCGCTTCGATGCACGATCTGCCCGAGCCGAAACCCGAACCAGACCAGCCCGACATGGCCGAGCGCAAGCTGCGCTTCGTGCGCCGTCGGGCGCTGCGCGATGATCTCGAGGCGGCCGAATGAGACGGGCGCGCAAGCGCGCGGGGCGCGGCGTGCTGATGATTCTGGCGCTGTTGCTGGCGTCTTCGGGGGCGCTGCGGCTGGGGTCGGATATCGGCCAGGCGCTGGCGCTGGCGCCCGATCCCGCCGGGGCGGCGGCCCCTGACGCGCCGCTCGACTGCCCACTGCCGCCGCTGGCGCTGGCCCAGGCATTGAGTGCGCGCGAGGCGCAAGTGGCGGCGCAAGAGGCCGCTCTGGCCGACCGGCTGGCGGCGCTGGCGCTGGCGGACCAGGCGACCCAGCAGCGGATGACGGCGCTGGCCGCCGCCGAAGCCGAGCTGACCAGGACCCTCGCGCTGTCCGATGGGGCGGCCGAGGCCGATCTGGCGCGATTGACCAGCGTTTACGAGGCGATGAAGCCCAAGGATGCCGCTGCCGTGTTCGGGGCGATGGAACCCGATTTCGCGGCCGGTTTTCTGGGCCGGATGCGTCCCGATGCGGCGGCCGCCGTGCTGGCCGGGATG
>Ga0210051_1003189_pt1 | contig 16388 bp, 14 predicted proteins | sample CryGey092014_all_FD_185464 | JGI IMG/M metagenome (GOLD analysis project Ga0210051, IMG submission 185464) | Groundwater microbial communities from aquifer - Crystal Geyser CG23_combo_of_CG06-09_8/20/14_all (SPAdes) (version 2) | ecosystem: Environmental > Aquatic > Deep subsurface > Groundwater...
GGAACCGGGAAAGCTTTATTATTTTGAAGTTATGAGCCAAAACAAAAACTACGCTTATGATGCCTACTATACATTCACCACACCTGATAAAGAAAGTGAGAAAGTTAAAGGAGCAGTTAGCGGAGAATTTTTAGTAACTGTTATTGGGGATGAGGGAAATTGGGTTTTGGTTCGAAACATGCCGTCACTATCGGGTGAGATTTTGGCCAAAGTAGCTGTTGGGCAAAACTTTCCTCTTTTGGAAAAGAAAGACGGCTGGGTAAAAATTAAACTTGATGGTCAAAAAGGCTGGGTTTTCGGAGAGTTGGTTAAAATCGGAGAGTAAAAAATGAAATTAGAAAAGTAAAACCGTTGTCGCAGGCGCCCCCTAGGGCGCCCAGCGCGCGATGAATGGGGTCGCCGCCAACAACTAATCGGGTGGGTGGGCTGATACGGAAGATAGAAAAACCTTTTAAACTTTGGTCATGTAGTCTTGTACACTTCTACAATAGCAAAGTATTTAACAGGAGCGGGAAAAGAAAAACCGGCGGGGAATTTTTTCGAAAACGTTCACATTTCTGTTGATTTCCCTTTCTGTTTACTCTATATTGAAGTTATGGTCAGAAAGATAACAATTTTTTTTATAGTCTATTTATTTCTTAATATTCTAAATTTATTTTTGATAGACAAAGCTTTTGCTTATTCTAATACCCGTAAGGATTTTGACCAAGTTTTAGGAGAGATTTCGGACAGAAAAAATAATAGTAGTAATTACCAATTTACCGCTTCATATAAAGCAGATTTATCCGATGGATATACGGCTGAAATTAAACCAGGAGACGCTAGGGCCGCCAATCTGAAAGCATTTCTACGTAAATATAACTCTGATCTTTATAATCATACTGATAAGATAATCGAGGTTTCAGACAAATATGGATTCGATTACCGTCTACTTCCTGCAATTGCTATGCAGGAATCAAACCTTTGCCATCTCATACCGGAAAACTCATTTAACTGTTGGGGATGGGGGATTTATGGAACAACGGTAACAAGATTTGATTCCTATGATGATGCGATTGAAACAGTTGGAAAAGGAATCAAAGATCATTATATAGATGAGGGCCTAGTGACCGCATCGGCCATTATGGCAAAATATACTCCTTCCTCTAAAGGTAGCTGGCAACATGGGGTAAATACTTTTATGAAAGCATTAGAGTAAATTTACTGTACTGATCTGGAGTTCGAAAGCTCTTGAGACATTGAATATTGAGTTCCTGATTTTTTACTTCGGACGGCAAAGGCTGAACCTCTTTTTTTCTTTTTATTCATCAGAGCACTGAGCCAGGTTTTAGACTCGCCAACTTTAGCTCGTAGAGTCCTCAAAATATTCAGGACTAATTCTAAGAAACGAATATGATATATACCCGGTTTCTCTGGTAGGCCATTGATTGTTAAATTTTCAACATCTTTAACATCGTTAATAAGGGAAGCGTCGGCTTTCTTAATCATTTCAATTTCTTTTTTAATCGCCTCAACCAGTTCTTGAATCTGCTTTTTTATTAGAGTAGATTCGTAATATTCTTGGTAATTAAAAATTTTAACTTCCTGTTTACCGGCCTTTACTTTAGAAATTTCCTTTTTAAAGTTAAATTCGCTCCCTACATTATCGTCTTCATGATCGTCATTTCCTCCAAAAAATTGATCAAGCATTCCCCCTCCTATTTTTCCAAAAGCATCAACAGTATTTTTTGCAGTAGAACTTCCCAAATCACGAAGAGATTCGAGAGGATTTTTAGCCGGATCGTTTTGACTTTTTATTTTGGTATTTTGCATTTTTACCATGCCAATATTTTACTACAGGCTAATCAGATAATCAAGTGTTTTTTGTTTTCGGAGTATCGTAGCATAGTAATAACTATTTTGGATGGCTTTTTTCTTCTCATTTTCATCTTTAATATTGACAAATAATTTATCTAAATCAGCTTGTTCGACTTTAAGATTCTCTTTATCAGCAATTTCAGCCAGGACGAATTCAAGTTTGTAAGTATCTTCTGTCTCCTTTTTAAATTGAGCTTTAAGAGTATCCATCGTCAAATTCTTGGATTTCAAATAGTTGTCAGTGGTTAAACCGATTTTTTGAATTTCATCAAGCAGATGACTCAAGCGATGGTTAACTTCTTCTTCAATAATTAAGTCAGATACTTCTATTGATGTTTCTGATAATAAAGCCGTAAGGACTTCATTTAAAATCTGATTTTTATCATCCTCAGGTTTTCCGCCAGCTGGCGGATTTGTTTTATCTTTACCGGGCACCCAAATATTAGATTTTTTAGCCTTTTCTTTAGCCTCTTTGATTACTTTTTTATAGTCTCCGAGGGAGATAGTTGGTTTTTCTGCGACGACGATTTTGATTTGCCAATCTTCGCCTTCCTTGGCTTTAGGTAAATCAATTTTTGGAGAGATGATTGGTTTAATACCTTCTTTTTGAACAAGTTCATGGTAGATACGAGATATCATTTTTTGAGCTAATTCCTGAAAAATAACCTCTTTAGTCAAATGTTTTTCAGCAATACTTTTTGGAACCTTTCCTTGGCGGAATCCCTCAACAGTGAGATTTTTCTGAAGTCTTGAAAATGCCTCATCTTCTTCTTTTTTAATATCAGCCTTAGGCACATCAACTATCAACTGAAGCGTATTTTTTGGAAGTTTTTCTTTCTTATAACTGTACATAGATTACAATTGTACAGGAAATTGATTTGAAAGCAATAACATTTTTTCCTCTTCTTTTTCAAATTGGTGAATAAAATAGTTCACCCGCACTGCCCAGGTCGGACTCTCCGAGTAAATCGGCCCAATGTCCTCGACAGTCAATGCACCCTTATTAAAGTAGTTTTTTCTAAGGCCTTTTGCGACTGTGTCTATTCCGTCGGCCCAGCTTTCAAACATCATATATCCTCGAGCCCAACCGAATGCATTATATGAGTTTGGCCAAATAAACTTTCCAAAAGTTGATTCGAGCCCGGCAATTGACGGCAAGAGATAACAATCGATTTGATATTTTATACAGGCTTTAACAAATGATTTAGACTCGTTAGCCATCGGCGAGTTATATTTATTGAGAACGTTTTCAATAATTACTTGAGTATTTTTCTGTCTTAAATATTCAATTTCTGTCGACTCGATAAAGGAATTATGATTGAGGATTGCTGAGGCACCGGCAAATATTTCTGCATTCACGGAAAAAGCGACCGAGAGAAAAAGAAAAAAGAAGATAATTGTTATGAAAATATATTTCTTCATGATGTCGTTATTCTTTTTAATTTTTAATTTAAGCTAAATACGAATATATTGGTTTTATGATGCTGTCATCCGCCATTTCTTTATTCAGATCCACCATATCTTACTTTAAACCTTTGTTTGGGTTGAAGTATCCTCCTTCGCTCATGTTCGACTCGAGGTTTACATCCTCGCAGTCGAATATTCGCTTCGAAGGATTTGTCTCACTAATCCTCACTTCGTATCGGAAAGTGAGACATAAAAAAATCCTAAAGCTTTTCTAAAAATTAGAAGAACCTTAGGATCTGGTTTGTATTATAACAGAAGACTATAGGAAAGTCAATGATTCATAATACAAACCTATAATTGGTCATTGTTTGGAATACTTGGAGCTTGGTTATCGAATATTTAGGATATAATATTCTTCTATGAAAACCTTTTATTGTTATAGCTTCGGGTGTCGGGTAAACCAGGCTGAGAAAGAAGCGGTTGACCGGGAAATGCAAATGGCAGGTTATGTAGTAGATGTTAGGAGACCTGATATTACCATAATTAACACTTGTGCCATTACCCACAAGGCTGAGCGCGAAGCAAAACAGTTAATATACAAATTAAAACGAGAAAATCCGGGTGGACAGATTCTCGTTACGGGTTGCTCGGCCACTTATTGGAAGAAAAATAAATTATTAAAAGATTTGCCAATAGATTTAGTCGTTGATAATATTAATAAGGAGTTTTTAGTTAAGATTCTTCAAAAAAGATTGTCAGGCCGAGCTTTGCATAACCTCGGAGGTTATGCATCGGTCGGCGATAAATATTTGAATTCCGGGAGGGCGTTAATTAAGATACAAGATGGCTGTCAGAGGTTTTGTAGTTATTGCATTGTGCCTTATCTTCGAGGTAATCCAAGGTCTGAAATAATTCAGAATTTAGAATTCAGAATTAAGAATTTGGGCACTAATATCAAAGAAGTAATTTTTACAGCGATTAATACTGAAGCGTTTGGATTTGACACCGGAGAAACGCTGATTCAACTGATTCAACAGACTCTGACTGATTCAACTGTTTCACGAATTAGCTTTGGCTCGATCCACCCTTGGAGTATTAACGATGAGTTTTTGCGTTATTATAAAAAAATTTTACCGCTCAAAAGATTGGTTAATTTTTTTCATGTGCCGATTCAATCGGGGTCAAACAAAATTCTTAATCTGATGAAGCGAGGGTATTCGACAAACGATATTTCGTTAAAATTAGTTAAAATTCGCAAATTAAATCCATATGCTTTGATTGCGACGGATGTAATTGTAGGATTTTTAGACGAATCTGATAGGGATTTCCAGGATACCTACGACTTCCTGAAGAAATCACCAATTTCAAAATTTCATATTTTTCGTTTTTCAAATAGAGATAATACGGCCGCTTATTATATGAAAAGGAATTTAAAGGAGCCGAGCGTCTCTATCAAAATAAAACGGGCAAAGATTTTAGCGAAGTTAAATAAAGAAAAATTTGAAGCATTTCAGAGGCTGAATGTAGGGCGATCAAGTCAGGCTCTTTTTATCACCAATCGAGAAGGGGATTATCAAGAGTCAATAATAGATAACCAACTGCCTGTCTTTGTCGAGACCAAATCGGATTTAAACGGTCAATTAAGAGATATAAAAATATTGGAATATAAAAACGATAAGTTATTTGGTAAAATTATCGAAAAGGACGGTTAGCTCCCGTCGTCGAGATTAAATCACGACTGACGGGCTCATCAGTTCTACTTTAGTTGAACGATGAGCAGATATATGTTTTACACTTATGTACTAAGAAGTGCAAGGGATAATAAACTGTATATTGGGTCAACAAGTGATCTTGTGACTAGAAAAAAATTTCACGATCAAGGTAGAGTACAATCAACAAAAAATAGAAGACCTTTAGTATTGATTTATTATGAGGCTTGTTTAACTAAAGAAAAGGCGGAAAAAAGAGAAAAATATTTTAAAACAGGATTTGGAAGAGGGTTTTTAAAAAATAGAATTTAGGACGGTTAGCTCAGTTGGCTAGAGCGTTACATTGACATTGTAAAGGTCATAGGTTCAAGTCCTATACCGTCCACAATGAAAAAAATATTAGTGACAGGTGCGTACGGTTTGGTCGGTACTGATTTGGTCTTGGCTCTACGTAAAAAATATAAACGGGACGATATTATCACCCTTTCCCATAATACTACTCATAACCAATTTGATGTCATTTCGGAAAAAGGTGATGTCCGTGATGGGAAAAATTTGGAAAAAATAATTAAAAAACACAATATTGGTACAGTTTATCATTTAGCCGGACTTCTTTCGGTTGCCAGTGAAAAAAATCCCGATTTGGCCTGGGAAATTAATCTTGGAAGTCTGAAAACAATTCTTGACTTGGCTGTAAAGTATAAGTTTAGAATATTCTGGCCAAGCTCGATTGCCGCTTTTGGTTCAACAACTCCAAAAATAAACACGCCACAAAGGACGGTTCTTGAACCAACTACCATGTACGGAGTTAATAAAGTAGCCGGTGAGCTTTTGTGCCAATATTATTTTTTAAGATATGGAGTTGACGCCCGCAGTCTTCGCTATCCAGGTTTAATCGGTTACAAAACTCCACCGGGAGACGGGACGACAGAATATTCCGTCCATATTTTTTATGGAGCTATTAAAGAGAATAAATATACCTGTTTTTTGAAAAAAGATGCAAGGTTACCAATGATGTTTATTGATGATGCTATCTACGGAACCATAAAACTTATGGAGGCACCAGCCAAAAAAATCACTGTTCGCACCAGTTATAATTTTGGAGCCATAAATTTTACTCCGATTGAATTAGTTAATGAAATTAAGAAATTATCGCCTGAATTTAAGTGTGATTATAAGCCCGACCATCGGCAAAAAATTGCTGACTCCTGGCCAAAATCTATCGACGATTCGCAGGCAAGGCGAGATTGGGGTTGGAAACATAAATATGATCTTGAGAAAATGACTAAGGTTATGTTGTCTCAATTAAAAATTAATCCGCCAGCTGGCAGAAGAAAATAATATGTCAAGAAAAAACTTTTTTTCAGTTTTAAGTAAGGAGATTGAAAGAATTGATAAAGCAAAAACTTCAAAACGTTTTGAAAAAATTATTGATGGTTTTACAAAAGAAAAATCACCCAAGGCAATTATCAACAAAAAAAAATATCAAGTCTTTAATTCCAATGATTATTTAGGACTTCGTCATCATCCATTACTCAAAAAGGCTGAACAAAAGGCCTCAAAAATTTATGGCACCGGTCCCGGGGCTGTTCGATTTATTTCCGGAAGTCTAAAAATTCATCGCGATATAGAAAAGGCCTTGGCTAAATTTCATAAAAAGGATGATGCGATGGTTTTTTCTTCGTCATTTGCCACCAATCTGGCGGTTTTGTACTGCCTTATTTCCGGACAAAACAAGGATTCTTTAGTCGACGCCAACGTGATCGTCATCTCCGACGCCCTAAATCATCGTAGCATTATCGATGGAATAAGAATTGCCAATCTTCCCAAAGAGCAAAGAACAATTTTTAGACATATGGACACCGGGCACTTGAGTCAAATTCTTGAAGCAAATAAAAATAAGTATAAAAGGGCCTTGGTCGTCACTGATGGAGTCTTTAGTATGTTAGGCGAATATCAAAAACTTAAGGAAATTAGGAATATTATTGACAGATATGACGGTCAATATGAAAACGGGGTACTACTCGTAGTCGATGATGCCCACGGAGTCGGGATTGCCGGAAAAACAGGACGGGGTATTGAGGAGATAGAGGGAGTAAAAGCTGATGTCCTTATTGGTACTTTCGGGAAAGCTTTTGGGGCTGATGGCGGATATGTAGTCGCCAGTCAAACAATCATCGATTATCTAAGAGAATCGGCAGCTACTTATATTTATTCCAATTCTATCCCGCCTGGAACAGCCGGGGCGGTATTAAAGTCAATTGAAATATTGGATAAAACAGCTGGAAAGAAATTATTAAAAAATTCGAAGGAAAATGTTGCCTATTTTAAAAAACAGATGAAAAAGGTTGGTTACCAATTTGCCACCGATTCATCTCACCCGATTCAACCGGTATTGATTGGCGACCCGATCAAAACAAGTGATTTAGTAGGAAAGCTTTTTAAGAAAAATATTATTGTTACTAATATCAGTTTCCCAGTCGTGCCAAAAGGACGGGATGAAATAAGAGTTCAAATTTCAGCTGTTCATACAAAAAAAGATATTGACCAATTGGTAAAAGCGTTTGAAGAGGAATTAGTTTATAATTGAGAATTATGAAAAACAATTTAAATTCACTCAGACATTCTTGTGCTCACTTATTGGCCGCAGCAGTATTGTTCTATTATCCTGATGCAAAGTTAACTCTTGGACCTTCAATCGAAAATGGCTTTTATTATGATATTGATTTTGGTCCTTCGGCAAGCTCAGGACAATTTTCGGAAAAAGAATTTCCGAAAATTGAACAAAAAATGCACGAACTTTCTAAAAAATGGATTAAATTTGAAGGTGTAGAAGTTGATAAAAATGAAGCGTTAAAACAGTTTAAAGGAAACGAATACAAGGAAGATTTGATAAAAGGTATAGTCGATAAAAAAGAAAAGATAACGATTTATAAATCAGGAGAATTTTCGGATCTATGTCGAGGCGGTCACGTTGACAATCCAAAAGAAAGTCTGAAACATTTTAAATTATTGTCTATTGCCGGAGCCTATTGGCGGGGGAACGAGAAAAATAAGATGTTGACCCGTATCTATGGGACAATTTTCCCAACAAAAGAAGAGCTTGACGCGTATCTGAAGATGATCGAAGAAGCCAAAAAAAGAGACCACCGGAAAATCGGTCGTGAACTTGAGTTATTTACAATTAATAACGAAGTCGGGCCCGGGATCACTCTCTGGCTTCCAAATGGCTCAATAATCAGGCGGGAGATTGAAAACTATATGGTTACCGAGCAAACAAAATTAGGATTTAAACACGTCTATAGCCCGCATATTGGTCGAAAATCACTTTGGGAAAAAAGCGGTCACTGGGATTTGTACAGACAAAAAATGTATTCACCAATGGATGTTGACGGCGAGGAATATCTTGTCAAACCGATGACCTGTCCGATGCACATCCAATCTTTTACTTTTAATCCAAAGTCATATCGAGATTTGCCTTACCGGATCGCTGAGATTGGTTCGGTATACCGATATGAACAGTCGGGTGAGTTAGCCGGACTGCTTAGAGTCAGAGCTTTTACCCAGGATGATGCTCATATTTTTTGTACTCAAGAACAGGCCGTTGACGAATTTATTTCCGTCTTTAACTTTATAAATAAATTATATAAAGTGTTTGGTTTTAAAGATTATCGAGTCAGATTAGGGGTACGATCTAAAAAGGAAAAATATCTTGGTGAAGATTCACTTTGGAAAAAAGCTCAAGAAAAAGCAATTGAGGCGTTGGATAAAACTGGAGCAAAGTATTCTATTTCAGAGGGCGACGCAGCCTTTTATGGTCCAAAGGCGGATTTTATGATCAAAGATGCCTTAGGTCGCGAATGGCAATGTGGGACTGTCCAGATTGATTTTATGTTGCCGGAAAGATTTGACCTAAAATATATTGATACTGATGGTAAGGAAAAAACACCTGTAATGATTCATCGGGCACCACTTGGGTCATTAGAACGCTTTATGGCAATATTGATTGAACAGTATGCCGGAGCTTTTCCACTTTGGCTCTCTCCAATTCAGGTGGCTGTCCTACCAATTTCCGAAAAATTTTTGGAACCGGCTGAGAAAGTAAAAGAGGAACTGCTTAATAATAATATTCGGGTGACTCTTAATGATGAAAATAAATCGCTTGGAGGCAAGATCCGTAATTCAACCTTGCAAAAGATACCGTTTATGATTATAATAGGAGAGAAAGAAGTTATGGGTTATGGGTTAGGAGTTAGGGGGGGAGGAAAGATACGGATAACTGTAAGAACAAGAGAGGGGAAGGATTTAGGAATGATGGAAGTTAACAAGTTTATAAACCTATTAAAATCTCAAATTGAGAATTTTTCATAAAAGGAAGTTTACACCGAGAAAGTTTTACTTTATAAACTTCAGAATCGAAGCGCCCGAGCTTAGAGTTCTTGACGAAAAGGGTGAGCAAATTGCGGTGATGAGTCGTCAAGATGCGCTTAATAAGGCACAGGAGCTTGGAGGAGATTTAGTCCTGATTGCTCCAAAAGCATTGCCACCAGTGGCAAAAATTGTTGATTTTAAAAAGTTTTTGTACCAGGAAGAAAAAAAGGAAAAAGATGCGAAAAAAGGAATTAAGAAAGGTGTCGTCAAAGATGTCAATTTAGGTCTTTTCATCGGTCAAGCAGATATGGATCGGATGATGAGACGTTCATTGGAATTTTTGGGTGACGGGCACCAAGTGAGGATAAATTTGTTACTTAGAGGAAGAGAAAATGCCAAAAAAGATATGGCCTTTGCTTTAGTTAACAAATTTATTGTCTCACTTGGGGATGTTAATATTTCCAAGGAGCCAAAGTTAGAAGGAAAAATAGTCAGGGCAGTCGTAGCCAAGAAAAAATAAATATGGCAAAGAATAAACCAAAAACCAGGAAATCGGCGGTCAAAAGATTCAGAGTTTCCCCTAAAGGGAAAGTCCTGAACCGTGGGCAAGGATTTAGACACCTGAGAGGAAAGAAAAATAAAAGCTGGTTGCGACGCAAAAAGAAAACATTAGAAGTGGTTGGGAGAATGAAAAGAAAATTATTAATGATGTTGGGGAAGAAATAGTTCATAAAGTTATAAAGTTCATAAAGTTTATAAAGTATGGTTAGAATCAAGGGGGGAGTAAAAACTAGAGCGAAACATAAAAAGGTATTAAAACTGGCTAAGGGTTTTTGGATGACTCGGCATAAACAGTTTAAAAAGGCCAAGGAAGCCGTCTTGCACGCCGGAGAATATGCTTTCAAAGGAAGAAAAGCAAAAAAAAGAGATTTTAGACAATTGTGGATAATCAGAATGAACGCAGGTCTTAGAGAGTTGGGGATGAAATATAGTATTTTTATCAACAAGCTAAAAGTAAATAAAATTGAACTTGACAGAAAAATCTTATCTCAGATAGCCGTTGAACATCCAGCAATCTTCAAAAAGATCGTCGAAAGAGCGAAGTAATAATTTAAACGATGAATCGTTCCACTACAGAAAAAAATTAGGTATAATTTTCTTTATCATGGATCAAAAGAAATATGAATTGGAAATTAATTCTGCAAAAACGTTAGACGAACTTTCTCAATTGGAAATAAAATATCTCGGACGAAACGGTCAGATTAATAAACTTCTTTCAGAAATAAAAAATGTTCCCAATGAAGAGAAACGGGAATATGGACAGAAAGTCAACCTGTTAAAAACTGAAATTAAGAAATACATAGAAATTAGGAAATTAATTGTTTCAAAAGAAAAATCTGAGGTTTTTTTTGACAAGACTTTGCCGGGAAAAGCTTATCCAAAAGGAAGCATTCATATCGTATCCTACGCGATTGAAGAAATTACAAAGATCTTTGAAAAGATCGGTTTTATCCGTGTATCTTATCCTGAGGTTGACTGGGAATATGGGGCATTTGAATCACTAAATATGCCATCCGGTCACCCGGCCCGGGATGACGTTGAAACATCCTTCATCGATGTACCCGCCCATCCAAATTTAGGAAAAATGGTTTTGACCCCTCATACATCTAACGGTCAAAATCGGGAAATGAAAAGAGTCAAAACTCCTCCAATAAGGATGATAAATATTTCAAAATGCTACCGACCAAACTGGGACCCGACTCATACACCGATGTTTCATCAATTTGAAGGACTGTGTGTCGACTCGGATATTAGCATTGTCAACCTAAGAGGGACACTTGATTATTTTGCCGAAAAATATTTTGGAAAAGGGACGAAGACCCGACTGAGACCACATCATTTTCAATTTACCGAACCCTCATTTGAAGTCGATATTTCCTGTAATAATTGCGGAGGCATCGGAAAATATAAGGGTGAAAAGTGCCGCGTCTGTAAATCCGGTTGGTTAGAGCTTGGGGGGACAGGGATGGTCCATCCTAATGTTTTGCGTGAAGGCGGTATTGATCCTTCGGCAAACTCAGGATGGGCATTTGGGTTTGGCATAGAACGCGTAATTATGATGAAATATGGGCTCGATGATATTAGAAATTATTACAGCGGGGATATAAGGTTTCTCGAGCAGTTTTAACAGGGTCTGACCCTATGTTAAGGTCTGACCCTCGCATAGGGTCAGACCCTATATAAAAAATGAATATCAAAATAACTCACAACTGGCTTCTTGATTACCTTGATACGGATGCCACTCCTGATCAAATTAGAGAGTATCTTTCCCTATGCGGACCTTCAGTTGAAAATGTTGAGAAAGTAGGGGACGATTACGTCTTTGATATCGAAGTTATCTCAAATCGAATTGATTATGCATCTGTCATTGGCATGGCTCAGGAAGCGCAGGCGATTTTGCCAATGTTTGGGAAGAAGGCAAAATTTAGAGAAAATTCGTTGGAAAAATATAATTTTAAAAATATTGTAGGGAACAAAAATCTTTGTTCCCTACAAGTAAAAATAATTAATCCAACATTATGTTCGAGATTTACGGCAATTGTTATTGAAAATGTAAGAATCGGGCCTTCTCCGAAGTTTATTTCAGAAAGATTGGTCGCCTGTGGAATCAAATCAATCAATAACGTCGTTGATACCTCAAACTATCTTATGCTTGCTCTTGGACAACCGGTTCATACCTTTGATTACGACCAGATAAAAGGAGCGACGATGATTATGAGGGAGTCGAAAAAGGGCGAAAAAATCATCACCCTTGATAAAAAAGAAGTCACCCTCCCAGGAGGAGATATCGTAATGGAAGATGGCTCAGGCAGGCTCATCGATCTTTGCGGAATAATGGGAGGGCTTAATTCGTCAATTAATGAAAAAACAAAAAATGTTGTCGTATTTGTCCAGACATACGATAAGGTCAGAATAAGAAGAACGACGATGGCAACGGGAGTCAGGACGATTGCTTCAACTTTTTTTGAAAAAGGACTTGACCCGGAAAGAGTTGAGCCAACCTTGGTTTATGGAGTGGAACTATTAGAAAAATATGCTCAGGGTAAAATTGCTTCAAAAATTTATGATATTTATCCGAAGAAACAGGGGAAAAAGTTATTAGTTATGAGTTATGGGTTATTTGGGAAGAAAATAGGAATTGAAATCCCCAAGAAAAAAATTGTTTCAATATTGACTAATTTAGGGTTTGGTGTTTCTGATGGGCCGAAACAGGGTCAGACCCTCCTGGAGGGTCTGACCCTGCAGGTCAGCGTCCCGTCGTGGAGAGTAAACGACATAAATATTCCTGAGGATATTATCGAAGAGGTAGCCAGGGTTTACGGATATCACAACATTCCCTCTAAGTTGCAGCCGGCCGTTTACGTCGAGCAACCGAAAGAGATGGAAAATTTATTCGTCTTTCAGAATCGAATCAAGACATTTTTAAAACATCTCGGGTTAAACGAAGTGATTAATTATTCGATGATTTCTGAAGACCAAATTAAGGAATTTAATCTTGATCCGAAAAAACACTTAAGACTTTCCAATTCGCTTTCCAAGGATATTGAATATTTGCGGATGAGCCTTCTTCCTTCATTACTTAAAAATATTAAGGAAAATTCCGGAAAAACTAAGTACAATTCTGCGCCTGGTTTAAGATTATTTGAGATTGCCAAGGTTTATATCCCCGTAGGAAACAAAAATATTTGTTCCCTACCACAAGAAATATATCGCCTCGGGATTGCCGTCAATACTGATTATTCTGATTTGAAAGGAATTATTGAAGCGATTTATAAGGAATTAAATATTAATTTTGAAGAGAACAAAAATATTTTTCCCCTTCCAGAAATAATTGAAAAATCCGGTAATTATATGGTCGAAGTTGATTTTCAATCATTGATTGATAACTGTCAGTTGGTGCCAAAATACAAATCACTGCACCCATATGCAATAATTAAATTAGACAAAACATTTGAAGTAAGGGCGGACATAAAGACCGCCCCTACAACTTACGCTGGAATTAAACAAAAGGCGTTAAAATCAAAACTGTTGCAAAATATTGAAGTCGTCACTCTTTATAAAAATAAACTAACTCTTCGTTTTTATTATTCTTCGCCTGAAAAAAATATTACTGAGGAAGAGGCAAAAGACGCATTGAATAAAGTCTGACATTTTTCTATGGACTTGTTGGGGTGGCTGTTGGCTCGATTGGAGTTGGCGTCACATAATCCCAGGGCTTATTTACTCCAAATTTGAGCGTAGCAGCTCCGGTTTTATCTTTTTCATTAGTTGCAATAACTTGAAGTTCGTAAACACCATCTTCTGTCAGCGAGATTGTTTCGTCGATATCTCTCTTATCTTCGTTCCAATTTCTAATTTCCGACCCATTTAGTTTGATCTTAACGTTTTTGATCTTTCCTAAAGAGACAATCTTGGCTTTTATATTTAAATTACCAGAGGAAACCGTTGAATGGTCGCCAGGTTCTTTAACAGATACAACCACAGAGTCAGAAGAGGCATCTGACGTCTCTGTTGGAGGTTTGTATTTGTCATCACCTTGTTGTCCGGCCCAGGCATTGATTGCCTCTTGCCATCTGTTCTTGCCGTCGGTTGAGACAGGATCGCTTTCCGTAATTACAATAAAATCCTTTTCCTCATAGTTGCCACTTTTAATTTCTACTTCATTAGCTAATTTCCCATTTGACTTTGATATTTTTAATTTTTTATACCAAGGTGAAATTTCTTTTGGCTCAGTGCCTTCAATAAAATATTCTGATCTGGTAGGATAACCATCTTTTGGAAGCCCGCCTAAATAGGCATCAATTGTCAGAGCTTTGACTTTATCCGGCTTATCCATTATCCCGTCATCATATTTTTCCTGCCTGCCGGCAGGCAGGTCAAGTAACTCGCGCATAATCCGATACCAAATTGGCGAAGCCCCGGTTGCGCCTGAGGCAATCTTTGGATTCATCGGACTATTATCATTATTGCCAACCCAGACTCCGACCGTCAGGGATTTTGTATATCCGACAGTCCAGTTATCCCGTTTATCATCAGTTGTCCCAGTTTTGACAGCGACCGTCTTTCCTGGAACATTAAGATATGAGTTTGGTCCAAACTCCGCCATTCGAGCATTATTATCTGACAAAATATGAGAAAGTAAGAAGGAGACTTCGGGTGAAAAAACTCTTTTTTCCTGGGTGCGAACCTTTTTAAAAATATTTTTACCGTTAAAATTAGTAATATCAGAAATGGAGCTGACATCCCGTTTTAAACCGCCACTTGCCAATACCGAATAGGCAGAAGTTAGATCAAGAAGAGTAGTCTCGCCACCGCCAAGGGTGAGTGCCAGGCCAAATCTTTTTAAATTCTCACTATTTGGGGCAAAGGCATTCATCCCAAGGTCATCCAACTTGGTCAAAAAATCTCTGACACCTAATATTGATAGAGATTTTACGGCCGGAACGTTAATAGAATTGCCTAAGGCGAACCTTAGCTGAACCGGTCCCCTGAATTTGCCGTCATAATTGACCGGAGAATAATCATCACCGCCTTGATTAGGGAAGGTCGTCTTGACATCCATAAATATTGAAGCGGGGGTATAACCCTTTTCAAAAGCTAATCCATAGTTGAAGGGTTTCAAAGTTGAACCAGGCTGACGATGGCCTAATTCAGCAACATTAAATTTCCCAAATTTCTCATCATTAAAATCATAAGAGCCGACCATAGCTAAAATCTCCCCCGTCTTTGAATCGAGGACAACAACAGCACCATTGGTGGCATTATAACCTTTTAATTTTTCAATCTCTTCCTTAACGATTTTCTCAACTGTTTGTTGGACTACAAGAGATAAAGTTGTTTTGATCTTGACTCCTTGATCAATTATTTTTGAACCGTATTCATTCTCAATCTGATCCTTAACATAGAAGACAAAATGAGGAGCTTCGATTAAAATTTTTGGAGCATTAAATTTCAACGTTTCAATCTTTTTTAAGGCGGAACTTTCCGTTTCTTTTGTAATATATCCATCCTCGCGCATTCGACGCAAAACGCTTTTTGTCCGATTTTTCCAGGCTTCAGTTTTTCCAATAAATGGAGAATAGGTGCTGGGTGATTGCGGAAGACCTGCAATAATGGCCGACTCAACTAAGCTTAAGTCCGTAACGGATTTACCAAAATAGGCTTTTGCAGCTGTACCGACTCCCCAGTAACTGCCACCGTAAGGAGCCTCGTTCAAATACATAAGAAGGATTTCGTCTTTTTTGTACCGCCGTTCTACCTCAAAAGCGAGAATAATTTCCTGGACTTTTCTAGTAATCGTCTGCCTATTAGTCAACAAAACATTTTTAATCAACTGTTGAGTAATAGTCGAACCACTCTGAAGACCCCGGCCCAAAAACATATTAAAAACAGCTCTAATCATACCGGTTTGGGAAAAACCGCCATGAGTATAAAAATTTTTATCTTCGATAGCAATCGTCGCTTCTTTGAGAGTTTTTGGTATATCTTCAATAACCACGGGCACCCGATTCTTATCTTTATACATATCATAAAGAACTTTGCCGTCACGATCGTAAAAAACCGTTGAGTATCCTGTCTGCTGGGAAAGTCTGGAAGGCGAGGGCAGGTCTTTTGCGTACCAGGCAAAAAGCCCGAACATAAAAATGAAGCCTAAAATAACAGCCCCTGTTAGAAAAAAAAGCAATCGAGCAATCAGTTTTTCTTTATCATATTTACTTCTAAATTGATGACGGCGGGATATGTACATATATACTAAAATTATAACAAAATTGAGGATAACAATGTCTGTTTTTTTGAACAAATTTGTGATAGGTTTATGATGTTTTTCGTTACGATCGTAACGAAAAACATCATCATGTCAACTGGAAAATAAAATTGTGCATGAAAATAGTATAAAATTGTGCATATACAGCAAAAAAAAATTATTCTTCTTTACTCCTGTTTTTAAACCTGTAACTTTCACCTTTGATGATAAATGTATGA
>Ga0210051_1003190_pt1 | contig 16382 bp, 16 predicted proteins | sample CryGey092014_all_FD_185464 | JGI IMG/M metagenome (GOLD analysis project Ga0210051, IMG submission 185464) | Groundwater microbial communities from aquifer - Crystal Geyser CG23_combo_of_CG06-09_8/20/14_all (SPAdes) (version 2) | ecosystem: Environmental > Aquatic > Deep subsurface > Groundwater...
GGCCCGCAGCAACGCCCAATTGGTGGCTCGTTTGACCCGCATGGCTCGTGAGTGCGGCCGCGAACCGGCGACCCCTGTGGAGGCGAGAGAGATGCTCGGGCTGGCGCGAACGGGAATCTAAGAAGGGAATGGGATCGCCAGCTCCCGGCCAAGGGCGATGAAATCCTTCACCACCGGCTCGGGAATCGGGATGCCCTTCGCAAGGCGCTCGGTCTTCATCTCGAACTCGATCTCGCCGGGAACGTAGATGCGCTTCACCCCCTCGGCCTTGGTCGAGCTCTTGATCTCCTGAAGCGCCTTGTCGATGGCTGCCGTGAAATCCGGCAGGTCCATGAAACTCTCGACATTCACGGCCGCGAAAACGCTTCCGACGTCGGTCGGGTCGATCATGTTGTCCGCCAGAAAGCCGGGGAAGTGGGTCCCGTAATTCGAGCCGGTCAGTACGCCGCAGAGAAAATCCACCGCCAGCATGATGCCGTAGCCCTTGTAGCCGCCGATCGGGGCGAGAAGCCCCTTCATGGCGGTGTGCGGGTCCGTGGTGGGCACGCCATGATGGTCGAAGGCCCAGCCCGACGCCAGGGGTTTGTCCTGCTTGGCGTGGAGGACGATCCGGCCGCGGGCCACCACGGTCGTGGCCAGATCCAGGACCACCGGCAGCTCCCGGCCGGCGGGGATGGCGACCGCGAAGGGGTTGGTGCCGAACATTGCCGTGCAGCCCCCCGTGGGGGCGACGGCGGCGGGGGCGTTGGTCGAGCTGAAGCCGATCATGCCGTGCGGCAGGGCCATCATGGACCAGTATGCGGCCATCCCGTAGTGGTTCGAATGGGTTACGGCCGTGAAGGCCACGCCGGTCTGCCGGGCCTTTTCGATCGCCATTCGCATCGCATGCGCCGCGCCCACCTGGCCGATGCTGTTGTTGCAGTCGATCAGTGCGGTGGATGCCTTCTCACGCACGACGACCAGATTGGTCTTGGGGCTCATGACCCCCTTCCGGATCCGCTCCACATAGACGCAGAGCATCCGGGTAATCCCATGGGTGTCCACCCCCCGGAGGTTGGCCTCGATCAGGGAGTCGGTGAGCAGCGTCGTGTCGTCCCGGTTCACCCCGATCTTCTCAAACACCTCTTGCGTCCAACCCCGCAACTTGTCTGCGGGGAACATGATTCCGCCATCAACACCTGCCATCGCTGTTTCTCCTTTCCCGGGAGCCATCCTGGACAACGGCTCTCCTTTGATGGGTGTGACTATATGAAGAGGGATCTCGGGTGTCAAGAGAATTGAACTGGCGGCGGATATCATGGTCGCATGCCGCTAAGCCGTTTTGGACCAAAACCGTTGATCCCCGAAAATGGAGCCACGCCGGAAGTTGGGTGTGCGACAAATTTATGGCTGAAGCATTTTTTTACTCCCCTCTTTAGCAAAGAGGGGGTGGGGGAGATTTGCGGGCGAATAAAGATCCTCATGCTTTTATTGCAAATCCCCCCTGCCCCCCCTTTCCAAAGGGGGGATAAGTCTCTGTAAGGAATATGGCACCCACATTTTTGTCGCAGACCCCCGGAAGTTCTTTCGCTTGACAGCATCAAACCGCTTCGATAAATGGTAGCGGCGTCCTTGGAACGACGCCGAACTCATGGGCTGGAAGGGAAAAACATTGAAAGCAGAAATCATTGCCGTTGGAACGGAGCTTCTATTGGGGCAGATCGTGGACACCAATTCGGCCCATATGGCCCAGCAGTTGACGACGATAGGCCTGGATTTACACTATAAATCCACCGTCGGCGACAACCTGGAACGAATCAAGGAGACGCTGCGAAATGCCATGGGCCGGTCGGATTTTATTATCACGACGGGCGGCATCGGTCCGACCCTGGACGATCTGACGCGGGAGGCCGTGGCCGAAGTATTGGGAAGACCGCTCGTTTTCAACCAGGCCCTCTTCGATCAGATCAGCGATTTTTTCGCCCGCATGGGCCGAACCGCGAGCCCGAACAATCGCAAGCAAGCCTTCATCCCCGAGGGGGCGATCCCGATCGAAAACCCTGTTGGAACCGCTCCCGGCTTCATCGCCGAACAGGACGGCAAAGCGATTATCATCGTCCCCGGGGTCCCCCATGAGATGCGCTATTTCATGGAACACAGCGTTCTTCCCTATTTGCGGAATAAATTGGGAATCCGGGAGGTGATTGTTTCCCGGGTCCTCAAACTTTTTGGGATCGGCGAAAGTCTCGTGGATGAGCGGCTCAAGGATCTGATCGAACAGGGAACAAACCCGACGATCGGACTTCTCGCCCATACCCAGATCGGCGAGATCCACGTTCGCCTGACGGCCAAAGAGAGCGAGAGATCCCGGGCCGAGGCCTTGAATGCATCCCTGGAGGCGAAGATTCGCGAGCGCCTGCAGGAGTTCATCTTTGGGGTCGATGAGGAGACCTATGAAGGGGTTTTGGGTCTTCTGCTCCGGAGGGCGGGGCTGACGCTCTCCGTGGCCGAAACGGCCTTTGGCAGCTCCATCATCCAGACGCTGAAATCCATGGAAGGGAGTCCGGAATTTTTTCGGCTGGGCGTGACGGTCGTCAACCCGGAGATCGCGCAAAAGCTGTTGTCCATACCGTCATCGTTCCGGCAGGAAGAGGTCCATCCCGACATGGCCAGGGGTTTGGCCGAGGGGGTCCGTCGCCTTGCCGGATCGGATCTCGGTCTGGGAATCGCCGGCCGGGCTGCTGCCGGGAAAGGGCAGGACCACGTGATCCATATTGCGCTGGCCCATTCCGGCCATACGGATTGCATCGAGCAACGATGGCCGCAGGCGATGCGGTTCATTGAAAACCGCATGACCAAAACGGCCCTGGCCCAGGTCCGAGAACACCTTTTGAAACGGGAGCGCTGATCTGGCATGAAAAAGAGAATCGGTTTTGTCGGTCTCGGGTTGATGGGACGGGGAATGGTGCGGAACTTGCTTTCCGCGGGATTCCCGGTGGTCGGATACGACATCGATCAGCGAAAAATGGAGGCCCTCACGGGAACCGGATTTCAAAGGGCCGCCTCTCCCGAAGCGCTTCCCCCGATGGTGGATGTGATCATCCTGTCGCTCCCGAATTCCCATGTGGTGAATGACGTTGTCGGGGATTCCCTGAAACTGTTTGCGGCGGAAACCCGAGGGCTCATCCTGATCGATACGACCACCGCCGATCCGGTCATCTCCGAGGCGCTGGCTCTCCGGCTGCGGGAGAGAGGGATCGATATGCTGGATGCCACCATCAGCGGAACGAGCAAGATGTGCGCCGAGAAGGATGTCACCTTCATGGTCGGCGGTCGCGAGGATGCGTTCAAGGAATGTGAACCGATTCTTTCCGTTCTGGGGAAAAAAATCTTTTACATGGGTAAGAACGGCAGCGGGGCGTTGGCGAAATTGGTCGTTAATCTGGTGCTCGGGCTGAATCGTATGGTGCTGGCCGAGGGGCTCTGCCTTGCCAAGAAGGCGGGGATGGATCCTCAGCGGACATTGGAGGTGTTGAAAGGATCGGCGGCCTATTCCAAAGCGATGGACCAAAAGGGGCAGAAAATGGTCGATAAAGACCTGCTTCTTCCCGAGGGCAAACTGGCCTTCCATCTGAAAGATGTCCGACTGATGCTCGATCTGGGACGCCGGGTAAACGCCCCGCTGATTCTCAGCAGTCTGCACGCCCAGGCGCTGGAGACGGAGGTCGCCAAAGGGAGGGGGGAATGGGATAACGCGGATATCATCTCTTTTTATGAGGATCTGGCCAACATTCCGTCTTGAAATTCCGTTTAAAAAAACATGAATTCTTGATCGCGATTGGATGGAGAAAACCAAGGAAGAGACCATGAAAACAAGTAATGTGGCGCGAAAAGAGATCGGTTTGGCAGTTGTCGGATCCGGGACGATCGGGAAGATCCGGGCCGTCTTTGCCCGGGATTATCCCGGCGTCGGGTGGCTCGGAGTCTGTGATAAAAATGAAAAGCTCGCCAGGCAGGTTGCAGAGGAAGCGCAAGCCGATTTCTGGACGACCGACTACAAGGAGCTGCTCAAACGAAGCGAAGTCAATGCGACCATCGTCGCGACCGATGAAAACAACCACGTCGGCCCGACCCTTGCCGCCGTGGAACGAGGGCATCGCCTGTTTATCGAAAAACCTCTCGCAACGCGTGTCAAGGATTCCAGAATGGTTTACGACGCCATCCGGAAGAGCGGCGTTGATGCGGTGGTGGGCTATACCAACCGATTCCGGAGACGGTTTCTGGTTATCAAGGAAAAGGTTCGTACCGGCGAAATCGGGGATGTCACCACGGTCACAACGCGGGCCTTCATGAACCGGATGGTTCCGCTGGCCACGCTGCGACGGACCAGCGAGAGGGTCAACCTTCAGCCCATGGTGGTTTCCGGAACCCACAGCCTGGACATTTCGTTGTGGTTGATGGAAGGGAAGAGTCCTGTCGAACTCTACGCCCGTTCCATTGATAAAGTCCTGGGGCCCTTGGGAACGAAAGATGCAACGTTCGGCATCTTTACGATGGATGACGGCGCGATCTGGAGCATGAACATCAGTTGGGCCCTGCCCATCGTCTGGCCGGGAGCGGTTTACGGCCTGGAGATCGGGATTGTGGGCACCAAAGGCGTGATCACGATTGACGACACCCATCGCGATCTGGTCCTCGCCTCGGAAAAACTGCAGTGGGCCGGCTACCGGCCGGAGGGCTACCACCCCGAGTATGAACGCCACGTCGAATTCCTCACCAGCTATCCCCCCGGGGATATCGCCTTCGGACAACTGTGGGGACCGATGCGCGAAGAGACCAATGCATGGTTTTCCCGTATCTACATGGGGATGGAGACCCCCCATGCCACGGCGTGGGACGGGCACCGGAATCTCGTTCTGACGATGGCGATGGGTCTCTCCGCAGATCGGGGAGTTCCATTAAAGCTCCCCATCGATGAAGGGGAGTTTGACCGCTAAAGAGTCTTGCCGGTGGGGGTTCAGGAAAAGGCTGAAGGAGGTACAGAATGGTTGAATTAAAATACGAACCTGTTTCCCACGATCATAAGGCATTTCTCAAGAATGCCCAGAAACGTGAAGGATTCAGCAAGGCATACAATAACCTGGAAGAAGAATATACTTTTGTCCGCGAGATGTTGGCAGCACGTTCAAAGTCCGGTCTCACCCAAGAGGCGGTTGCGGAGTTGATGGGAACGACAAAAAGTGCTGTTTCACGCTTGGAATCTGCTGGAAAGCATGCGCCATCCCTGACAACCCTGAAAAAATATGCCCAAGCTGTTGGCTGTGATCTGAAAATCAAGTTCATACCCAAATCAGGTTCAGCGAAACATGAAACCGGAGGCGTAAAGCAATGTGCCGGTTAGCCCGCGAGGAGCAGCTTTGTTAATCTTCAGCGCTCTCCGCTTCATTATTTCATGAACCGTGCTCATTCGCTTCAAATACAAATCTTCAGTGCGGATGACCGGGACAGATCGATGAATTCCGATTGAAATGTGCAGAGTTGAGCCGTGTTTTTTTCGATAATAGTTGACAAACCGGTCAGCCGGTGCGATTATATTATGATTACAAGGAATCCTGACTGTAACAGCACCATTGACGCCATCTGAGGTAAGTATGGTGACAGCGATTATAGACCCCGTGTCTCGAAAAGAGTGCGGGGTTTTATTATTACAAATGACTGCGTCGAGGATAGGCGCCCATGTTTGAACAAGCCTTCAAAAATATCGACGACATCCTCTGGAAAGAGGCAGGTTGCACAACAGAACTTGATTATACGGAGCAGACTTCTTGGCTCCTCTTCCTGAAATACCTCGACGGGCTGGAGCAGGACCGCGCCGATGAAGCCGCACTTGAGGGGAAGACTTACACCTACATCCTCGACAAGCCCTACCGCTGGGAAACATGGGCTGCGCCCAAGGGCAAGGATGGCAAGCTGGACCACAACAAGGCAATGATCGGCGATGACCTCCGTGATTTCGTCAATCTGAAACTGTTCCCCTACCTGCAAGGCTTCACGCAGAAGGCCACCGGCGCGAACACCATCGAATACAAAATCGGGCAGATCTTCGCGGAGATCAAGAACAAGATCCAGAGCGGGTATAACCTACGCGAAATTATCGACCATATCGACGAACTTCGTTTCCGCTCCCAGAACGAGAAATACGAACTGTCCCACCTCTACGAAGCCAAAATCAAAAACATGGGCAATGCGGGAAGGAACGGCGGCGAGTATTACACTGCTCGTCCGCTCGTCCGCGCCATTGTTCAGGTCATGCAACCGAAACTCGGCGAAAGCATCTACGATGGTGCGCTCGGCTCGGCGGGCTTCCACTGCGAGACGTTCGACTACCTGAAGAAGACCTATCCCAATCGCACCGTCGCGCAGGATCAATTCCTCCAGACCCGCACGTTCTACGGCAAGGAAAAGAAGTCCCTCGCCTTCGTCATCGGCATAATGAACATGATCCTGCATGGCATCGATGCGCCGAATATCATCCACACCAACACGCTCACCGAAAACCTCGCCGACATTCAGGAAAAAGACCGGTACGACATCGTCGAGACCAATCCGCCCTTCGGCGGCAAGGAACGTAAGGAAGTGCAGCAGAACTTCCCCATCCGCACCGGCGAGACCGCCTACCTCTTCCTCCAGCATTACATCAAAATCCTCAAAGCCGGTGGCCGCGCCGGCATCGTCATCAAGAACACCTTCCTCTCCAACACCGACAACGCCTCCGTCAGCCTCCGCAAGCACCTGCTGGAAAGTTGCAGCCTCCACACCGTGCTCGACTGCCCCAGCGGCACATTTCAAGGCTCAGGGGTGAAGACCGTGGTGCTGTTCTTCGAGAAAGGCGCACCCACTCGCAAGGTCTGGTACTACCAACTTGATCCCGGTCGAAATATGGGCAAGACGAATCCGCTCAATGATGACGATCTTGCCGAGTTTATCGAATTACAGAAGACTTTTGCCGATTCTCTCAAGAGTTGGAGTGTGGACGCCAAGACCATAGACCCGACGACCTTTGACTTATCAGTAAAGAACCCGAATGGTGGCGAGGAGGTCACACACCGTAGCCCGGAGGATATCATGGACGAAATCGCCGCACTGGACACCGAGAGCGCGGAGGTGCTGGCGAGGATCAAGGCGTTGTTATGAAGGAGGAGCTGGCCATGCAAGATGTTCGGTGGAAACAGCGGTTCAACAACTACCTCAAGGCATTTCAGACGCTTGTCGAGGCCGTCGAATTGGCGCGGTCGCGCGAATTATCCAAGCTTGAGCAGCAGGGATTGATTCAGAGTTTTGAGTTCACTCATGAGCTCGCCTGGAATGTATTGAAAGACTATTTGGAGGATAAAGGGATCGCGGGCTTGATCGGCTCCAAAGATGCAACGCGTGAAGCGTTCAAGAATGGTCTGATCGAGCGGGGCGACGACTGGATGAAAATGATCGAAGCTCGCAACAAAACCACGCACACTTACGACCTCAAGATCGCCCAAGTGGTTGCGGATGATATCCTGGAACGATTTTATCCGGCCTTTCAGAGTATGGCGAAAAAATTCACTGCACTTCATGATCAGGAAGAGAAGAGCTCATGAAATGTGGGTTGACGGAGACAACCGTCGAAAAAATCTGTGCCGTCTTTGCGCGTTTCCCAGAAATTGAAAAGGCGATTCTGTATGGCTCTCGCGCCAAGGGAAACTTCAAGACGGGCTCGGACATTGATTTGACACTCTGCGGCGAGGCGCTAACGTCAGATTTGTGCTCGACGATAGCATCGGCGCTGGATGATCTGCTGCTGCCCTACACCATTGATCTATCGGTTTTCAATGAACTGAATCACGCGAAACTACGGGAGCATATCGAGCGCGTGGGTGTGCTGTTTTATGAGCGAGCCAAGCATGTCGGTAGCATGAAGACGGGGTGGCAAAACAAACAAATCAGCGATTTGTGCGAGGTCATCGCGGGTCAGTCACCTGAAGGAAAGTTCTACAACACCGATGGCAAAGGTCTGCCCTTCTATCAGGGGAAGAAAGACTTCGGAGAGAAATTTATTGAAGCCCCGACGACTTGGACCACTCAAATAACCAAGATCGCCCGTGAGGGCGACATCCTTATGTCTGTACGCGCTCCTGTTGGCCCCGTGAACTTTGCTACCGACGAAATCTGCATTGGACGAGGATTGGCTGCCATACGTAGTAGGGCTGAACTGAATCGCGATTTCTTGTTTTACCAACTACTGCATTTGCAACCGGAGATTGCTGGCAAGGAGGGGGCAGTCTTCGCTTCAATCAACAAATCAGAGATCGAAGCCTTACCCATCGCTTTTACCTCCCTGCCCGAACAGCAGCGAATCGTCGGCATCCTCGATGAAGCGTTTGAGGGCATCGCCACCGCCAAAGCCAACGCCGAAAAGAACCTCCAAAACGCCCGTGCCCTCTTTGAAAGCCACCTGCAATCAGTCTTCACCAAGCGTGGCGAGGGATGGATGGAGAAGCGACTTGAGCAGATTGGAACGACTCAAACAGGTTCGACGCCGAAGACTTCCGAAAGGGATAACTATGGCGACTTCATCGCTTTCATAAAGCCAGCAGACTTCAATACAGACGGTTCGCTGAATTACGAGAATGATGGCCTTTCCGAGCAGGGGTTGTCTGAAGCACGGAAAGTGACCGCTAACTCGGTGGTTATGGTTTGCATAGGTGCGACCATAGGAAAGTGTGGATACTGCGACCGTGACATAACGACAAACCAGCAAATCAACACGCTAACACCATCCTACGGTGTATTTCACAAGTTCCTATACTATCAGATGCTTACCGAAAGCTTTCAGCGGCGTGTGTTGCTGAGTTCTTCACAAGCAACTTTGCCGATCATCAATAAGTCAAAATGGAGTGCCTTGACAGTTGCGCTTCCGCCGAATCTGGAAGAACAGAAGCGCATTGCCGCCAAGTTCGACGCTCTTTCCGCCGAAACCCAACGCCTCGAATTCATCTACCAGCAAAAGCTCGACACGCTGGAGGCGCTGAAAAAGTCGCTGCTGCATCAGGCATTTACGGGACAATTATGAGTGACAAACTGCAATCGGGGAATATCTCCGGGAACGCCTCCGGGAACGCCTCCGGGAACGCCTCCGGGAACGCCAATCTCCCGATTGGCGCATTTAAAAAGGCCAGTCAGGAGACTGGCGCTCCCGGGGACGCTCCCGGAGACGCTCCCGGGGACGGTCCCGGGTGTCAGTGGCGCAGCCGTGGCTATCTACCGCACTTTGAAAGTGATATGGCAATCCAGCACGTGACCTTTCATCTTGCAGACGGTTTACCCAAGATGGTTTTGGAACGCCTGGAAGACGAGATTCGAAGCCTGTCGCCGGAAAAAAAGGATGTTGAACGGCGAAAGCTAATAGAAGCCTCGATTGACGCAGGTTACGGATCCTGTATCCTTAAAGAACCAACCATTGCAGCGATGGTTGAAAACACACTCCTTTTTTTTGAAGGCCAACGCTATTCTCTGGTCGCGTGGGTGGTGATGCCGAATCATATTCATGTCCTTTTTCAGCCCATGAATGGATGGTCTGTCGCAAAAATTGTGGCGTCATGGAAGAAATTCACGGCGCGGAGAATCCGTGACTATTTGAGAGACGCCAATCGCGAAATTGGCGCTTCCAGAATTTGGCATCGCGAATACTGGGACCGTGCCATCCGAAACGACCGCCACTTTCAACAAGCCAAGGAATATATTCGCCTGAATCCTGTGAAGGCAGGGCTTGTTTCAAGCGAGGAAGACTGGCCGTGGAGCAGCGCATCGAAGGTGATTGGAAAAGCCAATCAGGAGATTGGCGCTCCCAGGATTGGCGCTCCCAGGATTGGCGCTCCCAGGATTGGCGCTCCCAGGATTGGCGCTCCCAGGATTGGCGCTCCTGAGGAAAAGCTATGAACGAAGCCGAGACCAGAGCCGAACACATTGACCCAGCCCTGAAAGTGGCTGGCTGGGGTGTCGTCGAGGGCAGCAAGATCCTCCGTGAGTATCCCATCACTCCGGGCCGCATCGAGGGACTCGGTCGTAGAGGTAAGCCACTCATCGCCGACTATGTTCTGGTCTATCGCAACCACAAACTGGCCGTGATCGAGGCCAAGGCATGGGACAAACCGCTGACCGAAGGTGTGGGCCAAGCCAAGGACTACGCGGCAAAGATTGCCGTGCGCTTCGCCTATGCCACCAACGGACAGGGCATCTACGGCGTCGACATGCAGACCGGCAAGGAAGGCGAGGTGTCGCACTATCCCACGCCGGATACACTCTGGAATCTGACCTTTGCAGAACAGAACGCTTGGCGCGACCGCTTCGCCGCCATACCTTTCGAGGACAAGGGAGGTTCTCATCCCAGCCGCTACTATCAGGACATCGCCGTTGAGCGGGTGATGAAGGCCATTGCTGAGGACCGGCAGCGTATCTTGATCACCCTCGCTACCGGCACGGGCAAGACATTTATCGCTTTTCAGATCGCTTGGAAACTATTTCACAGCCGCTGGAACCTGAGCCGTGAACCGTCGCGCCGCCCTCGTATTCTCTTTCTCGCTGACCGCAACATTCTCGCCAATCAAGCCTACAACGCCTTTTCTGCCTTCCCAGAGGATGCGATGGTGCGAATTGAGCCGGATTCCATTAAGCAAAGAGGTAGAGTGCCCACAAACGGCAGCATCTTCTTTACCATCTTCCAGACTTTTATGAGTGGTCCGCCAAAAGACGGCCAGCCCTCACCCTATTTCGGCGAATACCCCCCCCGACTTCTTCGACTTCATTGTCATTGACGAGTGCCATCGAGGCGGCGCAAACGACGAAAGCAACTGGCGCAGCATTCTGGACTACTTCGCCCCCGCTGTACAGATGGGCATGACTGCTACACCCAAGCGCAGGGACAACGTGGACACCTATGCCTACTTCGGCGAGCCGGTCTACATCTACTCGCTCAAGGAAGGCATCAACGACGGCTTCCTGACCCCCTTCAAAGTGAAGCAGATTTCCACGACGCTCGACGATTATGTGTATACGCCCGATGACACGGTTATTGAGGGTGAGATCGAAACCGGGAAGCGCTACACAGAACCAGACTTCAACAAGATCATAGAGATCAAGGAGCGGGAGAAGAAGCGGGTCGAAATCTTTATGTCGCAGATCGATCAGAGAGAGAAGGCTCTGGTGTTCTGTGCCACGCAGGCTCATGCGCTGGCTGTGCGCGACCTCATCAACCAGATGAAGACCAGCAAAGACCCGAACTATTGCCAGCGGGTCACAGCCAACGACGGCAAAGTAGGCGACCAGCACTTGCGAGCCTTTCAGGACAACGAGAAGACCATCCCAACAATCCTGACCACATCGCAGAAACTCGCTACCGGCGTTGACGCTCGCAATATCCGTAACATCGTTCTCATGCGCCCGATTAACTCCATCATTGAGTTCAAGCAAATCATTGGGCGCGGGACACGGCTTTATGATGGCAAGGACTACTTCACTATCTACGACTTCGTGAAGGCGCACCACCATTTCAGCGATCCGGAATGGGATGGGGAACCAATCGAGTCCGAACCACAGGAACCCGGACTGACACCATCGTCCCCGCGTTCATCAGAAGCAGTGAGCGAGCTGAAAGCGGAATACCCGAAACGGTAAAAGATCAAGGTGAAACTTGCCGACGGCAAGGAGCGGACCATTCAGCACATGATGGTAACGAGTTTCTGGCATCCTGACGGCACACCCATGTCGGCCCAGCAGTTCATGGAAATGCTCTTTGGTAAGCTACCGGAGTTCTTCAAGGACGAAGATGAACTCCGTTCCTTGTGGAGTGCGCCGGATACACGCAAGAAGTTACTGGAGGGACTTGCCGAGAAGGGCTTCGGCAGGGATCAACTGGCCGAAATGCAGAAGATCATCGACGCGGAGAAGAGCGATATGTTCGACGTGCTGGCTCACATCGCCTATGCCATGCCGCCGCTCACCCGCGAAGAACGTGCTACCAAGGCCAAAGTGATTATCAGCACTCACTTCAACAGCAAGCAGCAGGTTTTCCTCGATTTCGTGTTATCCCACTATGTCAGCGTCGGCGTGGAAGAACTCGACCAGGGCAAACTTACCCCGCTGCTGCATTTGAAATATCACGATTCGATCGCCGATGCCGTGGCTGATCTGGGAAGACCGGAGGAGATTGGGCGGGTCTTCGTCGGCTTCCAGAAGTACCTTTACCAGCAACGGGCAGTGGCATGAGAAAGATCAATGAAATACGTTCTTACAAGGTGCTCCACCGGATGGCAATTGAGCTGCGCTTCATAGCAAGCCAGTTATGGGGTGTGCGTTAGCCTTTAGAACAAACGGGAGGTGTATGGTGATTGACGAGATTGCAGTAAAGGTTCGCGACGCAGCCCTGAGTGGACAGAAGATTGCGATGTTTCATTATCAGATACTCGTTAATGCGGAAAAGCTAAAAGATCTTGACCCCGTCGCTTTCTGCAATAATTTGGAGGATTATTTGATTCCAGTGATAAAATCAATGCTTGAAGGCCATGACTACAGGAAGGTTTTTAATGCTGTAGCAAATAAACTGGATGTCCGTTACAATACTGTGAGTGCGCAATGTACGCGGGCTTTGGGTCTGACTACAGAAGGTTTTGTCTCGATGGTCAAAGAGAGAAAGATCATTGATCTGCTTAAAGAAAAATATCCTAATCAGGTTGCCTTAATCAAGAGAGAACTCGTGAAGCCCTAATAATTTGCTGATGTTAGTCGTTTCCTGCCGGTGTGAATTATCCTTATGTAATGTGCCCTACGCCCCTTGAACTCCTACTTCTTACCCTGATGACGATTATCCGGGCGACGACATCGCCAGGGGCGGCATCCGGAAATACTCCGACTTCTTCATTGAGGACAATTTTACAATGATTCCGTTTGCGCATTACGGGAAGAAAGTCAGCACACAAACTCATCTACTGCGATTCTTGACTACAATAAATAATGGGTAATGTCTCGGTACAGTCAAGGGCGTTGATCAGTAGGTGCGCGCGAGAGGTAATCCTGTAGGCACGCACCTTTCCAAATCAGAAAGCACGCAAGAACCGGATGAACCGGAAATGGCAGGGTGAGACCCTTGTCCGCTATGGATCAAGGAAGCGAGGAAAATAGCGCGCCACGAGAGACCGGAATACGAAAAGTTATTGAAACCGGATGAAGGAAAAATGGGCGGGGGTATCCGCAATTGAGTAAGTATTTGTATACAATTCATGCAAATAATATTGGTATATCCGCACAATAATTTGATGGTTTATCGGACCGTTATGATACCGTATTGATGGTTTATAGAATATAACAGCAATATAAACAAATATATACGAAATAATATTTACTATTGCCGGTTCAAAATAATACTTGACATCTTTTCATTATTGTATATTAATCGAAACAAATTTACGTTATCATTGTATATCGGTGCGTTCGGTAACGGACCGCCATTCAGACCCTTTTACATAAGCAATCGCTGGAAGCGGGCCGTTCATCATCGACCAACGGCAAATTTGGATTGATCGGAGCCCCCCATGTCGGCAGGTGAAAAAATAGCCTTGAAGGATCTGTGCGACTCCATTCGAATGGACATTGTGAGCCGGAATTTCCCTCCCGGGATGAAACTGTCCGAACAAATTTTGTGCAGCCGCTGGAATGTCAGCAGAACCCCCATTCGGGAGGCATTAAGACATCTGGAGTCGGAAGGATTCATCTCTTCCAGCAAGCATAAGGGTTTTGTCGTCACTTCGATATCCATGCATGATGTAGAGCAGATTTACACGATTATGATCAATCTCGACAGCCTGGCGGCCAGATTGGCCACGCCATTCATTGCCCGTGACGCCGGGAAGCTGGAGAGGCTGAGGGTGCTTTGCGAGGAGATGCAGGGGTTGTGCGGGCGGAAGGATATCGAAGGTTATATGAGAAAAAACCTGGAGTTTCACTCGATCATCTTTCGCTCTTCGGAAAACGGATGGATTATCAAAATATTGGAAAATCTCCACGCACATACGAACCGTTTCATCTTGAAGGCCCTCTATATCCCCCGCAGAATGGATAAGTCCGTTCAGGAGCACTTCGAAGTGCTCCGCTGTATTGAAAAAGGGGATGAGAGGGGCGTCGAGAAGGCGATAGCAGTTCATTTCAGCAGATCATTGGGCGATTTGAAAAACGAGATTGAGCTGTCTGCGTCTCCCCGTACGAAGGAAATGGATTAGAGGGGCGGCGGGGTGTGCCAAAGGATGGTCGAAGTCCGGAATCGATTTCCCGGGCGATGCCTTTGCATTTCAGATCAGGAGGATGAAGTGGCCAAACAGCGTGTGGGATATTTTGAAGATCGGGAGGATCCGGAGGCGCAATGCAGCCGTTGCCGGTTGTGCGAGCTCATCTGCGCGTTTCATCACCACCAGGTTGGCAACCCGCGGCGCGCGAATATCAAGGTCATTGCGCTGGGGAAGGGGGTGGATATCCCGGTCGTGTGTCTCAATTGCGGGGATGCGCCCTGCATGAACATCTGCCCGACGGGCGCCCTCTATCGCAAGGAAAGAGACGGGATGGTCCTCGTTCGTTCCGATGTCTGCATCGGCTGTTCCATGTGCGTCAGCGTTTGCCCGGCGGGCGCCATCACGCTGGATCTGGTGGAAGGCACCGCCGCCAAATGTGATCTTTGCGGTGGGGAACCCCAGTGCGTCGCCTATTGTCCCGCCAAGGTGTTGCGATTGACGGATGCGGAATCGGTTTCCGGGAAACGGATGCGGACGTTTGCGCGGTCGCTCGTCTGTCAGCAGGAGGCTTGATCATGGGTATATTCCAGGGCGGTTATACGGGAAAATTTCTGCATGTGGATTTGAGCGACCAATCGATACAGACGAAGCCTTTAGAGAGGGATTTTGCACTAAAATACATCGGTGGAAGAGGTTTCAGCGCCCGAATATTGTATGAGGGGCTGCGGGCGGGCGTCGATCCCCTTTCCCCGGACAACATCCTCGTATTTGCGACGGGACCGCTCTCCGGAACGCCGCTGCCCTCCGCCAGTCGTCTGATCGTCGCTGCAAAGTCCCCGATGACCGGGGGAATCGGGGATGCCAGCTCGGGCGGTTACTGGGCGCCGGAATTGAAGTATGCCGGTTTTGACGCCATCATCCTCAAGGGAAGATCCGCCACGCCGGTCTATCTTTGGGTTGAAAACGGGAAAGCGGCGTTGCGCCCCGCGGAACATCTCTGGGGCAAGAGGATCGATGAAACAAGCAAACTACTGAAGGAAGAGATCGGAGACGAGGATATCCATATCTGCGCGATCGGTCCCGGCGGGGAGAATCTGGTCCGCTATGCCTGCATCGTCACCGACGAAGAGGGTGTCGGCGCAAGGACGGGGATGGGCGCGGTGATGGGATCGAAGAACCTCAAGGCCGTTGTTGTCCGCGGCTCCCTGGATGTCAAGATCGCCGACCCGGAGCGGTTTCAGGGGGTGATCGACGCCTACCGGAAGACCCTCGAAGGCGAGGTCTGGACTGAAACCTTGCGCCGGTTGGGCACCCCCAACCTGGTCGCCCACCGCCAGAAACTGGGGATCTGGGGCGCGCGGAACTTCCAGCGGGCGACCATCGACGACTGGGAAAAGATCAGCGGCGAGGTATTCCGGGAGAAGTACCTGGTCAAGGCGATGGGATGCATGGGGTGCATGGTCCGCTGCCGCCGCTATTCCGCTATCCTCGACGGATCGGCGAACCTCCTGTACATGAAGGGGCCCGAGTACGAAACGATCAACGCCTTGGGAGCGAAGCCCTACATCATCGACCCCGCCTTCATCCTCCGTGCCCATTATCTCTGCGATGAATACGGGATCGACGAACACGGGGCGGCCTCGGCGATCAGCATGGCGATGGAGCTCTACGAGCGCGGAATCCTGAAAAAGGCAGAGGTCGACGGCGAAGAACTCGTCTTCGGGAACGGCGAGGCCTTCCTGCGCCTCATCGAGAAGATCGTCTACCGAAAAGGTTTTGGAGACCTGCTGGCCGAGGGAACAAGGATCATGGGAGAACGTCTCCATGCGGATTACTACGCCATCCATGTCAAGGGGTCGGAGGTTGATGCCAGCGATCCGCGGAGCATGGTGACCCGCGCCCTGACCTACTCCGTGGCGACCAGAGGATCCTGCCACCTGCGCGGATTTCCCTACATTGACGAATTCATCAAGCCGGAAGAGGGGCTGAAATATTTCGGCACCGCAGCGGTCAGCGACGTAAAGGCCCTGGAGGGAAAGGGCAAGCTCGTTGCCTGGAGCGAAGACTGGATCACGGTCGCGAACCTCATGGGGC
>Ga0210051_1003194_pt1 | contig 16371 bp, 15 predicted proteins | sample CryGey092014_all_FD_185464 | JGI IMG/M metagenome (GOLD analysis project Ga0210051, IMG submission 185464) | Groundwater microbial communities from aquifer - Crystal Geyser CG23_combo_of_CG06-09_8/20/14_all (SPAdes) (version 2) | ecosystem: Environmental > Aquatic > Deep subsurface > Groundwater...
CAAAAGGAAATATTACTAGAGCCATATATTATGCGGAGGCAGTGAAGCTGGCACTAATACCGTTTATAAACAAGGAATATTATGAATGAAAGAGAACTACCCAAAGAATTAACCATTGAAGAATTAGTAATGGCAAGGGTAATTAATGAGAGCGTTAAGGGCAAACCTGGCCACGATAAATTAAAGAAACCACGACCACCTAGAAAAAATAAACCACAAACCACTGATAATTCTACTAATTTAACAGAAGAATAATATGTTTGGCACACTACGTTTAATCTTGGCTTGTTTAGTAGTCATGTCACATGTTGAAATATATTTAAAAGTGCCAGGTTTCTACTGGTTTTCACAAGGAGCTGCGGCTTTAGTTGGCTTTTTCTTACTCTCTGGTTATTTAATGAAACTGATATTTATTCAAAAATATCAGAATAAATTAAATAATTGTGGTAAATTTTGGATAGATCGATGGTTACGTATTTTTCCGCATTACTATCTTTATTTAATAATTATTATTTTATGGATATTACTTAGCCACTTTAGTCAATTGAATTGGGAAATGTTACCTGTATTAGCACATATAACAGTTTTACCACTTAACTTTGTAAATCTATTGCAACTACAAATGTTAAAAGGTTGGGCTTATTGGGCGCTGATTATTCCTCAAGCGTGGACCTTAGCATCGGAGTTTCAATTTTATTTAATTCTCCCCTTTTTACTTCGCAGAAGATGGTTAGAAATTATTGCCTTGGTAATTAGTTTGGGAATCTTTGTCATGGCGTCTTTTGGGATACTGCCTACCGAAGCTTTTGGGTATAGATTGCTAGCTGGGAATTTATTTATATTTATTACCGGAAGTTTAATTTATGATATAAGACATAGTAAGAATGCAAAAATTAGTAAATATGTTGTTAGTACTGCATGGCTAGGTTTAGTTGTATTAGCAATAATTCTGAAAATAAGCGGCAATTTACAAGTACCTCTTAATGGACCAGTAATATTTGGATTTTTAATACTTGTTCCTATTATTTGGTTATTATCGGGCATTAAAAATAGAAGAAATTGGGATGATTTTTTTAGTATTTTGTCTTATGGAGTATTTCTCAATCATTATTGGCTTTTATGGGTTCTGGATTGGTTAAACATATATCCTCAACCAAATATGATAGAAAAATGGATACGATTTGGGATAGTCATTCCAATTTCATTATTATTATCATGGATTAGTTACAGTTTGATTGATAAAAGAATTACTCAATTTCGAAGACTTAAAAGAAATTAAAATATGAAAATACACAATCCTGATAAAAAAACATATGCTAAACCTGAAATTATTTTAGAGGAGAGTTTGGAGGTTCGTGCGGGATCATCTATGCAAAAAGCAATAGTAAACCTGCAAACAACAGACGGAAGACAAAGCCAAATGACTGTAGAAGAAGCTAGAAAAAGAGGTCTATTAAAATAAATATTATTTCGAAAAACTAATTAACAATACTCCGCCAGTCATAAGTAAAGCTCCCATAATTTTCATCCAGGTAAATTTTTCTCCCAGTATTATAAAAGCAAATATAATAGTTAAAACTAAGCTCATTTTATCAATAGGTGCGATTTTTGAAGCTTCACCCATTTGTAGAGCTTTAAAGTAAAATAACCATGAAAGTCCAGTAGCGATGCCAGATAATACTAAAAATAACATTGAGAGTTTGGAAATGCTACCAATTTGTTTATAAGTTCCTTGAAACAAAACTATTCCCCAGGCAAATAGTAAGATAACAATAGTTCTAATAGCCGTGGCTAAGTTAGAGTTAACATCTTTGATGCCAATTTTGGCTAAAATTGCGGTAAAGGCAGCAAAAATGGCAGAAAGAATAGCGAAAAGATAAGCTGATGGCATAAAACTAATAACTTATAACTAATAACTTATAACATACTTAATGTACAAGATTTTCTTGAGTTTGATAATCATGAGATATTTTATGTAAATTTTTTAGCATTCTTTCCTTTTGCTCTCCTTCTACAAAATGCGGTTGGCCATAGTCATCAATTTGTATCGGTGAATATTCAACGTCAACTAGCTTTTTATTATAAAAAGTATATTTACCAACTACCCCCTCTCTGGTTTCTTGACTCCACATCTGATCAAAAATAAAATTACCGTGAGCGTACATTATCAATTTATCTTTATAAATTTCCAATGGTTGGATCCAGTGTGCATGATTACCGATAATTAAATCTGCCCCACTATCAATGGCTAAGTGAGCCAACCCTTTTTGTCTGTCTGTAATTTCGGTCGTATATTCATTTCCCCAGTGAAAAGAAACAATAACAATATCAGCAATTTTGTCAGCTGATGAAACTTGAGATTTAATAGTTTTATCATCAGCCCAATCTACACCGTCTTCCTCATGCCCTATTTCGTTATAGTTTAAAAAAACAAAAGATAAACCGTTTTTATTGATAGGTTTAATTTTAGCATTTTGGATACTTATAATGTCGTTTAATATAAGTAAATTGTTTGACTCATTAACTCCATCTATTTTGTAATTAGCATAATGATTGTTAGCAGTAGAGGCAATATCGACCCCCGCAAATTTAAGACCCTCAATATGGCTTGCATCAGCACAAAATATCATCCCTTCGTCTGTAACTGGACAATTTTTAATCAGTGGAGCTTCTAAATTAATTAGAGTAATATCAGCGGATTTAAGATAATCAGCTGTTTTTAGCCAGGGCCATTTCCAGTCTTGATATTTAACCGTTCTAGTATTAACTGATCTACCCATACCTACATCACCAGTTGCGATTAAAGTTACTTTATTTTGAGCTGATAAGGTAGCAACCCAGTTATGATCGGAAAAAATTTGATCAATACTATCTACAGCCTCAATTTTAATTTCATAATCATTAGTATTATTAGTTATACTAGCTGAGTTATCGTTTGGAATAATATTTTTTGGAGTTTTTAATACTAAATATATAACGTTCAAAATGAGGACTAAAAACAAACTTAATATCAGTAATATCTTTTTCATAGTTTATAAAATATATTATACCTTATAGAACTCACAGATATTTAATTTGGCCTGTTTTATAGTAAAAAGAAATTGAAGATTAGAGATTATATAATTTTTGCTTATATTCATTCATCATCCTTGTGGCGCTATATTGCAAAGCCATAGTCAAGGTCTTTTTCATCCGTTCTAACCAGGCTTGAGGAACACCATTTTCGTCTCTTTGATAAAACTTGGGTACAATATCGCTTTCTAGTAAATGATAAAAAGAACTGGAAAGATGATTGGGATCTAGATCCCAACCTATTCCATACCAATCAACTTCCTCGGTCCAACCATCTCTTACAGTGCATTGAAGCACTCCATTTGCCGCAGCTTTCATTCCGGATGTACCCGATGCTTCCATGCCCTTGGTAGGAGTATTAAGCCAAACATCAGAACCTCTGACTAAATATTGGGCTACTTCCATATTATAATTGGGAATATATAAAACATATCCAGACAACTCATGCTGCATATGATGAATCATTTCCTGTAAAAACATTTTAGCCTGAGTATCTTTAGCATGAGCTTTACCTGAGATTAGGATTTGAACTGGATATTGGAGATTTGTAAGAATATTTTTAAGTCTATTAATATCATCAAATATTTCCTGAGGTCGTTTGTAACCAGCCATCCTACGAGCCCAAGATATTACCATGCGATTTTCGTCATAGGCAAAGCCAGTAGTTTTTTGGATATATTCGCGTAAATCTTTTTTATTCCTTTGGTGCACAGTCCATATACAATTACCGTCTTTGTCGCAGGCCCTCATCTCCTGATCTTGCCAGGTAGGAAAGTGGACGCCGTTGGTTATATGATGCCACTGATATTCGGGCCATTGTTTTTTGGATAGCTCGTAGTGTGGTAAAGAAACTCCAGAGGCTTTGCAACTTACATTAAGAGCAAAACGGGTCATGTTAAACTTTTCCGGGTTGTCTTCTATCCCCGGTTCTAAAAGTTTATCAATAGAAATTCCCATTTTTTCAGCATAATAAAGACCATAAGTTTTGAGAAGGTTTACATTATAGCTTTCATTGCCAGCTGCTACCAAAGTATGATTAGTATAAACAGTTTTGCTTTTTGCTTTATCTCTAGCCTCTTCGTAACTTAAGCCATGAGTGTCCATATAAGTTCGTATTAATTGCCAGTGTAAAAATGCTGGTCGACCTTCGTTAATATGATATAAATTGGGGTAAATATCCAAAGCATGTAACAATTTAACTCCCCCAATACCAAGGATTAACTGTTGTTTGAGAAGTGATTCTTCTGTACCGCTATATAGGGCATGAGTAATTACCCTTTCCTGTTTGAGGTTTTGATCTGTTTCGGTATCCAGCAAATATAAAGTAACCCCATTTTTAAGTGTTTTTTTCCAACATCTGGCCCATACATCAATGGTAGTTAAATGGACTTTGATAAATAGTGGCATGTCATCAACATATACATGTTCAAAACCTAGAGATAATGGATCTACATCCAAATCTTTTTCTTGTTGCATGCCATCTGAGGTAATTTCTTGAATAGCATTTTCTCCGCGATACATTAGACCTACTGCCACAAAGGGGAGCCCCTGATCAGCTGCTTCTTTGACTGTATCTCCAGCAAGTACTCCTAATCCTCCTGCATAAAGAGGTAAATGGGAATCAATACCAAATTCGGCGCAAAAATAAGCAATGGGGTTTTGGGCAGTATATTGGGACATGATTAATTTTCTATTATTATGTAAATAGTATAAATTAATATTGGAAGACTAGGAAGTGGAATTTAATTTACGTTTTTCTTTAGGAGATTTACCTCTTTTAAGTTCTTTATAAATACCTTTGTGAACTTTTCCGATAGGACAATAATTTTCATCTTCACAATTTAAGACCATGTCAATTTCATAACATAAGGCCGTGAAATTGGGATCATATAATAATCTTCCAAAGACAGCAGCGCTCTCAATTTTTGAATAAGAAAAAGTGTGAGGAAAACTCCCTTGGGCAATTGCAACCGAAAAATCATCAAGTTGTTCTTCTGTTAATCCAGAAAAAAAATGCTGTCTTAGTTTTACTAAACTTGCTTCGTCTAAATATTGACTAAAACCTAATAATACGTCAACTATAGCAGGACATATCTGTTTTCCCGCAAAACGGTCACGTATGAATGTCTCAGATTGTATTGCATCACTAGTTGCTTGGTCGGATGGTCTTAAGAATCCTTTTAATCTTTCCCCCATGAATGCATTATATCAAAACGTTTCAATTTCTTTGGCTTTATCTTCGTATCCTTTTTTGCCCAGCAAACCATACATATAATTTTTCCCCGCTTCAACTCCAGGTTGATCAAAGGCGTTGACGGCCAAAAGTTCTGCCAGATAAACTACAGATAATTCAAACATAGCGATTAATTCTCCCATTGTAGTTTCGTTCAATTTATCAATTTCAATATATGCCGATGGTCTGCCATTTTTGGCTAAACTGACGCGTGTTGCTAAACATTCAGCTCTAACAATATCGTTAAAATATTTTCCATCTAAATATTGAAGATCTTTGTCATCTTTGCTGAGTAACTTAATATCATGAGCATAATTAGTTGCTCCGATAAATAAGAAAGTAGAAAGCCACTTGCCTTGGTTATAAAATTGTACTTGAGAATGTTGATCTTTGGGGCCAACAGCTTTGATAGGTAGAATACCCTTACCGTCTTTTCCAAGCGATTCGGCCCAAAGCTGTCTAAACCAATTTCCAAATAACTCTAATCTAACTAAATATGGCATTAAAACTACTATGTCTATGTTATTAATTTGTTGATATTGATATTGCGATAAGGCAATTTGCCAGGCAATATTTTCTACAGGAGTTTGTTTTAAGATAGAATTAAAATAGGTATCAGCTGACTTAACTAGTTTTACAATATCTATACCCATAGATAAGGCTGGTAAAAGACCAACTGCCGAAAGGACAGAATAGCGCCCACCTACATCATCTGGGACAGGAAGCATAGCAACATTATTCTTTTTACCTTCGTTAAACATTATTCCCTGATTAGCATCAGTAATAAAGATAAAATGTTTGGTCCAATCATCTTTCAATCGTTTTCTAAATAGATTTTTGAAATAAAGGTAGCCGCAAGCTGGTTCAATGGTGCTACCTGATTTTGAAACCACTACAACCACAGTTTTTTCTATTTCAATCTTGGACGTAAGATCATAATACTGCCAAGGATCGGTGGTATCACCGCCAAATAAAACTTGCATTGGTGGATTTTCAATCTCTAAACTTTCCTGAAGCATCCTGGCGCCTAAATCAGATCCTCCGATACCTAAAACGATCATATATTTGGCCCATTTCTTTTGATCATAAATTGCTTGACACTTTTGGATTATATCTTCGTTTTTAACAATATTTACAAACCCATAGCTACCTTTTTTAGTATTTTCATTAATTTTTGCTAAAATATCCTTTTTGATTGTTAGGTCCTGAGGTTTTATACCATTAGAACCAATTTTTGTTGAGAAAAGCAGTGATGAATCTAGAGAAATAGACATAAATCATTAGTATGATTAAAAGTATGAGTATAGTAATAAAACAATACTACTTAACTTGTTAATTCATATTTAATTTTAATATACTGCTTCGTAATGTCTCACATCTTTAGTTGCTAAATCAATAGCCACTACATCTATTCGAGGTTGGAAATTTTTATATTGTGGATTTTTGAGTAAGAAAAATTGGGCAGCTTTTCTTAGATGACTAAGCTTTCCTTTGGTAATGGCTTCTTCGGGGTTTCCTAAATGATTGGATGTTCTAGTTTTTACTTCAACAAAAATTATTGTAATTCTATGACTAAAAATAAGATCTATTTCTCCAAGATTGCAGGAAAAGTTTGAATCTATAAAAGTAAAGCCTTTTTCCAACAAAAGTTTCTTGGCAATATCTTCGCCATCTTTCCCCAGTTTTTGGTTGTAGTTGCTAGATGAATTATTATTTTGAAGCGTTTTTTCCATTACTATCGTTTGTACCATAGTCACGTTTGACTTTCAAAGCTAGTCTACCAGTTCTTTCTCTAAGATAGGACAAATCTGCACGTTTGACTTTACCTTTGGTCATAACCTTTACTTCTTCGATAGCTGGGCTGTCAATCATCCAAATACGTTCCACTCCAATACCTTTACTAATTTTACGAACAGTAAAAGTTTTTTCACCCTTTTGGCCTCTTATTTTCATTACTAATCCTTCAAATGTTTGGGAACGTTTTTTACCACCTTCGATAATAGATTGTTTAACGCGGATAGTATCTCCGACCTGGAATTTGATATCGTTATAGTTTAGATATAGAGCCATAACATTAATTATTGCGAAGCGCCGAAAGGCGCTGTGGCAATCTCGTTTCGGATTGCTTTGTCGTTCCGCTTCACTTCTCGCAATGACATATTAGTAATTAACATTTAACCTAGGTATTATAGCAAAATAAAAATAAAATGCAGAGGGAAAAAGAAGCATGAAATTAATAATAATGGCAGAATAATAAGAAAAGGGTGATATTTTAATCTTACTTTTTATTTATCATTGACTCTATAAAGCCCAGAAAAATGGGATGAGGACTAAAAAGTCTGGAAATCAACTCGGGATGAAATTGAGTACCGACAAAAAATGGATGTAAATCTTGTTTAAGTTCTATGGCTTCAACTAACTGACCATCAGGAGATAATCCCGATAATACAAATCCAGCTTTTTCAAATTGTTCTTTATATTGATTATTAAATTCGTAGCGATGTCTATGTCTTTCTGAAACTATTTTTGTTTCTGGTAACCGGTTGTATTTTTGGTACAATTTTTCCAATAAGGTGCCTTCCTGAATTTTACAAGGCCAACCGCCCAAACGGATTGTCCCTCCATATTGTTTTTTCTCTAAATATTCTTTTTGGTTTTCCATAATATGGATTACGGGGTTAGGTGTCTTTTCATCAGCTTCTTGAGTATTGGCATCAGTTAGACCTAAAACGTTACGTGCAAATTCAACACTAGCCATCTGCATCCCAAAACAAAGTCCAAGATAAGGTATTTTATGTTCCCTAGCATAAGTAATAGCTTTGATTTTCCCCTCAACTCCCCTACTACCCCAACCTTGAGGGACCAAAATGCCATCCAAATCACTTAATAGTTCTATTTTATATTCATTTTTTTCTATTTCTTGTGAATCTATCCAAACAAGTTCTGGTTTAACTTCTAATTGCCAACAAGCATGTTTAATGGCTTCTAGTACCGAAATATATGAGTCTTTCAAGTTAGAACCACCACTTTGATAATATTTAGCAATAATGCCAATTTTGATCTTTTTAGTAATCTTTTTAATATCTTCTATTTTATTTTCCCAATTTTTGATATGACATCTTCTGATCGGTAACTGAAGTTTTTCAAAAATAGCATGTAATACATTGTCACGGTAAAGATTTAAAGGAATTTCATAAATATTTTCTACATCTGGACAACTGACTATGTGATCAATGGGCAAACCGGCAGCAATTGCCAGCTTATTAAGTCTGGGCTTATCGATAGCCCTTTCTGATCTAGCAATTAACATATCTGGGAAAATACCTAATTCGTTAAGAGATCTAATAGACATTTGCATCGGTTTACTTTTCATTTCTCCAAGAGATGGCGGTTGCAAAATATAACCTACGTGAATGATACAGATATCTTTTGGCTGACAGGCAATCATCATTCTAGTGGCTTCAAAAAAAGCTTCATTTTGATATTCGCCAACTGTACCGCCATATTCAACTACAACTATATCGGTGTCTTGTGGATATTTGTTTAAAAACTCGATAATTTCCAATGGTAAATGAGGATAAGATTCGACACAAATACCGTTAAATTTAAGTTGTCTTTCTTTGGTTAACAAAGACATATATACCTGACCGGCCGTAAAATAATTATCACGTGATAGATTACGATTTAAAAATCTTTCATAAGTACCAATATCCTGATCGCTTTCCAAGCCATCTTCGGTAACAAATGTTTCACCGTGCTCTAGAGGGTTCATAGTGCCGGCATCAATATTTAGGTACATGTCGACTTTGATTGGAAATACTTTAAGTCCACAACTTTCTAAAAGCGAACAAAGAGCTGCAGAAGTAGTACCTTTACCTAAACCTGAGATTACCCCACCTGATATAAAAATATATTTAGTTTTAGAAGATTTCATTTTGGAACAAAACGGTTGCATTAAGGTATTATAAAGTATTGTATGTTAAGTATAAAGTGGAAAAATGAAATATTTGAGAATTAGCTTATAAATTATCATGGATCAGTTTATCTACACTTAAAATACGAGTACTAAAATTATCTGTATTTTTAATTATATCTTTAGGCATTGCTATCGTATCTGTAACAAATAGTTCATCAATACCACATTTGGATAATTTTTCCTGTACTCCAGATACAAATAAGTGATGCGTCACGGCAACGTATAATTTTTCAACGCCCTGAGATTTAAGATAATCTGCGGCCATAGTTAGAGTTTGTCCTGTTGAAATAAAATCATCAGTTATCAAAGCTGATTTTCCCTTCACATTCCCATTGATACCCAAAAACTCAACTTTTCCCGTATTTAGATCTCTACGTTTATTTAGTGTTACTATATCTAAATTAAGAGCCTGAGCTGTTTTAGTGCTTTTTTTCAAAGCTCCTTCATCAGGTGAAATAACACAGTCTAGTTTTATTGTTTTTAGTATTTCCCAAAATAAAGGTATAGCGCTAAGCAGTTTAGTTCTGGAGGCAAAAAAACCTTGAATAGCTTCATTATGTAAATCGATAGTAATTATTTTATCTGGATTTGTTGACTGGACTATTTCAGCTATAACCTTGGCTGATAAGGGCTCACCTTGGCGAAAAACTTTATCTTGGATACAGTACCCTAACCATGGAATGACTACAATAATTTTATCTGCCCCACCTCGTCGAAGCGCATCCATTAACAGCGCATATTCAATAATCATTCTATCGGGATTAGGTGAAAAAGATTGAACTACAATAGCTTCATTATCAATTTTATCATTGATCCAAATTTTAGTCTCACCATTGGGGAAGGAAGAAATCTCGATGTCTGCTAATGGATATCCAGTAATTTTTGAAAGTCGAGAGGCAAGTTTAGGGTTTGAGGAACCTGAATATATGCGCATAAAAACAAATATTAAGTATAAAAAGATAATTACTTATATTAATAAACTATCTCAGTAATTTGTCAACTTTCTTTTGTAGTTCCTTATCGTATTTAATTTTATAAGGCAAAGTAATCCGTTTTGGAATAGTTCCCCCATTGGGGATTTCTAAAATTACATTGTCTCCTCCAGGATTAATTTTGAGCAAATTACTTAACTGCATTAAAATTGTTTTATCTGTTCCTCTTGGGATATGAATAGTGACGGTTTGATTCTCAGCTACAAAGTCATGTATTTTTTCATCTACTTCCATAATTTTGTTTGCTACAAATGATAAACTGTCTTCGCGAAAATCTAATTTTCCATGACAAACGACTACTCTATCCTCACCCAAAATAGTTTTACACTCTTCAAATACTTTGGGGAAAATCACCATATCTAATTGCCCGGATTCATCTGATAGCGTTGCAAATGCCATTTCCGAGTTTGTTCTTTTAGTAAACACTTTACGCATAGAGGCTATAGATCCTCCCAAAACTACTTGTTGCCCAATATGAATATTAGGATCTAGTTCACCCAAATGATAAGTTATTAAATCTTTAATCAAATTCATTTGTTTAGAAATTGGATTATCTGTTAAATAAAAACCTAAGAGTTGTTTTTCCCACATCAAGCGTTGTTTTGGTTCGACCTCATCAGTTTGGGGTAATTCATCTTCATCTACTCCATCAGCCTTTTTTTCATTTCCATCAAATGACTCAAAAAAAGAAATTTGACCACTAGCTTTTCGGGCAATAGCTGCTAAAGCTTTTTGACGGATTTGTTCGAATCCAGAAAGTAGTGCAGCCCGTTTTCCAAAACGATCAAAAGCCCCAACTTGGATTAAGGATTCTATAACCCTTTTGTTTACCTTTTGGTTATCTACTTTGGAAAAAAAGTCAAATAAACTGATAAATTCTTTATTTTTGCGGCTACCCGTAATAGCTTCAATTGCAGCTTCGCCTACATTTTTTATTGCTGATAATCCAAAACGAATAGCCTTGCCTTCCAAAGAACCCACTTTTGGTTCAATAGTAAAATTAATATCAGATTTATTAATGTCTGGTGGTAATATCTCTATTTTTAATCTTTTACACTCATCAATAAAAAGTGGGAATTTGTCAGTGTTGGAAGATTCAGCCGTTAAAACTGCAGTCATAAATTCTACGGGATAATGAACCTTCATCCAAGCAGTTTGGTAGGCTATCATGGCATAGGATGCACTATGAGCTTTATTAAATCCATATCCAGCAAATTTTTCAATATAACCCCAAACAGTGTCTGCAATTTTTTCTGTATAACCTTTTTTCTTAGTCCCCTCAAAGAATTTTTGTTTTTCCTTTTTCATGATCTCAATTTTCTTCTTACCTATGGCGCGACGTAAAATATCTGCTTCTCCTAGGCTATATCCAGCCATTACATTCGCAATTTGTAGACATTGCTCCTGATATACAGCAATTCCGTAAGTTTCACCTAAAACTGACTTTAGATCGTCATGAGGATAATGAATCATGTCTGGATTTTCTTTACCCTTAATAAAATCATCAATTAGGTCCATAGGGCCGGGTCGGTAAAGGGCGACCAAAGCTGAAATATCTGAATATTTTGAGGGTTTAAGGTTTTTAGCAACTCTTCGCATACCTCCCGATTCCATTTGAAACACACCTGTAGTCTCGCCATTACTGATCAGATCATAAACTTTTTTGTCATCGAGAGGCAGATTATCAATATCTAGATCTATATTGCGTTGTTGTTTAACTAGTTCAATAGCTTTTTGTAATATTGATAAATTTCTAAGGCCCAAAAAGTCCATTTTCAAAAGACCAATAGCATCGTCAGAGACATTACAATCCAGGGCTCTCATATCATATTGAGTAACTACTTTATTATTCTTTTCGTCTTTTTGCAGTGGTGCATATTCTACAAAAGGTTTAGGTGCAACTACTAAAGCTGCTGCATGAATGGAGGCATGTCTAACATTGCCCTCTACTTTACGAGCCAGATCAATCAACTTTTTATATTTGGGATCGCTATCATATTCCTGTTTAAATTCTTTAACTGTTTCTAAAGTTTCTTTGATTCCTAGGCCAACTGGTATCATTTTGGCTAATTTATCAGGCTCACTATAGGGTAGTCCTAAAACTCTACCGATATCACGAATAGCAGCTCTTGCCTCCATCCGTCCAAATGTAATAATTTGAGCTACCTTATCTTCTCCGTATTTATGTCGAACATATTCTATTACTTTATCTCTACGATCATCAGCAAAATCCATATCAATATCTGGTGGAGTAGGTCTAGCCGGATTTAAAAAGCGTTCAAAAGGTAATCCATGGAAAATAGGGTCTAACGTGGTGATATTTAAGACATAAGAAACTAAGGAACCAGCTGCACTACCTCTACCTGGACCCACTCTGATTCTGTGTTCTTTGGACCAGTTGACAAAATCTTCATAAATTAAAAAATAGGCTGCAAAGCCTTTATCGATAATAATGCTTAATTCATAGTCCAACCGATCCCTAAACTCTTCAAACTTATCTGGAAATCTGAACTTAGCTTTTTTATAGGTGAGTTCTCTCAAATAATCTCCCTCTGTCATATTATCGGGAATTGGGAAGTGTGGCATGATACGTCCACCTAATTTTATTTCTACATTACATTTTTCGGCAATTTTAACCGTATTTTCCAAAGCATCAGGAATATCAGAAAATAATTCCTTCATTTCAGCTACTGATCTCATGTAGTATGTGGGTGAGGATAACATTGTCATTCTGTCGCTGTCGCTTACCAGTTTTTTAGTTCCAACTGCAATTAGGGCGTCCTGAGCTTCTGCGTCATCGCGATTAATATAATGAATATCATTAGTTGCTACCAAAGATATACCCAGCTTTCTGGCAATATCAATAATGCTATTGTTGGCTTTTACAAAATCTTCATCTCCAGGACCAGCATGTTTTTGAATCTCCAAATAATAATCTTCACCAAATACATCAGCATATCGTTGAGCAACTTCCCTAGCTTTGTCTGGGTTATCGGTTAAAATATTTTTAGCTACCTCACCGTTAAGACAAGCAGAAGTAACTATTAGACCTTCTTTGTGCGTTATTAAAGATTCCCAATCAATACGAGGCTTGTAATAAAATCCCTCCAAATTAGCGATAGTCACTAATTTCATTAAGTTTTGATAGCCAGTGTAATTTTTTGCTAGTAATAGAATGTGATAACGGATCTTATCTTTTTCTGGATCACGATCAAAACGACTGGCGCGTGCCATATAAAGTTCAACACCCAAAATAGGCTTAATTCCTATCTTTTTACAATTAACATAAAATTCATGAATACCATACATCACGCCATGATCAGTTAAGGCGATTGCGTTCATGCCTAAGTCTTTAGCTTTTTGAGCCAAACCCTTGGTTGTAGCCAATCCATCAAGTAATGAAAACTCTGAGTGGTTGTGTAAATGAATAAAATCCGACATTACTTAAACATACCACAGGTAGGGTTTGTTAGGAAAGAGGAACGCTATAATTAGAAACTAATAAGAAGCAAATTGGTTATATGCAGCTGACGAAGACTTATATATATAAGTTGGCTTGTCATCATTATTGTTTACAAAGAAATACTGGTTTAGAATTTTTAAAGCAGCATAATTATCAGTGGGTATTTGATCAAAATAGTGCACAGCCATATCTGGAGCAGAGTTAATTTCGTTAACCGCACAGGATTGTTCTGTGTACGGGTGAGTAATATCATTGATAATAAGATCTATACCCAAAAGCTTATGATAACTATATTTGTAAATATTCTTAAATAAGTCTTGATTAATTTGGGGAATTAATGAAATTTTGATGTGTTTTCGTTCACCGCCAATATCCATATCACAACCCAACTGTAACTTAACCATTTGTCCCTTTTGTGGGATTGACAGTAAAAAAAAGTTTTTAGTTTTTAGGTAAAAAATGTCTCTGGGTCTTAAGATAATTTGAGGATATGTTATTTTTTTTCTTTTCAGATTCTTAATCTTTATCAATTGTTCAATGGTATTAATGCCATCTCCAATTACAAACCCGGGTCTGCGCCAGGTAACAGCCATAATTTCGCCTTGAAAAAGGGTGACTCGATAATTTTTACCTTTGATATAATCCTCGACCATAATGTGGCTATTGTTGGAAAATGCTTCGATAACTGAGTTGGTAATCTGTTTTTCAGTTTTGGGGTCAATATAAACTCCATGAGCAGATTTACCATCAGTTGGTTTTATCACAATTTTGTTTTTTAACTTAACTCGTTGCATGGCATAAGCAATGGCTAATTTTTTGTTTCTAAAAACTTTAAACTGTGGAGTCGGAATATTATTTGAACCTAAAATTATAGATGCCTCGTGTTTATTTTTTGCAATTCTTACTGCTACTTGAGAATTTAAGCTTAAGGCGCCATTTTTGAAAATCAGCTCTTTTTCATGATTAAAAATCCGATAAAGTAAACAATCTTTATTAATAATCTCGTATTCTAAATTTAATTTAACTGCAGCGTCTAGATATAAATCAGCACAAAGACTGTTTAGTATTTTTTTCATCTTAAATCTCCGTATTAATAATTTCTCTTGAGATAGATGAGGTATTTTGAAGAATTTCCTGTGAAGTTGTGAAGTATAGGGAACAAGCTAGAAAATGATAAAGCTCATCTAAGCCAGCTAATTATATCACAGATACACATTTATTTATAATTTAGGCGACTGGAGCAATTTAGTCAGTAAAATCTTAACTTTACTAGCATCAGCTTTACCCTTGGTTTCTTTTACAACTTGCCCAATAAAAAATCCCAAAACTTCGATTTTACCAGCCTTATATTTTGCTACTACGTCAGGATTATCAGTGATCACTTTTTGGACAATTTGTTCTAATTCGTTTTCATCCATACCTTTTTGATTTAATGTCTGAGTTAAGTCATTAATTAATTGCTGGGGAGTAACTTTTTGCCAATCAAATTTTCCATTTTTTAATAAATTTGCTATTTTGCTTGGTTTAATTATTTTAGACCCAGCGACAACTGCATTATCAAAATAATCTGATAAGGCCGGATTATCAGTTAAATATGAAACGGTCTGCAAGTCTAAGTTATATTCTTTTTGATACTTTTTTTGTTTAGCCTGAGGTAATTCAGGTAATTGTTCTTTAACTTTGGAAAAGTCTTTAGCAGTAAATTCCATAGGTGGAATATCTGGTTCAGGAAAATAACGATAATCAGCAGCCCCTTCTTTGGAACGTTGGGAGATAGTTTTATTTACATCTTCCTGATAACCGCGAGTTTCTTGAGCTGGAGTTTCTCCTTTGTCTAAGATTTCAGTTTGACGTTTTAATTCGTAGGCAATCGCTTTTTGAACATAGCGGAAAGAATTAATGTTTTTAACTTCAACTTTGTAGTTAGGCAAATTAATTTTAGCATTTACTGATTTATCATTATGATTTAAAGATTCTTCGACATGAAGCGTTTCACTTTCATGCTCAGGATGAATTTTCGCAAGGCTCAAATTCACCTCAAGTCTCATAGAACCCTTTTCCATGTCGGCATCAGAAACTCCCAAAAAACGAATAATCTTTTGTAAACCTTTCAGGAACTCATCAACATCTTCGGCGTTGCGAAAATCAGGTTCGGTTACAATTTCTACCAGCGGTACACCACAACGGTTAAAATCAACCAAAGTCATTTTTTTACCATTGATAGCTTTGTGAACATTCTTACCTGTATCCTCTTCCATGTGGACTCTAGTAATGCCAATCTTTTTTCCGTCTAACAATTCGTAAGAACCTTTATAGCATAAGGGTTGATCGTATTGAGATATCTGGTAACCTTTAGCTAAATCTGGATAAAAATAATTCTTACGGTCAAACTTACTTTGTTTAGCCAATTGACAATTAAGAGCCAGTCCAATTAGTTGGCACCATTCAATTGCTTTTCTATTTGGCACGGGTAAAGCTCCAGGTAAACCCAAACAAACCGGACAAGTGTGGGTGTTAGGTTCAACCCGAAAGTGATGGGCGTCGCAACCACAAAACATTTTACTGGTAGTTTTGAGTTCGACGTGGATTTCCAGACCGATAATGGGAAAGTAAGAATTTATTTGTTTCATTATTA
>Ga0210051_1003199_pt1 | contig 16360 bp, 15 predicted proteins | sample CryGey092014_all_FD_185464 | JGI IMG/M metagenome (GOLD analysis project Ga0210051, IMG submission 185464) | Groundwater microbial communities from aquifer - Crystal Geyser CG23_combo_of_CG06-09_8/20/14_all (SPAdes) (version 2) | ecosystem: Environmental > Aquatic > Deep subsurface > Groundwater...
AGCATGAAGTCAAACTGTTGGGCGGCGGTCCGCCGGTTCTGGGACATCCAGCGCCGACGGAAGCGCCGCAAGGGCAAACGCGGCAGAAGCCGCAAATGAGTGCGGGCGATTGCCTCAATCGCACTCAATCTCACAAGGAGGCCGAGCATGAGCGCAATTCGTCAGCGTCCAGTCAGAATCGGCCCCTTTACCATCATCAAGGGCCGTCTCTGGCATATCATCGAGAACGGCCGAGTTTTGGGTAGCCTCAGTTGGGAAGGTAACAGCTTTAAGGGTTATGTTGCATGGCTGCGCTGGTTGCTGAGTGTTGCACAAGGCGGCCTGGCGCTCGACATGCGATTGGCCGTCGAGTGGTACTTCCTCAACACGATGCTGCCCTAAGGAGGTGGAAGTGAGTTTCCTGAATAGGTATCCGCGCATCAAAAGGTGCTGGGACGAGCATCCGGTTCTGTGCGGCCTTCTGGTCGCATTTCTCCTGTGCCCGTTGACACCACTCGCAGTTGTGCTGCTGTTTCTGTACTGGCTTACCAATGAGCCAGCCAACCTTTTCGGCCATCATCGGCCGACCATCTAGGGAGGACCTCATGATCAAATCGAGCGGCCGCAACTGGGCCGGCTGACCGACCAAGGATGCTTCCCGGGGAGTAGCCGCAGTTTCGCTGCGCCCTGAATCCTCACTCACTAAAGAACCGGCGGAAGCCCGGTTCTTACTCAACATCCAACAGGAGAGAAACCCATGGACAAGTTGGTTTTGACGCTGCTTGAAAAGGCAGCACAAGCGCGACAGGAGACCACTGTCGCGCAATTGGCGAGAAAACTGGAGATCGAAACGCCGGCAACCGTGCGAACGGCTTACACCGGCCAAGAGCCGCAGTTCGTTCGCCTCGAAGAGGCGTTCAACCGGTTCTTCGACGATGCTCCTGTGGCGGTCCTTGGACACTACGTCCAGCTCGAGGCCGCTGTTTCCCAACTGCAGATTTGGTGGGAAATGCAGCGGCCCGACGAGGACGATGTGATGGCCATGGCTACCTGGTCGGACTTCAGCGAAGTCATCGCTGCTCTGTTGGCGGACGTTTCCTCAACCGCCACCGCCGTGGAGCAGATGATCAAATTCCAAGCCGACGGTAAGGGTGGTTGCTGTCCAACCTGCGGAAGCTGGGCGATTAAGAATCGCTTCACTGTCCCGACCCCCAAGTGCCCGGCCTGCCAGGCTAAGGCGGCCAAGGCGCTCGAGGGGATGCGGGCCGCACTCAAGGCCGGCACCCAGTCCGTGTAGGCATCAGATCATGGGGCACGTCCGCGTGCTCCATGGTTCATCTGGGGAAGCCTCCTGCTATTGCTGATGGCGGGGGTGGTCATCCCCAGGATGTAGGAGGAAACGATGAGTGCCAAATTGACAACCTGTGCTTGCGGCTGCGGGTCGACAAGCAATTGTCGTGCCCGCGAAACTGAGGCTGAAGCGTTGCGAATTGTGGCGGCTCAGATGACGAACGGGTCGCCGCGCATCTGCCCGGGCTGCCGCTTCAACGGCTGTTGTCCCGGGCAATTCGAGGCTGAAAAGGCTCAGGAGTGCTATCAGGCATTTCTGCAACTTCAACCTACCATTGGCGTTTCGGATGTTCCTTCTGCCGATCGACCGGCTCGCGTTGCATGCGCTCCGGCCCGACGGCTTCGTAAAGCTATAAATCCAGCGGTGGCCCACAGCCCCGTGTATCCGCTGGAAATCCGCCAGGCGGCATTCGATGCCGCAGTGCGCGAGGCGGTGCGGCAGGCGCAAGCCATCGCTGACTACCAACACGGCGTCGAGACGGAGTTCCTCGGCCCGGCTGACACCGGTTTCGGGGGCTAGATGAAAAAGTTGAAAAAGCCCCGCCGGCCAAAAGGGGACAGCAAGAGGAAAGATCGCTTCCCCCGGGGCCGGCGCTAATCGCTTTTCAGTCGCACCCTCGCGGGTGCCATCGTGGTCGGTGTCCTCGCCAGGAAATGCCCTGTTGTAAAGGATCCTCGGGGGAGAATCCTTTTGGGCTTTCCATCCCGCGGCGGGGGCACCGGCCTCCTTACCTTAATCAGGAGGAAATAATGACAGTCCGTAAGATCAAGCACATCTGGACCGTGAACAAGGATGGTAATGCGACCCTTGTCGCCGAAGGCGAAAGGGATGTGAAAATCAGAGACGAAGTCTCGATCCGGCACGAAGCGACCAGCAAGTTGTACCTGACGGATCTGAGCGTGACTGCCGACCCTGGAACTGGAATCGAGTGGCGATTGGGTGAGATCCGCGCTTTTACGGAAGGTGGTCGCCACCATGTCGAAACCAAGATCATGACTAGCGGCGCCGGCCGGCTCAAGTACACCTATCAGGTAGCCGGCAGAGTCTTCGGCAAGGACGAGCTGACTGGGGTTGCCACGTGCCTGCAAGACGCAGATGGCACCCCACTCACCAGCTTGCACTTGCAAGTCAACTTGCCGGCGATTCACTTCGGGTGGACGGTTTTTGCTCGAGAGGGATGGATTCCTTCAGATCTCGACAACCTGAACCATTCGCCCGATGTTGTGAAAAAACTTGCATCTGCGCCTTCCAATGTTTTCCTGTACGCTGCAGATGCGGTGTGGATTTTCGCGTACCGAAATCTGTTTCTCCGCCAAGGGTTTGACCGCGGAGAGGTTGCTCTAGTATGGAGAAACTTCAGGAAGTAAGCCTCCTCTGGCGACCTTCCAAAATTGTCAGCGCTTGACCTCTCAAGCGCACGAAATCCTAAGGAGAGTGCGGGGCAACCCGCCCTCTCCTTAGGTCCCGGGAGGAGACGAGCGGTTTTTCCCTGCCTGATAACCGCGGGGAGATTCCGCCTCCATCGGCAGGATAGCTCAATGGTAGAGCACTGGGTTGACAGCCCAGAGAGGACGGGTTCAAATCCCTCTCCTGCCATTTGAAAGGAGGGAACCCTTCGGGGTGGTCGCTCGCCACGCGAGCACCAACCACCCCGAAGTTCCCAAGTACTTTTTTAAAATCCGCAATTTCCTTTATTCTACATGTTTCGCATATACTCATTTTGAATCTTTCTTGTCGTCATCCCGAACTTGTCACCGCCTTTGGCGGGAACCTGCAAACTGCGATGGTTTTGGGATCTGTACTGGATGCTGAAACGAGTTCAGCATGACCTGTACAAATCAAGCTAAAAGGGATGAGTAGCAATTTGAATTCATCCGGAACTTTTACCCACTCTCTAACTTGAAAAGACGAAACCAAAGCGGACAAAAATTGCAAGAGGAAATTATATGAAGGGAGTTGATTTTACATCTCTAAGCCGTATTTTTTAATTTCCCAAACTAAGGGGGTGGTATTTTGCGTATAATCCGTAACTGAAAGGGGTATAGGTTCTAAACGATCGTCAATGTTGCGGGCCTGTTTCAAGAGAAACTGAAGCTCTTCGATTTCATCCCTTCCGAATTTTGGAGAAATCAAACAGAGGTCTATATCGCTTTCTGTGGTTTGTTTACCTTTAGCCCAAGAACCAAAAAGAATGGCAGATTTGATAGGAAATCCCTGAGAACGGATTAAACTGACAAAGCGTTTTATGGAACGGGAAACTTTTGGATCTAGAGTTTTTCTTGTAACCATAGGTAGAATGCCTTAGTTTTTGTAAGATAATCTTGGGTGTATTCTTGGGTAGCCTTTTTATGCACGGCAAACTTATAATCTTCGTATCTGGCTTTAATATTAAAGGCTGTAACTTCATCTAAAAGATCCAGTTGTTCCGGGGTAAAATTAACCGAAGATATAAATTTTACAAGTCTGGTGAGTTTATGGCCAAACGGTGCGGTTTTGCCCGTGTCTTTGACGACCAAAGCCTTGATTATTTTTTCAAGAAAAAGATGACAATAAAAAAGACACGGTAAATATCTTCCTATGCGGAAAAGTCCTTCTGCCGTGATGATATCTTCACATGCGCTTTTCTTCCAATAATTAATCATTTCTTGGTTTAACATCTTGGATAGATCATAGCAAAAAAAAGGAGAGATGGCAATTTTAAAATTGCCGAATAACTAAACTGCTAAATTGTTCAATTCATATATACTCCTTCACCAATCTTGCTTTTCCATATAATGATGATCTTGCACCTCGGTGCAAAGTTCTTGTTTTATAGACAAGGTGTGGTAGAATGCAGATAGAACCTTAAAGAATAATTATGGACAAGAAAAAAACTATTCAATACCAAAATTATCGATTCGTTGCCGTGATCAAAGCCGCCCAAGAAGGCGGTTTCTATGCTTATTGTCCTACACTTCCCGGATGCGTTTCGCAAGGTGAAACATATGAAGAAACAACTGCCAATATCAAGGAAGCAATCGAGGGTTACGTAGAAACTCTGATTGCTCACGGCGATCCAATTCCAGAAGAAGCTTTTGAAGAAAGTTACATCCTTGATATTCCCGTTAAAATCAATATCACCGGAAACAAACCTCTTTTCGTATGACCAAACTTCCCATTATTACGCCCCAAGAAGCCTTCAAGAAATTGCAGAAGGGAGGGTTTTGCCTCGACCGGATAAAAGGCAGTCATTATGTCTTAAGGCATCCAAATGGAAAACAAGTGGTTATTCCGATGCATGCAGGTAAAACACTGAAAAAAGGCACCTTAGTAAACATTATCAAAGGGGCGGATTTGACGGTGGAGATGTTTTTAAATCTCTAAACCATATTTTTTAATTTCCAGCACAAATGGGGTAATCCTCGGACTTTTAATCTGTTGAACATATTACACCCCTCATCCCTATCATATATACTCTTCACAAAACTTCCTTTTTCCCATATAATAACTGTTTACATATTTTGAACCAGGCGACGTGCACCTTCAAGGTGCAAAATGAACAACTCAAGTCATCCAGATCCCGCTTAGCGGGAGAAGGATCTAGCATTGAAGATGCGCTCCACCTGCCTTGATAAGCAGGCGGGCTAGATTCTTCACGTCGCTACGCTTTATTCAGAATGACATAGGATTTTTTTGCATGTAGATTCCCACAGGCTTTACGCGGTGGTACTATATAGCCGATTAAAAACAAAGTGTCGGGTTTGACAAACAAGCGTATTTACACCTTCGAGGTGGTGTTGCGCCTGCGGCTACACCTCGAAGGTGTTTGCAACGAAACTGTCATTTTGTTTTGCGGTTGCTATATATTTCGCTTCGCGAGAATTTGAAAGCTTCATCCCTGCCTACCGTCAGGCAGGCACGAGTAAAGTAAGTGGTCTTTGCTCGCTAAATATAACTATTTACATATTTTTATGGCTTCATTTAAGTTTAACACCTTTTTCGATATTTTATGAATACCAACGAGCCGCAATACATTGTTGTCAAGGGCGCCAAAGTCCATAATCTCAAAAATGTTACGCTTTCTATTCCGCGCAATAAACTGGTAGTTTTAACCGGTGTTTCAGGTTCCGGCAAATCGTCCATGGCTTTTGACACCATTTATGCCGAAGGCCAGCGAAGGTATGTCGAAAGCCTTTCTTCTTATGCTCGCCAATTTTTGGGCGTTATGGACAAGCCTGACGTAGAATCCATCGAAGGCCTTTCACCGGCTATTTCTATTGACCAAAAATCTACCTCACATAATCCGCGTTCAACCGTAGGTACGATCACCGAAATCTATGATTATTTAAGACTTTTATTCGCCAGAGTCGGGCATCCGCATTGTCCTTCCTGCGGGCGCGAAATTTCACAGCAAACCTTGCCGCAAATTGTAGATATGGTTTTAGGATTGATTACTAAATCCAAAGACAAACTCGTAAAGACAAAAGGTTTAAGAATTATTATCTTGGCACCCCTCATTAAAGATCGCAAAGGGGAATACAGTAAACTTTTTGAAAATCTTAAAAAAAAGGGTTACAGCAAAGTCCGTATCGACGGGGAAATTCATACCCTGGATGAAGATCTGGTGCTTATTAAAACCAACAAGCACACCATCGATGTCATCATTGACCGTGTTGTTCTGATGCCGAAAACCGATCCCGACGCCAGTCGCCGCCTTTCCGGATCCTTGGAAACCGCGCTTAAACTCGGGGAGGGGAATGTGATTGTCGCCGCAGTTTCAGACAAAAGCTTTGACTTTCCCGAAAACCCCAAAATCACGGAAGATCATTTATTTTCCGAGCGTTTTGCCTGTCCTGTCTGTAACCTTTCCCTGCCTTTCTTGGAGCCGCGCAATTTTTCCTTTAACTCTCCGCACGGAGCTTGCCCGGCTTGTACCGGTTTGGGAACCACGCTTAAAATTGATCCGGATCTGATTTTGAGTCCCAACCTGTCGATTGCCGAAGGCGGAGTTTTGCCATGGAGCAGGCTTTTTGCGCACGATTCCTGGTCGGCGCGCATGATCGAGGTGGTAGCACGCGCGCATCATTTTTCGCTTGCTACTCCCATCAAAACTCTTTCACAGCAAGCGCTCAACATTGTTTTATACGGCACCGGAAACGAATTATTCGAAGTTAGCGGCGAAAATCGCTATGGCAGGCGCACCAGTTTTGATACTAAGTTTGAAGGAGTAGTCAATAATTTAGAACGCCGCTACAAGGAAACAGATTCGGATTTCATCCGTCACGAAATCGAACGTTTTATGCGGATCGAGCCTTGCATAGTTTGCCATGGCAAAAGGCTCAAACCCGAATCCTTGTCAGTGACCATTGAAGGACAATCAATAATCGACGTTTGCAGGCAGGCGATTACGGATTTTAAAAAGTGGGTTAGCCGTTTGACTCTGATTTTCAATGAAAGAGAGCAGCAGATTGCCGAACCGATCGTCAAAGAGCTTCAAGCGAGGATTAATTTTTTAATTGATGTGGGGCTGGATTATCTTACCATTGACCGCGCTGCCAACTCTCTGGCCGGAGGGGAGGCGCAGAGAATCAGGTTGGCTTCACAAATCGGATCAGGATTGGCCGGAGTCTTGTATGTTTTGGACGAGCCGACCATAGGACTTCATCCTCGTGACAATGCCAAACTCATCAAAACCTTAAAAGAACTGCGTGATTTAGGCAATACCGTCATCGTGGTCGAGCATGATGCCGAAATGATGGAAAATGCGGATTGGATTGTTGATTTTGGTCCGGGCGCCGGTGAAAAGGGAGGGCAGGTGGTTTTTGCAGGTACGCCGTCGGAGATTAAAAAAAGCCGGGAATCTTTGACCGGACAATATCTTTCCGGCCAGCGCCGCATAGAAATCCCGGCCAGGCCTACCGGTTCCAAAACAATGGAAAAACTCGGTCTTTACGGCTGCAGTCAGCACAACTTAAAACAGATAGAGGTTGAATTTCCCTTAAATAAACTGATCGCGGTTTCAGGCGTCTCTGGTTCGGGGAAATCAACTTTGATCAATGATACACTCTATTACGCTCTCAAACAGCATTTCGGCCAAAGCCTGATCAAACCCGGCGCATACCAAGAGATTTGCGGCTTGGAATATCTGGATAAGGTTGTCAATGTCGATCAATCGCCTATCGGTAGAACACCCCGCAGCAACCCGGCCACTTATACCGGAGTTTTCAGTTATATCCGCGATTTATATGCCAAAACTTTAGAAGCACAGATGAGAGGATATCTGCCGGGTAGGTTTTCCTTCAATGTTAAGGGAGGGCGGTGTGAGGCTTGCCAGGGAGACGGTTTTGTTAAAATTGAAATGCAGTTTTTACCGGATGTGTATGTGGAATGCGAAGTTTGTCACGGAAAACGCTATAATAACGAAACTTTAGAAATCAACTTCAAGGAGAAAAACATTGCAGAAGTTTTGGATTTGACAGTTGAGGACGCCTTGCATTTTTTTGAAAATATTCCTCAGATACGTAAAAAATTACAGGTTTTGGATGAAGTTGGACTGGGCTATATCCGCTTGGGCCAACCTGCTCCAACCCTTTCCGGCGGGGAAGCACAAAGGGTTAAATTATCGACAGAGCTTTCAAAACAGGGTACGGGCAGAACTCTTTACCTTCTGGATGAACCAACAACCGGTCTTCATTTTTACGATGTCGAAAAATTAATCCAAGTTTTACGCAGGCTGGTTTCCAAAGGCAACACCGTCATCATCATTGAACACAACCTGGAAGTTTTGAAAAATGCGGACTATATTCTTGACTTAGGTCCTGGCGGGGGAGATGATGGTGGAAGGGTGGTAACCTTTGGAACGCCTCTGGAAATTTCACGCCACCCGACTTCTTATACCGGACATTACTTGCAAAAATTGCACCTCGGAGGTGTAAACTGAGACATTTGCTCCAAAACATTGATTTGAAAGGATTTGTCGTTTTGCACCTCGGAGGTGCAGTCCTAAAATTGCTTTTTTGGCTGTTTTCTGTCTTCTGCTTTTTTCTTCTTGTAAAGTCAGACGCATTAGCAGCCGACTTTACCTCGCAGGGAACCACCACCTATACTGTTCAAGACAACGGAAATACTCTGATTGAACAACAATTGACTTTTAAAAATTTGACTGCCGGGATCGTTATTCCGGAATATGTTTTGACTTTAGATTTAACTGCAGTTGAAAATGTCAAGGCTGAAACGTCCAGCAAGGCCATTCCCGTGACGGTTGAGAGGCAAGATTCGAAAATCCTGCTGAAGCCTGATCTGGGAGATTATCCTTTAAAATCTAATCAAACCTTTTCCTGGAAGCTTACGTATGAGACAGCCGAAATTGCGCAAAAGAACGGGCAGATCTGGGAAGTCACTCTTCCTTATCATAGCAGCGAACAAAAAGACAGCCTGGTGATACTAAAAGTTCCTAAATCTTTGGGTGAAGAAAACTATATTTCCCCTCAACCAAGCCAAAAGAGCCAAGATCCGGCTACTTACGAATATCGCTATGAAAACTCAGCCGAGTTGAGTAACAAATCGGCAAACGCCTCTTTTGGGGGGGTACAGCTTTACAGATTCAAACTTAAATATCATCTCCAAAATGAGACGGAGGAGGAAGTTTATTCGGAGATCGCCCTGCCTGCAGACAAAATCAATCAAATGGTCTATTTGGAATCTCTGGATCCCAAGCCAATTTCCGTGACGGTCGATGGTGATCAAAATTATTTGGCTCGCTATAAACTGGCGCCGTCTCAAAAATTAGAGATTATCCTTTCCGGTCAATTAAAAGTCTTTCCGCAAAAATATGATTTTGAAAATTCCGGATTTAAAAATGACCTTCCCGGGAAGCTGGAAGTTTATCTAAAACCTCAAAAATTTTGGGAAGTTTATGACAATCACATTCTGGAAAAAGCCGGACAATTAACCGACGAGTCAAAAACCGTGGCCGAAAACGCCCGCTCCATTTTTAATTTTGTGACCGGGTTCTTAAAATACGCCACTGAGCCGGAAACACGCTCTCAAGACCGTTTTGGCGCCGCAAATGCACTTTTAAATCCTAACGAAGCCGTGTGTATGGAATTTTCTGACCTGACGATTGCCCTTTTGCGTGCCGCTGGAATTCCGGCGCGCGAAATTGATGGTGTCGCCTATGCGCCAACTGAAGACTTTAACATCGGCTTTTTTGGTTCCTTGCACACCTGGGTCGAATTTTATGTTCCGTTTCTGGGCTGGGTTCAGGTTGATCCGACCTGGAGCGCCCCGCCTTCGACCATCGAACTTTTTTCCCAATTTGATACCAAGCATTTAACTTTTGTTACCAAAGGTCTTGGCTCCGAATCGCCTTATCCGGCCGGTTCTTACAAAGCCGATGATCTGGAATCCGCTGACGTGGAAGTCGAACTGGGCGAGGAAACTTCTCTTTCGAAAACCAAACTTGAGACAAATCTAAGCTTTCAAAACGGGTTAGTTACTCTTTTTTGGAACGAAGGCCAACTTGCACTTTTTAATCCTGGCCCGCAGGTTCTATATAACCTTAAGATTACATTTGAAGGCGAAAATTTGCAATCACAAGGGGAAAATCGGCAAGTAAATATTTTTCCGCCTTTTTCCAGCTTAGAAATACCTCTAAAATTAAAAGCCCGCGGCATTTGGAAAGAGTCGGGGGGAAATTTGTCGGTTACTTTGCAGTACTCTGATCATTCAGCACAATCCGGCGAGCAAAAAGAGGTTCAGACTTGCAACTTTGTCCCCTTTTGGAAAAATTTCATTTTGCCCCTGGTGATTTTCGGCGGTGGATTCCTACTCTTTTGGTTAATTCTTCAAATGATTGAATATGTTGAAAAGTCAAAAAAATCCTAGCTTACCATCTCAAATCAAAAATCTACCCACCAAAATTGGAGTTTATCTTTTCCAAGATCATGTGGGCAAGATTTTGTATGTTGGCAAGGCCTTAAAGCTCAGACCGCGAGTTTCTTCCTATTTTACCGATCGTTCTCATCTGGGACCTCTTTTGCCTAAATTTCTCTCCGAAATTAAAAAAATTACCTATTTTGTGGTCGAGTCAGAAGTTGAAGCCTTGCTTTTAGAAGCCAATTTGATTAAAAAATACCAACCTTTCTATAATTCACAAAGCAAGGATGACAAATCTTTTCTCTACATCAAGATTACCAAAGAAGATTATTCTCATGTTGCGGTCGATCGCCTTCCCAAAAACCCGGTGCAAAGGAAGCAAAAAGAAAAGACAGCCTATTATTTTGGCCCGTATCCGTCCGCCAAAACGGTGAAACGTACTTTAAAGAGGCTACGGCGGATTTTTCCTTATTGTAGCGCCAGAAAAATACCGTCAAAACCCTGTTTTTATTACGGAATTGGTTTATGTCTGGGTCCCTGCGGCAATTTTGTCTCCAAAAATGAATACCGTACCATGATAAATCATTTAAAATTATTGCTTTCCGGCAAGAAAACCAAGTTGTTGCGCGAGCTTGAGCGCGATATGCAGGCCAAATCCAAAGAGAAACAATATGAGACCGCGGCTATGTTGCGGGATCAGATCAATCAAATTAAATTTTTGACTTCCGCTTACCATTTGCCGGAAGAATACCTAAAATTTCCTGAATTGGTTTTAGATCAGCATTTAAAAGAGTCGGGCGAACTCCGAGAAATTTTAAAACCTTATTTCCCGAAGCTTGACGAGGTAAAAAAAATCGAAGCTTTTGATATTTCCAACTTAGGCGGAAGGCTGGCTACCGGTTCCATGGTGGTCTTTGTGGACGGAGAGACGGAAAAAAATGCCTACAGACATTTTCGGATCAGACTAAAAAAAGACAAGCCCGATGACCCGGCGATGATGTATGAAGTCATTACCCGGCGTCTGAAACATACCGAGTGGGATTTTCCCCAGCTTATTTTGGTGGATGGAGGAAAATCCCAAGTTGCGGCAAGTTTGAAAGCGCTCAAAGGGGCCAAAACAGACATTCCTTTGGTTGGATTAGCCAAAAGAGAAGAACGGTTAATTCTGAAAGACTACCATCATTCATTCGTAACTGTAAAACTTCCGGCCGATTCCAAAGCCTTAAATTTACTTCTACGTCTGCGCGACGAATCTCACCGATTTGCCATCAGCTATCATAAAAAATTACGCTTGAGAGACTTTTTTGACAAGGTAAAGTGAGTATGTTACGTTAAAACGAGATGAAAAAATTAATCAGAATTATTCTCATTAATATGATTGCGGTGGGTGTTGCCGCTTATATCGTTCCCGGAATTTCGTATTCTGGCGGAGTGCAAACATTGGCTTTAATCGCGGTTGTTTTTGCTGTTATTAATCTTTTTATCAAGCCGATTATAAAACTCTTGGCTTTGCCGGTGGAATTTCTAACCTTGGGTCTTTTTAGCACCGCCATCAATGCAGCTATGTTTTATTTAACTACTCGTTTTGTGGCCGATCTCAAAATTTCTGGCTTTCAGTTTGCCGGATTGAGTATGCCTATTTTGACCCTGCAAGCCGCCTACATTCCTTTTTGGGGAACCGCCTTGATTGGATCAGTAATCATTGGTATAATTACCACTTTGTTATATTGGATTACAGATTAATTGTGGAGCAGAAAGATGATTTATCAAATTTCAGTCTATGGACAAATCGTGATTGCTATTCTTCTTATTATCTTGATTCTTCTTCAGGCCCGAGGAACCGGACTTTCAGTTACCTTTGGAGGACAAGGAGATGTTTGGCGATCACGGCGTGGAATTGAAAAAACCATCTTTATCGGAACAATCATTCTTTCCATCCTTTTTTTGGCAACCACCATAGCTCTGCTTTTTCTTTCAAGGTCAATTAGCGGATAAAATAGTTTTCATAATTTTTTAAAAAATTCTTCCCGTAATTTCTTAAAAAAATTGTTCCCGTAATTTATTTTTCCAAGCGATATGAATCAGCGAAGATTAAAACTATCGTTTTCAAGCGTTTCCCTAAGATTTTCCCCCTATATTAAAGAAGGCGTCAGAATACCGTTTATTCTACTTAGTTTAATTTTTATTTTAGTTGTTATTTTTGTCCTGATTTTTAATTTATCAGGCAGCATGCCTCTCTTTTTACAACGAAAAATTTTCCGTGAAGGAATCGTGGGACAACCGCAAAATTTAAATCCCCTCTTTTCTTCTGACAATGAGATTGATCAAACGATCTCCAATTTGATTTTTCGGGGATTGACTAAATTTAAGCCGGACGGACAATGGCAAGATGATTTGGCCGAAACAATAGACGTCAGCGAAGATGGACTAACTTATACTATTCAAATTAAAGATAATATTTATTGGCATGATGGCCAAAAATTAACCGTAGAAGACGTTATTTTTACTTACCAAAAAATACAGATGCCTGATTATTTGGGATTCTGGAGAGAAGCTTTCAAAGAGGTAAGCTTTGAAAAAATAGATGACTATCATCTTAAAATTACCCTTTCGCAACAATTGTCTTCCTTCCCGCAGAACCTGACCGTTGGAATCTTGCCCAGACACCTATTAGCCAATTTGAATATTAAACAGCTGGAAAATGCGTCTTTCTCGTTATCTCCAACCGGAGAAGGAGAATTTGCTTTCTCGCAAAAAAAATTCCAGAATAATCAAAAAGATAAAATTAGTCTTCTTGTTTTGAAAAGACAAAATGGCGATGGTAATATCAATAGATTGGAATTCTATTTTTATCCCGATAAAGAAGCTTTAATTAATGCCTATAAAGCTGGCGAGATTGATGCTTTTCGCGTTCCCGATGAAGAAGATTTAGAGTTTTTAAAAGACTGGGATAATTTTAACCTTTATCAGATTCCTATGCTCTTAAGATTTTACGGATTGTTTTTCAATACTATTTCAGAAAAACCCATCAATAAAGCAGAAGTTCGTCAGGCCTTAGCCTATGGATTGAATAAAGAAGAATTTGTACAAGATGTTTTCCGCACCCCTCCTCCGACTCTTTTTGGCTCGATCAATTCGCAGTCATGGGCTTTTTCAAGCGAAGGGGCAATCGTACGATTTGATTCGGAAAAAGCTAGGCAGATTCTCCAAGAAGCTCAGGCAGAGAATTTAGACTTGACTTTAACCATTCCTGATTTTCCGCTGGCTGAAAAAATAGGCGACAATCTGAAAAAACAATGGGAGAAAATAGGCGTTACTTTGCAAATCAAAATGGTTTCCTTAGATGATTTTGAACATGAAGTACTGAAAGACCGTAACTTTGAAGTACTTTTTTACGGTCAGGAAATCTCATCTGATCCAGATCAGTATCCCTTATGGCATTCTACGCGTAAAGACTATCCCGGCTTAAATTTAAGCCAAATTCAGTCGAAGAGAATTGATAAAGCATTGGAGGAGGGAAGACAGTTAGCTGATCTTTCCGAACGTAAAGACAAGTATGCGGATTTTCAAAAACAATTTCAAATTGAAATGCCGGCCATTTTGCTTTATCATCCTTTATATGCCTATATCGTGCAAAAAAGAGTCACCGGGATAAATTTTGACGAACTGGGAATTCCTGCCGATCGATTTGATACAATTGATAGCTGGAATATCGGTGAAAGTTTGAAAATTAAAATTTTCTAACGAGAAGCCGCGGTGGCGGAATGGTAGACGCGCTGTCTTCAGAGGACAGTCCTAATTTTTAGGGTGAGAGTTCAAATCTCTCCCGCGGCAGAATGATGAAGGGGCTGTGGATCAAATCTTGAAATTGACGGCACGGGTGCTCCATGCTATTATTTTGCGAGCGAAATACGCCGAACGCGAGCAAAAGAAGATGCGAGGAGTTTACTCCGCAAAGATTCATTGGTACTTCTCCATTGCGTCCGCCGAATCAGCGGACTCCAGTCGAAGAATATTTATTGTTCGACCACATGGAGAACTACAGCTTTGTTTTTTTGTCTCCAACTTTTTGTTTTGACTTTTGAGTTTTGACCTTTAACTTATTTTTGGGCGGGTGGCGGAATGGTAGACGCGCAACGTTGAGGTCGTTGTGGGATTTCCCGTGAAGGTTCAACTCCTTTCCCGCCCATATGTCATCCTGAGGACCCGCCGACTCCCTGCCTCGCCGGCAGGCGGGGGCGGGGACGTGAGGATCCCGTTGAGATCATTCTCCGCCGGCTGGCGGATCAGGATGACACCTGCTTTTTTGAATTTGAGATTTAAGATATTAGATATAAGTTGTAAGATATTTTATGGGCACTTAGCTCAGTTGGTTAGAGCGTTGCGTTTTAGACATAATCTGGTCGAGTAGCTCAGTTGGTTCAGAGCACCCGGCTTACATCCGGGAGGTCAGAGGTTCAAGTCCTCTCTCGACCACCAGATTATGGCGCTGAATTTAATGAAGTCCATCGCAAAGGCCGAAGGTTCGAATCCTCCAGTGCCCATTTTGTAAAACTAGCATGGATTTTATTTTTCCAAGCTTAAATCCGCCCCGCATGGCGGGGCGGATGAAGCTTACCCGACGAAGTCGGGCTCAAGCGAAGCGAAGAAAAAGAAGAAACCCCGACCGTAAGGTCGGGGGAGATTCATTTAAAAGTTCTAATATAATGCATGGCAAGCCGAGGTAGCTCAGAGGTAGAGCACTGCTCTGAAAAAGCAGGTGTCGACAGTTCGAGTCTGTCCCTCGGCATGTGTTTTCGCGAGGGTAGTTCAGCGGTAGAACGTCTCCTTGCCAAGGAGAAGGTCGCGGGTTCAAGTCCCGTCCCTCGCTCCATAATTCGCGAGTGAGAATCCGCCGATTCGGCGCGGTCGCGAAGTGAAATATATAGTACCACGGCGCAAGCCGTGGAAATCTATTTTTTGCCGGGTCGTCTAATGGTAGGACAGTGGCCTTTGGAGCCATCAATCGTGGTTCAAATCCACGCCCGGCAACCAGTAAGGAGGTCTCACTCCTCAAAAATGGAATATTAAAACTGGCAGTTTCTCCTCTTTAAAATGGACTAAAATGCCCACAGTTAAAAATCAAACGCTAAAAGTCAGAGAAGTCTTGTGTAAGAATATAATCGGGAAATGTGGTTTTCCCGGCGGCGGTTGGGCTATAAATCCATACGTTGGCTGTGAACATGGATGCCTTTATTGTTATGCCAGATTTATATCGGAACCGTTACTGATCCTTACCAGCCTTTAGAACAAAAATATCAATTGACACGGGGAATGCTGGACATTCTCATGCATTATCCTGTTTCAGTCAGTATTTTAACCAAATCTTCTTTGGTGTTGCGGGATTGCGATCTGCTTTTGCAACTGCAGGATGTGGATGTCAACTTTACGATTAACACTCTGGACGAAGAGTGGAAAGCCAGAGTTGAGCCCCATTCTTCCTCGATTCAAGAAAGATTAGAAACCGCCAAAATTTTAGCCAAGAACGGGATTAAAGTCAACGCAATGTTAGGTCCGTTTTGGCCGGTTTTTACTGACGTTGAGGCTTTATTCAAAAAATTCAAGGAAGCCGGAATGCAACATGTTTTTTCAGAAAGTTTTAATACCAGTAGCGGAAATTTTACGCAAGTTGAGGAAGTGTTGAAAAGATTTTATCCGAATCAAAAACAAAATTTCAAAAGCCTCCTTTTTGATAGACGAAAATTTGATCAATTTTATTTCAAGAGAGCGAAAACCGCCCCGCAGTGCGGGGTGGATGAAGCGATTACAACCCGTGCGAAGCACGCTACATGGGCGAATCAAAAAACCGCGAGCTTATGCTCGTCGGATTTTTATACGAAAGCTAGTCTGGCGATAGCAAATGCCTCTGAAAAATATCAAATCCCATCAACTGTCTATTTTTTGCGAGCGAAATACTCCGGACGCGAGCAAAAGAAGATACATGAACGGCAAGCTCATGGAGATTCATTTTGACACGGGCCATGCGGCTAAATTTGATCATTTACCATATATAGCAACCGCAAAACAAAATGACAGTTTCGTTGCAAACACCTTCGAGGTGGTGTTGCGCCTGCGGCTACACCTCGAAGGTGTAAATACGCTTGTTTGTCAAACCCGACACTTTGTTTTTAATCG
>Ga0210051_1003201_pt1 | contig 16356 bp, 13 predicted proteins | sample CryGey092014_all_FD_185464 | JGI IMG/M metagenome (GOLD analysis project Ga0210051, IMG submission 185464) | Groundwater microbial communities from aquifer - Crystal Geyser CG23_combo_of_CG06-09_8/20/14_all (SPAdes) (version 2) | ecosystem: Environmental > Aquatic > Deep subsurface > Groundwater...
AACCTCATTCATTGCCCGGTTAAGTCGTTCCTTATCCCGGACATCTCCGATGAAGTATCGCAGAGATGGATAATCATCTTCTCTGTAAATCTGCCTCATTTCAGACTGTTTTAATTCATCCCGGCTAAAGATGATAAGTTTCTTTGGATGGCATCTCTTTAAGATAATCTCAGTAAATTTTCTTCCGAAGGAGCCGGTACCACCGGTTAAAAGAACACTCATTCCATTCCATTTCATAGTGTATCTCCTCTATCTATCTTTAGTATATTGTAACTCATAAAAATTCTTATAGAAACTGCCCCTTTTAAGTAATTCTTCGTGCCTGCCCTGTTCTACAATCTTTCCTTTGTTGAGAACTACAATATTATCCGCATTTCTTATGGTGGAAAGCCGATGGGCAATAGCAATTACCGTTCTATCTTTGGTTAACCGGTCAATTGCTTCCTGAATCAACTGCTCTGTCCTTGTATCCAAAGAACTAGTTGCTTCATCCAGAATCAATATCTCCGGATTGTGGATGATTGCTCGGGCAATGGAGATTCTTTGCCTCTCTCCACCGGAAAGTTTAATCCCTTTTTCTCCTACTATTGTCTCATAGCCATTGGGCAGAGAGATTATAAATTCATGGGCATTAGCCGTTTTAGCGGCTTCCTCAATCTCTTTATCTGAGACCTCAAAGAATCCATAAATTATATTCTCTCTTATTGTTGTATTAAAGACAAATATCTCCTGGGAGACAATGCCAATCTTCCTCCTCCATGCTCGGACTTTTAATTCTCTTAAGTCAATGCCATCGATGAGTATCCTTCCTTCCTGAGGTTCATATAATCTGGGAACAAGATTTACCAGACTTGACTTACCAGCGCCGGTAACACCGACAATCGCGGTAATCTTTCCTTGAGGAATGAGAAGATTAATATTCTTTAAAACCTCCTTGTTATCCTGATAACTAAAGGTCACATTCTTGAATTGAATAGATTCCTTAAATCTATCTATCTCCTCTTTGCCGTCCAATATTATCGGCTTATCTTTTTTCTCTATAAGTTTTCCATAGGAGTCAAAGGCAGCAACATAGCCGGCTGCCTCAGTGCGAAAGCTATTAAAAGCAGTTACCGAGCCTAATACTCTGAAAAGGATATAGGAGTAAGCAACAATCAGTGGCACCAAATTAGTTAGATTCAAAGCAATTACTCTCGTTAATATGAGAAAGGTAATCACAATTGAACCGACGATAATTACTTCAGAAAATGCCGGAACGGCACTCGCATACTTTCTGTTTCTATAATTAGCATCATAAATATTATTAGCGACTTCTTTGAATCTATTCTTTTCGTATTCTTCCGTACCAAAACTTTTTACTACCCGGATGCCATTGAGAGTTTCCAGTAGTCGGAAGTTGAATCCAGAGAGGGCTGCCGAGCATCGATAGCCTATTTCTCTCATCTTTTTCATAATATAGTGAGCCGGGGGGAAGACAAATGCTACTAATATTAAAGCGATAAGACTGAATTTCCAGGAGATGATAAAAATCACTGCAGTATAAATCATTATCTTGATGGTTGTGCCAGCTAACTGAAGAATGGCGAACATAAAATCGCCAATTCTGGTAGATTCATTATAGATGTTACTGGCAAGATGTCCTATCTTTGCCGAATCAAAGAATTTAACTCCATAGCCAAGAAGTTGGTTAAAAAGGTCGGTTTGAAGATTTTTGGTAAGGGAAAACCTTAATTTTGCGATGAGGACATTACCGAAGAAAAGAAAGATATTCTTGGTAACAATCATAAAGAACATAAAGAGCAGAAGGTAAGATAACGCTTCTTTCTGATTTAAATTAACAAACAGAAATTGGAGTTTATTGATGAGGGGAATCCCAGCAACCGGATTAACCCCAGGGGAAATCATGCTCTGTAAAATAGGAATAAGCATCCCTAAGCTAAATCCATCAAAGACAGAGCCAAAGACAGTAAAGAATAAAATGGCGATGGAGAGAGCCGGGAATTTTTTTAAATAGAAAATAGTCTTCTTTAATTCATTCATTGTATTTCTTTATTCTGGAATAGAAAATAGTCTACCGATGAATCCATCATAATTCCTTGAGACTTCCGGAAAGGTCTCTTCTGTAATCATTATTGATTTTATTTGAAGACATCCCAATCTTTGAAAGACCCTCCCATAATTTCTGGCAAATACATAATCACAATTCGCAGATTCTAATTCAATGGTACAGATATATTTTCTTGCAATACGCATCATTTCACGGAAGATAAAGTTGCTGGTAGGATGGATATGATAGGCAACAGCCATCGTAAATATTACATCAACACTGTTTGGCTCCATCGTTGGAAGGGTATCTTCCAAACTACCTACCCTAATTTTAGCAGTACTTGTAAGTTCAGGGAACGCGGTCTTCATCATCTCAACAGCACTGGTATTAATTTCTATTCCTCGAAGGTCGGAGTATCCCATATTATGAAGAGAATTTAGATTTACCCCACAGCCCCCACCAAGCTCTAAGATGGAAAAATCTATTCTTACTTGAGGCTTCAAGAATTCATTGAGAAATTGAACTATGCCCGGTGGTTTGGTAGTTATTACTCCAATCCTTGTTCCACCAAATTTTTCCTCATCAGTAGTCGAGCTCCAGAACTCGTAACATTCTTGCTTGGTGAGTATCCAGGGTGGGCTATAACCATTCTCCATCAAAAATTGATTAATCCTGCCAAATAATTTTCTTAAAGGAAGGGGGGTTCCATATTTATCAACTCTTGGCTGATAGAATAATTTTCCCATATATTCTCCAAAGACCTTTCGTTGAGCCTTAAATACAAAATTTGCAATTTTCATTAATAACTATCCGAATTTAGCAACCTGCTGAAAAAGTTTTCAAGATTTCCGGAAGTGTTCTCCATTAAACAATAATTTTTTAAAAATTCATCTTGCCTGGTCATCTCGGTTCCATACTTAACATCTCCTATTAAGGAGTTTATTACCTCATAGAACTGCTCAGGATTTGAACTTATGCGCACCCTTTTACTCAATGATTTTAGTGCATTATCTTCAAACTTGACGCAACCCGAATCATAGAGAAGGGCGATAGGTTTATCGGTCAATAGACATTCCTGAAGAACTGTGGAAGGCCAGTCCAGAATAAATGCGCTGGCATTATCCAGAACACCGGTAAGTGGTTCTGTAACAATCTGGATAAAACCCTGGTCTATAAAAAGTTCGTACAAAAACTCCCTTCCCTTTATTGTCTTCAACACAAATTTTATTGGTTTAAACTCTTTCAATATATTCAGAATTTTAAATTGATGAGAATATGCCTGACTGAAGAAACCACCATTCCAGGGATAATGTTGCCAGGTACCCATCTTGAATATGTCCAGGATAATATAAATTGTTATCTGAGGTGGCGGCTCAATATTTAATTCTCTTTTTATCTTTGCAAGACGAATAGAGCCAACAGGCACAACCTTTGCTTTTCCGTTAATGAAAGGGCTCTCTTTAACCCCATTACCATAAACCAGGAAATAGTCAGATAGTTCTGTGTCGAGGTTAAATAATGGCCAATTCAGATATCCTGAACCCCCCCCCTCTTGATAGGTTACAATTGGTATTTTCAATGACCTAACCAGTTCAAGCAGGAAAGCATCAGTTAAATCTAACCGACAACTTGCGGTAAGCAGTAATCTGGGAGCCAAATTTGTCAGCCACTTTTTAATATAATCTGCATAAGGTAAAAGATTTCCTATCGTTCGGAGAAGATAACTTTCAAGACATTGATTGGCAAAATAAAATAAATTGTCATCGCCGATAAACATCTCGCGATATGGCTTACTGTTCAGTGCCTCTCTGAAAGTTTCCTTAATGGAATTTCCTATTGTAGGGGCTTGAGTTGCTGTGAGCAATCTCCAAGGAGTCAATTCTCTCCGCATATTCCTGCTGAAGTTGGTGTGTGGTATAGTAGCGAAATTTATCAAGCCCGCGGGTCGGATGAATCCGACCCCTACAGGTTTACACCGAAGGTGCGTTAACTCATAAAAATTTATATCATTCAAAATCTCATCAATTAAATAGGGGATATCATGTGAATTATGCAAAACTACGCCATTGTAGGTATATTTTTTCTTCTTATTTTTTTTCTTCAAAAAGAGACTATAGATATTTTTCATAGAGTTTTTCAGCCCGGGTAAAGATAAATTCCTGAAATCAAATTTGTCATTAGAAACAATTCTAATGTTGCTATATTGCTTTAAAAATACATTTTCTACCAGAGCCGGAACTATTGGATTTTGACCTTTTGCAACTTTATCCAAACTATATTTTCTCTTAAAGATTATAATTTCTTTTGCGTTTGCCTTATTAAATAATTCTTCCAGAATAAAATAGGATGAATATAAAACATCAAAAAATATTTTTACATTGTAGTAACCTGCAGAAAAGAGATTCATCTTATTTTCTTTCAGGAAAACAAATTTTTCCTGTAGTTTCTTGTCCAGGAAATTACAGATTTTCTGGACACGTTCAATATTATCCATCCCCATTTGATTCAGATTTGGGAGATCCATTAACTCATCAGGAAAAGAGCATTTAATACCTCTTTTTTCTAATTTCAGTTTGCCCGGTACCGAAAAGGATACAATAAAACTTTCATTTGACCCTCGGTACTCAGAGATTTTTTCCGCGTGCGAAGATTCTTCAAAAATAATTAAATTCCTTGAATTAGACATCTGTTAACGCTTGAAAAATTTATGATATGTTCCTTTAAAAACCGAATAAATTGCTTTGGGCAATGCCGGTTTAATGTAGACAATCAATAACTTTTTTAAAAAACATCTTATATAAAGACCATATTTTTTTCTATTTTTTAGCCAGTTCAGTTTTACATCGTAACTGACTTTTTGAACAAATCTTAATGCTTTTTCATCCGAATACCTTGTAAAATTAAGAAATAATCTCCTCTTGTAACCTAAAACAAAATCTTCCTTGTCCTTAATAAGGTTATGTTCCACCGCATATTCCCATAAAGGGGTTTCAGGAAAGGGAATCGGAGTGTTTATAGATACAGGCCAGGTATCAAGTTGTTTCAAAAAATCTATCGTTTCAGCTACTGTTTCTTCGGTTTCTGAGGGAAAACCGATGATAATTTCTGGGATATTTTTTAATCCCACTTTCTTGGTCAGAAGACCTGCTTTCAATGCCTGCTTCCTCGTTGCTCCTTTTCTTATTTCCTTTAGTATAGTGTCCGAACCGCTTTCATATCCATAATTTATCATTAAACAGCCAGCCTCCTTAAGTTTTCGCAACATTTCCTCATCTACCGTATCAACCCTTGAACTCAAGATAATGAAATAGGTTCCCAGTTTTTCATTAATAATGGCGTCACAAAACGCTAAAACCCATTTCTTGTTTAGGGTGGTTAGTTCATCATTTATTTGGAAAACACCCACATCATATTTATTTCGGAGATTTTTCATCATTTTCACCACATATTCTACGCTATGTTGACGCCATCCTTTTTGATGCCGATAGCAAAAAGTACATCTATAGGGACACCCCCGCGAGGTTATAATGGGAAATAACTTTTCCCCTGACAGATTTTCAATCATTTTGAGGTATTCATTTGCATCATCCTTAAAGTACCATTTAACCCAATCTTCTGCAGATTCTACATACCTATTCATTTCCAACAATGAATAGTCCGGAAAGGGAATATCATCCAAATTGCCTATCCGGGGTTGTCTCTCTGTGCTAAAAATCTTATTTTCCTTTAAAAAAGATATCCCTTTTACCAGAGAGATATTTTTCTTGTCTTCTATTGCATTTATCAGATTTGGAAAAGAAATTTCACCTTCTCCGTGAACAACAAAATCAACCTGTGCATTTTTGAGAAGTAAATCCGTAACAGAGGTTATGACTCCCCCCACAACTATAGGAATATCGTTGAAATCATTTTTTATGTTTCTAGCTAACTCCTTGCAGTTTTTGTAACTTGCCGTGATGCCACCTAATCCTATAAGGCCTGGCGAAAAATCCTCAATGGCTTTCTTTATATTCCCAAACTCAAGGTCTTCTTTTGCGATATCAAGTATCTTGACATTATGCCCGTTTCGATAAGCGCTGCTGGCAGCATAAAGCACTCCAAAAGGAACCGAGCCATCTCTTTCTAACGTAGGCACTTCTATCATTAATACGTTCATCGTATTTCTTACATAAAATTTTCCGCGCAAACCTTACATATTTTATTTTCGTAATATCTTCCTTCCTTGTGCAACCTCCGGAGCTGTTTTATAGAATTAGAGTTCCAGAGATTATAGATTGTATCTTTATAGGCATTCCCCAGAGCCATTTTTAAAGATACCCCAACTAAGCAGCAGGGCAAAACTGTCCCATCGCTTAATACTACAACCCTGAACCAGGGCTGAGTGCATCTGAAATTTTTATTTCTAATCCTGGCATTTGCGTAGAGTTGATTAAGTTTTGAATAATCAAGAACCGGATTGTTATATTCCTGGATAGCAATGGCATCTACATATGGTGTCCAGAACTTTACAAAAGAGTCCATCTCGTTTTCATTATATTTCATTTTTACAAAGCTGACCCTGGTAATTGGCAATTCCCTTTTTAATTCCTTCTTTCGCTTGCAGAAGTATAATACATTCTCGGTTACCTTCTTAAAATCGGAACCAATTCTAATCTTATTATAGGTTTCTTCGCTTATCGCATCTAATGAAAAATGTATTCGTGTCAACCCTGAAGTCAGCAATTCCTCGGTTTTTTCTTTATTTAGAAGTAAAGCGTTAGTGTTGATGATTATGTCCAGCATCCCTTTCCCCTTAGCATAGGATATGTATTCCAACAGATTGTCAACCAACAATGGCTCCCCCTCCTGGTCCAAACCTATCGCCGATAAACCATATTTAGTGCCTTCGTCTATTATTTTTTTAAATAAACTAAACTCCATCAATCTCTGTCTTGATGCAGTTGACTCCTTTTGACCGTGGGTGCACATAATGCATCTTAAATTGCAGCCAAATATTGTCTCAAAATCAATATGGATTGGAAACTCTAATTCCTCCTGGAATCTAACCGCTCTTTCCAATCTTTCCCGATATTTCAGGAAATCAGGCCCAATATTTTTAGCCAAGATAGAGCTAACATCAGATTTACAACCGAATTGTTCGGTTTGCTTGGAATAGTCCTGCCGGGAAAATTTTTTTCTCATAAATCTCTCTTTTTTGCGTAAAGAATCATCATATTCTCAAAAAATGGGGGCGATTCTTTCTTAGACAAAAAGAAAGTAACCATATGAAACATATCCTTAAATAAAGAGGCATAAGGTGTGCGTAAATAGGGATAATTCAACCTTGCAATCTTAAATCCGGCTTTATTGAGCATATCTTTTACGGTTTTTGGCGAAAAATAATATAAATGTTCTCCGGGTTTAACCTGGTTAAATCTTGTTTTGAACAATCTGCCGCAAAGACTTCCAATGTTCGGCAACTGGCTTATCCTTAAAATACCATCCTTTTTTAACACCTTTCTTATCTTGGCCAAATCCTCAAAAGGATTCTGGGAATGTTCCAAAACCCCTCTCATCTGAACAATATCAAAATATTTCTCCGGCAATTCAATGTTTCTTATTTGACCGGTTGCAATTTTTAAACCAAATTTTTTTCTTCCTGTCTCAGCCGCAGACTCGGAAAATTCTGTCCCCCATTTTTCAAATGTATCAGGCAACGTAACCAAAAATTTACCAACCGCACAACCAACGTCCAAGAATCTTCCTTTGACACCGATATTTTTTTTAATCTCTTCAATCTCAATCTCATACATCTTTTGCCTCTGGACATCCTCTTCGTAATTCCCTTCCAAAAAATAGTCCTCACTGTAAAATTTTTGCAACTCATTATTATCCGGGCGAGGGTTGCAGTAAACCAGCCCGCAGATTTTGCATTTGACAATCTTAATATTATTCTTCTCCCCCCAGAAACCAGTTTCATCCGAACCGCACAAATTACAGTTTACATACTCCATCTACGCTATCGTCTCTTTTCTCGCCTTTTCCCAGTTTCTTTCAACATTCTTATTTATGCTAATCCAGTGAGGATTTTCTTTTAAGAGGTTAATAATGTCCAGAGTAGTGAACTCTGGATTTTTAAGGTATAAACTTTCATAGATTTTCTTGATCAATTCATAATCTTTGTCTTCATCTATTTCAAGATGCCAGTCAGGATAACATAATTTAGGAGGAGCGGTTATATTATGTAACTTATATTTCTCGGGATGCTTCAGGATATAAAGGGTAACATGCTCACGGAATCTCTCATCTTCTGCTAAATGGTTGATTTCTTCCAGTACTCTAAAGGTAAAGATTTGGACATCTATGCCCGGAGGATATGATTGCTTAATAAAATTGCTTAAATAGTCGTCATCAGACTTTAACAAAATATCAATGCATTCATCAATTAACCAGGGGTCAAGTAATGGACAATCCCCGGTAACATCAACAACGACATCGGTAATGTATTTCTTTGCGGCAGAGTAAACCCGGTTTAAAACATCTTCTGCAGAACCTCTAAAACATTCCGTATCATTCTCATGACAAAATTTTTCAATTACATCATCTTCAGACTTTATCGTCGTCGCCACAATAATATCATTAATCTTTCTGCTATACCTTAATCGTTCAATTAACAATTCAATAGCCGGTTTGCCAACAATCGGCAAAAGCGTCTTCCCGGGAAGTCTCGTTGACCCCATTCTTGCCTCAATAATGGCATTGACTCTTTTCATTTAATTTCTGCTTAATAATTTTTCTTTATTATCAATTACTTTCTTTATCGCGATTACAATTTCATCCATATCCTTGGTTGTCTGGGGAGGTCGGACAATCTCGGTTGAGATAAGGATATCTTCAAGCAATTCAGCATTAGGGCAAATCCCCTTTGAATAATCCGCTTTTCCCTTATAAAAAGGGCATTTAAACGGACAACCCTTATCTCCATATCCAATCTGCTTCTGGTATAAAGGCTGGAGATAAAGCGGTTTCATATAACTCACATAGAAGTCCATACCTTCGGCATTTAATGCTTTTACGAATAAGGGGGCTTTAATGTTGATTTTTTTCAGGTCAACTTTCAAGACATACCGATAATAAACGTGTGTTGAATTCTTTCTAACCTTCGGGATATTAAGACCTTTAATATCTTTTAATCTATCATTCAAATAATTAACGAGTTTAAGTCTTAATTCAGTTAATAAATCAAGTTTTTCCAATTGTTCTCTTGCAATAGCCGCCTCTATTTCATTCATCCGGTAATTCCAGCCAAGCATATTTACCAAACTGCTAACCTTTCGACCGGAAGCAATTACAGCTTCAGCATGATTTCTGATAAGCCTTAGTTTTTCCGCTAAAGATTCGTCATTTGTCACCGCGATTCCACCTTCGCCACATTGAATCATCTTGTTGCTATTTAAGCTAAAAACGCCTATATCTCCTATAGTCCCGGTTAACCTTTCCTGATACAATGCTCCCGGTGATTGAGCCGCATCCTCAATTACTTTCAAACTGTGTTTTTTTGCCAATTCCATAATCGGGTCCATGCCCGCAGGATGCCCAAATATGTGAGTAACAAAAATCGCCTTGGTCTGAGGTGTTATTTTAGCTTCTAAGATTTCAGGGTCCAGGTTATAATACTCCAGTTCAATATCAGAAAATACGGGAATAGCATTATAAATAAGGATGGCGGTTGCCGTCGCACTCATTGTAAAGGGAGTGACAACCACTTCATCGCCAGGCCCTATTTCGCAAGCACCAATAGCCGCATATAATGCCGAGGAAGCAGAATTAAAACTTACCGCATATTTAACTCTAAACTTTTCTGTCCACTCTTTTTCTAAAAGTTTGACCTGCCTACCCCCTAAAAAATATTCGTTGTCAGTCCCTTCAAATCCTGACAATAAACCTCGCTGAAGAACTTTAATGACCGCTTGTTTCTCTTTTTCTCCGGTTGTAATGTTGTAAGGGTATCTTTTTGTTCTTATGGGATTTCCTCCCAACAAAGCCAGTTTTGAAGACATTTTTGCTAAATGAACTCCCTTATATTTTTATCCTCACGTCCCTTTTCCAGCTCCAGAGAAAAGAATTTGTCAATGATGTCTATGGGTATTTTCCAGAAATCAATAAGTCTTATATCCAGATGGCTGCCGGTAAATCTTCTTTTCCTCCACTCTTTATATGATAGACCCGCAGGCGTCCCTGGATAGGGAGTGAAGAGACTGGTGGTATACGCATCAGCATTTAAGTTCTTAGTGTTTTTATACATCTGCTCATATTGTTCGTGAGTAAACCATTTTCCTCCGAGCATCAAGTATATAACCGGATGGATGCCAATCTTTTTAATTTCTCCTATCCATTTAGAGGCATTAGCTAAATCTATTTTTTTTGTTTTTACCTGATGCTTCTCGTGCAGCGCATTTTCAAGCCCCAACTTTATGTGTGTGCATCCTGACTTCTTCATCTCAACCAATAATTCCTTATCCAGGGTATCAAACCTGCTTTCGGTACGCCAGGTAATGCTGGGGAATTCTTTTTTTAATCTTCGGCAAAATTCAATGCTTAATTTCTTGTTAGCGGTAAAATTAGCATCGACCAAATAGAAATTCGTTAAATTCAACAAGTTTTGCCTAAGCCTTATTTCTTTCAGGACCGACTCTATCGGTTTATACCGGATTTTGCCTTGGTTAATCTGCGCTACCCGACAAAAATCGCAAAGGCCTTTACAGCCACGAGACCAGATAATTGTATCTAATGACTGGGGAGATATCTCGGTTACTATATTCTTAAGGTCAAAGAGGGGAAGATTCCCTAAATCATTTTCAGATAACAAGGTTCCCCGGGCCTTTCCCCTGACCCTCTGTTTAATTATTTTATCGGTCAGGTTTTCTACTTCGCCATAAACCAAAAGATCAAAATCTTTAGATTCAATGCCCACTTCAGGCCCAATCGCGATTAGGTATGCTTTGGAATTAACCTTTCTAACTATCTTTGCTATTTTCTGCGTTGAATCCCAATTGCCGCTGTCAAAGGAGGGATTCAAGATGTCCCCGCAGGTAACAAACACAATATCAAATGCATTCTCTTGATAATAATTTTCGAATTCTTTATATGAGTTTTCCGTCTCCATTGATTCATAAAAATTGATTGAATTAAAAACTATTTGGTATCTTGTAGCATAAGTTTCCTTTAATTCAGAATCGCAATGATATATTTTATTGAAATAGCCTCTGGCAGATAAATAAGCCGACAAATATGATGCAGATAAATTTATTCTGTTATTATGGCTTCCGAGTAACTTATAAAAAGGCGGGATAACGATTAAAATCCTGTTTTGCTTCTGCCCTGTAACTATTTGCTTCTCAGAATTTGCGGTTTGACCATTCAATTCTTCCTCTATGGTTGACTTTATCTTTGCCGGAGAGATGATATTGTTTACCGCTTTCAGTCTGAGCGCTCTTATATTGGCATTTATTGCCGGAATTATGTCATATTCGTAAGACCTTCCAACATAAACCGCATTGCCTGCATCTATTTGCAGGATTTTCTGGATATCCCGAAGGATTTGGTCTTTATTTATTCCCAGGTTACAGGAAAATAAACATCGATCAAAATATTCATTTAGATTGAAATTCTTAAATAGATATTTTTTCTGATATGCCCATAGATTAGACACCAGCACTAACCTATATTTCTCTTTTAACAACTCCAATAACTCAATGGCCCCCGGCAACCATCTTATTTCCTGTGAGTCATTGCTTATGGCATTTTTAAAATCTCTGACTATTTTCTTATATCGCGGTGACCTGGGATTTTTTAAACCCAACAATACCGATGAGATGTTTGATGGCGTGACGATATTTAAGAATTTTTCCAGAAAGAGTCTTGGCTCTGATTCCTTGATGAGCATACAGTTTTTTAACTGTTCAGGAGAAATTTTTTCTCCGGTTATGTTATTGTAGAATATTGATATTGCAGAATCTCTGGTGCCAAATATTAATGTTTCCCATAAATCAAAAATCACAATCTTTTTTTCTTTCATAAGCACCTCATTTATTTTTATAATGTCTAAATCTATTTCTTAGAAATTGCTGATTTTTAGACTCTTCTTCGGTCATTTTCTTCTCTTTCTCTCCCAGAATTATTTTTGTCCTTCTGGCATATTCAATTAACAATTTCAGTTCGGCAGGGTCGGCGGATAGAATATGGTCTGTGCCTGGATAAGTTTTCGATAAAGTGATATGCTTTTCTATCACCTCAGCCCCCCTGGCCACAGCCGCTAAAGGTGCTAAAATCCCCAGCGTATGGTCTGAATACCCAACCCGGCAATTAAATCTTTCCCTCAAATAATCCATAACTCTGAGGTTAACACGTTCTTCGGGTAGCGGATATTCAGAAACACAATGCAAGAGATATAATTCAACTCTATCCATAATTTTAACTGCACGGTCAATCTCCTCTACAGTGCTCATCCCGGTTGACATAAAAACTTTCTCGGCCTTCTTATTTACTAATTCCAGCATTTCATAATTTGTGATATGAAAGGAGGCAATTTTCATATCCTTAAGACCCATGGAGAATAAATCCCGTGCCTTATCAACATCCCAGGGTGTGCACAGGAATTTAATCTCTCTTTGGCAGGCATAATCATAGAGTAATTTGAGTTTATTTAGGTCAAGTTGCACTTTTTTAAACCATTCTTTTTCAGGGTCAGTATCTGCGCAGTCGCCAGCATCGTAATACTGAAATTTCACATAGTCTACACCGGCGTTCTTTGATAAATCAACTAATTTTTTTGCAATCTCCATATCTCCCAGGTGATTCTCGCCAGCTTCTGCGATAATTATGCACATTTTAGCCCTCTTTTAATTAAATTTCTTTTTAAACCACTCAATTGCATTTAATTGGGAAACATTATTATTGTGATTCCCGTTTTTTGGGTTGATTTCCATAACCATTACTTTACTGCCGATAACTTTTTTGAAGATTTCTGCAAAATTGATATTCCCTTCCCCGATTGGTAAGTTTTCAGTATATAAATACTTTCTTAAACTGCTAATTTCGTCTTCCTTATACCATATAAAAGAGTCTGAGATATGGAAATAATCTATAAAATCAAATATAAAATCGTTTGTTTCCAATAAATCCTTCTTTTCTAAATCACCGCCAAAGATATTCCCGAATCTCCGGTCAGAACTGAGTTCCGGATGTTTCTTTAACATATTGAACATATTGGATGATATTACCGCGTGGGCGATATCAAGGATTATCCCGATATAATTTAGATTCAACCGGTTAACATCCTCATTAAATTTTAGAATATCCCAGGGGAAGAAATGGTCCAGAGGGCTCACCACATATTCCTTCCCCAGAGAATCCGGCAGCCATACAAAACCATAATTTTCTATCAATATTTTTACTTTCTTCTGTTTTGCCAATTTATCCCACAATGCTACTTTTTCTAAAAATTTTTCTTCCGCTTCCCGCTTACCCATTTTCCTGTCAAAACCATAACCGCGATGCATTATAAGCACCTTGGAATCTATCTCCTCGCAAAAATCCAATAACATTTTTACCTTTTTCTCTTCCTCATTGTATGCGTCATAGATATATTTGTTCTTAATCTCAAATATTGGAAAATGAACCAGATATTCACAGTCTGCAAATTGCGAACAATTCTTAATTAATTTATCTCTATTTCTGCCAATATCCTCAAAACCTGATAGAAATAGTTCAATAATAGGTCTCATTCTTAACTTTTCAAACTTTCTGATTCTATCAATTAATTGCAACTTAGAATCTGCAGCGGCTTTCATTGCGTAATGAAACATTATTCAATCCTTTTCAGCATTTCCAAGCATCTTTGCGTACCATTTGTTTTAATTTTCCAATTCAACTCTTTCTGCAGATAACTTTTTCTGGATTTCTCATCAAGTAACAAAGAATTTAATATTTGCCTGCCGATCTTTTTATCCTTAATAAAAGGGACTGCTCCGGTTTTAGTTGCAACGAGCTGCGAATCTACAAGCGAGTTAATCTGCAAAGACACAGTTATTTTACTAACAAGAATTGCTTCCACCAGCATAATTGATGTCATTCCCACAACCAAATCGGAAATTTCAATCACTTCGCAAGAGCTTAACTCTTTTTCTATAATCTGTTTCTTTAAGGATGACCACCTGGAGAGAGCCCACTCAAATTCTTCGTATTTGTTCTCAGGATGGAGTTTAATAATAAAATATATCTGCAAATCTTTGTTTCGCTCACAAATCTCATCTAAGACATCGCCCAAAAACCCAAGTGTAGATTGCTCATCATACCCAAGCCTATCGCCAAAATCCTTCTTTAATGATTCGGCAACAAAGGTAATAACGGTGAAATTATCAGAAATCTGCAATTTATTCTTAATTTTATTTATCTGAGAAGAAAGAATTTTATGTTCTTCGATAATTTTATCAAAAGCTGGTTGACCGGTAATTACAATCAACTCTTCGGGAATGCCTTCTTTAATCATCTCATCTTTTGCCAATTCATCCATAACAAAAATATAGTCCGGCAAATAGGCTAATCTCTCATTGCTACCAGGTCCACTAAATCGCAAACCATAATTTTGCCACTGGTCTAAAACCCCTACCGTCAAAATCTCATTTTCCCGTCCCCATTTCCAGAGATATCTTTCGGTCATATCCAGGGTGGGAAGACTGGTCGCCGATGTAAATATCAAATTTGGCGAGGACTGAAACTTTCTATCAATTAATCTATTTAAATGGTCAACATCAAAAGAAGGAAAATCAATACAGTCAAGGTTCTGATTCTTCAAAAAATCTAATCCCTTGTCTTTGGCTAAAAACAGAAGTTCCCAGTTCTCCTGGAGCATTGCCTGACAAACAGGGGCTATTGCTGATGCTCCACCAACCTCTCTGGCAAATGCCAATATTTTTTTTGACTCTTTCATTTAGGATGCCGATAAAACTTTATTTAAACTGTCCACTACATAATTGATTTCTTCATCCTTCATTCCTACATAGACCGGAAGGCAAATATGACGAGCGCAGATATACTCTGCCTTCGGGAAATCTCCTTTTTTATATTTACCTTTAAATATCGGTTGAAGGTGGCAGGGGAGTTCGTAAACTTCACCGCTTAATCCTATTTCATATTTTTCTCGCAAAGTAGATTTCAGCTTTTTCCTGTCCACGTCCTCGTCCAGAAGGGCAATATATTTGTAATAGTTAGATTTGCATTCTGGAGGTATCATCAATGGTTTTATTTTGGGGACGGTTCTCAGTCTCTCGTCATAAATTTTCGCAATTTTCCTCCTCTCGTTTATGAATTCGTCAAGATGCGAAAACTGAGAAAGACCAAGCACCGCATGTATCTCACTCATTCGCCAGTTGTACCCAAGTTTATTATGTAAATTTTGAGTCGGAGATATTTTACCCTGGTCCCGATAACCTTTTGCCTTTTGGGCAAAATCTTCGGAATCGGTAACAATCATTCCTCCTTCTGCACTGGTCATTACTTTGGTCGGAAAAAAGGAAAAAGCTGCTGCACCTCCAAAGTTTCCCGTTTTTTTCCCATTAAAGGAACTCCCATGGGCATGCGCAGCATCCTCTAAAAGAAACAAACCGTTTTCTTCGCAGAAATCTCTTATTTTTTCTATTTGAGGAGAGATAATCCCTCCGATGTGGACAATAATAATTCCTTTGGTCTCCCGAGAAACTCTTTTTTTTAAATCGTCCAAATCAACCGAAAAAGTTTTTGGGTCCACATCTGCGAACTTTAATTTCCCTCCAGCATGTAAAACTGAGGAAGCCGTTGCAAAAAATGTATTCGTAGGAACTATAACCTCCTTATCTTTAACATCAAAGATTCTTAAAGAAATTTCCAGAGCACTGGTGCCGCTATTCACCGCTATGGCGTAATTTGTACCTGAATAAGAAGCAAACCTCTCCTCAAATTCCTTACCATATTTGCCCAGAGTTAATTGGCCTGTGGACAGGCACTCTTTTATCTTTTTTAAAATTTCCTCTTTATCTTTCTCCGAAAAATAAACCTTTACCGGCGGAATTTTCATTTTTCTCCTTATCTTTTTAAAGGAAGTTGGCGATCTCCTTAAGGATATCCAGAGAAGAAACTTTATTATCTTTTATTCTTTGTTTGCTATCGGTGATGAGGAAAAGAGCATCTTTCCCCCTCTCCTTCCCAATCCCCTCACCTCTTATCCTCTCCCCTGGGGGGAGAGGGGAAGAAGGTAGTAGGTGGGGGTGCTTGGAATAGGTGATATCCTTCTT
>Ga0210051_1003214_pt1 | contig 16311 bp, 17 predicted proteins | sample CryGey092014_all_FD_185464 | JGI IMG/M metagenome (GOLD analysis project Ga0210051, IMG submission 185464) | Groundwater microbial communities from aquifer - Crystal Geyser CG23_combo_of_CG06-09_8/20/14_all (SPAdes) (version 2) | ecosystem: Environmental > Aquatic > Deep subsurface > Groundwater...
GCCAAAACCAAGATAGCCAAAAACAAAACCCCGATTTTCATTTTTTGCATATTTTCTTGTCCCGTTAAATCTTAATATATTTAACTGGGATGATTTTAAAAATTATTTCTCTTTTATCTATTATACAATGAGCCGGCAAAAATACAAAAGTCTGCCTGTTTAGTGTGGTATACTAAGTATAATAGAAGTTAAATTAAATATTCCTTATTTTTATGCTCACCAAGACTCTGCAAAAACTAGGCCTCAATGAAAAAGAAGCTAAAATTTATTTAGCCGCTTTAGAACTGGGCGAAACTGGCATCCAACGCATCGCACTCAAATCAGATATCAGCCGGACAACTGCCTATGATGTTTTGGAATCATTGAAACAGCGCGGACTTATCAGCACAATTAAGAAAAATAAAAAACTTTACTATTTTGCTGAATCCCCTAACTCTTTGCAAAATGATTTGGATGAAAAACAAAATCTTTTGAAAAAAACCATGCCGGAGTTGCTGGCTATGGCGAATTTGATTGATCGCAAACCGAAAATTAAATATTACGAAGGGCTGGAAGAAATCAAGGAGGTCTATATGGACACTTTTAATTTTCCGGAAAAAGAAATGTTGTCTTGGATAGCGGAAGAATCTTTTTATGAGTTTGATAAAGATTTTTTATTTAACTTTTATCATCCGCGCCGCATCAAACAGAAAATGTGGTTGCGTGAAATTGCCTCTGATCACCCTTTGACCCAAGCCTATCAAAAAGAAGAAGTGGCTAATTTGCGTAAAACCAAACTTCTGTCCGCCAAAGAGTTCCCGCTGGATGTGAACATCAATCTCTATGGTAAAAATAGGATTGGCATCATGTCTTTTGAGGAAGAAATCGGTTTGATCATTGAAAGTGAAAAAATTTATACAACCCTAAAAAGCCTATTTGAATTTATGTGGGCAAGGACTTAAGACGCCATCTTTTCCTCTTTAAAATTGATTTTATTGAACATTAACGGCAAAAAGGTCGTTTTTTATTTTACCTAAAAATGCTTAATTTAAGCCATCTAATCACTACTTTTTCTTTGTTTTTTTCTTTTTTTGGAAAAATTAGGACTTTTTATTCTTTTTACGCTATACTGCGTAATCATGATGAGAACAACAAAAGATGGTCTCAACACGACAACAGTTCTTTTAGAATGACCCGCCCACTTTCGGGCAGTAATATCCAACAAGGTAGGTGCGCTATGGAAACATTATTCTATGCAGTATGTCTGATTGCAATTATTTGTCTCAGTAATGGGACAGTACTTGCGACATACAAATCTGTAAGGACTCGCGGCTTCGTGTTAATCGCCGTGGGTCTGGCGTTCATGCCACTACTGCTGCATGTCCGCAACATAGTGGCAGCTAGCCGTATCGTTGGCTAGTCGGGATTGGCTTTGTGTGTTAGGGGCCATTGACAGAACACTCCTCACTGATCATACTGGCGGTCAAGCAAGATCAAAGGGCGTATAGCATACAACCATATTCCCTCTGAATTTCTCATCAGTTGGAGAAATTTGAAAATCATAAATCATTTATTTATGATGCGATATTGATTTAATCCTAGGCAAATCAATATCTCGAAATCTTCTGAGTTTAGATTTCGAATTGTAATATTCATTCAAAAGTTTTTTGTGAATTTTCTTAATAAAAAAATTCACTCTGTTCATCCGATGTGTGTCGGATCTGATGAGTCTGAAAGGACGAAAACAGTTGTTCTTAGAAATATTTAAACACTACAAAAAAGCAAGGAAGGTTTTTTGCAAATCTTTTCTGAAGATATTTTTAGTAGTGTTTAAGTATCAAAAGAAGAGATTATGCAAAAAGCTTTCCTATTGTGGGAAAGTTTTTTATTTTTTAAAAATTAAAATACAAAGGGGGTGATAGTGTGAGCAGGAAGTGTTATTTCGCTCTGCAAGACTGCGCTTACAAGCTCAAGGTTGAAGGCCTTGAACGAATTTGCGCAACTTGCCGGCACAGCAGTCCTCCGGAGGATTTAGTAGCTGACAAAGATGACTATTATGTTCGTAATGATCGAATCTGCGTCAAGTGCAAAATCCCCGACTCGGTCTGCGACTGCCGCAAACTGAGATGGAAGAAGAAGAGAAGCGGCAAGTAGGTTAATATTACTTTGCCTGAATTATGGGCTCACTTATGCCTGAATGAAATAAGTGCGCTGAATATGGCCAAATATCAGATATAAGCAAGGGTGACACCTTGTGAAATTCTGAGAATAAGGAAATATTCAAGATGCGTTAATCTAGGGAGGATAAGCCATGATTGATGATAATCCCAAAGTCTTCTGGACATTGCGAACCGATTCTCGAGTTTCTGACCGGATCTATTTTACACTGATCTGCGATGAAGCCCGCGAGGTTTGGCATGAGCCAGGAGCAATCACTGAGCTCCTACACGAAATGGAAGCCACTGATTTCGATGCCATCAAAAATAGATTTTTTTGATGGCGTTAAGAGAAATCCAGTGCCTGCCAGTTCCTGTCGAGTGACCAACAGTGATTCTGCGCAGAGCCGGCAGGAGAAATCCACACAGCTGCGCGCAACAAATCAACTGGCCTCATTGGAAAGAGATGAGAAAACCTTTCCTAATCCCGCAACATCGGGAAACAGTGACGGGGAATGGCTTCAAGTCAAACCATTCCAACAGAAACCGATATTTCTGTGATTCAGCAAGTCTTGGGAGGTTTTTTTGAAAACCTCCTTTTTTTTCTTTTCCGAAACTTATTTTTCCAAATAAAGCTTTATAAAAAACATCAAATCCTTTCGCAATTTTTCTTTGATCCAATCTTTTTGTTTCTCATCAACCAACTCGCCCAAACTATGCAGAATCAGCTTATTGTCGAAGTTTTCCAGAAACACCAGCACCTCCTCAAGATATTTTTTCAGATTTTTGCCAGTTCGTTTTTTTATTATTTCCTCGTTTATACCCCAATTCTGTGTGAAAAAATAGTGCAAATCAAAAATGTCGCGACTAGCTGTGTTCTTGCGATTAACCAGCGCTATTAATTTATTAGCAAACATGTCTTCTTTGGTCATCACCAACATTGGGATTCCAAGATAATTCAAAACATCAAAATTATTTTTTAAAGATCTGGTTGAAATTTCTATTTTGATATTGTGATCCTTTTCTCCATAAGCCAGCAATAAAAAAATTGTATTTCTTTTTATATATGTTTCTTTTATTTTTGCATATTTTTCAGCGATTTTTGTAACCTCATCTAAAATCGTTTCATTTTTTGCTTCAGTCAGAAGATCGAAGTCCAAATCCACTGAAAAACGAGGTAAATCATAAAACAAAAGACAAGCTGTTCCGCCTTTAAAACCCAACTTGGAAGCTATTTTTTGATTTTCAAAAATATCCTTCAAAACCTGCGCCATTATCAGTTTGTGTTGTGACCAATTGAACATTTATTTATATTTATTATAATAATTTGTTAAACGCCTCTCCATTTCCTTGCTTTCATAAATTTTAACCAATTCAAAACATTTTTTCCAATCAATGCTTTTTAAATTATCAAAATAATAATCCCGCATCAAATAAAGCATATCCAGAAAAGCTCTCTCCTTGGAAGCAATTGCATAGTTTTTCTTTTTTATGATTCCCTCCGAATTAAATAAAATACTGTTTTTTATTTTTCTATAGGAAATTTTTTGTTTATTGTCCAATTCTATGCTCCGCGTCAAATAGCTGGCAACAAAAATAGTTTCATAGTGTTGAAAAATTACTCCTTCATTTCTCAACACTGTTTCAAAACTGACATAAGACGGTGTATAAATTTTAGTTGCGACTTCGTAAACATCAAAACCAGTTTTTGCATAAATTCCTCGTCGCAAACGAATTAAATCGCCCTTATCTGCAAAATATTTTAAATACGATTTAATATTGGCTGAATTACTTTCCTGCCAAATTAAAGAAGCTTCTTTTACAGAAAAAACGGATTGTTTTTGCTTATATAGGCGTAAAATTGTATTACTGCTAGATTTCATAAACTATTAGTTATGTTCAATATTACTTACAGTTTACACTATCTAAATCTTTTTGTCAAGTTTTCAGGTAAATATTACTTTTCTTTGCTTTTCGTCTAGCCACTCAAACTTTATTTTAATTGCATCCTTCGGCAGAATTTTTTTGATTCTTTCCGCCCACTCCACAATAATAATATTTTTCGGATCAGAAATTATTTCCTCCCATCCCAAATTCAAAACATCATTAGCATTTACACGATAAGCATCAATATGATAAACTTTTTGAATTTTGTAATTTGTTTGTAATTTGTTTGTAATTTGTTTTTTGTAATTTGTATCTTTTATCTCATACTCTTTCATCACTACAAATGTTGGGCTCGTATATGGTCCTTTAACTTTTAATCCTTTCAACAAACCTTGCGTGAAAGTCGTTTTACCAGCGCCTAGATCACCTTCTAAACAAAGTATCAAAGCACCGTCACCTTTGCGTTCACTTTCAATCTCTAAAGCCAAAAGCTCGCCCAGTTTTTGTGTTTCTTTGAAATTATTAGTAATGAACCCCGCACTAAAATGTTTATTTGCTGGGTTTATCTTTTTAATTTTATTATCCATGAATTTAGTAGTTTAGTGCAGGGGCAAGTTCTTTTATCATATTTAAATCATAACCTTAATAGGCAAAGTTCCGCAAGTGCGACAAAAAAGGCCTTCAGTTTGACACGATTCGCTTTCCTTGCTAACCTATGTAACTAACCTAGTGACCCATTTTATTTAAAAAACATATCTTTTTATGAGTCTCGATCTCCAGGAACAATTCAAGAATTACGCGGAAAAATCAAAGGATGTTTTGATTCTGATTCCGGAAAATCCAAGTGGCGACGCGGTCGGCAGTGCTTGGGCGCTCTATTTCTTCTTTCGCAAAAAGGGAGCTAACGCCACCATTGCTTTTTCCAATCATTTGGCGGAAAAATATGATTTTTTGCCTAAACCGGAAGGCATTCTAACAGAAATTTCCGGCGCCCGTGATTTCGTGCTGTCTTTCGATACGACTCGCAATAAAATCAGCAATATCCGCACCGAAGAAGTTGATGGCAAATTCAATATCCATCTGACCCCCGAACGCGGTTCTGTTGACCCGCGCGATTTTTCTTTCATCTTGGCGAAATTCAAATATGACTTGATGATTGTCGTGGACAGCCCGGATTTGGAGAAACTTGGCAAAATTTATGAAAAAAATCCAGATCTCTTTTTTGAAGTTCCGATTATTAACATTGATCATCGCAGCGATAACGATAACTTTGGACAAATCAACTTAGTGGATGTGACTGCATCTTCTTGCAGCGAAATTTTGAGTGTGGCTCTTAATCGCATTGATATGGCCTTGATTGATAACAATATTGCTAATTGTCTTTTGACTGGCATCATCAGCGCGACGGAAAGTTTTCAGAATAAAAACACCACGCCCAAAGCGCTTTTGGCCGCTGCCACCCTCATGGATCACGGCGCTGACCAGCAAACCATCATCCGTTGGCTCTATAAAACTCAACCGTTGCATATTTTGAAACTCTGGGGTTGTGCGATGGCTAATCTCAGCTGGCATGAACAAAGCCAGCTCGTCTGGACCAGTTTGACCGTGGAAGATTTTGTACAAAGCCGCTCTAATCCGACTGATATTTTGTTAATTCTGAACAAATTACAAGAAAACTACAGCGATGGCAAAATTTTTATGGCGCTCTACAACGACACACCAACTTCCACTGTCGCCCTCATCAAATCCGCTTATCCGGAACTATTGAAGAAAATTCATCTCTTTTTGGACGGCACACTCAAGCGAGACCAGATTGAAATCAGAACTGAAAATGCCAACCTTTTTGAAACCAGTGAAATTATTTCTAAAAAAATTCGAGAAATAAATTCATAATATAATCTTTCCTCTTAAAATAACCAATGTTCTGACACTTGGTTATTTTTTTTGTTATTAAAGTGGCGCGATTACTAAAAATGCAGTAAAATAAAGTTATAAAATAAAAATATTATGATAAAAATACTTAAACAAAAAGGCCAGCAAACAAAAAGCACGGCTGAGGAAACGCGCAAGACCGATGATACTAGCAAAATTCTTTCCAAGCTTCGCCATCAATCCGAAGAAGAGCGCGCGGCGGCTTTTGCTGCGTCTATCAGAGTGCCATATATTGATACCAATCTTGTCCCGATCAGCGCTGATAGCATCAAAGTTCTAACTGAAGAAGATGCTCGGAAATATAATATCGCCATCATCCAAAAAACCGGCAAAAAAACGACGGTTGTTTCGACCGATCCAACAAAACCTGAAACCATAGAATATCTAAAAACTATGGAGACAACCAATGGTTGGGATGTGAAAGTTTTTGTTGTTTCCCAATACAACATGGACAAAATTTGGGATAGATACAAAAAAATTGTTTTCACCGACATTCTTTCCCAACTGAGTGTCAGCCTCACCGGCGATGATCTGAAAAATTTTGATGCCTATCTGAAAGATCTCACCACGCTCAAACAAAGAATTAATGAATTGCCCACGACGCAAGTTTTAAATGTCATTATGGGCGGCGCTTACAAGCTCGGTGCCAGTGACATTCACATCGAACCGCAAGAAAAAGAATTTCGCTTGCGCTATCGCATCGATGGCGTTTTACATGATGTCGCCTTTTTGCCGCTTAATGTTTTCAAAACGATTGTTTCCCGCATCAAAATGATGTCCGGCATGAAACTTAATCTGCGGGACATCGCGCAAGATGGAACTTTCGAAGTTTCCATCGCCGAGAAAAAAATTGCCATTCGTGTTTCGGTCATCCCGGGCAGTTTCGGCGAGAGCATCGTGATGCGCCTTCTTGATCCATCTTCCATTCAGGTCAGCGTGGAAAATTTGGGCTTGCAAGGTTTGGCCTATGAAGAAGTGCAAAAGCAAATTTCCGCGCCTAATGGAATTGTGCTGACCACCGGACCAACCGGCTCTGGAAAAACCACCACGCTTTATGCTTTCATTAATAAATTAAATAATCCCGAAACAAAAATCATCACTATTGAAGATCCGATTGAATATGAAGTGGTCGGCGTTTCACAAACGCAAATTGAAAAATCCCGTGGCTACACTTTTTCTTCCGGCTTGCGGGCGATTGTTCGCCAAGATCCGGATGTCATTCTGGTCGGAGAAATTCGCGATGAAGAAACCGCTGACATTGCCATCAACTCCGCGCTGACCGGTCATTTAGTTTTCTCTACTATCCACACTAACAGCGCCGTCGGTACCATTCCCCGCTTCATTGAAATGGGTGTCAAACCTTCTTTACTGGCACCGTCTATTAATGCTTTAATTGGCCAGCGCTTGGTGCGCAAATTGTGCAGTTGCAAAGAGGCCTATGTACCAGCCAAAGAATCCATCGCCTCTCTCAAAAAAGTTCTGTCGATTATTTCACCGAAAGCCAAAATTGAAGTGCCCAAAGAAATTACGACTTTGTATCGCGCCAAGGGTTGTCCGAAATGTAATAATCTCGGTTACAAAGGTCGCATCGGAATCTTTGAAGTTTTGACCATCAATGATGACATTGAAAAATTAATTCTGGACATGGCCGGTGAAACAGAAATTACGGTCGCTGCCCTGGAAGCCGGCATGATCACGATGTTGCAAGACGGCATCTTGAAAGCACTGCAGGGCATCACCTCGATTGATGAAGTCAAAAGTGTGACCGGCGAAGGAGATTTTTTGGAAGGCATTTATGAAAAACTAATGTCACAAACTCTCGGTCGCGGCGTAATTGTCAACGCGGAAAATTTTGCCAAGGCGCAAGCCAATATCAGTGATTTTGCAAAACTGCAAGAAGTTATCTCCGCTTCCAAAACGGCTGATGTCAATAAAATTATTTTTGCCGCCGCCTCCCTTCTGGGCGTTGGGGACATCCACATTGAACCGGGTTCCGCCGATGTTAAAATTAGATTTAGAATCGACGGCATCTTGCAAACGGTCGTGTCTTTTCCGCTGAATGAATATCCCAATCTTTTGGGCGAAATAAAAATTTTGAGCGGCGTCAAAACTCAAGTGCGAGAAGGCGTGATCGACAGCCGTTTTTCCATTAAATTTGATGAGGAAATTGCCGAAGTCAAAGAAAGAAATGTAGATGTGCGTGTTTCCATTATTCTCAGCGGTTATGGCGAAACAGTCGTGATGCGGCTTTTGAGCAAGGCGTCGCAAGAATTGGATATTAACAAAATCGGCATTCGCGAACAAAACAAAGCCAAAATTTTGCACGAGATTTCCAAGTCCAGTGGCATCTTTCTAAACACTGGTCCAACCGGTTCCGGCAAAACAACCACGCTATATTCTATTTTAAATATTCTCAACAAACCAGAAGTCAAAATCATCACCGTGGAAGATCCGATTGAATATCAAATCGAAGGGCTTTTGCAGACGCCAACCAATGACAAAGAAGGCTACACTTTCGCCACTGCCTTGCGTGCTCTTCTGCGACAAAACCCTGACATCATGATGATTGGCGAAGTGCGTGATGATGAGACCGCGCAAATTGCCGTGCAGGCTGCTTTGACTGGGCATATGGTGCTTTCAACCATTCACACCAACAGCGCCGCTGGCGCCGTTCAGCGCATGCTTAATATGGGTGTGTCCCCATCTGACCTCGCCTCCGCCATCAATGCCTTCATGGCACAGCGCCTCGTACGGAAACTCTGTGTCTGCAAAGAAAAAACCACTCTCACCCCCTCAGAAAAAGAAAAAGTTGAAACTGTGCTTAAAACAATCTCACCCAAAGCCGGCGTAGAAATTCCACCGCTTGGCGAAGTCTTCAAACCCAAGGGCTGTGAGCTTTGCAATCACATTGGCTACAAAGGAAGAACCACCATCAGCGAAGTGTTCATTGTCGATAAAGACATCCAAATGCTCATCTCCCAAGGCGCCATCACGCCCGAACTGCAAGCTAAGGCTATTGAAAATGGTATGATTAGTATGGCGCAAGATGGAATTCTGAAAGTTTTGGAAGGCGAGACGACGATTGAGGAGGTGGAGAGGGTGACAGACTTCTAGAAAGACCAGGGTCTTAATTCACAATTTTCAATTTACAGTTTTCAATCAATTTACAATAAACCAATTTTCAATTATCTAAATTTGATCATTACTTAATTGAAAATTCATTGAAAATTGGTTATTGATCGTTGAAAATTCCAATAACTGTGGTTCTGACAATTAAAAAAGGCAGGAATCCTCCAAGATCCTGCCTTTTGCTTTCTCGCCAGCGTTGCCGGCTCTGCTTCTTATTTCCCCACTGTTGGTACTGGCTCAATTCTTATCGGCCTTACTGACTCAGGCATGCTTGAGCTTGATACCAATGTTACTGAGTCTAATTTACCATCTTTAAATAGAATGTCTACTTTGCCTGAAAAATGTTTTTCCCTTTCATTGTGATCTGTTCAAGGGGAACTTCTTTTGTAAGCGATTCCATCGCCCACATATTTTCAAGAGTACGCCCAATCCCGAAACTGCCAACTGCTATTATCATACAGCACATCGCAATATCTACTTTTTTATCGCTGGAAAAAAGTGCACCTACTAAAAAAATAGTTCCGATAAAAGAAATTCCAGACCAAAAATATATATCGTGATACATAACTTATCTCCCATTGTCAAAGAAATTTTTATTTCGATCCCACCGCCCTTCAGTGGAATCAGTGTCTTCAGTGCTAATCTGTGGTTCTGACAATAACCTGCAGGCAAATCCCAAGAGTTAGACCCTTGGGGAAGGAACAGTATCGAGGCACGGTCCAGCTTCACCCCGCACCATTTTCAACAACATCTTGTGGTAATAGAATTAAATGAGAGCGAAGCGGCTTCGCCTTAAATTTTCTACACTACACGGCTTATTCCGAAAAATGGTGCGGGGCGTGACCAATCCGCCCATATCTTGATAAAAAGTTCCCAAAATTGATGACAAAAGATAGAAGCCACCAATTGCCTACAGTTTACTGCTAGCCATATAATAGGCATATTTCAGCCAAAATCATATGACTAAGTAGCTTAGCATAGCTTGGGTTTTTTGTCAAGAAGTGATATACTAAGATTACGGCCTTAATTTACAGTTTTCAATTTACAGTTTTCAATCAATTTACAATAAACCAATTTTCAACTATCCAAGCTTGATTATTGCTTAATTGAAAATTCAATGAAAATTGGTTATTGATCATTGAAAATTCCAATGTTAGTCGATTCCTCCGAACAATTTGATAATATCGATTCCCCCACCCAGCCCCAAGCAACTGGCGAGGATTTGAATTTGGACAACACTTTGCGCCCGCAGTCGTTTGCGGAATATATCGGCCAGGAAAAAGTGAAAAAGAATTTGGATTTTTTGATTCGCGCCGCCAAAAAACGCGAGGAGCCGATTGAACATATTCTGCTCTATGGTCCAGCGGGTCTCGGCAAGACGACACTAGCCAACATCATCGCCAAAGAAATGGGCGTCAACATCAAGACCACTTCCGGCCCCGCCATCGAACGCGTCGGCGATTTCGGTTCCATTCTCACCAATTTGCAAGACGGCGACATTCTTTTTATTGATGAAATCCACCGCCTTAACAAATCGATTGAAGAAATTCTCTATCCGGCGATGGAAGATTTCAAATTAGACATCATCATCGGCAAAGGCCCTTCCGCTCGAACTATTCAATTAGATTTGCCAAAATTTACTTTGATCGGCGCCACGACAAAACTCGGCGCGCTTTCTAATCCCCTGCGCAATCGTTTCGGCGCCACCTATCGTTTAGAATTTTATCAAAACAAGGAGGTACAAGACATCATTAAAAGATCCAGCCGTATTTTGGGCGTGGAAATGCATGAAACCGGTTTGGAAAAAATTGCCAGCTGCGCCCGCCAAACTCCGCGCGTCGCTAATCGCCTTTTGAAACGCGTGCGGGATTTTTCGCAAATCAAAGATCATAAATTTGTCGATAGCGCCGTGGCGCAAGAAGCTTTGGAGATGATTGATATTGATCCGATCGGTTTGGAGCCGGCCGATCGACACATTTTGCGCACCATCATTGAAAAATTTAATGGCGGACCGGTCGGTCTTGGAACTATCGCCGCCGCTACCAGTGAAGAAATCAAAACCATCGAGGATGTCTATGAACCATATCTTTTGCAAATCGGATTTTTGACACGCACCCCGCGCGGGCGCATGGCCACCGAACACGCCTACAAACATTTGGGCATTGCCTATTCCACAAATCCACAAAATGTTTTATTATAAATAGGACTTATGCGTTTTGCTTAATTTTTGTAAGAGCTAAGCTCTAGCCAGGCGTAAACTTCTCAAGAGCTTAGCTCTGGAAAGGTTACTGGTTTGGCAAATACATAAATCCTAATTTAATAATTTCTACTGATGATTAATTTAATCTTACTTGTTCTATATTTGATTATTGTTTTTGTCTATCTGATTATCTCTCTTTTTATTGCCTATCACTTAGCAACATATTCCATCAACTCAGAATTGCGTATCATGATGCTTTCTTTTTTTGTAATTGTTTCTACTGGACTTCTGCTGTCAAATCTCGCGCTTTTTTTCTCGATGGATTGGAACATCATTATTAATCAGATACTATCCTAATTTATATAGTTTCTTTATGCAAAAATTCGCTAAATTTCATTTTAAGGGCCAGAAGAATGATGAGTCTATAATCCTGGTTATCAGACGCCATTGGTTTGATATTTTCAAGCAAATGCTTTTGATTTTTTTTATGATAGCAGCCCTTTTTGGCAGTCTTATTCTCTTGCCTTTGCTTTTCCCAATCTTCACTGAAGCTACAATGCATAGCCTATTTGTTTTTCTGGAAAATTCTTTCGCTATGTTTATTTGGATTGTCTTGTTTTTAATTTGGATAGATTATTATTTTGATATTTGGATTGTCACCAATAAAAGAATTGTTAATATCAACCAGAAAGGCTTGTTCATTAGAACGGTCAGTGAATTGGAATTTTATAAAATCCAAGATGTGACCACGGAAGTCAAAGGCGTGATTTCAACTTTCCTGAATTTCGGCAATGTCTTCATTCAAACAGCCGGTGAAAAAGAACGCTTTGTTTTTCAACAAGTGCCTGATCCGTACGCTATCAAAGATTTGATTATGAATTTGGAAGAAAAAGAAGAAAAAGCTGGAAATTGCGAAAGAGCCAAGGATGAAGCTAGAGAGCTGGAAAGTGTTTTTCGTGGAAAAATAGACTTATCTAAATAAATTCGGGTGAAAAATAAAAATAGAATTAATTTGATTTTATTTTTATCCTGTTTTTTAACAGGATTTTTTGTTTTTGCTTCCAAAATCTCTGCAGAAAAAAAATCTATAATCTTCAATGAGGTTTTGGTCGGAACATCAGATAGCTCTCGTAATGAATTTATAGAACTTTATAATTCTACTGATGAGGCCATTGATTTAACCGGATTTAAACTTAAGAAAAAACTCAACAAACAAGACTCCAAAGAAAGCTCGCTGATTAGTAGTTCTAATTTTATTGGTGAAATTTCTGCTCATGGTTATTTTCTAATAACTACTCCTGAATATAGAGACCTTTATAATGCTGACCTTATTTATTCTGGGAAAAGCTATTCAGTTACAGCCGATAATACCATCTTATTATATGACAAGGATGAAGCTCTCGTTGATTCATTAAGTTATATTGGAGAAAATAAAAATTATTCCTATTCCTTTAGCGATGGTGAATGGTTTTGGTCATCTTCGCTAACTCCAGATAAAGAAAATTCTAAAAAACCAGAATTAAAATCCTATTCTAATAACATCATGCTCAACGAAATTTTTCCCTATCCGCCGAAAGGCCAAGAGGAATTTATTGAATTATATAATCCTGAAGAAAAAGATGCCGACCTTTATGGCTGGATTTTGCGGGACGGATCAAAAACCGGCAAATATGTTTTCCCGGAAAATACCTCGATAAAATCGCAAGCTTATTTAGTTGTTTATAAAGAAAATTTCAAGTTTGCTTTGAATAATTCCGGCGCTGAATCTGTTACCCTTTTTTCTCCAGACGAAAAAATAGTTTCAACTGTTTCTTATACTGGTGCCAAAGAAAATATTTCCTACAACTTTAATGGACAATCTTGGCGCTGGAGCAAATTTTTGACGCCAAACGCGGAAAATGTTTTTAATAACTTGCCGCGAGTTAAAAATGATGTTCCAAAAAAAGCCTATAAAAATATGTATGCTGATTTTTCCGCCCAAGGAAAAGACGCTGATAAAGATAAATTGAAATATACTTGGGATTTCGGCGATGGCCACAAGTCCTACAAAAAAGAAACTAGGCACAAATATGCCAAAACCGGTCAATATACCGTAACTCTCAAAATTTCTGACGGGAGTGAAGACACAATCAAAACCTTCGGAATTATCGTCAAAAAATTTCCCGAATTAGATGTGAACATTGTCGGGCTTTCCGCCAACCCAAGCGGCGTGGACACTGGCAATGAGTGGATCAAAATCAAAAACAAATCCAAAAAGAAAATCAATCTCAAGGATTGGAGCATAGCCACCGGAGACAAGAAAAAACTAGTCAACCACCCAATCATTTCAGATTTAGTTATCAAATCCGGCAAAGAATTGACACTCACTCATACCAATTCCAAATTCACCTTGAATAATACAGCTTCCAAAATAGAATTGCGCTATCCCACTGGCAAAGTCGCTTCCAAAATCGCCTACAAAAGTCCCGCCAAATCCATTGCTGAAGATGCGACTTATGAAAAAACAAAACTCGGCTGGGTCTGGAAAAACCAAACTCACCCGTCAACTGTCCCCGCAACCAACACAACCTTGCTTGCCACCACAGAACCAATCCAAAAAATCACACCCCCGCAAAAAAATCTTGAACAATTATCGCAAGAATTGGAAATAATAGAAAATATCGGCAAATTTTCACCCTCACCCGAATTTGAAACCAAGAAAAAAACCAGATTTTCTTTAATAAATTTCGGTCTCCACATCCAAACCGCTTCCGCTTTTTCCGAAGAAAAATCCACTCCAACTAAAGATTATTTTTCCACCTCCGAGTTTCCCGCTCGAAAACATTGGTTAACAAAATTGCGTGATGATTTATTTTCACAAATAAATTTATTAATTGGCAATCTTTTATAAAAAATAAAAGCCCCGCTCCTGTTTAGGATTGGGGTTTGAGCGCATATGACGCAATCTATGGAGGACTAGTTACATTTATAACTTCACATGTCTCTACTCCTCCATTTTTTATCCTGCATTCATAACACAAAGAAAGCAGAAATTCTTGTTCTTTTATAATTTCCTTAGTCATTGAATTTTCGCTGGTATATATCTGATAAAATGGTTCGTTGGACTGATCCAACACAGCCATCCTTCCAGATATTTTTGTTACAAGAGCGTCTTTTTTACAGAGCTGACAAGTTCCATTTTGACACTCGACATGCTCTGCGCCGAACTCATACCAAAAACCTTGCTCGCAATACCAACACCATTCTTCTGAACCGTTATGTTCACATTTTTCACACAAAATTTGATGATAACCACTAGCAATTTTAGTTAGTGCCTCAAGATAATTCTTGATTTCTTCAAAATTAGTAATTATTGGCATAGCTTTCTCCCATTGAGAATGTTGACATTAAATAGTAAATTTCACCATAAAATCCCGCAAATTTATTTTGCGAAGTTTTATTGAGAGAAGAATAATTGAGTTCAAATATTCTTCAGAAAAGATAGTGTCCGCTCATCAGGCGTCACGGAGCTTCCCCGTGATATTACGAGTCCGTTTTTATCCTCATGATGTGGAGGCTCCTCTAAGTCTCTTTTTCGAAACACTCACTACATACAAACTCATCATCTCTAGTCAAGAATGATTCGATGTCTATCTTGAGAATGCTAGGATGTCTTTTGACGGGCGTCATTTTGTTTGAGTCGATAATTTCCATAATCTTAATGGAAATGTCTCTATCGTATCCACCCTTTTTCTTGCCACACCGTTCACAGATGCACTCTATCCACTCATATTTTTCACTTGGATCATAGTAAACACCCCATACACGGCCATCGGAAAAGACAACATCAACTTTATTTTCAACTCCAGAGCTGAAAATTTCGAAACTGGTATTTTTCATACCCACGCCTCCTTGCTCGTCAGAGCATTTTTGTTTTAAGTTATTTTTCCCTCCAAAATATTTCTTGCTTAAAAAATGTTTTGGAGAAAAGCGAAGTTTTCTCTTTTTACAGTCGAGAGTTTCTGTTGCCAGGTTGACTAGACCCCGCTTGCGACCTTTCGACGCAGCAGAATGACAGGTTATCATCTACCCTGCTTAGCGGACAAGGCCGCTGCGCGAGAGGTATAGACAACTCCGTCAACGACATAGATCGTCATGGAGCACCTCCTGTTTGAGGTTTATTTTGAATCATCCGACACAGCTTTTCCGCGCCAGACTTCAAAATATTTTTCGGCTCTGCTTCCGAGGGCTCACCACAAATTCTTTTACAAGACAGGTGACTTCTTGCTTTAAGAGTTTTTACTCGATAATCAAAGATTTACCGAAACCTTGCTTTTGCCCTCCGCCTTGGCTTGGCGAGTCAGCTCGCCGCGGCATCAGAGGCAGCACGGCGTGGTTACCCACCGCCCGTTCTCCCGCCGCAAAGCGAGAGGGTGCTGCACCTCAACACCGTTGCCGTCGTGCACTGCGCAGTGATTCTTCACCATGATCCACCTCCTGTGGTTTCCGGTTTCGCGCCACACGATATGCGTGGCACCCAATTTGTATTTATATTTGTTAAAAATTTTTCCCTCTAAGACTTCACAAAGGTTTAATTTGAGCATATTGAGACATAAAAAAACTTCGCAGGAAAATTTATGACCTTCAACTAAAAATTTCTTTCTAGTCATATCTCAACCTTTGCGAAGTTTTAGAGAGTTAAAATAATGAGATTTTTATGTAATTTTCCCCATTATTTCTAGAATGGTTTATTACCCCTCACTTCTTATCACCTTAAAATAAGCTGAGAAAAAGTGAGGGTGGATTGTCAAAGTTCAGACTTTTCAATAGTTTACCGGTAGATAAAGCTTTTTGGGCGAATCAAGGCCAATTATATAATTAATATTGCCTTATTGCCGCTAAACTCTATCTGGCTGGTAAACTATAGATCTCTCACTCCGAAATCGGACTAACGCCAATTAAGGAATATTTGAATTTTGTTTTGTTAAGATATTTCACAAAATCATCCGTAGTTTTATCAATATCTTCAATATATCTATTATTCGTCAC
>Ga0210051_1003215_pt1 | contig 16311 bp, 14 predicted proteins | sample CryGey092014_all_FD_185464 | JGI IMG/M metagenome (GOLD analysis project Ga0210051, IMG submission 185464) | Groundwater microbial communities from aquifer - Crystal Geyser CG23_combo_of_CG06-09_8/20/14_all (SPAdes) (version 2) | ecosystem: Environmental > Aquatic > Deep subsurface > Groundwater...
TAAAAACAATCCAACCAGTATTTTCTCCCCAGGCATAGCCAGAAAATTCGCCAGCAGAATTGATATGAACCCCACCGTTTGTCGGGGCAAAATTAACCCAGCCGATATTTTCTCCCCAGGCATAGCCTGACAGATTACCCTCACTGTCATTAGAAACTTTAAAATTAGATGTAACACAAGAATTGTTATTAGAACAATTTAACGATATCCACCCCAAGTTTTCACTCCAAATATATCCGGAGAGTGCCGAATCCGCCACCATCACTCCGCCACCTTCAGATCCGAAGTTAAACCAGCCACCATTCTCACTCCATGCAAATTTATATTCCGTTTTTATATTGGTCGGCTCAGTAGCTGTGACATACCAAATCAATGAGAAAGCGGAAAAAATAAAAACGAAACAGCTCAAAATAAAAATCCTTTTGTTTTTTGTTTTAAGATATTCAACCATCTGACGAATTTGTTTTTGCATTATGTTATATTTCAACTTTCTTGACTTTTCTTAAAAGTGTTTACTGAAATTTTACATCTTTTGATTAATAATAAAAATAAACACTTCCCTACTAAAATAATACCATAAAAAATTAAAAAAATAAAACCAAATGATATTCAAAAGCAAACATTCTGAAATTTTTTCATTTTTTTATCTGGTCCAGGCCTACTATCAATGCCGCAGAACCAAGAGAAAAAGCCAAAGCGCGACACAATTTGAACTTGATTTTGAAAAAAGCCTTTTGGCTATGGAAAAAGAACTGCAAGCTCGGACATATCAATGCGGACGCTATATTTGTTTTGCCATAACAGACCCGAAAATCCGTGAAGTTTGGGCGGCTGATTTCCGCGACCGTATCACGCACCACTTGCTGATAAATTATCTAGAACCGATTTGGGAGCATAAATTCATTTTTCATTCCTATGCCTGCCGTCAGGAAAAAGGCGCTCACCGGGCAATTCGCTATCTCAAAAAAACACTGCACAGTTTCAATCCAAAAAAAATCGGAAGCCTCTGGTATCTTAAAATTGACATTGAAAGCTTTTTTATGGGCATTGACAAACAGGTTCTTTTCGGTCTTATCAAAAAACATGTTTCAAACGACGATATCCTGTGGCTAACGCATCTCATTATTTTCCAAAATCCAATTGATAATTATTTTATTAAAGGCGACAGAAAAATTTTGAATTCCGTGCCGAAACATAAGTCAATTTTTTATGCCCCCGAGACAAAGGGACTTCCCATCGGCAATTATACTTCCCAATTTTTCGCCAACCTCTATCTCAATGAAGCGGATCAGTTTGTCAAACACACTTTGAAATGTAAGCATTATTTTCGCTATATGGATGATCTGCTCCTTCTTCACTCCGACAAAAACCAATTGCTTAAATGGCGACGGGAGATTTCCGAATTTCTAACTAAGAAACTTTTGCTTACCCTTCACCCCAAAAAACAAATCCTTCAGCCTGTCAATCATGGTATCAACTTTCTCGGTTACATTGTGAAACCCGATTACACGATCAGTCGGAAAAGAATTGTCACCAACCTCAAAAAGAAATTACACTATTTCAACAAATTGTTGGATACCGATACCAATCCTTGGCCGGAAATTCCGAGAGAGAAGAATAAAAAGAAAAAATCTAATACCTGTGTCGCAAATGCCTTTTCCTATCAACCGACACTGCCTTTATTGTTTTCCAATACTCTGCCTGAATTGGAACTGATTAGAAAGACTTTAGCTACAGTTAATTCCTACTATGGTCATTTTCAGCACGCCCATTGCAAAAAACTGAGAATCCACCTTTATTTTTGCTATTTCAAAAAACTAAAAACTTATCTGGAACCTGCTGATAAAAACTTTTCTCATTTTGTCATAAATCCTTCCATAAAGAAGTTTTATCAAGAAAAAACAGAGACTATTAGGGACGGAACACGCTACGAAACCGGTTTCCATTGTTGACATTATTATTATTGAAGTTGGAACAGGCGTTATTGCCAGCTATCCGTGCATTATTGTTGTTGTGCTGCTCCGAAAGCAAATGTCCGTTTACTTGCATATTTTCAAAAACTATCGCGAAAAATCGCGTAAGTCTTTTTTTGATTTATTCTGGTTTGTAAAAACCAGGGAAACGGACTAGAATCTCCATTTTTTGCTCGCTTCCTGTGACCTTGGCACACAGGAACTCAGGCAGGAATAGGCAAACAAAAAATTATTTGCTCCTTTCTGCCTGCCCCGCAGGACACGAATCTGTCCATCGCAACCAGCCTCCAGCTTGTTTTCCAATCTCTTCTATTTTGGTGTTGAAGACCCCCAAATGACCGTGACCAATCAATTTGAGATCATAAGCCAGTCGCAAATGAATTCTCAATTCTTCTTTTTTATAATCTATTTGTTTTATTCCGTCCAATTTTTCCTTTCCCGGCATATTGTTGGTCTTGATCACCAGTTCCAGCAGATCGTGCGCAAGATTCCTCAGCCGTTCCCCGATCGTATATTTGTATTCCTTGCTGAAATTTTTTGTTGTTTTGTATATTTCCAACGTAAGCATGTATGCTGACTGGAAAATTGCTATATGCTCATATCTTGCCATTATTTTTTATTTTTATAGCTCATTCAGATGCACCCTTAGAAAAATTTTGAAAAAATTTTTCAAATAATTCAAATCATCCGAATAACCGAATTATCAAATTTAAAATGGAGAAATCTTAGGGACGGAACACGCTACGAAACCGGTACCCACTGTAGACACTAGTACCAGTGAAGTAGGAACAGGCGTAAATGCCAGCTATCCGTGCATAAGGGCTGAGGTGCTGCTCCGAAAGCCATTCCCAAGAACCGCTATTGGCCAGATCTATAAATTCATCAGTCCGACCGATTTGCCCACCGTAATTCCCAAAGCTCTTATTGGCACTGTTTACCCCAGTCGTGTTCTCATAATCAGATCCGCCATTACGATATCCGCAGAAGCCGAAAAAGTCACTTGCACTGGGTAATCTGGTTCCTTTCCAGTTATTGAGTTGCTCAATCATCAGAGGTCCATTATTAGCTTTAGGGTCATTATTATCACCGTCAACCTTAGCATCAGGGGTATAAGAAGCGTGAGGCACTATATAGATTATTTTAAATGTTGAATCAATATCCGGATCATCTCCTCCCAGCCAGTCAGTAACCGTAATTGTGGTAGCAGTGTTGGATTCAATAAATCCGTATGAACCGCTACCTGTCCCGCTGGTCACCAGCACTTTCTGTCCGATCCAGACATTCGTATCAAGGCTTTGAGAGGAATCAGTAATGGACGTGGTGTCTGCAGTGGTAGCAACGCCAGAAATTACCGCCCGATCTATTTCGTTGGGCAAAAGATCACGTTTCCCATCATAGCAATCAGTCACAGCTAAGGCAATTGTTCCGCTGGCAGGATAAGAACCAAGACTAACTGTTCCATTTGGATAATTACCGCTACAGGAATAATCGCCTATCCAGGAGTTGTCAAATTGACCCCAATCGTCCGAAACAATGAAAGACGATGTTTCATCCGGCGTTCCACAATTTCCTGCATAGGCGGTTGAAAGCCAAGAACCATAGACTGTAATGGTATTGACCGTATTGGTCTTCACTCTCCCCCAACAATTAGACGCTGCTCCAGTTTCTATTTTAACAATGTGATTTTTATACGCATCCACTGTCCAGCTGGCGCCGGAAACGGTTATGGAATTGGCTGAACCGCTTGAAGCCACGATCGGTGATGCAGGCGTTCCAAGATTATTGGGGGTTACTTGTTTCGCTCCGTTCCAGGAATCCGAATTGACCGTCGCAGTTCGGATACATTCGCCGTCTTCAGGATCGCTTGTGTCACCATCGCCATTGGCGTCTTCAAACCATTTCCAGTCGGCTACGTTTTCACAGTTGGTCTGATTGAGAGCTGTGGAACCGTCCCCGCTTACATTTGGCTCCCAACCGGTTCCAGGGTAGCCTTGCGCCAAAGTTCCTTCTACACCACCGACAGTCACCCCTTTTTTGATATTGCTAGATAATAAATTGGTGATTGCAACAACAACTTTAGAAAGCCATTTCCCACTGTCCGGTGTTACTTCTTCTCCTTCATTAGTCGCAGTTTTTTCCTGGGAAACAAATCCGCCGGCCACCCCAAAAATATTTGCTCCTCCCTTGATGTTTGCCTCCGTTAAGTCGCTGTCGCCTGCCACATAACCAGTCCCATCATGATAGCCCAGTGTAATTGATTGATTGTCCTGACTCGGCGTAATAACTTGCGCGCCCACATTTGCCATTGAACCGGTGATTTCAGTTCCATCAATCCAGGCTTTCTTTCCGGACACGATTTCGGAAGCGATAGCATCGCCAGTTTGGGTATTCACTACATTAGAATTCCCGTCAATACCGAAAATATTAACGCCACTTTTTATATTTCCCGAAATCAAGTCGGCATCTCCATCAACATAACCGGTTCCGTTATGATAACCGAGTGTAATCGTCTGATTAGATGTGCCAGGTATGATTGTCTGCTGACCAATATCAGGCATTGAACCATTTATTTCCTCACCGTCAACCCAAGCCTTTTTCCCTGATAGAATTTCAACTGCCAAAGCCGTTCCACTGTCAGTCATACACCAACGGTTAGTTCCATTTCCATTGCCATCATACGCATTTGACACCATGTTATCAACCATATTAAAATCATCCATAGCACAAGCCAAATTCAATGTCCCTGTATCCACGTTCCAGTCATCAGTCATATTAGCTGTTTTTCCGATGAAAAGATCCGCCACTCCTGCTGTTCCGTCGTTAGGAGCAAGAGTACCTGAAATACCCATGTAACTCGTGTCTATTTTTATTTTAGTCGGATCGATGGTCGGAATAGCTTCATAGATCTCTTTGAGCGTATGAAAACTTGAAGTCGGCTCACTGGTCGGTTTGAAATCATGATCACCTTCCGAAGCAGTCTGATTTGTCATAATTCGTTGGTATATATCATTCAATGTATACATCGTAGATCCCGGACTGCCCGGTGAATCCATATTGCCAGCGCTTACTACGGCAATACTCGCCAGAAAGGATAAAATTGTTATGCCGACATCTCTTTTTAAATGTTTTCTTGAAAAAAGAATTTGTTTTATTTTTCCCATAAATTTATTTTTATTATTAGGCTTGTTGTTTAATAAAAAATTACTTGCTAGTTGTATTTTTTTTAACTCTAATTAAATCTTAAAACATTATTGTCTAAAAAACAACAAAACTCCCGCCAAGAAAATAATGTTGATCTTTTTTTTCATACTTTTTTTCAAAAATTAATTAATTATCTCGCTATTTTCAATTTTCTTTTTTTGAATTTTTTCTATCCCTCCCGGCATCCATTTTCTCAAAACCTCCGGCACTGTTACCGATCCATCTTCATTTTGATAATTTTCCAAAATAGCAATCAGTGGTCGCACGGATGGCAAAGCAGTATTATTGAGAAGATAAGCGAATTTTTTGTTACCATCCTTATCTTTATATTTTACATTAAGACGTCTCGCTTGCCAATCAACAAAATTGGAGGCTGAACCGGTTTCTCCCCAGCGGTTTAGTCCCGGCATCCAAGCTTCCAAATCAAAAGCGCGATATTTTCCCGGCGCCATATCACCGGTGCAAATTTGCAATTTGCGATAGGCTAAACCTAACTCTTGATGCATCTCTTCGGAAATTCCCACCATTTCTTCTTGTAACTTGGTTGAGGCGTCAATGTCCGCCGTTGAAACCACCACCTGTTCCACTTTGAAAAATTCATGCACGCGGTAAAGTCCTTTATTGTCTTTGCCATAATCTCCAATTTCACTGCGATAACACGGTGAAAATCCACAAACTCTGATTGGCAATTTCCCTTCATCAAACATCTCATCGGAAAAATACGCCAGCAGTGACGGCTCGGCCGTGCCTACCAAAAATTTCTTTTCTTTTGAATCCGCACCATCCATTTCTTTGTCGCGCGTGGCAATTTGATAGATGTTGTCTGTCGCGCTGTCATATTCCACACCCTTAAAATAGCCACTACCAAAAAGAGCAAAACCTTTAATGAGCGTCGGCGGAATGATCGGTGTGTAACCTTTTTCCACCATTTTGTTAAGCGCATACATCATCAATGCCATCACCAAAAGCGAGCCTTCATTTTTTAAGTAATATCCACGATAACCGGAAACCTTGGCCCCTTTTTCAAAATCTATAATATCTAAATTTTCCGCCAGTTCAATATGCGTTTTGGGAGTAAAGTCAAACTTGCGAATTTCACCTTTGCGATAAACCTCCACATTGCCACTGTCATCTTTTCCAATAGGCGTGTCTTCCGAAGGAACAGTCGGAACTTGAGTCATCAGCGCGTCAAATTGTTTTTTCAACTCTTCATATTCCGGTTGCGCTTCAACCATTTTTTCTTTCACCGCTTTCCCTTTTTCAATGATTGATTCGCACTCCTCTTTAGTTTGGCTCAATTGCATTTGTTCATTGAGTTTATTTTTCTCCGCGCTCAAAAATTCAATCTGTTGCAAAGATTCCACTCTTTTTTTATCTACTTTCAAAAGCTTACCCAAATCAAGGTCAATGTTTTTGTCTTTGATGGTCTTTTTGATTTTGTCCGCATTTTCGCGAATGAATTTGATATCTAACATAAAATTTAAACTAGTAAATTAAAATCCAACTTATTCCAAAAATTACAAATTAATCCTCGCCACAAAATTAAAGGCATAAAAATAATTTTGCCATCCCTTATCAGTTGATTTGTATTCATTATCAAAAGCAAAATAATCCGCCAACATTTCTCGCATTCGCAATAATTCTTTCAAACGACTTGGACTTTTTTCATTATCAATCGTTAAATCTAGAAGTTCCAACGCGCGCCCAAAAGCTAATCGGCTATACTCCGCGTTGCCTTTATTTTTCCATTTTATCGTCCGTTCAACCTCGCTGCCAATATTCGCCATTTGTTCAAAAAAAGACAGCTTTTGCCAACCGCCACTAGCTAAATTTTTATGCTGATATTCCATTATTTTTCACTAGCTTATTGATTATTTCTAAAATCTTTTTTCGAATTTTTTCATCATCTATTCCTCGACTGCAATTACCTTGCGCCGGCCGCAAATTGATCATTGAATCAAATTCCACAAAATCTTCCCCTTCCAATTCAGGATAAAAATTTATTCCCCAAAGATCTTTTTGCGCCGATCCGTTTTCCAAAAGCAACGCTTCTTCATCGGCATGCAAATCAGCGTCAATTGCCATAATTCTTTTTTCAATATCTACCACCGCTTTTACTAAATTGCCAAACATTTTTTTGGACATTTCCGTCAATTCTTTTTTTGAAATTTCATCTGTTACTATTTTCATATCGCTTTTTTAAAAAAATTTATTCTTTTGATTTCATCGGCGGAAAAATCACCGTTTCACGGATTGACTTGTCCATTAAAAATGAAAACAGTCGTTCGCTCATTCCAAAACCGAAAGCGGGTGGCATACCATATTCCAACGCTTCCACAAAATCCTCGTCCAGCATTTGCGCTTCTTTATCTCCGCCTTCACGCGCTTTCATTTGCTCAATAAAACGATTTTTTTGATCAATCGGATCATTGAGTTCGGAAAAAGCATTGCAAAGTTCGCTTTTTCCCGCCACTATTTGAAAACGCAAAACTTTTTTGGGATTTTTCGGATCAATTTTAGCCAATGGCGAAACCTCCAAAGGATGCCCGACAAGAAAGCAAGGTTGAATCATTTTTTGCCGAACAGTTTTTTTGTAGAGAGTGTCAATCATACGACCCTTGGAATAACCCGGCTCATATTTTATCCTCAACTCATCGGCTTTTTTCTTCAGCTCTTCAACTGTCAAATCTTCATCTAAATCCAAGCCGGTTTCTTTTTTGAATTGAGTGAAATAATCCACTATGGGAAATTTCTGATTCCAATCAATTTTATCGCCTTCATATTCCGTGATAAGTCCACCGGTAACTTTCTTTACTATTTCTTGATACATCTTTTCACTAAATTCCAGTCCCTTTTGAAAATCCCAATAGCCGACATAAAACTCCATATGATCAAATTCTTGCAAGTGTTCTCTGTCAATTCCTTCATTTCTAAAAACTCTGCCAATTTCAAAAACTTTTTCATATCCACCCACCAAAAGTCTTTTGAGTGGAAGTTCCAAAGATATGCGAAGATAAAAATCTTGATCAAGCGTGTTGTGATGAGTTATGAAAGGTTCCGCTTCCGCTCCCCCGGGAATATGTTCCAAAACCGGAGTCTGCACTTCTAAAAAATTTTCTTTCACTAAAAATTGACGAATAGTTTGCCAAAAAATATTTTTCTTGCGGAATAGCTCGCGCGTTTCGCCGTTCATCATTAAATCCAAATAACGTTTGCGTAGGAGTGCCTCTTCATCCTTGAGTCCGAAATATTCCGTCGGAATCGGTCGGATATTTTTGGCCAATATTTTCCAATCGCGCACTTCCAAAGTTTTTTCCTTTTGTTTGGTTAAAAACAATTTCCCTGTCACTTGCACAAAATCCCCAATCTCAATATTTTTAGCGAATAATTTATACTTCGCCTCATCCATATTCTTTTTATTCAAAAAGATTTGAATCTTTCCCGTTCCGTCTTCAATGTGCGCGAAAGTTGATCCGCCCATCGGTCGAGCAGATTTTACTCTTCCAACTAAAGTTATATTCGCCGGATCCCCGGCGGAAATTTCGCTAAGCCGTTCCAACGCTTCGGCATTCGTCAATGACCGTTCGCATTTTTCCGGATAAGAATCCATTCCAAAATCTTGGATATTTTTCAATTTTTCCAGTTTGGTTTCCAAAATGTCTTCTCGCATAAATTTAATTTATTTCTTTTGAAAATATTTCAAAAGAAATTGATATTCCTTTCAAATTTATTCCCTTTAAAAGTCTTCTTCTACTTTATCTTATTTTTTCAAAAAAAGAAAGCGATTTCAAAAAAATTAGATTTTAAATAAAAAAATTATTCCAAAGACAAAAAACATCCTTTTTGTCTAAAACAATCGTATTCAATATCACCGTTTTCATCAGTTCTCATAATTCTAGCTCCGATTTTTTTCAATCTTTCTAAAACTTCTTTCGCCGGATGATTATAACGATTATTCTTCCCTACTGAGATTATTGCGTCTCGCGGATGAACTTTTTCCAAAAATTTTTCACCGCTGGCATAAGCGGATCCATGATGAGAAACTTTCAAAACATCCGCTTCAATATCTTCCTTTTGATTTAATAATAGTTCCTCTTTTTCTATCGGAAAATCTCCGGTAAACAGAAAAGAATTTTCTCCAAAATCCAATCTAATTACTAAACTGCCAGAATTAGAATCTTTAGATGCCACATTATTGATTGTCGCTGAATAAATTATTTTCATTCGCATATCTTCTTTTTTGATTTCCAAACCTCGTTCTCCTTTCAAACGAGATATTTTCTTTTCTTGAAAAGTTTCTCTATATTTTTTATACACTTTTGAATCGCTTTCAAAAGAATTATCAATCAATTGCCCGATTTCATAATTTTCCAAAACTTCCACCAGTCCCGAAATATGATCCGCGTCTGGATGAGTTGCAAAAACCACTTCTATTTTTCTATCCCAAAAAGGAACAAATTTGCCCAATTTTTCCATCATTTTAGATCCATCCGGTCCGCCATCAATGATAATTTGCGTTGATCCTTTCTCAATCAAAATCGCGTCTCCTTGTCCAATGTCAAAAAAAATAACTTTCAATTTTTGATTGTTGGAATAAAAAATAATCCCCCCTAAAACAAACACTAAAAAAAATTCTATCAATAATAAAAAATATTTTAATTTTCTTTTTTCCATTTTTTAACTTAAAAACAAATTTAAAAAAATATTAAGTCAGCAAATAAGCCAAATTTAACACTAAAAAACCGCTTAAACAGAATAGATTTAGAAAATAACTTTGGATTGATTTAAACTTAGCCAGTTGTATTTTAGCAATTTTTTATTGAATACGTAAATAAAAATTAAAGATTTTATTATTCCTTCACCTTGGAACGCACCCAAAATAACGCCATCGCTAACAAAAGATAGCAAAATAAGACTTCCTGCCAAACCAAATTCATTTTTATGGAAGCATATTGAAATTCAGCCAAAAAATTTATCACCTCTATTTCGTATCGCAAAAACAAAAAAGACATCCAAGAAAAAAATGTTCCCGCCATAGGGAAAATCCAACTGAAAATTGTCGCTAAAAATCCCGCCAGCATAGTAATTGGAACAAAAGGCAAAATTAAAATATTAGCCAAAGGTGAAATCAAAGAAAGATTTCCAAAATTGAGAAGAATTACCGGTAAAACAAAAATTTGCGCCGAAATAGTCAAAAAGAAAATTTCACTTATTCCAAAAAATTTGTTCTTTTGAATAATTCTTTTTTCAAAAAAAGGATAAAGAAAAATTATTCCCAGAGTTGCCAAAAAGGATAGTTGAAATCCAATATCCCAAAAAAGCGATAACGGGTTGGCTATCAACATCAAAACACCTGCAAATAAAACTGCGTTTTTAGCGTTAGCCAAACGACCGTTTTTTATCGCCCAAATAAGAAGAACCCCCATAACTCCCGCCCGAATCGCCGAAGAAGAAAAACCGGTTAAAACCACAAAAATAATTATCCCGAAAACTGCCAACCAAAAAGCTTTTGGTCTCCAAAGACCCAAAAAAATTCCGGCCATCATAAGATATTCCGCCACAATAGTCACGTTATATCCGGAAACTGCCACAATATGCGTCATCCCGGTGCGAGAAAAATTTTCCTGATTTTTTTTCGGCAACTCCGCGCTTCCTCCAATCAAAAGACCTTCCAAAAGAACCGATTCCGGAAAAGGCATTGCCCTTTTAATTTCTTTTTTAAATTCATTTTTTATCTTTAAAATAAAACTGTAAATTAGATTGCCTTCTTGCTGATTTTTTCTCTCAATTTTCGCGGGAAAATAACATTCCCGGAGAGCTCCTTTTTGGGCCAGATACATTTTATAATCAAAATCCGCCGATATATTTTTAGGCGCACTCAATTGACATTCAACCAAAATCAAATCTCCATAGTTAAAGCGAGGATAATCAATTGTGGTCAAAAAAAATTTTTCCGCCAATGTTTCTTTTTCTTTAACAAAAAAATTCTGCTTACCATTTTTTGTTTCAGGATCACTTATAATAATCATCTCCCCGGAAAAAAAATTTTTGTTATCGCTTATTTTTTGAATCATTTCCAATTTTCGCGAAACTAACCAAAAACCAATCGCGAAAAAAATGATTGAAAAAGAAACCAAAAAAATTCTTTTATTCTTCCAAAAAATTGCCACTAAAACAATCGCTAAAACAAAGAAAAAATAAATAAAACTTGAAGATAAAATTTTAGGATAAAAAAAAGAAGCCATTCCAACGCCTCCTATAAAACTTAAAGAAAGGATAAAAAAAATTCTGGATTTACTCATTTTTTTTTGATTGAGATATTTGAATAAGTTTGGTTCGTGCGCTTTTTCCTCCGATAATTGAAATGGAACTTTTGGCCACATCAAAAAAGTCGGCTAAAATTTTGACTAGCATTTTATTGGCTTCGCCTTCCACAGGAGGAGCAGTAAGTTTTACTTTGTATTCCCCTTCGGAAATTCGGATTACTTCATTCTTGGAAGATCGAGGTATTACTTTAACATAAATTCTCATTGGAACATTTTTTATCTTTAATAAAATAATTTTATCCAATTTTTAAGCAATAGTTTTGAGGGAAAAAACACAAATTATTAAAATGGAATAATTTTTATCTTATATTTATTTCTTCAAAATTAGCGCTGATTTTTTCTTTTATTTTTTCTAAATCAATTTTTTTATTTTTTGTTTTATTTTTTAGTTTTGGATCCAGTATTTTTGTTTCTTCGTATTTCTGCAACCAATAAGCTCGCGCTCCTCTTATCCATTGGGCGATTTCCAAAAAATCTTCCTCACAATGAACGCCAGGAACAACTGTGGTTCTAAGCTCATACGGAATTCCGGCGTTCATTATCAATTTCACGCTTAATTTTATCCGTTCCGTATCTACTCTCACTCCAACCGTTTCACTATATCTTCCAAGTTGATTTTTGATATCCATCGCTACAAAATCCAGTAGCTTTAAATTAAACAACTTTTTCAAAATATCCGGCCGAGCGCCATTCGTATCAAGTTTAACCAAAAATCCCAAAGCTTTGATCTTTCCAATAAATTCTGTCAAATCCGGTTGCAAAGTTGGCTCGCCTCCAGTAATGCAAATCCCTTCCAATTTACCAATTCTTTTTTTAAGAAACGCAAAAAATTCTTGCTCAGTTTTATTTTCCGTCCCGGAAGCAATCTGTCCCGCTCCCAAAACCAGTTCTGGATTGTGACAAAAAGGACAACGAAAATTGCATCCAACCGTAAAAACAGTAGTCGCAATTTTCCCCGGATAATCAATCAGCGTCAATTTTTGAAAACCGGCTAAAATCATAAAATTAAAAAATTATTTTTTTCAAAAAAACAGATAGAATCTCAAATTATTCTCAGATTAATCATCGCGCAACAAGCCGACAAAATATCAAGAGGACAAAATCTTTCTTAACAAGTTGCGTTATTTTGTCATCTTTTTGGCTCTTCCTAAAAAACCCAAAAAACCACCCCAAAAAAATCCTTGCCAATAAACCAATTTTTTCTAAAATAAGGGCAATACTGCTCAAAAATGAAAAGTATTGCCCCGCCATCTTTTGTCAATTTTTTAACAATTTTCAATCGCAAATTCTTTTCTATCTTTATATTCCTCCGTTTTACCGGCATTCCATTGCCCTACCGGTCGAATATATCCCACAATTCTGGAATACACTTCGCATTTTTGAAAATTGCGAAGAGTAGAATCTTTTCTGAAACATTCCTGACATTTGTAAAAAATCTCTCCCGCTTTTTCATATTTCGCAACTGAATCTTTTAGTGATAAAACTTTTTTGCAATCATGACAAATTTCTTGCGACATAATTTTGTTTTTTTGACTGCGACGTTTTTTTTGAAAACTTCGAATCAATTTTTTATAAAAAATTAATAATGAATAAATCCGTTGCTTAATTAATTGCGACCACGAAATTTTGGAGATTTTGAGACACAATTTTTCAAACAATTTTTGCGGTTTAGACTTAACCAAATCAACAAATTTTGGGGATATTTGACTAAAATGCGAGAATTACAGACGTGAATTATTAAGCAATCGGTCTAATATATTTTTTTTAATTTGCACATTTTTCTTTCACTATAAATTCTTTTCTATTTGTATATTCTTCCGTTTTACCGGCATTCCATTGTTCCACTGGTCGAATATATCCTACAATTCTAGAATATATTTCGCATTTTTGTTCAATCACACATTTAGGACAAAATTGGTGTTCTCCGTCAAGATAACCATGAGAAGGACAAACACTAAATGTGGGAGAAAGGGTAAAATAAGGCAAAGAATAATTGCTGGCAATTTTTTTGACTAAATTTTTGGTTGTTACAATATCATGAATTCTCTCTCCCAAAAAACCATGCAAAACCGTTCCCCCGGTATATTTGGTTTGCAATTTGTCCTGAAGATCCAGTGCTTCAAAAAAATCATCCGTATATCCAACTGGCAATTGAGAAGAATTGGTATAATAAGGCTCCGCTCCTTTTTCCACCGCTCCGTTGTTGGCAAAAATCATCTTAGGAAATTTTTTCTTATCTTTCAATGCCAAACGATAGCTGGTTCCTTCCGCCGGAGTAGCTTCTAAATTGTATAAATTTCCGGTTTCTTCTTGGTATTTGATCATTCGCTCTCGCATATGCGTTAAAATTTCTTCAGCAAACTTGACTCCTTTGGGAGTGGAAGTTTTTTCTCCTATAAAATTAATCAAAGATTCGTTCATTCCCACCAGACCAATAGTGGAAAAATGATTGCCCCAAAAAGAACCTCTCCTTTTGAAAATGCCATCTAGATAAAATTTGGAATAAGGATAAAGACCCTTGATGGTAAAATTTTCTACTATTTTTCTTTTTATTTCCAAACTTTCTTTGGCAACATCCATAAGCTCGTCCAAACGTTTGAAATAATCTTTTTTATCCTTGGCAAGATAACCAATACGAGGAAGATTGATTGTTACCACTCCCACTGATCCAGTAAGCGGAGCCGCGCCAAAAAGACCGCCCATTCTTTTATGCAATTCGCGATTGTCTAAACGGAGACGACAACACATCGATCTGGCGTCTTCCGGTTTCATATCAGAATTGACAAAATTGGCAAAGTAAGGAATGCCGTATTTGGAGGTCATTTCCCAAATTGGATTGAAATTTTCATTTTCCCAATCAAAATCTTTTCCAATGTTATAAGTGGGAATGGGAAAAGTGAAGATTCTTCCACTGGCATCTCCTTCCGTCATTACTTCAGAAAAAGCCCGATTGATCAAATTCATTTCTTCCTGAAATTGAGAATATTTTTCTTTTTGCGGAATTCCTCCAACAATAACATTTTGGTCTTTGTATGAAGGATGACAAGTTATATCCATTGTCAAATTGGTAAAAGGAGTTTGAAAACCCACTCGGGTTGGAACATTCAAGTTAAAAATAAACTCCTGCATCGCTTGTTTCACACTTATATAATCCAACCGGTCATATCGCACGAAAGGAGCCAAAAGAGTGTCAAAATTGGAAAAAGCTTGCGCTCCGGCGGTTTCTCCTTGCGTAGTATAAAAAAAGTTGACAATCTGTCCCAAAGCGCTACGAAAATGTTTAGCCGGTTTGCAAGAAATTTTCCCCGGAACACCAGTAAATCCTCGCGTTAAAAGATCTTGCAAATCCCAACCGCAACAATACGCCGCAATTTTATCCAAATCATGAATATGAAAATCTCCTTCTTCGTGCGCCCTTTTAATAAATTTAGGATAAACTCTGTCCATCCAATATTTGCCGGAAACTATGGATGAAACATAATTGTTTAATCCTTGTAAAGAATAAGCCATATTGGCATTTTCTTTGACTTGCCAATCAATTTCTTTGATATAGCTGTCAATCAAATTCACCGCTTCCGAAAGAGAAGCCTCTGTGTCGCGAAGTTTGCTTCTTTTGTCCCTGTAAATTATATAAGCTTTAGCGGTTTCATCAAAATCTAAAATCATTAAAACTTTTTCCACCAAATCCTGAATTTCCTCAATTTTGGGAATATATCCCGGTTTAAAATTTTTGTTAAGCATTTGAACAACTTTTCGGGAAACTTGTTCCGCTTCTCTTTTTCCGGCTTCTCTTGTTTCACAAAAAGCTTTATAAACCGCTTCTGTAATTTTTTTACGACTAAAAGAAACTGTTTCCCCGTTTCTTTTGATAACTTTTTTAGTTTTGCTTTTTAAGGGTATTTTGGATTTTTTATCTTTTGAAACTTTGCCCAAATCTTTTTTCAATTGAACTTTTTCTTTTTTCTCAATTTTTAAATTTTTTCTTTCCCCTTTTTTATCTTGTTTTTTGTTTTTTCCCATATGGTTATTTTTCCCTTTTTTGTTAATTAATTTTATTTTTTATGAAACTTCATTTGTCAAAAGTGTCCAATTCTCGCTTAAAACTTTCAATGCTGGAAAAAGATTTATACACACTGGCAAATCTGACATAAGCCACTTCATCCAATTCACGCAGTTTTTTTAGAACAATCTTTCCAATTTCTCGCGTAGTTATTTCCGATTTTTCCAAACTATGCAAACTATATTCAATATCTCCTAAAAGTTTGGCAATTTTTTCAGTGGAAACCGGTCTTTTTTCTAAAGCTTTTCTTACTCCAATTTCTATTTTAGTCTTGTCATATTCCACTTTTTCTCCGTTTTTTTTGACAACAGTTACCCGTAAAAGTTCCACTTCTTCATAAGTGGAAAAACGAGCCGCACATTTCAAACATTCTCTTCTTCTACGTGTTGTTTTTCCATCATTGGTATCGCGAGAATCCACCACTTTTGTTTCTGAATTATTGCAAAAAGGACAATTCATATTTTTTATGTTTAAAAAATTTTTCTTCCTCAAAAATTTCAAAATTTGATAAATATAGACTTTTTATACAACATATAGTATATCTAGAAAGAATTATAGCACAAGAGAAAAAAATGCCAAGTCCTTGGAAAACCTCTTTTTTTCTGATGAAAAATGAGATTACAAAAGTTATCCACAGGAGAATTATTTCAAGCGGAAAAATTTTCCCACCAAAAAAACAGACCACGCTTGACAGTCTGTTTTTTTTATTTTTTTCAAAACTCAATTTTCATCTTCCAAAACTAATTTGGCT
>Ga0210051_1003217_pt1 | contig 16306 bp, 11 predicted proteins | sample CryGey092014_all_FD_185464 | JGI IMG/M metagenome (GOLD analysis project Ga0210051, IMG submission 185464) | Groundwater microbial communities from aquifer - Crystal Geyser CG23_combo_of_CG06-09_8/20/14_all (SPAdes) (version 2) | ecosystem: Environmental > Aquatic > Deep subsurface > Groundwater...
CTCCTGCGTAGCCATTATAATGTCCTTTCCTGCCATGTGATCCTCCTTTGAGAAGGATCATTATAGCAACTTTGGAACAGGACATTCTTGCTTTGTTAAAACCGGACATTATTGTATTGCGATTACATTTGATTTACATCATAATTATAATAAATAGTATAAATTTCTGATGAGTAAAAAGCTTCCCGCCTAAACTAATATTTAGACATGCATGTGCGGGATCCCGCTATGTGTTGCGTAAAGTCAGGTATAAGCGGGAAAAATTTTGAAATATCTACTCAGGGCAATCCATAAAACAGATTATTCGATCAAGTTTAGAATTCTGTGCTAGTGTTCTCTATGCTCTGCAGCGTGAGCGCGACCCGGCCTATCAAATTAACCCACACATCCACCGTACCAAAGACAGGCATTCTTGCTTCATCGCATGTTATATACCCCCATGCCCTGCCCTTTTTTTCCAATTTCCCCTCAAACTTCGCTATCGGGTTTATCGCGAACACATCGAATGTGCCAAGCTTTGGCACTTCGATAATAGTCTTTTTTTCTATCTTACCGTTTACTTCGTAATTTTTCTCGTTCATATTGACCCACATTTTTATAGGCGTCCCGACTTCAACGTTCAACGTCCTGGCAAAATACAGGGCCCCGAGAGGATCTAGCGCGCCTTCTGGAATATTCATCGTACGGGTCCAATTCTCTATCAAGTTATGATATGTAGCGGTATGTTTTGCGTTATCATATTTGACTATATAATTCTTCTTGTGCCTGCCTTCCTGCCTGCTCAACTCGTGGCGCACAGGCAAAAGGGTTTCCGTATCCAGGTAAGTCGTAAACTTGTCGTTTATTTTATATATGGCCGAGCAAAACTCATTCGTAGCAGCCGTCAATTCTATATGGTAAGTGCTCCTGCCGGCGGTTTGGGTAATGCCTTTTATATGTGATGTGATCGTGCCGACCGGAACGCCCAACCAAGTAATACCGTAAACCAATTTTTCTCCGGTATTAAGGGTTTTCCTAGGCGGGAGTATCTTTATGTCTTCCGCGTGCACTATCTCTTCTTTTTTCTCAATATCCGTCCTGGAAGTTTTAATGCGCGCCGTTGACGCGCAACCGGAAATGAAAACCGCAAACCCCGTAAGGTAAATAATTGATTTACACAAGGTATACATTTTACCTTTTAAGCCTATCTTTAAATTTATATACTGCATTTAAAACCTCGTCTGCCTCTAAACTCTTTAGGCATTCAAATCCTTTTTTGCAATCATGGGCAAGACATTTTTCACACCCCACGTCTTTATGTATCACTACATCATCCTTGCCGAGCGGTTTCCATCTCGTCGGCGAGAGGCCTTTTTCGTTCCTTCCGAATATAGATATGACCGGGGTGTCGACTGCTACGGCAATATGCACCGGGCCGGAATCATTTGATACAAAAAGGGTGCACCTCTTTAAAAACGGCGCCAATTCTCCGACTGTAAAAACCCCTGAAAAATTCAGCACTTTATTTCTAGCTATCGCGGCTAATTCATTGCCTAATGCTATATCCGAAAAACCGGCTATGACCGCTATCTTGACCCCGAAACTCTCTATGATCTTATCCGCCAGGGCGGCAAATTTCTTGACGTCCCATTTTTTTGACGGGCAGCTTGCTCCGGGATGAATGCACACTAGAATATCGTCCCTCTTTATCCCGTTTTGAAGAAGAAATTCTCCAACCTTCTTTGAAGCCTTTTCTCCGAGCGGCATAAAAAGTTTTTTATCTTTCGGCTCTATACCTGCGGCCCTTAAGACATCCAGCGTATATTCAAGTTCATGCTTCTGGCCGAGCTGTTTGGTATGGGGGATCCTCTTTGTAAGAAGAAAACCCATTTTCTTATCATAACCTATGCGCTCCGGTATGCCTGCTAAAAAAGCGGCTATATGGACCCTGTTCGTCGGGTGAAGTACGAAGGCGATGTTGAATTTATTCTTTTTTAATGCTTTGATGATCTTAATGGCTCCCCATATACCCTTGTGCGTTTTTTTCTTATCAAAAACTATAACTTCATCGAGATAAGGGTTACCATCTACTACATCCTTAGTGTACGGCTGGACCATGAAAGCTATATAACTATTTAAATATGTGTCGTATACAGCCTTTATGGCCGGCGTCGATAGCACAACATCCCCTATCCTATCAGTCCTTATCAAAAGTATTCTCTTGGGTTCGGTTATGCGGCCTTTCAAGCTGCCGCCTCTCAACATTTCTTTGGCGATCTCAAACACCTTTTCTTTGCTTAAAAACTTCATGCACTCAATATCATTCCAGCAATGCGCCTCTTTGCAGGGGGCGCAATAAACAGGTTTTTGAAAAATAATACTCCCTTCGCTAAGCGGGCCGTATTCCTTGGAATCGGTCGGGCCGAATAAAGCCAGCACTTTTCGATTCAACATGGACGCTATATGTAACGGCGCGCTGTCATTTGTAATCAAAAGGTCTGCGCGCCCTACCACCGCTATAAGCTGCCTGATAGTGGTCTCACCGCTCAGATTCAATATCTTATCCTTGTTATTTACGGCGTCGATGATCGAAGCGATCGTATCCTTCTCTTCTTTGCTCCCTATCATAACAATATTGAAACCAGTCTCTATTAATCCATTTACGACGTAGCTGAATCCCTCTTTAGTCCATCTTTTAAGGTTGCTCTTAGCGCTGGCGCTTATAACAGCGATCTTACCTGCCCCTAGGCCTTTTAGCAAGTTATTGGCGTATTCTTTGTCGGATGGATCTATATAAAGATTGGACGGCGGGTTGTTTATATTTATACCCATCACGCGCAATTTCCATAAATGCACGTCTCTTTTGTGGACAATGTATTTTGAAATTCTTTCGAAAGGCAGGCTTCTGTAAGGTGCGCCAATTAAATAAGGCATAAGTGTATTCCGCAGGTCGACAATCATGGAATATTTCTTTTTTTGCAGCTTGAAAATAAGTTTTAATCTTTCGCTCAAGGGTTTAAATTTATCGTATATGATAATTTCTGAAATCTTAGGGTGTTTTTCGAAAACTTCGAAACCTTGGGGCCCAGCCATAACGTCAAGGTCGGCGTCAGGAAACTCTCTTAAAAGGACTTCGACGACCGGAGTGGTCAATATTATGTCGCCGAGATTGGTGAGGGTGATGACCAGTATTTTTTTGATACCATTTCTATTAATCTTCATATTGTATTTTTTCTAATCGAGAACTGTTAGTTATTCCGGATGTTACTTAAGGTTTCTTAATGTTACGTAATGTTTCTTAAGGTTACTAGAACTCTTTTTGCAACTTCCCGTAACCTCCCGTAACATCCCGTAACATCCCGCAACATCCTCTAACCCCTAAGCATCTTCCTCGCCTCAGCCATAACATCCGCGACCTTTATCCTCTTCATACATTCATTGTCAGTGCATGAAAGGTCGTAACATGGGACCTTGCATTTTTCTATTTTCCATATAACCGCAAACTTCCCACTGTTGCGCGGTCCGGTAACTCGAGGGGATGTAGGGCCGAAAAGAGCTATCGTGGGAGCCCCCATAGCTGCTGCGATATGCATAGGGCCTGTATCTCCGGATACAACGAGATTTGCCCGCTCCATAAGGGCTGCTAATTGTTTAAGATTTGTCTCGCCGCATAAAATAACAGCGTCTTTTTTCATTAGCGATACTATAAACTCGCCTAACCCCTCATCCTTGGCCTCACCCGATATGATAATCTTCAGCCCAAATTCTTTTATCAGATCATCGGCAAGTTCTACAAAATTTTCCTTAGGCCATCTTTTAGGCTCCCAATTTCCACCGGCATTTATGACAGCAACGCGATCATTTTCTTTGATGCCCTTTGCAGCCAGCAGTTTTTTGATGTAGCCCCTGTCATCCTCTTTTATAAAAAACCTATAGCTTCTTGTTGCATCTTTTATGCCCATGGCCTTGGCCAGGCCTAAAAAATAATCCGCCCTGTGAACCTCGCCCTTATCAGGTTCAATTGCCTTCGTAAGGAAAAAGGCCCTTTTTTTCGTGTGATAACCTATTCTCTCTCTTATGCCCGCGAGATATGTAATAAGCGCCCTTGTGAGCGAGCGATGCAGCAAAAATGCGGTATCGAATTTTCTTTTTTTAAGTTCTGACACAAATCTCAACTTACCCAACACTGACGAATGCGCGAGCTTTTCATCGTATATTATTATCTCGTCCAGGTCTGGATTTAACTCCAAAATTTCACGGCACCTTGGCGGTATCGCGCAGGCAATAAAACTATCCGGATAAGCGGTTCGCAGCGCTCTTAAGAGCGCTGTTGAAAAAAGCACGTCCCCTAGCCAGTTAACATTAAAAATGAATATTCGCTTTGACATCTTTATAAACTTTTTCTGTTTTTTCAGCCATTAGATCCAAAGGAAAACTTTCTTCGATTAACCTTCTACCGTCCCTGCCAAACTTATCGCGCAGGGATCTGTCTTTTAAAAGTTTAATTATAGATTCTGCCAGGGCGTTTGCGTTACGAGAAGGAACAAGAAAGCCCGTAACATTATTTTTTACGATCGTATTGATGCCTCCGACATCCGAAGCCACAACCGCTTTCTTCATGGCAAGCGCCTCCATGATGGATAACCCCAACCCTTCATGTATTGAAGGCAATACGAATACATCCATAACGCTCAAAGGCTCGGCTGTATTCACAATTGAATCAAAAAAATAAACATTGCTACTGATCCCAAATTTATTAGTCATTTCTACCAGGTCGGCTTTTATGCCACCCTCACCTATTATCAAAAGCTGGGCATCGGGGATCTGGCCGATCACGTATTTCATGGCTTCGATCAAATATTTATGCCCTTTTACGGATGAAAGCCTGGCTATAATGCCTACGAGGGGGCCCTTTTTTATGCCTAGGTTCTTTCTAAAAGACTCTTTCTCGTCATCGTTGTAATCCTTAAAACGGTCTAAATCTATGCCGTTATAGATAAGTTCAATGTTAGATTTTTTAATTTTGAAATCATTAACCAGATGCTCGCTCACGGCCTCGCTTATAGCGATTGTTTTATACCCCCAGCAACCGAATAATCTTCTGCCGAATCTTGCTTTAAAGAAACCGTGACACGTTGATATATACGGAACCTGCGAATATTTTGAGATAATGGCTGATGCGACCTGGGCAACACGCGTTTGCGCATGGATAATTTCAACCCCCCTACGGGTAACGAAGCGGTGCAGCATTCTCGCTGAAGTAAAAACTTTAGGGCTTAATTCGAATTTGGTGCGGATAGGGATTTCTATATGAGGAACGGACGCCAGCTCAAGTTTTTCTACAAACTCGCCTCCGCTGGACGCCACAAAAACCCTATGTCCTCTTTTTGTAAGCGCCTTGGCCAGAGAAACAACATACGTTGTAATACCGCCAAATTCGAGATGAGTGGTAACTAATAATATTTTCATTTCACTCCTACAATGTCACCAGAGCGCCAAGCCACCAGATTCGGCAGCAGTTTAGCTCTTAGCTCATAGCTGATAGCTCTTAGACGGCCCTATCACCTATGACCTATGAGCTATGACCTAATCCCGCTGTTCGCTGTACGCTACTCGCTATCCGTTAACTTCTGATCTTTCGGCAGTTTACCCTCGCCGATCAAACTCTTCACGGCCTCAAACACTTCCTCAACGGTGATTTGCGTCATGCACCTGTGGCCTATTAAGCATTTTGAACGGTAGCATGGACTGCATCTTATGTTTTTTCTTATAACTACGCATTTCTTGCAGACAGGCATATGCCTGGCCGGATCTGTCGGGCCGAATAGGGCAACGAAATTTACTTTGCATGCCGCGGCTATATGCATAGGCGCGCTATCGCTGGTGATAAAGACATTACATTTAGCTATTGTGGAGGCAAGTTGTAATATAGTAGACCTTCCCACCGCCATGATAGGACGGCATTTACATAAGTTATAAAGCTTTTTGCCTATTTCAACATCTTCCCTGGCGCCTGTAAGCAATATACGCGCGCCTAGTTGGCTCGCCAGCATGTCGGAGAGCTTAGCCAGGTTACTAACAGGCCATCTTTTTGTAACCCACTTGGCGCTCGCGCCTGCATTTATACCTATAAGCAGCTGGCTCTTGCTGTACCACGCTTCTTCCAACAGCCTGTTAGCCCATTCTTTGTCGGATTTGGAAGGCCACAATTCCAGTGAAGTGTCCTCTATGGGTATTTTTAAAATGCTGAGCAATTGGGCTTGATGGGATATGGGATCTAGGGCCTTATTCTGCTCTTTAGTCTTGCGATTTAGAAGAAAACTGAATTTTCTATTATTGTAGCCTATCCTTACCGGAATATAAGACGCCGCGGCTAAAATATGGCTCCTTTTATTATTCTGAAGGTCTATAGAAATATCAAAGTTCATATTTCGCAGAAGGGATAATGTCCTTATAAGGCCCTTGAGCCCCCTGTCTTTTCCTTTGTAGTCATGAACTATTATTCCGTCGATATAAGGGCAATTCTTTAATATATCTTTTGCGCTAAGCCCCACCAGGACCTTTATATTCGCTTCTTTGTATTTATTTCTTATAGCCCTCAATGACGGAATACTTAAAATCACATCTCCGATGGCGCTTAATTTTATGATTAAAATTCTTTTTGTCTTAAACGCTTCCTCGTATAGCTTTAAAGTAGCCGAGGCCATTTTATCCAATGAAAATTTCTCTTCAACCGCCCGCCTCGCGCTTTCGGCAATTTTATATTGCAGTTCAGCATCTTTTGCTAATTTTATTATTGCGTCAGCTAAATCTTTTGCGTCTTCCGGAAAGCACAAAATACCTGTTTGGCCGTTATCAATTATATCCACTATTCCTCCGACCGAAGTCGCCACCACTGGAACGCCGACTGCCTGGGCCTCTATAATTACCCTGCCGAACGCCTCCTGCTGCGTGGACGGCAAGACTAGAATATTCATCTCTGAAAGAAGTTGCGGGATATTCTCGCTCGGCCCATCAAATTTTATCGTCTCGGTCAGGCCTAATCTTTTCACCAAAAGCTGAAGTTCTTCATTATAGCTTTCTTTACCCTTCTGGACGCCGCCTATTATCATGACTTTAAGGTTCGGAACTTTTCTTGTGACTTGCGCTATGGCCTGAATGAAATACGTATGGCCCTTAATGGGAGAGATCCTGGAAATCATGCCTATAGTGAACGGACTTGATTTTCTTTCCTTCGGGCTTTTATATTGGAATTTGCTCAAATCAACGCCGCGCGGGATAAGTCTGATATTTTCCGGCGGTGTGCCAAAATTATTGATCATATGGTAGCCCATAGCATTGCTTGCGACTATAACAAACCTGCCCCACCCCATGACCCTGCTTATAATATGTTTTTTATAATAACCGTGGGCCGTGGTAATAAAAGGGACATTTGCTATCTTGGAGGCAAAAAAGCTTGCAAGGGCAGGAACCCTGCTTCTGGCGTGGACTATTTGAATATTTTCCTTCCTTATAATGTCGGCTATCTTTGGTATTGTTAAGATAAGCGTAAATAGGGATTTCCTTCCGACCGGGAGACTATAATGACGAGCGCCGATTTCGTCTAATTTCTTTACTAGTTTCCCGCCGCTGGAAATTACGACGACCTTATGGCCATTATGCACTAAAAAGCGGGCTATATCTATAGTCCCGGTCTCAACCCCGCCTTCATCCAGACTTGGCAATACCTGCAGCACGTTCATCCCGTTAGAACTCCAAATTACGTTTATTTATTCTTAAATGTTTTATTACCATTTTTTCGTTACTTTGACCCATTAGAACCGTTTTATTAAGAGTTCTAACGGGATTATAATATTCTCCCTACCGCTTCGTATACTTTACCGTTGTCATCTATTTTTTTTATCTGGGGTTTCTTTGCCAAAATATATTTAACCTTACGCGCGATATTTTCGGCCCTGACCATTTCTATATACCCTCCCAGAACTAGATTCTCCAGGAAAATTTCGTGCTTTGCGCGTGCCTTCCTGCGCTTCTCGAGCTCCAGCACAAGCGTATAATTGAAGGCGGCCTTAGCCTCGGATATCATTGATATGCTTTCGCACGTTACCAATACTACATGACACAGACCCAGTATTCCGCCGACAGCCTCATCCATATTCTTTTCATTGGCAATTACCAAAAGCCTACATCTTGGGTACGAACCTAACCCGGCCTTAAGCATTTGGTCTACATCTTCCGGTGTCCTGCGTGAAGTGGTAACTAAAAGATCGGCATCTATTTCGCCTGCCAGGCTTATAAGTTGGTCTATAACCTTATTTACGACATCTATGGGCAACTTATACTCCGGGCTGTCGCCTCCGATCAGCACGCCTATCCTGATCTTGCCTGGAAGATTGATCTTCCCGGCAAGAACGATACCGTCCGATTTCAGTTTTTTCTCATTCATGCGATTGGGCGCGCCTTCCGTAATTATGACATTCTTCCCTTCTTTTAACCTATCATGCCGCGGCGCGATTACCAGCTTGAATTTCCCGAGGCCGGAAAGCGACGGTTTCATAATAATTATATTCTTCGCTCTTAATTCCTTAGCGAGAAATAAATTTACCTTTTCCAGCGACGAGCCGCAAGATATTACGATATCGGCATATTCCGCTATAATGTTTTCGTATGATTTCTTGGTTAAGCAAAATTTTAGGCATTTAGCGCAGCCTTGACAGTATGGAGCGGAAAAAGCACTGCCGGCATTGAACAGACATCGCGAAGCGCTGTTTTTGAAATTCACATCTACCACCTTATATTGCGTATCGTCCGATTGAAATCCATTATCTTTTCTGTATTTCTGAATAATTTCCGCCACGGCAATGGATTGGTTTAGATGCCCGGCGCGGCCGTCATTCAAGATGAGTATTTTTCTTGTAGGCGTGGATTTCCATCTTTTATGGACCCAAAGCCACTGCTCGGGACGTTGCCTTATGTAAAACTCCAGTGTCTTTGCGAACTTTTGCAACCCGTGCGCAACGTCTTTCTCGCGATTCTCGGTTTTATCTACCTGAATAGGCCTTTCTATTATTATCCTGTGGTACGGTCCCTTTTCTCTTACGATAAATGTAGGCAGCACCGTTGCGTCTGTTTTTAAGGCAAAACTGATCGGGCCGTGAGCAAAAGAAGTCTTGCGCCCGAAAAAGTCGACAAAAACACCTTTCTTGCCGGCATCTTGGTCAACGAGCATTCCTATGATCTCGTTATCCCTCAAGGCCAACAACATATCCTTTATGGCAAAGCCTTTTTTGATGACTTTACTTCCTGTGAGTTCCCTGTATTTATTAATCAGTCCGTTCAAGTGCGAGTGTTTCTGCTCTCGCGCCAATACCAGCATGCGGTATCCTATCAGTCCGCCTGCAATGCTAAAGAGCTCCCAATCGCCGTAATGAGCCGTTAAAAATATTATACCCTTGCCGGAAGCCTTGGCCTTTTTCAGGTTCTCAATGCCTTCGAATTTTATAAATTTATCGACGTATGCCTTGTCTATTCTCGGGAATGTCAGAACCTCTACCAAGGTTTGGGTTAAATTTTGATATACGCGCTTTATAATTCTTTTTATTTCCCGCGGGGACCTATCTTTCCCCATTGCTGCCTTTATATTCAGATAGGCGATCCTTCTCCTCTTTCCGCCTAACCAATATATAATTACACCCAGCCTCCTGGCGATCCACAGATCCGCGGAGATCGGGAATAACCTGAAAATGAAACCTGTGATACTAACGAGTATATATCCCAAGTAATCTATTAACGAAGTCATTTTCACCTTTTCTAAATTCTATTTTTATTTCAAGCGAGAATAGTTTTATCGGTTTATCTATAAAAAATTTGCACAACTTCACTTTGTCTTTATCGGTGGTTAGAATTATTTTCAGACCACGCTTATCGCAGACGGAAAGGATCCCATCCACTTCCCTTTGTTTATAGCTATGATGATCCATGAAAGAAAATTCCAAAGATATTTTTGCCCCTAACCTTTCCAGCAGCCTTTTAAAATATTCAGGATCGGCTATACCCGAAAGAACGGCTATCTCTTTATTTTTTAAAAAATCGAGCGGAACCTCCCTGTTGCCGGCTATATCGTAAAGCGACACAGGTTTATGATAAGTATAAAATATATTGCTTATTACTGAATTTTTTCTTACCCTCTCTTCAAGCCTTGACAAGATAGACAAGTCTTCCGGCGTTTTTGTGAATACACACAGATCAGCTTCTTTCATCCTGCTTAACCTATCCCTTAAAATACCCCTCGGCAAAAGATAACCATTGCCGAAAGGATTTTTAGTATCCATCATGATTATGTTAATATCTTTATGCAATCTCTTATGCTGCATCCCGTCATCTAATATTAACGTATCAACTTTATGATTTTTAATCGCCTTTATGCCGTTCCGCACCCTATTCTTTCCTTTTAGAACCGGCATGTCCCCCAAATAACTTTTTAACATGTTGTATTCGTCTTCGCCGTAGCCTCTTGTAAGCACTGCGACCTTTTTGCCTTTGCCCCTTAAAATAGTCGCTAATTTCACAGTCATGGGAGTCTTGCCTGTGCCGCCTACTGTTATATTACCCACGCTTATAACCTTGGCTCCGATTAAGACTTTTGCCCTGAATATTCCTACCGCATAAGCGGCGTCTCTCGCCCAGAGCGCTAACCAATACACAAGCGATAAGGCCCATAGTATGAATTTAAGGGGACGGTAATAAAAACTTTTGTTTTTATCGGTGATCAAGTTATAAAAAAATCTTTTTATCGATTCCATTTTCAATCTACCAGAATATCTATAATATTTTGAAAGTTCTTTAAAGTGGCGCCTCTATTTTTTTCTATTATACCAAAGGCAGCCTCTCCCATTTTGTCGGCTTTTAAAGGAGATGTTATAAGTTCTTTGCATAATTCTTCGATATCTTCTCCATTTTTAGCTTGCGCCGCAGCGCCGCGAGCTAAAAATTCACCTGCCATATCTTTAAAATTCGACATGTGCGGACCGAATAGGATAGGTTTTTTAAATGCGGCCGGTTCAAGAAGGTTATGGCCGCCGTAACGCGGCAGAAGGCTTCCGCCCATAAGCACAATATCGGATATAGCGTATAGATCGCGGAGCTTGCCCATGACATTAAGGATAATAACTTCTACCTCATTGAAACCTTTCCCCAAGAAAGCGAAACGCTGGCTTTTTAGGCTGTACTGCAAAACCATCTCTTCTATGTCCGGGGTCCTCCCTACATGTCTGGGGGCCAACAATAGCCTTAAGCTTGGGAATTCTTTCAGTAGCTTGACATAAGCCTTTACTATAATCTCATCCTCGCCGTGATGCGTGCTTCCGGCAATTAGCATCTTCTTATCCTCGTCAAGGCCTAAAGAAAGCCTAAGCCTTGCCTTCTCTTCTGGAGTAAGAGAAACCTGCGCAACATCATATTTCATATTACCGGTTACTTTTATCTTGTCTTCGGCGATGCCAAGCCTTTTAAGCCTGTCAGCGTCACCTGTTGTCTGCATGCAAAAAAGGTTGATCTTATTAAAAGCGTTTTTTAATAAGAACACAACTCTGCCATAAGCCTTAAAAGACCGCTCCGAGAGTCGCCCATTCATAAGAACTATGGGGATTCCCTTTTTTGAAAGTTCCGTTACGATATTCGGCCATAATTCCGTCTCCATAATTATAAAAAGTTTAACTTCGATCTTGTCAAGCAACCTTCTGACTATAAAACTTAGATCTAGGGGGAAATATATCAGGGCGTCGTTTTCGCCTTTAATTGAATCGGCGGCCTGGTTTCCTGTTTTGGTGACTGTGGAAATAATAAGTTTATGACCCGGAAAGTTTTTTTTGAAGTCTTTTATGAAAGACGAGGCCGCCATAACTTCCCCTACGCTTACGGCATGGAGCCAGATCAATTGCTTCCCTCTAAGGTTGCGGAAAAAATGTCTGCTGAAAACCCCAAGCCTCTCTATAAGCCTGGAATGGTATCTCTTTGTGAGGAAAAGATACGGCAAATAAATTATAGCGAAAACTAGGAATACAAAATCGTAAAGAATATACATTCTGTTCCTAACCTCTAAGCTTACGTCAAACGCCGGGTCACCACGACACCACGTCACCAAGACACCAGATAGCTTTTACTGGTGACATTGTGACCTTGTGACGTGGCGACTTTTTCATGCCCTTGGATGCGCCTTATCGTATACCGCCCTTAAGCGCTCTGTCGTGATATGCGTGTATATCTGCGTGGTTGAAAGATTAGAATGGCCCAGTAATTCCTGAACGCTGCGCAGGTCCGCGCCGTGATTGAGAAGGTGCGTGGCGAAAGAATGCCTCAGCGTATGCGGAGAAACACCCTCCCGCATGCTGATAGCGGTAATATATTTTTCTACTATTCGCCTTATGCCCCTATCAGAGATCCTGCCTCCCATCTTATTCAGAAAAACAGCCCTTGAAGTCGATTTTCTCTTATCCAAATAATCGCGGATAGCTTTTATTGCTTTATCGCCGATAGGCGCTAGGCGTTCTTTTTTGCCTTTTCCGAATACCTTAGCTACACCGCTTATAAAATCTATGTTTTCCAAATTCAAGCCCACAAGTTCGCTTACGCGCATGCCCGTGCTATAGAGAGTCTCCAGAACCGCCCTGTCCCGAAATGATTGGACATCATTGCCTTTCGGCGCTTCTATAAGCCTGACCGCATCTCTTTCGTCAAGGAAGACGGGAAGTTTCTTGTCAAGTTTTGGCGTGGACAAGCTTGTTATAGGATTGACCTTTATGTACCCTTCTCGATACAGAAACTTGAAAAAAGATCTTAAGGTCGCGAGCTTCCGCGCGACGGTCCGCTTCGCAAAACCTTTCTCTTTTATATGCGCGAGGTATTTTCTCAAAAGAAGATAATCCACTTTCGCGACGTCAAAGTCATCCGGACCTTTTGACTTGTCGGATGTTTCGGGACTTACAAACTTGTTAAAATCCTGCAGGTCTATCGAGTAGTTTATAATTGTATGCTTAGACGCTTCTTTTTCAACCTTAAGATAAGTTATGAATTTATCGATATATCTATACATTATTACTGCCTGGAACAGAGTTATTTGTTTCGCTATTGTTGCTTTCCTGCTCTGGAAGCTTGTTCGTTATATGGGTGCATTTCGGATACTTGGTACAGCCGTAAAAGATGCCTCTCTTGGAACGCCGCTCAACCAGTTCTCCGCCGCAATTCGGGACCGGGCATTTAATTCCCGTGGATATGGATTTCGCGCCTTTGCATTCCGGATAACCGGAGCAACTCAAAAATCTCCCGCGCCTTGACCACTTAATGACCATTTTCTTCCCGCAGAGTTCGCAAACCTCATTCGTCTCTACGATCTCATGCTTAACATCTCTCATGTTATCGGCTGCCTTTTCAAGGGCTTTGCTGAAGGGTCCGTAAAAGTCATTTAACACTTTAAGCTTATCCTGCTTTCTCTCTTCTATGTCATCCAGCTCTTCTTCCATTTTGGCGGTAAACTTAGGATCCATAATATCGGAAAAATGCTTTACTAAAAGTTCGGTCACTATCATCCCGAGGTCAGTCGGCCTCAGATATCCTTTTTCTCGCACGACATAATGCCTGGATATTATTGTGTAAATGATAGGCGCGTATGTCGACGGCCTCCCTATGCCTTCCTCCTCCAGCACTTTAACTAAAGACGCGTCTGAAAATCTTGGCGGCGGTTTTGTAAAATGCTGGGATGGGTCAAGTTTTAATAAGTCCAAAACTTCATCTATAGAAAATTTTGGCAAAACTTTTTTTCCGTTTTCTTCATCTTCTTCTATATAAATTTTTAAAAACCCGTCAAAAAGCACCGTGGTACCGCTGGCCCGAAATGTATATGCCCCTGCTTTAATATCAACTGTGACCACTAAAAGGCTGGCTTCTTTCATTTGGCTCGCCAAAAAACGGTCCCATATAAGTTTATAAAGCTTAAACTGGTCTTCGCTTAAAAAATTCCTCACTCCCTCGGGCTCGTGCAAGGGCAGAGCGGGCCTTATGGCTTCGTGCGCCTCCTGGGCGTTTTTTTTCACTTTGTAGACATTGAATATCTTAGGGGCATATTCTTTGCCGAATTTGTCTATTATATATTTTTTGGCGTCCTGTTGAGCGACGCTCGCTACTTTCGTGGAATCAGTTCTCATATAAGTGATCAAACCGATCGGGTTTCCCTTGCCCAATTCAACGCCTTCATAAAGCTCCTGCGCGATCTTCATCGTCCTGTGCACGGGATAACGCAGTTTATTAAAAGCCTCCTGCTGCAATTTGCTGGTTGTAAATGGGGCCGGAGGTTTCCTGTGCTTTTTTGTTTCTTTGATATCTTTCACAACGTAGGTTTGCTTCTTTAATATTTCAACAAGGTCATCGGCCTCTTTTTTATTTTTTATCTCTACTTTTTTCAGATCTTTCTTGTCAAGCTTCGCGATAAAACTTTCTTCTTGTTTAGCGCCTTTCTTGCTCAATTCAGCTTCTATGTCCCAATACTCCTGAGCCTTAAATGCCTGAATTTCCTTTTCGCGGTCAACAACTATCTTTACCGCGACAGATTGCACCCTCCCGGCGCTTAAACCTCTTCCGACCTTTTTCCATAAAAGCGGGCTTAATTTGTACCCGACTATCCTGTCAAGGATCCTTCTAGCCTGCTGCGAGTTCACTAAATTCATGTTAATCTCATCAGCGTTCTTGAACGCGTCTAAAACCGCTTCTTTTGTGATCTCGTAAAACCGGACCCTGTAGATCTTCTTACCGACACCTATCTGTTTTGAAATATGCCAGCTTATCGCTTCACCTTCCCTGTCAGGGTCAGCGGCAAGATATATGGCTTCCTTATCCTTCGCCGCCTTCTTCAATTGAAGCAGGATCTTCTTCCTGTCTTTTATTACCACATAAGTGGGTTCGAAATTATTCTCGAAGTCAATGCCTACCTTTCCGATCGGCAGGTCCACGAGGTGGCCAAGACTCGCCATGACCTCATAGTCATCGCCCAGGATCTTTCCTATCGTGTGCGATTTTGCCGGCGATTCAACAATAACTAATCCTTTTGCCATGATATTTTATCTCCTTGTAGGTGCTATGAATTTCTTACCCGGAAGCTCCTTCACTACTCTTTTTATTACAAGCTGCGTAAGAACGCTTAATACCTTATTCACCGGTATTTTGCTTTCCAGGGCTATCTCATCGATATGCTTCGGTTCATCGGTTAAAAACCGGCATATCTCTTCCTCTTTTTCATCTAACAATAAATTATTTTCTTTGGTCTTATTTTCTTTAAGAAATTTTTTAAGTTTTATCTCTAATTCCTCGATAATGTCGTTGGCATTCTCTACGAGCTTTGCCCCGTCTTTGATAAGCTGGTGCGTGCCCTCGCTCGCTAATGAATTTACTTTGCCCGGCATCGCGAAAACTTCTCTGCCTTGTTCAAGGGCGAAATCTACGGTGATCAATGCCCCGCTCTTCTTAGGCGCCTCGATTACCACGACACCTAACGAAAGGCCGCTTATGACCCTGTTTCTCTGAGGAAAATTCCATTTGTACGGAGGTGTATCATCCGGGAATTCGCTTACAACAGCGCCGCTTTTGGTTATTTCTTCGTATAATTTCTTATTTTCTTTGGGGTATATATTATCGTGACCGCTGCCTAAAACAGCTATTGTCCTGCCGCCAGCCTTTAAGGCACCTCTATGCGCGGCCGTATCTATGCCCCTTGCCATGCCGCTTACAATGGTAATACCGTAGAGCGCCAGGTCATAAGAAAGCTTCTCGCAGGCCTGCATGCCGTAATAAGTAGGCCGCCTTGTCCCCACAAGTGCTACTGCCGCTTCATCTTGCGGCAACAACTCGCCGTTCACATAAAGAACTTCAGGCGGATCGTACGTATCCCTTAGATTTTTGGGATACTTAGGATCGCTCCGCTTAATTGATATAATTTTCATGAAATATAAGTATATATAATAAATAGGGTTTTAGCAAGGATTATTTGGGGAAATGGGAAAATTCGGGTTTTCTTCGAATCTTTATGATGGTAGCAACAGGGGTTCGTGACTTCAGACAATTTTTCCCGTGGCTTTGAACTTACTCCTCGCGCCTAGGCACTATTCATTCAGGACACCCCTACCGGCGCTCGTCGTAAGTCCTAAAGCCACATTTGGGAAAAATTGTCAATTTCGCCGCTCACCCCATGTTGCTACCATATGTGGTAAAGCATGCCATCTGGTTTGACTTGGAATAGCTACCGAGAGGCGCTCTTGGTTCCTGTTTTTGGCCTGCCCTTAAA
>Ga0210051_1003218_pt1 | contig 16301 bp, 13 predicted proteins | sample CryGey092014_all_FD_185464 | JGI IMG/M metagenome (GOLD analysis project Ga0210051, IMG submission 185464) | Groundwater microbial communities from aquifer - Crystal Geyser CG23_combo_of_CG06-09_8/20/14_all (SPAdes) (version 2) | ecosystem: Environmental > Aquatic > Deep subsurface > Groundwater...
TCTTCAGAGTGGCAGTCCGATAGTCGGCCGGCGGGTCAATGCCAATGACCCCCAAACTGACAATCTTGATTCCGTACTGCTCCTCTATCCCCGGGATCGAACCGTCGGCGACAGAGAGCTCGCGGAAGATATCGCTTCCAATATCGCTCATCTGCTTGATGTGCTCGTCATAGGTCTTCTCTGTCACTTTGTCGCGGACAGCAGCCCGTAAGGGCTGAATGGTCAGCTCCAGCCAGTTCTCTGCCACGAACAAGGCCTTGTATGGATTGACCACTCGAATCTTGACGATGAAGTGGAGAGTCAGCGGAAGCTTGTTCAGGTCTTCGGCCTCTTCCACGCTGAAGTGATACTGGTCATCCTTGAGGATGATGTAGTCCAGCCATTCGCGGGGATGGTGTTGGATAGTCCCGTCCACCTTTACCCCCACCCACTCAAAAGGGTAGCGATAGATGCCCAGAGCCGGCCAAAAACCATACCAGCGCAAACCGCCAAGAGGATGCTTCTCCTCTGGATGGCTTTCGTCGACTTTGCAGACGTTGTAGCCCTTGTCGAGATAGTGTCCCCTCCATTGAATCAGGACTCTCTCAACCCGGTAACCCCTGACAACGGACTTCACCGTGCCTTCGGGCACAAAGGTGAAGAACTTATTTCGAGGCGCCAACCCGAAGTAAACCAGCGATAGAATCACAGCGAGAATCGCCACCACGATGAGCGTGAACACCAAGGTCGGAATCGGCCTCACGAAAAACGAGATCAGGAGGAGCGCTCCAACCACGGTCAGAAACGCCCACATTGCCGACTTTCTGTCTCTCATTACCATCATCTCCTTGCGCGCTTTCTTACGCGCTGTCTTTGTTTTTTAGTTGTGAAGGTGCTGCTACCAATATGTTTAATCGGAGATTTCCGATAAATCTCCTTTGTTTCCGATGCCTATATTATACCAATAAACACTCGCTGTGTCAATGTTTTTGGCGGGATAAAAATTGCCCGCGAGAATAACGCAGGTTGCTGTTAATTCCTTTCTCCCTATTGCTGTGTTAAAATGGATTATAGTAAGAACCTGCCTCGCTGATGCTCGGCAGAACCTTGATTCCTCGCTTGCTCGGAAATAAACTATTGTGATAAAATTAGGGAACTGAATATTAATATTATGGAAGAACTATCCCGAGACGAACTTTGGGCGATTTATAACACCCTGCCTCCCACTCTAAAAGACGCCTTATTTTCAGAAGACACGGCTGATGCCATTTTTAATATCTGCAAATTATATGAGATAGACAAGGACTCCGAAGTAGCGAAAATAATCGGCAAAATCCTGATGGGCCTCCTGCCCCCGGAATTCCTGAAAGACACTCTCCAAGAAGAGCTTGGAATTAAAGAGGACATTGCCACAAAAACGACAATGGAATTAGAGCATTTCATCTTAAATCCGGTTAAAAAAGAATTGGACGCCCTGTATCAGGAAATTGAAGGAAGAAAAGAAAGTCCGTCAGAAGATACGAAAGAACGGCCCACTGAAGAGCCGAAAAAAGAAGACACTTATAGAGAGCCCCTGTAATAATTTTCAATTTACAATGAAATCTCGCATCCCAATTTTCAAATTTCATTCTTTAATTTTTAATTTTTAATTGTCGTTTTTTGTTTTTAATTTTGCATTTTACCTTTACTTTGTATGGAGTATCCCTTGCCCCAATTCTTATCAATAAAACCAAAGGTTGCCGGACCCCTCAACTTGATGCAGTTGTTATACATCGTGGGCGGAGCCATCGTGGCGGTTATTTTCTATTTCACCGCTTCCCTGACCACCTTTATCGTTATCGGCATTCCCGTAATGATTCTCGCCCTGATTTTGGCTTTCGGCAAGAGGAAGGGCTTCCCTATCCCCACTATTATCGGCCGTTCTTTTATGTTCATCTTTGCCAGCAAGAAGTATCTCTGGCAAAAAGTTGACACCCCGGCAATTGTGCTCCCCAAGGCGACCAAAGCAAAGCCGGCAGAATTGAAAGACGACGAGACCATAAGTTTGAAACTCGCCGGCCAAAGCAGATTAAAAGAAATCGGGCGCTTGATTGAAATCCATCCTAAATAATTAACCTGATTTATGAACTCTTCTTCGCAACAATTCCTGCCGATAGAACAAATAAAAGAGGGGGTGATGATCTTGAAAGACCATAGCTTGAGAGGAGTAATGATGACCTCTTCTTTGAATTTCGCCCTGAAAGCGACCGATGAGCAGGAGGCCATAATCTACCAATTCCAGACATTCCTGAATGCCCTTGATTTCTCCTGCCAGATATTTATCGCTTCCAGAAAGGTAAATATCACCGGCTATCTTGAAAAATTGAAAGAGGTTGAAAAAAAACATAAAAATGAACTCTTGGCCACCCAGACAAGGGAATACCGCAAATTCATTGAAAAAATAGTGGCCGGCGGTTCCATTATGAACAAAAATTTTTATATCATCGTGCCTTTTTATCTCTCGGAAATGTACGGAGGAGCCACCAAGGGAGGAATATTCACCCTAAGGGCCGTGCCGACTCTGACCGAAGAAATGTTCCAAAGGGCAAAATCGCAACTCTACCAAAGAATGGAATTCCTGTCTTTGGGGTTGAGGAGATGCGGGGTCTGGAGCGTGGCTCTGCAAAGCGAAGAATTAGTAGAGCTTTTTTGGAGCATGTCCCATCCCAAAGAAGCGTCAATCGGTTATTATCCGGAAATCCCGCCTGAATTAATCCAATAAAACAACCCAGATGAAACTGCCTTCTTTAAGTGAAATATTGGGGAAAAAGACGCTTTATGAAGCCGGGGCTGAACCGCAGGCCATGAATTTGCTTGATTTTATCGCTCCCCCGGCCATCACCATCGGCTCTGACTATTTCCAAATAGGGGAAAAATTCGCCAAATCATATTTTATCTTCTCCTATCCCAGATATTTGAGCACCGGCTGGCTGGCGCCGATTATTAATTTAGATATTCCTTTGGATATTTCCATTTTCCTTCATCCTGTTGACACCGGACTGGTGCTTAGAAAATTGAGCAAAAAGGTCACCGAAGTCCAGTCGGAAATTATGGAAAAAGAGGAAAAAGGGCTAATCAGAGACCCGGTGCTGGAAACCGCCTATAAAGACATAGAGGTATTAAGAGACCGGCTCCAGACAGCCCAGGAAAGAATGTTCCGGGCGGGCCTGTACCTGACCATCTACGCCGAGGATAGAAAAGAATTGGAAAAAATAGAGGGCACAGTCCGCTCAATTCTTGAATCAAAATTGGTTTATATCAAGCCGGCCCTTTACCAGCAGGACCGGGCAATGATTTCCGCTTACCCGGCAGGCATAGACCGGCTTCAAGTCCATACTTCAATAAACACCAGCCCGCTTTCCACCATTTTCCCGTTTGTGTCTTTTGATTTAAGCTCCGATAAAGGAATCCTTTACGGGATAAACCAGCACAACAGTTCGCTGGTTTTGTTTGACCGGTTCAGCTTGGAAAATGCCAACTCCGTCGTCTTCGGAAAGAGCGGCGGCGGGAAAAGCATTTTATCTTCTGAACCGGTATTGATAAACGAAAATGGACAAATTAAGATTGAGAATATCGGCAAAGTCGTGGAAAAGGCAATAGAGAAACACGGTTGCCAGAAAATTGACGAAGAATTGGAAGGAGCGATAAGCCCAGCTATCAAGGTTTGGAGCTTTGATAAAAACCTTAAAGGAAACTGGTCAACGGTGACAGTGGCGGCAAGGAAAAAAGCACCAGAGACATTTTATAAATTCCTCACTCGCAGCGGGAGAGAGATAAGCACCACCGGGGACCATAATATGCTGATACTCAAAAACGGACAAATAGTGGCGGAAAAAAGTTCTGGAATCGAAAAAGGAGAGTTTGTCCCTCTGTCCAGAAAAATCTGCGATAATTCCTCTCCGGATAAATTTATCAATTTGCTTGATTTATTAAAGGGCGCCCCCTTAATCTATATCTCCAATGCGGAAAAAATCATCAAAAAATATTATTGTCAGATAAAAAAGATTGAAGGGAAATCCCCCCTAAGAAGATATCTCTATAAATACAAGGATGGCAGAAGGATTCCTATCAAGTATTTCCTGGAAATCGTTGATTCTTTAAAAATTCCGGAAGCCGAGCTTGGTGACTTAAAAATCACTTCCAAAAACGGGAACATTGATAACGGGCTGCGCATAAACCTGCCCATTTCAGCTGACATGCTGAAAATAATCGGTTTCATCGCGTCAGAAGGAACCGTGAACAAGGACTCTGTAATTATCAGCAATCAAGACAAAGAATTCATCAGGGAGTGTATGGATTCTTTCAAGAATATCGGGGTTCCGTGCTATCAAACAGACAAGGCGGTTGTGTGCGCCAGCCGCGTTTTCGTGGAAATAATAAAATCATTAGGCGGAGGGCAGAAATCCGGAGGGAAAAAAGTATTGCCGCTCATATTCAATGCAGAGAAAGGAAAAATTGCCCAATTCCTTTCCGCCTATTTCGAGGGGGATGGCGGAGTGGAGCATGACAAAATATGCGCCACAACCAAATCAAAACAATTATCATCTGAAATTGCCTATCTGCTTTACTATTTCGGGATTATCGCCAGAATCCAAAAGAAAACGAAATCCACCGCCAATACGGAAGAGAAACGCAAACAAACATATTGGCAAATATCCATATCAGGCAAAAACGATTTGGAAAAATTCGCCCAAGAAATCGGCTTCATTTCTCACGGGAAAATAAACAAGCTTAACAGCATCATAAAAGAAAACGGAAATACCAATGTCGATATAATCCCGGGTCTGGCTCCATTATTTGGAGAAATGTACGATGCCTGCCCCTCTCTTTTCGCGGGCATGCAGGAAATTTCCGCCTTAAAACGCGGGAAATATAATCCTTCACCGGACAATTTAATAAAAATAATAGAAAAAACGGAAAAACGTATCGGCTATTTTAAGGGACGGGAAGAACAGATAAGAATTCTGTCAGAATTGCCGGAAATTCAGGAACTAATTGAGCGCGGCGCAAACGATAACTTATTGAATAGAGAACTGTGGAATAATCTCGGTCATAGCTGGCAGGTTATAAAAACCGGGCAGGTTAATCCGGGTTTTGAAAATGTATCAAAAATCATTAATACTGTCTATGGCAATGGCTACAACTTGCGAGAAATCAAAAGGGAAATCCACCAAGGATTTAAGGAAATGGATATTTCCATCAAAGATTATAATCGCCCCGTTCAGTCGGCATTGATAGGCAGGCCTGACTCGAACACCAGATATCGCACTATCCGGCAAGCCGGCCGGCTCATTTGGCAGGAATATCAAATAATCCTGAAAAACGCTATCCCAAAAATTGAAAATACCCTTGCGCGCCTAAAAAATCTGGCGAATTCTGATTTGTTCTTTGATGAAATCGTCAATATTGAGAAAGTGCCAAACAAAAGCGAGCAGTATGTCTATGACTTGACGGTGGACAATGAAGTCTTCCTCTGCGGGAACGGAGGAATGTTTGTCCACAACTCCTACGCGGTCAAGTTGGAGATTCTGCGGTCATTGATGCTCGGGATTGAATCAATAATAATTGACCCGGAAAACGAATACAAATTTCTCTCTGACGCAGTGGGCGGGAAGTTTTACAACATCTCTTTGGCGTCAGAAAGCCATATCAATCCGTTTGATTTGCCTGAACCGCTGGAAAACGAAGACCCCAAAGACGTCCTGCGTTCAAATATTATCAACCTGGTCGGTTTGATGAGAATAATGCTCGGAGGCCTGACCCCGGAAGAGGACTCTGTTATTGACCAGGCAATCAACGAAACCTACGCCGCCCGCGACATCACCGCAGACACTGACCCGTCATTATGGAAAGAAAGAGTGCCCCTGCTCTCTGATTTGGAGTCGGTGCTGGAAACAATGGAAGGCGCTGAATCGCTGGTCAAGCGGTTAAGAAAATTCACCAAGGGCGTCTATGCCGGCTTCTTCAATTATCCGACCAATATAGTGATGGATAATGCTTTGGTTGTTTTCGGCATTAAAAATCTGGAAACCGAATTAAGGCCTTTGGCAATGTTCATTGTTATGCGCTATATCTGGAACGCCATAAAAGAAGAGCTCAAGAAAAGGATTCTGGTGATTGATGAGGCCTGGTGGCTGATGCAGACAGAGGATAGCGCCTCTTTCCTGTTCGGAATCGTAAAAAGAGGAAGAAAATACTGGCTTGGCACCACGACCATCACCCAAGACGTGAACGACTTTATGAAATCGGAATACGGCCAGCCGATTATCACCAACTCTTCTCTGCAACTGCTTATGAAACAATCGCCAGCCACCATTGAGGTTGTCAGAGAAACATTCAACCTGACAGACCAGGAAAAATACCTGCTTCTGGAAGCGCCTATCGGGGAAGGAATATTTTTTGCCGGAGAAAAACATGTTTCCATCAGGGTGGTGGCCTCTTATGTGGAGGACCAGATTATCACCACTTCGCCCGAAGAACTGTCAAAAATCAAAAAACTTAAAAAAATAAAAGAAAATGCCTGATTCTTTGTCGGCAACAGGAATTATGAAATTGATAATCGCTGTCGGGCTGGACCTCGCCACCCTCGTCTGTTTGGGATTATATTCTCTTGAGGGCCCGGGCATATTTATCGGCGAAATGCTCTCTTATATCCCCAAAACATTGAGCTTGCTTTTTCTCGGAGATTGGAGCTTGTCCGGCAAGGATAAAAAAATAAACATGGGGAACAAAAAGGTTTTGTTAAAGCTTATCCCCGGGCTTGGGAATCTGCCTTTCAATACCATAAATCAAGTAATGGCGCTCAATGCCGCTTAAAATAATTTAGAATAATGTCAGGCAAAAAAAACATTCTTTTAGCGGTTTCGGTTCTGTCAGCTGTCTTTTTATTGGCAATGATTCATTGCTCCGCTGTGAACGCCGCTGATTTGGAAAATGTGTATCCGGATGTTCCGGGCGCAACAACGCCGGAAACCACTGAAACGCCCCTGCCCGTGCTGTTCAAATACATTTATAATCTTTCCATTATCCTGGCAGGAGTCATCGCTTTCGGTGTTGCTGTCTGGGGGGGAATCAGGTACATTCTGGCCGGACCGAGCCCGGGGAAATTAGCAGACGCCAAAGAGCAAATCTGGCTCGGGATAGCGGGAATGGTAATTATCTTTACCTCGTATGTTATTGTCAATACCATAAATCCCGATTTCACGAAATTAACCGTATTCCTGCCGGTTGATAAATTTCCCGACACCTTTATGCCATCCCCCGATAATCCGAGCGCCATTGATGTCGGGCTTTACGAAATACCTGTCGGCGCAATCATCACTTCTGAATACGGGGCTTCTTCTTTCCTGTCCACTTCCAGTCCCGACATTGACTATGCCAACGTTGAATGGCCTTCAGCCACATCCAGCACCAGCACTTATGATACTGATTTTCAAGGGGCTCTTTTCGGGGCGCGCTTAAAACGGATACACGAAGTGGCCAGCACCACTGTGGCAGTAAGTAAAAAAATCCACGGGCTAAGCAAGGAACTCAAGGACCTTGTCCTAGATAAATGCGACTGTTGGCGAGGATGCAGCACGGCTTGGGTATGCGAAATGGACGTAGGTTGCGGCTGTGACGAAGGATATGTATGCGGAGAAGAAGGGAGAGAAGAAATAAAGGACATGATAAGCAAGTCCAAACCCTTAAAGGACGCTTTCAAGGCATTTTTGAATCCTGATTCGCTTGTGGAGGATTATTATAACGCAAACCAGTCCGATATTGATGACTTAAGCGACGACGAAATAAAAGACCTGATTCAAATGATGATAGAAGTGGAAAACAAGGGCGGTTACAGTCCGAAAACCGACCCTTTGGAAAGGGATGTAGGCAGAAACCTACTGGAAATGACCGCGCTTATCAACGAAATGAAAAAAATGAAAAGAATGCTCAATCCTTATGACCAGGAGGTCGGCTTTTTAAGTTTGCTGACATTTGCTGAAGCCACGACTCTTGAATCTAACACGGATATGGGCTCTATCGCCGGACTGAACTTAAGAATTGACAGCTATTACGCGCTTTTCTCCAGCGGTTTGGAGAAAATTGATGAAAAAAACGACCCAGCCACCTTTTATTCCGCAGCTGCCCTGCCTTATCCGTACGGCGAAACCCCCGGCCCCCGGCCCTATAACCAAAGCGTGCCGGAGCCAGCCCTTTTGCCCTATTTAGACAAGCAAAAATTATCTTATCCTAAAAACGTTGCTTTTGCAGAGGATATTCCTGATATGGAGATTGACCTTGACACCCCCCCCTCCACCGGCGGAGTTTGCAATTACATAGTGGAAATTCCTATTGGCCGGGCCCTTGATGAAGCCATTAAACTGACCCAGGCGATTAATAAAGAGATGTTTAATATCTTTGTAAAAGGGCACCTGGAAATAATCGGCGCTAATATGTTAGTAAAAGCAGCGGAAGACCTTGCGGACCTAGAATGCGCTGATGGCTGTTTTCAGCCAGAGTGCATTCAATTTATCCCTCCCCCTGTTCCGGCTATATGTACTCCTCCTATCTGCCTCGACAATTTCAAAACCCTCCTCCTAACGGCACAGGTACGTATCGCTATGTGGTTTATTGAGTTAGCGGCTATTCCAGGCACCGACCTAATTGTGCAAGACATTGAAACCTCATTCAAAAAACTGGATTCTCAAGAGCCGATTTTGACAGATTATGTATGTAAAGACAAAGAAGGGAATTGCAGAAATCCCAATGGAACCGTTAATGAAAGCAAATTAGATAAAAGGGATTACACCTTGAAAGAAAAACTGATGGAAGTCCAGCTCCTGCTTGACCGGTCAAGGGAATTAACAGGGCAGGACAGGGATAAAAGCGTCTATGAAATCCTGTTAGAGGATTATATCACCCTTGGCTTTGGCAAACATTACGAAGATTTGCTAAAATACATAAGGGATGTTGACGCCATTGAAAAAACCGACCTTCAGAATTGCCATGTAATGTCCGAGACCATCAGGAAGATTGAGGGCAGGACCTATGGGACAAGATTGATGAATTGCCGGGACGCCAAATTGCTGGACTTGATAGATTTTTACAATGAAGACATTTGCAGCCAGACCCCCTATCTTGACGCCAACTATTTCATAAATCCCAAGGAGCGCGTTTTGAGACCAATCAGCTGTTATTGTTATGACGAAGACGCTGATAAGAATTATTATAATAAGCAGGACTTCCCCGAACTTTACCAGGATATAAGCTTAATTCTCCCTAATTTCTATGCCGACACAGAAGACCTTGACCTTGATGCTCTGGAAAACATGGCCAGACAATGGCAAAACGTCCGTATAGACATCAATAATTTCGCGGGCTTCGGCAATAATTATTTTTGCTGTGTTAAAACATATGAAGAAGAGTAAAAATACCAAAAAAATATTATTCATAACCTGTCTTTTGGCTATTTTTTCCGGCATTGGCCTGATTTACGCCCAAGGCGGAGACCTGGAAGTGGATTATCCCACCATAGGCAGGATTCAAGGCCTTCAGGACACAGGCGTAAAGCTTACGGTATATATCCGCTATATTTACAATTTTGCCATTATCAGCGGAGGCCTGATAGCTCTGCTGTCATTGATTTACGGCGGCTTCAGATTTCTGACTTCTGCCGGCAACCCGGGGGCGATGACAGATGCCCGGGGACAAATTTTAGCCGGTTTTCTGGGATTAGTGGTAATTTTAGGGTCATATATAGTTCTCAATGAGCTGAATCCTGATTTAATATCTTTAAGGGTTCCGGGAATTACGGCCACCAGAAAAGGGATAATTTTATACAGTCAACCCGACTGCGGAGGCCTGACTGATCAGGACGCTGCTATGCCTGATGTTGCGGAGATTCTTGACGGCTTGCTTTACACGGCGATGAACAGCAGCGGTCCGGCAATACTTGGAAAAGACAGCGCTGACAAGGATATTCTCCCTGCTTCCTTGTTCTCTTTTGAGGACGAAAAAAACCTGATAATACAGCTTTACGCTAATGAAGCATGCGATGAGAATATAAGCCCAGGGGTGAAGCTTAGCGCTGATACGTGTATAAATATCAACGCCTCCAATGTCAAATGCATAAAGTTTATCTGGTACATACCCGGGGTCTGGGTATTCAATGAATTGCACAACGGCAATGTGCCTGACCCGGGCGACCTGCCGCTTGGCTGGGAAGAAGGCGTGCACTACATAGTGCTTCAAAGCAATCAGGATTCTCTGCCAAGGAATTTTCATGACAAGGTTTTAGGCATAGCCATAGTGCCGGAAAAAACAGACGAACAACAAGGATTAGGGCAAAATTACGGAGTAATAGCTCATAACATTCCGGGAGGCATGCTTAAGGAAAAGGGCTGGGCTCATATTTACCTGCCGAAAGACGAAATAACCAGATATAAAATCGCTGATAACAGCAGTGACGAGCTTTCTCACATCTCTTCTTTTACAATATTCAAACTTCCAAGGTCAGGCAGCGCCAGCAAGGCCATAAGGGTCTGCCGGAACGACCGATGCGAGCCGCAAAGAGTAGGAGACGATTTTTTTGACGTGGTGAATGAATACGAGCCCGGAAGCGAACTTGCTGAAATCACCGGCACTTTTGGAGGGGCGGTTTCTCCTCATAACCTCGGCAGCGGTATTGTTTATGGAATAAATCTCCAGAATGAAAAATGGACAGGGACAAATAATGCCATTGTTCTCGGTCGCAATCAGGCGGACGGCGTATCAGCCATTGAAATAGAAGAAGGGGACAATTATTTGGTCCTTCTCTATGATGAAAATTTTAACCCTGCCAGCGCCTCCAATGTCAATGACAACACTACGGCTGACGCGGCCATTATCAACATCTCTATGCCGTCTTTAAGAACCATCCAGATGGATGGCCGGGTGGGAACAATTATTGTTATCAGAACGAGTATGGCTGATTAAGCCGGCTTGATGACAATTTTGCGGTCCGGCTCCGCGCCGATGCTCTCGGTCTTAATATCGCTCCTCTCCTGAAGTTCCAAGTGAATAATCCTTCGCTCATACGCTGACATCGGTTTCAGCATTTTTTCCTGCTTGGAAAAAGCCACCTCATCAGCATAACTTCTGGCAACGTCCTTCAAATACTCCAGCTTCTTTTTTTTGTAATCATTGATGTCCAAATCAATGTAAAACTCTTCTTTGAGTTTCTTCCTCAAGAATTTGTTCAGCAGATTCTGGAGCTCAAAAAGAGTTCTGCCGTTATCGCCGATCAGGGTCTGGGGCTCTTCTGCTTCAATCAAAACAGGCATAGACGAGTCAATCGGCTCTTCTACCTCCACTTTAACTTCAAAAGTGGTTTTTTTAAAAAACTCTTCAATCGCTTTTTTCACTTTTCGGCTTAACTTCCGTTCAAACATATCATTTTTTCGCTAAATAATATTTTTTCCTGATAAAAAACTGCTGGGCTGCCATAAATATCCCGACTACCAGCAGGTAAAGACCAAGAGCCGCGGGAAGGCGCAGCAAAATAATGGTAATCAAAATGGGGAACAGGAATAACATCTGCTTCTGAAGCATCTCGGCGAAAGCCGAACCTTTTTGGGGCTGATTCTGGCTCTTTTCTTTCTTGGGCATGGCAAACTTGCTTTGAAGAAAAAAAGCGATTCCCACAATGACCGCCAAAATCGGCGATGGATTATTCAAATTGATTCCCAAAAACATGGGGTTTATGACTTCGGGCCTTTGGACAAAACTGTAAAGATAAACGAAACTCTCCTCTTGTATGCCCTGCCAGAACATCCGGTAGAGAATAAAAAGAATGGGCAGCTGAATCAGGGTTATTAAAAAGGCCGAGAATGGATTGATGTTCTCGGTTTTATATAATCCCATCATTGCTTTGGCCTGTTCTTCCCTGTTATTTTTGTATTTAACCTGAATCTCTTTGAGTTTGGGCTGTAGGGCCTGCATCGCCAATTGGGAGCGGCTGGCTTTATCCTGCAAAGGATATAAAATAATCCTGATAATTAAGGTCAGGGCAACAATGGCCACTCCGAGGTTGTGTCCCGGCAAATAATAACAGAGCAGAATTAAAAGGTTAAACAGGGGCTGCCACAAAATCACATGAAAAAAGTTGGTAAAAGCATTCATTGGTTTTGATTCTTGTTATTGATGATTTCCGCCCTTGACAACAGTTTAATCAGCGCGGTTTTGATGCTTTGAAAATCCCTCATCTTGTCTGCGCCAACCAGAGCGCTGATAACTATATCCTGGCCGGATATTATAACAGGAAGAATTTCTTTGGCCGCTGCCCTGATTCTCCTTTTTATCAGGTTCCTGACCGCGGCTTTCGGAGCAATCTTTTTGCTGACCACAATTCCTATCCGCGTAATGCCCGAGTTATTGGCCGCAAACTTCAGCGATAAAAAGTCCTGTCTAAAGCCCCGGCTTGCCTTATAGGCCCTCTCGAAATCGTTCTTCTTTTTAAGGCGGTGAATCTTGGGCAACATCTGATTTTGCTTAAACAGTAATTTTCTTCCTGCCTTTTCTCCTTCTCCTCTGCAAAACCTTTTTCCCGTCGCTGGTCCGGGAGCGCTTCAAAAATCCGTGCTTTTTCTTCCTTTTCCTCTTGTTTTGCTTATAAGTGATGACCATAACCTAAATTAATAATTCAATTTTATGATTATTCAGTATATGGGTTAATCGCTTGTCCGTCAACCTGCGCGATGCTAAACACAAAACAAAAAACAAAAAAGCTAAAATAAAAATTAAAAATTTTGGGTTTTAACTTGTGGTTTTGGCTTTTGGCTTTTGGCTTTTGGCTTTTTAATTAGAAATTTAATCAACATTAAATCCCCAAATTATTCACTCTTTCTTAACAGCTCCCCTCGTTTTACGCGAAGAATCATCTGTTTGCCTTTTGAAAAAATATAGCATAGTATGAAATATTGAGATTAACCTTCTTCTAACCTATGAACAAAGAAGAGCTGTGGCAGGCAATCCTGTCCCAAATCCAGTTTAATATATCTCAAGCAAACTTCAGCACTTGGTTCAAGAATACTTATATTCTTTCAAACGATAACCGGACCATCACCATCGCTGTGCCCAATAATTTTTCCAAAGAGTGGCTGGAAAAAAAGTACAACAAGCTGATTCTTAATGGTTTAGAAGAATTAAACGAAAAGGTTAGGGCAATAGAATATAAGGTGGTGGCTATCTCGGCTCCGCCAATACCAAAATCATCAGCCAAAATAGGGGCAACGGGAATAAATCAGCTGGAAATGGAAGAGCTGGCTCTTGATAAGTACACTAATCTTAATCCTAAATACACTTTTGACAATTTCGTGGTCGGCCCGTTTAATGAATTGGCTCACGCAGCCGGCTGGGCAGTCAGCCAAAAACCGGGTTTGGTATATAATCCGTTTTTTGTCTACGGAGGAGTCGGGCTCGGAAAAACTCACCTTTTGCAGGCCGTCGGCAACAAGGTGAGCAGACAGTTTTCCAAAAAGAAAATTAAATATGTCTCCTCTGAAAGATTCGTATCCGGCATTGTCAATGCTATAAGGAACCAGACCATTGAGGACTTTAAGAACACCTACCGGGACTTTGATGTGCTGATAATTGACGATATTCAATTCTTCGCAGGCAAAGAAAAATCCCAGGAGGAATTTTTCCATCTCTTCAATGTTCTATACGATGCCAGCAAGCAGATTATTATCTCCTCAGACCGTCCGCCAAAAGCTATTTCCGCTTTGGAAGAACGGCTTCGCTCGAGATTTGAAGGCGGGATGATTACCGATATCGGGACTCCCGATTTTGAAAGCCGAATCGCTATCCTTAAGCAAAAAATACAGGAAAGAAAAGCGGGGGTAAGCGAGGAGGTGCTGGAATATATCGCTTCCAATATCCAAAAAAACGTCAGGGAGCTGGAGGGAGCCCTGAAAACCCTTACTGCTTGGAAACAGCTCCATAATCAGGAGGTTAATGTTGAACTGGCAAAAAAGATTTTGAAAAGAACAATCAATCCCCAGCCCAAAGGGCTCAATTTCCAAAAAATAGTGACGACGGTGGCGGAATTTTATAACCTTAAAGACAAAGACCTGTTTGCAAGCTCCAGAAAAAAAGAAATCGTCAGACCCAGACAAATAGCAATGTATTTCTTGAGAGAGGAACTGAAAAGCTCTTTCCCTTTTATCGGCAAAAAATTCGGAGGCAAAGACCACACCACGGCCATCTATGCCTGCGAGAAAATATCCAGAGGGATAATGGAAAATGAACAATTAGCGGACGAGATAACCATTATCAGGGAAAAAATCTACGCTTATTAGGCATATTTTAGTTGTGGAAAACCTGTTGAAAACGAGGGCTTATACAGGGGGACGGCAATATGATAATCAGGGGATAAAAAAGAGGTTATAAATCCGCAAAAATTATCCCCACTTAATCAAGGAATTATCAACTGATTTATCAACTAAGTTATTAACTTTTTCTCCCCAAAAGCAGGGCTTGCCAAGGATGAAGAAAGGGCTAAAATGAACTATCAAAAGTCAGCACATAATAACAACAATTAATATATTATTAATTAAAAAATATGAAAATAATAATACTTAAAGAAAAATTGGCCAAGGGTCTTGCCCTCGTTGAGAGAATAACAGGAAAAAATCTTACTCTGCCGATTCTTAATAACGTTCTGATTTCCGCGGAAGATAATTCTCTAAAGCTTTCCACCACTGACCTTGAATTAGGCATCAGTTATTGGGGGCTCGCCAAAATAGAGGAAAAAGGCGAAATAACCATTCCGGTCAGAACCCTATCCGGTTTTGTTTCTCTTATCGGGGAAGAAAAAGTAACCATAGAAAGCAAGGAAAAAACGCTTTACTTAAAAGGAGAAAATTACAAGACCCAGATAAAAGGGCTTGATTCAAAGGATTTTCCCATTATTCCGGAAGTGGCTCCGGATAAGTGGATTGAATTTAATGCCTCTGCTTTTTGCAAGGGAATAATGCAAACAATGGATTTTTGCGCTTTGACCCAGGTAAGACCGGAGCTTTCCGGAACATATTTTTCTTTTCAAAAAGATTTAGCAAAAATAGTGGCGACTGACAGTTTTCGTTTGGCGGAAAAGACAATTGCTTTGGAAGGGGCTGTTCAAGGCATAGAAGGGTCGGAATCATTCATTCTTCCGCGAAACGCTGCCAGAGAATTGGTCAATATCTTTTCAGAGCATAACGGAAAAATCAAATTCTATTTGTCTCCCAATCAAATTATGGTTGAAAGTTATATTGACGATGCCAAAAATCCCCAAGCGCGTCTGGTTTCCCGTTTGATTGAGGGCGAATATCCTGATTATGAGGCGGTTATTCCCAAAGAGTTCAAAACCCGGATGATTGCTTCCAAAGAAGAGTTTTTAAGCCAGATTAAAATCGCCAGCTTATTCAGCGGCCGGACCAATGAGGTTAAATTAGCGATAAATTCCAAGAAAGGGAATATGGTCATAACCTCCCAAAGTATTGATTTGGGGGAAACAGAGTTAAAAATGGAGATAGAGGCGCAGGGGGAGGAAGTGGAAATAAGCTTTAATTACAAATTTTTGGCCGAGGGCTTAAATCAGATGAGGTCAGACAAAGTTATTCTTGAGCTTAATGGTCAGGATGGGCCGGCGGTTTTGAAGCCAAGCGACGACCCCGGTTATATTTATGTGATAATGCCCATCAAGGCATCCTGATGTTTGAGCCGTTATCAAGGATTATCAACAGGAGAGCGGATAAGTTCTCTTTCAAGGGAGAAATTTTAGCAGTTGAAATTTGTCAGATTTGGCCAAAGGTTATAGAAAAATTGTTTGATAAAGAAATAGCCGATTCTGCCCAAGCTCTATCTTTCAAAAACGGAGTTTTGTTTGTCAAGGTTCCGAATTCGGCATTGATGCAGGAGTTTCAAATAGAAAACGAAAATATAATCGCCTCGCTTAACAAAGAGGCAAAAAAAAGAGTAATCCAAAAGATTGTTTACAGAATATGAAGTCAGCGGATAACGATTGATATTATCGCTGATTAATCAGGGCCTGCTGGAAGAAGTTGTGCCAAATCGGTCCGGCGATGACGATGCCGGGCTTTTTTGCCATGGAGCTGTTATCGTTATTCCCTGTCCAGACGCCTATAGAAAAATCGGAAGTATAGCCGATGGTCCAAGCATCCCTGTATTGGTCAGTGGTTCCTGTTTTGGCCGCTACTTCATAGCCGGGGAAAAAGAGGAGAGAATGAGCTCCGAACATCGGGGCGCGGGCGATATTATCGGAG
>Ga0210051_1003219_pt1 | contig 16301 bp, 8 predicted proteins | sample CryGey092014_all_FD_185464 | JGI IMG/M metagenome (GOLD analysis project Ga0210051, IMG submission 185464) | Groundwater microbial communities from aquifer - Crystal Geyser CG23_combo_of_CG06-09_8/20/14_all (SPAdes) (version 2) | ecosystem: Environmental > Aquatic > Deep subsurface > Groundwater ...
TGTCATTGCGAGCCCGAAGGGCGCGGCAATCCCGTCGTTAAAGCGAGATTGCTTCGCTATCGCTCGCAAAGACAATTCAGGATATTATACGAAATTCAATAGGATCCAGGATCTAGTTTTTTGAAAACAAAACAATGAAGAAGTTTGTGGTTTTAGCTCTTATTGGGATGGCGGCGCTTATGATCGCGACTGCCGCGTACGCGTATGACTCCTGGTGGGACCCGGCAGGAGCGGACGGTTGGGGTGTTGCCCCTGACTGGCACCATCGCCTTCCCCTGACCCTTTCAAAACCCGCGGGGCAGGATACTGCTGACTATTCAGGCGTCTTGGTCCAGGAAGACATAGATTTCCTTTCCATTGGCTATGACGGCATTGACACTGCAAGCCCCAGGATCCTGCGAAGGGCGGGAACAGCATGGGACACGATTTCTCTCAATGCCTTCAACTGGATTGACCAGGGCGGCATTGCCGGATATGATAAATGCGCGCTGAGGTTTTTGGTCCACCAGGATGACCTGGTTGATTCGGGCACGCTCTCCGTCAAATACTACCTGTATTTTGACACAGGAACAGGAAAGCCGGACCCCGGTTATCCCGCCATAAATTATCCTTCCATCAGCGATACTTTTGACGATACATCGAAAATTTCGTCCCAAACCAATGTTTTGATAGCAGGCGGCAGGGTCGAGATCTCATCCGCGGTCAATACCTGGACCCAGACCTCGCAGATTGATTTCGGAGGCGCTCTGGAAAAGAGCAATGTTGAGACACTGACCGTTCCTGGCAGCGTGAAATTAGAATCTACTTCCTACTCCGTGAACGGAACCTCAGGCTGGAAATACCGTAAAAAAATTACCGTATCAGAGCCGGGCGTAATAAAAAGAATTGACGCTCCCTGCAAGGTTATCCTGAGTTTCGCGCAGGGCAGGATAAGCGGCGCGTTCCAAGAAATAAGGGTAACCGATACTGCGGGAACCGTTGTCCCTGACACGATCACGGGTTATTCAACAACGAACGGGTGGGTGACTTCCTGCACGCTCGTGTTCCTCGTGAACTGCAATACCGCCGCAATTAAAGACTATTACGTCTATTACGGAAATTCCTCCGCCGTAACCCCGAGCTACCCGATCTTCAGGCCAAATACAGGGGGCAGCGCCTACGCCGATGACGGTGACAGCGCAGGCGCGTTAAATGCCGTAACCCCGCATTATTCGCGCACAAACCTTTCAGCCGGCATAGAGACATACACCACGAGCAACAACCTCGGGGTGGGAGACGACAACTCGACCCTGCTCTCGCTTCCCTGGAACGTGAAGTTCTTCGGGGATGACCTTGCCGCGCTTTACGTGTCCTCCAACGGACTTGCCACCAGGGCGACTAATGCCGATTATACCAATACAGCACAGGAATTCCAGGGTTCATACTCCGGGATGATCGCTCCTTTCTGGGACGACCTGTACCCCCACGCCCAGACCCCCACGCCCGGAGTGTTCCAGGACGTGTATTCTGACCCGGACAGGTTCGTGTGGACCTGGCGGGAGGTCCATTACAACGGCGCGGGGAACAACAACAGAAGAAGGAGATATTTCTTCCAGCTCATTATTTACAGCACCGGGGACATCGCGTTCAGGTACGAAAGACTTGACAATATAATAACCAACACTACAACGAACAGGGTGAACTACAACCAGGCAATTGACCAGGGAGACGCGCCGGGGAACCGCACGGTCGGAATATCCAGAGGCAATAACCTGAACTGGCTGCGCAGCGACAATTTCATTGCAGGCGATCCTACGACAACTCCGGGCGCGTTCTACCAGTGCGCCGATGCTTTCACGACTGCGATAGGCAGCGAGGAACAGCCCCCGCCCCCTTATAAAACCTACGGTTATTTCGTTTCCCAGAAATACGACGCGGGTTCAAAAGCCGTGTGGAAAAATATTTCCTGGAGCGCGGATACTTCAGGGCTGGGGACAAGCGTTAAATTCCAGACCCGGACCGCGAACAGCGCCTCAGAACTGGATACCTCGTCCTGGTCAGACACATACGCCGCCGGCCCTTCCCAGATAACAAGCCCCAACGGCAGGTGGGTCCAGTACAGGGCTGTGCTGCAGACAAACGTTCCTGACAGCGCGAACCTGAATTACACCCCCAGGCTTGACGACGTAAGCATTTCCTGCCAGAAGTATGAAGCTTCCGCGCAGATTATCTCAACAGCAACTGCCGAATCGCCGCCAATCCTCTCGGTCATTCCGGCCTGGTCCGAGAGCATGCCCGCAGGCACAACCCTGAATATTTTCTTTTCAAATGACAACGGCCTTTCCTACTCAGCCGTGTCAAACGGCGTCCAGCATACTTTCGGCTCATCAGGGAATAATCTCAGGTATAAGGCTGAATTCAGTTCTCCCGGGGACACCACCCCGGTCCTTTTTGGCGTCTCCGCGTCATATATAGTCCAGCAGACCGAAATCTCGCAGGGAAGCCCCCAGCCCGCGAACCCTTACGCGTCCGTTTACGGCGATTCCTCGTATTCCTCGCAGAGAACGGTCTACTCTCAGGGCGAAACCGTTTACGGCAAATCCTTCGTGCTTTTTACCTCAGCTTCTGAATCAAGCGTATGGACAGATCCGGGCGGGGACGCAGCCCGGGCGGGATACATCGTTTCTGATACCGCGGCGTTCATTTTTGACTCTTACACCCTTGCGCCCGCAGCCCATGCAGGGACATGGACCCTTGCCTCAAAAACGCCATCAGGCAATACCGTCGCTTTTATTAATTTTACCTGCCAGAACAGCGCGGCGATGGCCTGTTCCTCCCAGAGCGCAATGCCTGCGTACGTGAACCAGGGGCAATCCAACGTAAAATCACAGGCCCTGCGGTTTAACAATAATGTTTCTGCTCCGGGAGCGCCTGCGGTTCTCGACACTTTTGTTCTTACGTTCAAGGATGGTTCAGGAGCGGACACGCCTGTTGACAATTTACTTTCATCAGTAATGATAAAGAAGGGCGGCACCGTCCTGCAGCAGGTTTCTTCTCCGTCAGGTTCGTCACTTCTTGTCAATTTCAGTGGTTCCCCGCAGACCGTTAACGCGGGTGAGACCCTCAGCATTGACATATACCTGAATTTCAAGGTCTCCGCTCCGTTAGGCGCGACCCTGAAGACGCAGGTCACGGATACTGCAGGCATTGGCGCCAGAGACGCAAATTCAGGCGCCGCAGTCTCTGTTTCCGCGTTTCCAGGCTGGCCGCTCGCGTCAGACACCTGCTTCATCCAGCAGGGCCCTTCTATTGCAACATATTTCAATATAGATTGCACGCAATTGCAGGATATATTTTCACAGGGTCAGTTTGTTTATGCAAAAGCCATCAAACTTGATACAGCAACGGTTTTTAGATGCAGATGGATAAATCCATCCGCTACAGTAGTTGAAACACACACCCTGAATTCAGATGACACTGGAACTTTGTTTGATTCCTGCACGCTTTCTTCATTTGCAGAAACCGGCTCCTGGACACTTGACATATCCACGCTTTCAAATACTCCTGTTTGCAGTGCAAATTTTTCTGTCCAGTACAAGGCGTTCCTTTTCCTGACTTCTGTGAGCAGTATGCCAGACACTGCCCCGTCTTCATCAGGAGACCATAAATCCCAGACAATTTATTTCTATAATAATACCCCTTCTCCCGGAGCAAACTTAAAAATAGAAACCTTTGTGCTTTCTTTTAAGGACGAAGACAGCAATCCCCTGAACATCGGTGGGATTATCTCAAAAGTGAAGATAAAAGAAGGATTGACAGACCTGCAGGTATTCAATTCTCCATCAGGTGATTCTATCACAGTGAATTTTAATAATTCTCCAAAAACAGTAAATTGCGGAGAGACCTTTCCCTGCGATATAATGCTTGAGATTGCCAGCGGTGTCTCCGGGGGATTGATATTCAGAACACAGGTCTCCGATTCATCTTCTGTCATAGCAAAAGACCTCAATTTTCTCTCTGCCGTTTCTCCTTCCGCAATATCCTGGCCACTCGCATCTGAATCCACAACCGTGCAGGCAGGCATATCTGCAACATACAGAGATTCAGCCCGAACCATCCAACAGAACAATTTTTCGCAGGGCCAAACAGTATATGCCAAGACTACCGGCCTGGTAGCAAACAAAGGGTTCACGGTAAAGTGGGTCAGCCCTTCAGGGACAACTGTAAAAACTGCTCCTTTTGTCTCCAGCGGGACAGGGCAGATTTCATCTGATTCATACACTCTTTTTTCCAGTGCTGAGACAGGCGCCTGGACAATAAAAGTTTACAGGACAGCTTCCGGAGTCCTTGTAAATACCGCGGCATTCACCTGCCAGTATGCTCCTGCCCTGCAATGCTCATCCCTGAACGCGATGCCCGCCAGCGTTTCAACAGGCCAGAAAAACATAAAATCGCAGACGCTGGTTTTCCAGAACTCGGCGCAGGCGCCGGGCGCAGGCGCGCGCATGGATTCCTTCACGCTTTCGTTCCTGAGCTCCGGCGACACGCCGCAGGACATAGACGGCGTTATTTCAAAGGTCACTGTTAAAAAAGGCGTTTCAGTCGTACAGACTTTCAATGATCCTTCAGGAACAAGTCTGGACGTGGTTGTATTGGGCGGGGAAACGATCGCCCAGGGCTCTTCGGCAGATTATGACATATACCTTGATTTCTCAGAAGGTGCAACGCCTGGGCTCACGCTGAAAACTTCGGTCCGGGACAGCGCCGGCGTTTCCGCGCGCGATATCAATTCCGATTCCCCGGTTTCTCCGTCAGGAGCGTTCCCGCTCTCTTCAAATGCCGCGTCTGTCCAGAACAAAGCCTGCCTGCTTTCCTCCTCAACAAATTATATGCCCGCCACAATCACCCAGGGCCAGACAGATGTCAGTGCCCAGGCAATAACCTTTTCCAACACCGCTTCTTCCCCGGGTTCAAGTTTAAGAATTGATTCTTTCAGGCTCTCTTTGAAAGACGCGGGCGGTTCTCCCCAGGATGCAGCAGCCCTTGTCAGGAAAATCCGGCTAAAGTTCAGCGGAAGCCCTGTCCAGACCATAGACTATCCTTCCGGAGACAGCTTTGTCCTGAATTTCACCGGCACGCCGCAATACGTAAGCGCTGGCTCGGCAAAAGAATATGACGTCTATCTGGATTTCTACGACACCGCAGCAGCCGGGCTGACGCTTAAGACAATGGTTGAAACCGCGGCGGCAATAGACGCGAGGGATGCAGTTTCCGGGGACACTGTTCTGAGTTATGTTTCTCCCTCCTGGCCGCTCGCAAGCAGTGCGGTAACAATCCAGAGCACCCCTTCCCTGAGAAGCACTGCACAGAACTATATGCCTGACACGGTCGGACAGGGGCAGTACAACGTAAGATCGCAGAGATTCTTCTTTGCCAATACCTCCCCCGCAGGCGGGGCAGCCGTAAAGGTTTATTCTTTCGTCCTCTCTTTCAGGGACAAGAACAACAATGATACCTCTATAACGGACGTTCTGGATTCAATGGTCGTGAAAAACGGCGCAGGCGTCATACTGCAGACCATATCCATGCCCGAGGGAACGAATGCCGCGATCAATTTCTCGGGAGACCCGAAGACAATAAACCAGGCAGAAACCCTTATAATTGACGTGTTCCTGAGTTTCTCCCCGACAGCTCCGAAAGGAAAAACCTTCAAGACCCTGATAAAAGACACAGTTTCGCTCGACGCGAAGGACGCGAATTCAGGGAACACCATAGTAAGTTCAGTATATCCTTCCTGGCCCCTTCAGTCAGAGACCACAACGATTGAATCTTCGGTCGTTGACGTCAGGACTTACCGGGATGCTGACCGCACGATAGAGCAGGTTGACTTTGCCATAGGGCAGAAGATATATTCAAAAGCCTGGGGACTGACGCCCAATACGGATTACAGGTCCATCTGGAAGGACCCCGCAGGCGCGGTGAGAAAGAACACCACGATAAAGACCGATGTCCAGGGGATATTCCTGGATTTATACAACGGCGTTGGGACAGATACGTATGGGTTCTGGACCGTTACAGTGACAAATACGGGGGGTTCCACGCAGTGCTCGGAAGTGTTCAGGATGAAAGGCGACACCCTGAAATTCATCACTCCGGAACAGACTATCAAATCAGGCGCCACGTCTTCTGTAATAAATCTTGTCGCGTACAACCCGGATGGAGACACAGACGTTCAGTTCAACGAGACTGTCGCGCTAACCGGCAGTTCTGACAGCAGAAGTTTTTCCACCGACGGCATTTCCTGGACGCCTGCAGGCGCGGACACTTATATTACTTTTGTGAGCGGCCAGGGGAATTTTTATTACAAAGACTATAAGACCGGATTTCCCGTTATTTCCGCGTCCAGGGAGGAGTCAGACGTTGAGGAAGCGACCCATGTTCTGATAGTTTCTTCCGCGTCAGTCAGCATTACTTCCTACGCGTTCACCATCAGGAGCAATGAGACCTCTCCGATGATCACTGTCATCGCGGAGCAGTATTACGGGGAGACAGACACCACTTTCAACGGCACGGCAGCGCTTTCATCAGGCTCGCCCGAAGGCAGGTTCTCGGCGTCCGCTGCCCCATGGTCAGACACAACGGTCGTAACCTTCGCGTCAGGAGTAAGCACCTTTTACTACAGGGATGCCAGGAGCGGAACCTCCACGTTAACAATTGTTGCCCAGGACCTTTCAGACAGCCAGTCCGAGACGATAACAGGCCCTGTCCTTTCTGTCTACAAACACCAGCGAAATATCAGGACAAATCCTTCCCACGGAGATTCCACAACCTCCCCGATATACGCGCTTTCCCCGGACACCATAGAGTATTCAGTCTCAATTTACAACTCGGGCACTGAAACCGCGACCGCCGTGGTAGTGTATGATACCGCGGCGTTTGATACTTCCGTAAACCATCCGCTGGTTTTTGCCGGAATGGATACGTCTCCCGCGGCGGATTCGTGGTCATATACGATTGATCCGAACTGCGTTAACTGGGAATCCTGGGGAAGCGTCCCGGCCCAGGATGCGGTAGATGTGAAAGGAGTGCGCTGGAAGCTCAGTGCCCTGGGGATCTTGCAGACAAAGGAGGTAAATCTGCGCGTGAGGATGGCATGCTCTTCCGGTATGCCGGCAGTTGAGGATCGCGCGGTCGTCAAGATATTTAATAACCTTTCGGGAGAAGACACGAAGGCCGGGCCTTCCAGTAATACGGTAAACGCGACCTATACTGCCCATCTGATCTCGATCAAGAAATACATAATGAATATCAGGTCGGGCACTGAATCCGACACAATGGTCAGCATGCTCACCGGGGATACCATAGAATTCAGGATCGACTGGGCTCAGCCAGGCGAGGGCGGGCCGGCCGAAACCATTACTCTTACTGATTCTCTTTCCCCGGGCACCGCTTTTGTGACAGGAAGCGAAACAGTGACTTCCGGCAAGGGCAGCGTCAATGAAAACGCGGGCGGGATTATATTCAACGCGAACAGCGTTTCAGCGGGCGAAACAGGCACGTTCAGGTTCAGGGTAACGATCGATTAAAACAGGTTAAAAGTTAAAGGTTAAAAAAAAGTTAAAAGTTGACTTCAAGAAATCCTTGAACATTCAGTTGATTTGAACCACTATTTGATCTGAACGATCATTGAATTGAACAATTTGTTGAGTTGAACAGTCAGTAGTTTCCAGTAACAAGTAACAAGTTCCAAGTAACAAGTTCCACAAATACAAAAGGAGGCAGTATGTTTAACAGAATGGTGGTTGGTTTGGTAGTTGGTTTGTTGGTTGGCCTGGTTGCGGGTTCGGCGATGGCAGCGACGGACATCACAAACACCTGCACCGGGCAGTACACGGTGACAGGGCTCTCAACGGCTCTGTCAGGCCTGGACACGGCTGTGGGAAGGCTTCAGGTAAGCCCGGCGCTTGTGATAGCGAAGTCTATCAACAACCTGCGTTCAGGTCAGTCTGATCCGAACAGCGTCAATATGCTTTCAGGTGACACGCTTCAGTTCGACATCACCTGGTCAAACGACGGGGAGGCATCTGCGGATACGGTCGTGTTTTCTGACTATGTGCCTTCGGGCATGACGTTCATCACAGGCACCGAGACTTTCACCAGCGCGCAGAATTGCACGAACCCGGCGATATCCGAATCAGGCGGGATGATCACTTTCTCCTGCACTGCAGCGGCTGGAACAGACCCGGGTGCGAAGGCTCAGGGCGCGTTCAGCTTTAGGGTGAACGTCAACTAACGCAATTATGAATTATGAATGCTGAATTATGAATTAAAGGCATGGAATTTATATTTAAAAAAACTCCTTGTTGTTGATTCATAACTCATAATTCATAACTCATAATTAAAGTTGGGAAAATTAAACCTTAAGAAGATTAAAGGTCACAAGGACCTTTTAGCATAAGACTATTCACATACGGCTTAAGGAATGCAAAAATCGAGAGAAAAACTCACTTTACTGGTTTTCCCTTAATTGGTTGATGCTTTTTGATGTCATTGCGACCCGCCAATATTCGTGGCGGGGTGGCAATCCCGTCGTTAAAAACGAGATTGCTTCGTCCCGGCTTGTCGGGACTCGCAAAGACAGCTGTAAATCTATTTTGCGAAATTCAGTAGTTAGTAACAATTCTTCCAATAATCAGTAAATAACAGTTTCAAGTAACAGTCAGTGGTTTGTGGGGTTCAAGTTCCAAGGTTCAAGTAACAAGTTCCAAAAATTTAAAGGAGGTAGGATGTGTAAAGTGTTTATGGTTTTGGCGGTAGCAGTCGGATTGGCGTTGGTTGCGGGTCCGGTAATGGCAGCGACGGACATAACGAACACCTGCACCGGGCAGTATGAGGTTGTGGGAAGGGAGGCAGCGCTGTCGGGTTCAGATAACGCGATAGGGCGTCTTCAGGGTCTTCCTGCCCTGACGATCGCGAAGTCGATCACGAACCTGCGCACCGGGCAGACAAGCGGGGGAAGCGTGAACATCCTTTCGGGAGACACCGTGGAGTTCACGGTTGTCTGGTCTAACAGCGGAGAGGCGGCTTCTGACACAATGGCGCTGACTGACTATGTGCCCGCGGGATTCACTTACAGCAGTATGTCAGGTGACACGATCGCGAACGGGGTAAAGGTTTCATATACCGGTGGTGCCACAGTTCAGTATACGGCTACCGGTGTTGCGGGATCTGACCCCGGACCTGCAGGGAACGGAGTGTTCAGCTTCAGGGCAACCGTCGACTAGCTCAGCTAGATGTTATATGCTGGAAGCTGGATGTTTAATAACATTCGGCATTTAGCATTCAGCATCCAGCATTCAGCCGATTCTTAGAGCCTTAAGAAGATTAAAGGTCCCAAGGACCTTTTAACATAAGACTGTTTAAAAATGACTTAAGGAACGGAGAAGTTTGAAGTATTGTTTGTCATTGCGAGGGCGAAGCCCGTGGCAATCCAGACATGAGATTGTCCCAAAGGGATCCCGTTGGGACCTTCGGGACTTCGCTATCGCTCGCAACGACTTCGTCGGATTGCTTCACTGCCGTTCGCAATGACAGTCACTAAACCGTTGATCCTTTAACAGAAAAAGGCAATCTGGTTCCGCACTTATACTAAGTTCATAGCGAGATTGACGGGAAACAGGGGTGGTCTGCCCAAAGACCGCCTTAAGGAGAGGGATTTGAGTTTCAGAAAGACGCTTATCCTGGGCCTGGTTCTAACAGCGCTTGGGGCAGGCATACCCATTTTGGGCCTGTTTGGACCGCCCGCCGAAGAGGCAGGGGCGGCAGTGCTTATAACCAACACCTGCACCGGCGTTTACTGGATTGGCGGCAACGCTCCGGTGCTGTCCGGTTCTGACACTGCGGCCGGTGTGCTTCTTGCCGGGAAACCGGTCTCCGGCATCTCCACTGTCCAGGCCAGGCTCACAGCCGGCGATACCGGGATACTGCTCATGTTCTCGTCTGATATGGCGGTGGAAACCTACTGCATAATAAGGACCAATCCGGACGGGAGCACGGTGTCGTTCTTAGTGTACGGCGACACGTACCTGGATTCCCAGGTCGCCGGGGACACGATCTACAGCTATTCGGTTTTCGCTTTAAGGACGGATTATGAGGCCGGAGATCTTTCCGATCCGGTCCCGACCGGCATAAGCACTGAAGGCGGTATATTCAGCGCGTCAACCCCGGATTCAGTGACCATAGAGGTTGTGGCGCAGGGAGATTCAAGGGTCCTGCTCAGGATACCCAGGCCGGATTCCGCTTTCGGGGCTTCGACCGGCATGGTGGTGCTGAACATCAAGCTCCTTTCGCTTGACGAGCTGCCGATACCGGCGTGGGCTAAGAAGGGCCTGGCGAATTTCTGTGAGGTTTATTGCAAGGTCTTCGGCACCTCGACGTACATCACCGAGTTCTCGGCCCCGCTGGAACTCAGGCTCGCGTATGATATTTACAGGGGCAAGGTCAAGGGGACTTCCGTCAAGGTGGACGACATACCGCGCAGGCTTTCTAATTTCAAATGGCTTGGCGATAAGTGGATGAGGATACATAGCGTCATAGACATGGCCGCGCAGACGGTAACCTCGCAGACCTACAACCTGTCTTACTGGGCGGTTGCGGACCTCAGCATGCAGCAGGAGCCCGGGTTCCCCAATTACGGCGCTTTCCCCAATCCGTTCACGCCGAACGGCGACGGATACAGCGACGCTGCTTACTTCAAGTTCCCCGCTGCCCAGGAAGCAGGGGTGTTTGAAATATACGACCTTAACGGAGCAAAGGTCTATAGGAAGGAAATACTTCAGGGAATGTCATGGATCTCATGGGATGGGAACTACAATTTTGAGGGTGCCGGCAGGAGCGATCCCGCGGACGCGGGCATCTATATATGGCAGGCCAAGGTAGGCTATGATACATGGAAAGGAATAATAATACTGGCAAAGTGAGGTGCATTATGATTAAAATAGCTCATAGCTCATGGCTCATGGTTCATGGCTCAAGGATTCCGCCCTGCGTAAAGGCAGGGCGAGATCTCGCCCCAGGTTTGATCTGGGCGGACAAAGTGCAAAAGTCCCGCCCCTGCGGCGGGTCGCCGAAGTGGCGACAAAATGTAAAATTTAAGGGAAGGGCACTAAAAATTCTGTTATTCCTTTTACTTTCAGCTTTCAGCATCCAGCTTCCAGCTGTCTGCCACGCGTCCTTCCTGGACATCGGCATGGGTCCCAGGGCCCTGGGCATGGGAGGAGCGTTTACAGGCCTTGCGGATGATTTTATGGCGTCATATTACAATCCTGCCGGCCTTGCCCAGATAACGAACAGCCAGATGGGGTTGTCTTACGCTCTTCTGTTCCCCGGGCTTGATTATCCCGCTGAAAGAAACGATATAGGCGACGGGTTCCTTTGCTATGTCAGGCCTTTTGACGAGAAGGTCGGAGCAATGGGGGTGTCCTGGATAAACCGTCATGCTTCCACTCTCTATACCGAGAATTCCTATATTTTTTCCTATGGGCGGAAACTGACCGAAAGAGTGTCGCTCGGTGTTAATTTCAAAATATTAGAGCTGCATTACGCCGAGAGCCAGTGGGGGTATGACCCGTATTATAACTGGATCGAGGGCATGCAGGATCCTCTTTTCAGCAAGGGAACGTCTGTTCTGGGAATAAGCTTCGACATAGGATTCTTCGTCGCTATCAGCCGGAACTGGTCGGTCGGGATTTGCCTTAAGGATTTTAACCAGCCGGACATGAACCTGCAGAGCCCCGATCCGGAATACGCGGTTAACAACTATGTTTCCAGCTCCTCAAAGATCGGGGTGAGTTACAGGGCGGGTGAATACAGCGTATCAGCCGACCTTACCTCGCGCAGATATGATTACTTTGTGAATTCCGGGATAGAATGGAGGATCTCCGGCATACCAGTTGCCGTGCGCGGAGGATTCGGGTTTGGGAGCAGGAGTTACCGCCAGATAACGGCAGGCGCAAGTTATGTTTTCACGCCGTGGGATAACCAGTCCAGCTACCAGCTTGATTACGCTTTTATATATCCTTTTTCCGGGATCGACAGCGCGTTCGGGAGCCACCGAATGGGACTTTCCATTATATTCTCACCTCCGCTAAAGACAGGCGCGGCAGCTCTCAAATTTATCACTCCTTCGACAAGGATGACCCTGGGCGGGATATCGTCCAGGATCATCATTATCGCGCAGGACGCGCAGGGAAAACCGGACAAGAATTTCAACGACACAGTAGTGCTTTACACAACGTCAAGGTCCGCGAAATTCTCGGAAGCGGAAGCGCCCTGGTCCGACGTAAGGTCTGTGGCGGTTACGTCCGGAGTGGGGAGTTTTTACTTCAAGGACATAAGATCAGGGGCGCCCATTATCACCTTATACCACGCAGGCCTGCAGATCGACACACAGCAGATATTCGTGGACGAGGTGATACAGATAATGGAATTGAAGGATGAGCCCAGGCCCGTAAAATCCGCTGTGAAAGACCCGGAGAGAGCGAAGGCGGAGGCAAAGGCCGCGGGAGCGGTTATAAAGGAAACCGGGGATGAGATAAGCATGACCGTTCAGGGGGACGCGCTTTTTGAAGCCGGAAGCGCGAGCCTTTCGGCTGCCGCTGAAGATATCCTGGGCAGGATAACAGATGTCCTGAAAGCGTATCCGAAGAACAAGATAATAATAGAGTGCCATAACGATGCGGCAGGCGACCAGAGAACCAATCTCGAGCTTTCGGAGAAAAGGGCAGACGCGGCAGGGGCGTTCTTCTCCGGCAGAGGGGTCGGCGGGGACCGTATGGTCACAATGGGTTATGGCGAAGACGAGCCGGTTGCTTCCAACAACACGAACGAGGGCAGGGCAAAGAACCGCCGTGTTGTAATAATCCTTATTAAGTAGGGATCGTTCCCCGAACGAACCGTTTTCCCCCTTTGACAAAGGGGGATTAAGGGGGATTTTGTAGCGGTGCCTGTCCGCCAGTCAGTTTGGAGGATCACGCCCGATTGTTTTCTTGACCCCTGCTAATTTCTGCGAAATTAAGCTGCCGGGGTCTTCGTCTCTGGGTTTGAATGTGGGATTTTCTCTCCCCCCGGATTTGCTCCCTGCGAGCTGATGGCTCTTCGGGCAAATCAAAACGGGGGGATTTCGGCTACGCCTCAACTTGACATTTCCATGTAATAGTATATAATAGACTACCTCTATTAAAAGAAAGGGGAAATAATTGCTTAATAGAAGGTTTTACATTTTCCTGGGAATTTCAGCGGGCGTTCACCTGCTGATGCTCACAAGCGCGATAAACCTGACAATACCGAATACCGCGGCGCAGTTTATCGAGGTGGACCTTATGAGCCTGCGCAGGCCGCCTCCCGATAAACCTCCGGAAGAACAAAAAAAGATAGAGGTCCCAAAAGAGCCTGCAAGGGAAGAGATATCCGATAATTTCACGCACGAGCCGCAACCTGAGCAGGCAGTCTCCCAGCCTGAAGAGCCGGCCCAACCCGAGATTTCCAGCGATCTGACAAGCGAGATACTGAATCCCTACCTGGGCCTGATCTTGCAGAAGCTGAACGACGTTAAATCCAGGAGGAAATACCCTAAGGAAGCTTATGACAGAGAGGAAGAAGGCGAAGTTATCCTGAAGGTCAAGATCCTGCGTGACGGAAGCGTTGCGGGCATTGATGTGGCAAAGTCTTCCGGGTCTAAATCTCTGGATGATGATGCGGTGCAGCTCGTGAAAAGCGCCGCGCCTTTTCCCCCGTCGCCAATGAGATACGCCCTTTCGATCAAGATCCCTGTATTGTATAATATAAACCGCTAGATTTCCATTCCGGATGAGTAAAAGAGGAAGAGAATGAAAAGGATCGCGGGTATTATAATATTTTTGTTGCTTTTCTGCGTCTATGCGCCGGCTTCGTCCCGCAGCGCGGGAATTGTAAATCCCGAGGAGATCGGCAATACCGTTCCCCTGCCTGTTTTGCTTGACCTGCTGAAAAATGAAAATAGCAAGGTGAGGGAACGCGCGGCGGAAATCCTTGGCGAAAACGGAGACGCATCCGCGATCACCGCGCTGGTTGACGCGCTTAAAGACGGTTCCGCGGCTGTAAGAAGATCCGCTGTTGAGGCCCTTGCCAGGCTCAGTGACAGCTCCATAACCCCGGTCCTGGCAAAGATGCTGAAGGACCCTGACAAAGAAATAAGGGGGCTCACCGCCGAGATCCTGGGCGAGATAGGCGGCCCTGCCGCGGTTCCTGCCCTGGCAGAAGCCCTGAAGGACAAGGTTGCCGCGAATAGGGAGCGCGCCATAACCTCCCTGGGTAAGATCGGAGACACGGCCGCGATAACGGTGCTTAGCGGTGTGCTCAGGAAAGACAGGGAAGTAGCGCTGCGCGTAAGCGCTGCCTACGTGCTCGGAAATATGGGCGAGGCCGCGGTTCCCGCGTTATTGAAGGCGCTGTCTGCGAGAAGCACGAAGATGTACGCCGCGATAGCCCTGGGCAAAGCGCTTGAAAAAACCAAAGATACCGCGGTTATCCCGGCCCTTATAAAAGCGCTTGATGACAGGAGCATAGACATCAGAAAATACATAGTCATATCGCTGGCAAAACTCGGTAAACCCGCGGTCATTGCGCTGGCGGATAACCTGGGCGACCGGAGCAAAAACGAAGAGGAAAGGAAATATTCTGCCGAAGCGCTGGGTACTATCGGGGATACTTCCGCGGTTCCCGCGCTGCTTGAAGCCATGGATGACGCCAGCGGGGAGATCAGGAATTACGCGGCAGGATCTCTGAGCAGAATGGGTAAATCAGCGATAGAGCAGGCAGGAAGAAAGATGGTTGAAAGAGAGGGAAGTTTTGACGCGCGCCTGAAAAACGCGTTCTTCCTTGCGAAGTTCGGGGAGGAAAAAACCCTGCAGTTCCTGACAAAACTGCTGAATTATGATGCGTACCGCCCCAGGGCAGCGCAGGCGCTTGAGCAGTATTACGGCGGGAAAGTAAAAAAGGAAAGTTCAAGCAGAGAAATAACATGCCCCGTGTGCGGCGGCGCAAAGGCCTGCCCGGGGTGCGGGGGCAGCGGGAAAACGGTCAGCGCGATGCTCATGCCTTTTACCTGCGGGTGGTGCGGCGGTTCGGGTATTTGCCCTACGTGCGCGGGTAAAGGCCGGATTACAAGGCTTTATTATAAATACGTATACTTCCCTCCTGGGAAGATAACCATAGGGATGCCCGAGATCGAGCCGGGAGACTGATTTGAAAAAGAACAACAGAACTATTTTGGCCCGAAAATTTTCCCCAGCGGAATTTTTGATGATCGCCGCTGCGGCAGCGGTATTATGTTTTCCTTTGGCAGTCGCAGATGCCCAGGACCTGATCTCAGACGTTATCGCCAACGGAGAGATAAAAGTGGGCGTGGTCACAGGCTGCCCTCCGTTTGCGTTTGCGGACGAACAGGGAAACATTACAGGGTTCAACGCTGACATCGCCGCGGAGCTGGCGGACATGCTGGGTGTGAAACTCAGCCTTATTGAGATCAAGCCCGAAGGCCTTCTTGAGAATCCGGAGTGCGATATCGTGCTTTCAGGCGCGCCGAGAACCATTGACCTGGCAGTCTTTTACAGGTTCAGCGAGCCGTATTTCCAGTCGGGCCAGGCAGTTATCGTCACCGAAAAGGGACCGGATGTGAAAAGCTGCGACGCTCTGGACAAACAGGGCGTGCGGATAGCGGTGGTTGAAGGGACACGCGGGAAGCAGGTCGCGAACAGGAAGTTCAAGAACGCGGGCATAAGCATAGTAAAGGACGAGGCTGAAGCGTTCTCGATGCTTTTAAGGGAGAAGGCGGACGCTTTCGTGTGCGACGGCCTTCTTGCCGAAAATATATGCCTGGAGCATACGGGTTACAGGGTGGTCCCGGGCAGGCTAAGCCAGGATTTCTACTGCGTGATGTTCCCCAAGGGTTCTGATGAGACCAAGAAAAGCGAGGAATGGCATTGCATACCGTGGTTCAACGCGCTTATTTCCGAGCTGAAGCTCTCGAAAAGATACATCGAGATCTTTAACAAGTGGTTCGGTTCCGATAGGTCCTTGCGCTAGTTTTTTCTTCGTCACTGAGATTAAACGTGGGTTTTATCCTTGAAAATCCCGCCTGCTTTTATGGCGGTTTTTTATTTTTCCTGTGCGGAAATAATCAAAAGGTCACATTGGGAACAATCAAAGTGTCACATAGCCGGGGGAAAATTATTTAGGCTGGCTGGTTTAAAAATCAGGTAATAATCACCCTCTCCTTTATCCTC
>Ga0210051_1003220_pt1 | contig 16296 bp, 9 predicted proteins | sample CryGey092014_all_FD_185464 | JGI IMG/M metagenome (GOLD analysis project Ga0210051, IMG submission 185464) | Groundwater microbial communities from aquifer - Crystal Geyser CG23_combo_of_CG06-09_8/20/14_all (SPAdes) (version 2) | ecosystem: Environmental > Aquatic > Deep subsurface > Groundwater ...
TCATCTCTTTTATCTTCATATATTTAATCCCGTAACATCGTTCATCGTGCATCGTGCATCGTCACTGATTTTTGAACTTTTAACTTTCAACCTTCAACTTTTAACTTTTAACTGTTTGTCAGGGTTCAGAGACCGGCTGGGTGGCCACTGCAAGCTTCTGGGCTCCGGCCTGTTTCGCAACGTCCATAAGCTTTACGATCTTCCCGAAAAATACATCCCTGTCCGCCTTTATAACGACCAGTTTTTCGCGGCTTGCGAAAATCCTGGGTTTCAGAGCGTCCTTGAGATTCCTTTCCCACCTCACCTCTTCCTCGTTTATGAAAAGCCGGTCCTGGGAATCAAGGAATATCACCACGGCTTCCGTCGGCTCAAGCTCCCTTGTTGAAGCTTCGGGAAGCTTTATTTTAATGGCAGGCTGGGTCGTGAAAGTCGTTGAAATTATAAAGAACACAAGGAGCAGGAACACTATGTCCGCAAGGCTGGTGGTCGGGATATTTGCCTCTATGCTCAGGTTCCTTTTGAATTTCATTGTACACCCCTTTTAAGCGTTTCGATAAGTTCCATGGATTCCCTTTCCATTTCAAGTATAAGGCCGTCTACCATACTTATGAAATAGCCGTGGAATACCACTGTCGGGATCGCGATGCACAGCCCCGCGACCGTGGTAATAAGGGCTTCCGCGATACCGGCTGCCACGACCGAACTGCTGGTCACGCCCCCGGCAGACACGATCGCCATAAAAGCGCTGTATAAGCCGGTTACGGTCCCGAGGAACCCGATAAGCGGAGCTATGTTGGAGATGATCGCGAGGCTCTTCAGGAACCTCTGCAAAGTAGGGATCTGGTGGTTGGCTTCGTCCTCGATAGCCTTCTCGATCTCCTCTTTCGGCAGGGACTGCCTTGTGATCCCCGCCTTGAAAATATAGGAAAGCGGGATCCTGGATTCATCGCATACTGAGAGCGCCCTGTCTGTCTGCCCGCCTACAAGCGCCTTTTTTACCTTATGCATAAAGATTTTTGTGTCTGTTTTTGTCTTTGACAGACTGTAGAACCTTTCCAGAACGACCGCCACCAAGATCACTGAACAAAGCAGCAGCGGATACATCATTACCCCGCCCTCAATAAACCATTTAGGCATCTTATCCTCCCTCAAAATAACGTGTCAACGTGTCAAAGTGTCAACGTGTCAAAGTTTAAAGCAGTAACTCTGACACGCTGATACGTTGATACTCTGATACGCTTTTAGAATTTTAGCTCGACTCCGCCCCTGAAGTTCCTTCCCCTGCAGGGGTATTCACTCATTGATTCGTAAAAAACATCGGCAAGGTTTTCAATATTAAAATACAATCTTATTCCGTCGCCGGCGTTAAAAGCGGTATTAAGGCCCGTCATGAAATAGCCCGGTATTTCCCTCGCGTTGGTCTGGGTGTCGGAATACACCGGACCCCTGTAGTTTCCCGCAACTTGCATTTCGAACCTGCCTATTTCATAACCGATGCTGTACGTGAACTCGTCCCTGGCAAGATAGGGAACGTGCATTTCGCTTGATACTATCTCCCGGTGAGTGAAACCTGCCTTTCCCACAATATCGCCCCCGAAAAGCTGGTACCTTACCCCAATGTTCCCGGCAGGCCCGAAATGGGTTACAAGAGGAATATTGAACGGCTGCCAGAGAGTATCCGTATCGCCGTATGCAATGAAATCCTGGATTATCCTGAAGTAAAACCCGGCGTCCCAGAAACCGCTGAACTTCCCATCTGATGAGTTGAACCTGCCTCTTACCCCCGCGTTAATGTCCCAGGAATGCTCCATGCCCAGGCCCGGGTTGAACTGCGTGAAATTCCCCAGGAACATCGCGTAACCGGGAAGAACGCTTGTCCTCCTGAAACCCGCGTCCATTGTCATGCCGTTTTTCATCTCGCAGGAAACATCAACTTCCGGGTTCAGGATAAACTGGTCGATGAACCTGTAAGGCCGCAGATACCTGGCGGCTGCCCTGAACCGCCATTCCGGGATCCCGGCTATCCTGAATTTGTCTTCAACTGAAAGGCTGAAATTGCCTCCGGACCGGGACAGGCTTTTCCTTTCCTCGTATTCATACTGCACTTCGCCTGCGACCGCGTGGTCGGTAAACTGCGCGCTTATACCCAGCTTTGCGCCGCCCCTGACTTCCTCGGCCGTGGCAGCCGGAAGAACCGCAGTATTGACGTTTGGCATCCTGTCGTTGATGTAAGCCGATGAATACCCTGGGGTAAAGATGATCGACAGATTCCCGAAATTCCCCTTCCAGCCGATCCGCACGTCAGCGTTCCTTGTCCAGTGGTTGAGAATGTTGCCACCTGCGGCAAGCAGAGCCGGGTGCGTCAGGCCTTCATTCCTGTCATAGTATTTAAGCGAGGAAAAGATCGACGATTTCAGAAAAAACGGAACCGAGAAATCAGCGTTGAAGTTATCCGCGGAGTAATTCTGCAGCCTTGAGTTTACCCCGTAGTCTCCTGTTTTTATCCTGTCCAGCAGCAGCAGGAAACCTATTCCGGCCTGCCTCCCCCCGGTCACCTTCCATTCAAGGTAATCATATCCCCCGCCGTAAAGGCCTATCGTGAAAAAGGACGCGCTTGCCTGCTGTTCCTTTGCCATGGAGCCCTTGGGCAGGAGATTTTTTGCCGCGGGCCTCGGACTCTTTACCGGTTTGTCGAACAGGTCTGTTGACTTATCCTGGCCCGTGATCGTGACCGGCGGCAGGATTATCGGCTCGTCCGCGAAACCCGTGTAACGTGCAACGTGTAACGTGTAAGGCAGGATTAAAAAAGTTATTAAAAAGAATTTTAGGGTTAAACTGGAAACTGGACACTGGTCGCCCCTGCGGCGACCCGCCGATGAGGCGGGACACTCTGACACTGTCTTTATGGCTGCCTCCCTGCTACTGTATTCTGCCAAGTTCTTTCTTTGCCTCCGCGGACCAGCTTGAGTCCGGGTATTTCTCGATCACCTTCTTCAGGTATTCCTTCGCTTCCTTTGCTTTGCCGCTCATAAGAAGCGATACACCCATTTTATATTCGGCCTCAGGGTGCATATCGGTTACGCCGGGGTACAACACTACAACCTTCAGGTACTCGGAAGTCGCGTCTTCATATTTGCCGGTATTAAAAAGGCAGTCACCGGTTTTCAGCTGCGCAGCCGCACCCACTCCGCTGCGCCTCGGGGAAAGTAAAGCTGATTTCTGGAAATACGGGAGCGCGTCTCTGTACCTGCCCGCGTCAAAATATATCTGGCCCAGCCTGTAGCCTGCCTCCGGCAGGAAATCGCTGTTCGGGTATCTAGCGATAAAAGATTTGAAAATAGCTTCGGATCTCCCGGTATCCCCAAGCTGCGAGTAGCAGACTCCCGTCCTGAATTCCGATTCCATGCAAAGGCGTTCCTCCTGCGGGTATTTCTTTGCGACCTCGGCGTAAGCCGCGATAGCGTCCCTGGCCTTCTTTTTCTTCAGCAGTATGCCGGCCACGCCCATCTGCGCCCTGGCGGCAAAGGAACTCTGGGGCGAATTGGCAAGCACGAAATTATAATATGAAGACGCTTCGTCATAATTGCCCTTTCTGCCCTCAAATTCGGCTATCTTGAAAGCCGATTCAACCGCCATGTCGCTCTGCGGGTATTTTTCTATCACGACCCTGTAGGTCTTAACCGCACTCTCGGCCTTGCCGTCCATGGAATAGCTGCACGCTATCGCGTAAAGGGCTTCCGCCTCAAGCTCTCCGGACAGCAGAACCGATTCATAAGCCTTGCGCGCCTCATCATACGCGCCCAGGTTATACATCGAATCTCCCAGCCTGTAAAGGGCGTCAGACCGCAGGGCGGCTGACGGGTACCTGGCGGCAAGCATCCCGAAGGATCCGGCTGCATCCCTGAATTTCCCCTGCTTGAAATACGACCACCCCAGCCAGTAAAGCGTGTTTACAACCAGCTCCTCGCGTTTTTCCGCGGGAACGGCCTTTTCATTCTCCAGGATCTCCAGGAACAGAGGGACCGCCCGGGTGAAATCGTCCTGCTTATAATACGCGTAAGCGATCTGGTACTTGACCTGGGGCTGTCCGGTGTCGCCGGCGGTTTCCTCCACTGCCTTCCTGTAATATTCAAGCCCTATATTGTACTTTTTTTCCGCGATATAACAGTCCGCTATGCCCAGCATCGCGTCGCGCCTGATGCTGCCGAACCTTTCCGGCGCCTGAACCGCTTCGCCGAAAGCGTTGCGCGCGCCCGCGTAATCGCCCTTCCGGTATAAAATTGCGCCGATCTGCAGCCACGCGTCAAGCACGAGCTCATCCCTCACGCCCTTTCCCCTGTATTCCCCTATAAAATTCCTGAAGCCGGAAACGGCATCCTCTGTTTTCCCCGGCCTGTCAAGCGTTACTGCGATCCAGTATTTGACATCCGGCGCAAGGTCGTGCGCTGGAAAATCGCCTAAAAATTTCCCGTAGAGTTTCAGCGCTGAACCGTAATCCCCCCGTTTGAAAAAGCAGTCCGCTATACCCTTGTCCGCGTATGGAACAAACTCACCTCCGGGATAATCCTTGCGGATAGCGTGAAAAACCGTTTCAGCGCCCGCCCAGTCGTTCAGGCTGTAATACGCGTTTCCAAGCTGGTAAAGCACGAAATCGCCGCCGCTTTCACCGGCGGAAAACGACGCAAGAACGTCTTTGTAAGCACGGACTGCTCCCGCGTTGTCTCCCATGCCCTGCAGGACCTGGCCTTTCAATACTTTCGCCTCTGCTGCAACCGAAGAATCAGGGAAATCTTTCAGGATTTTTTCAAGACTGGCAAGCGCATCCTTAAGGTCGCCCCTCCTGAACCTGCAATAAGCCAGCGAATAATAGCACTGGTCCAGATAGGACGATACGGGATACTCTTTGATCAGAATGGTGTAGATACCTGTTGCAGAAAGAAAATCGTTCTTTTTATAATAGGATTCGCCGAGGAAAAACAGGGCGGCGTCCGCGGCCTTGCCTTTCGGAAAGTTGGTAATTACCTCCTGCAGCTTCAATATGGCCCTGTCGTATTCATCCTGAAAAAAATAAACCTGCCCGGTCCTGAGCAGGAGAATTTCCTCATATTGTTTTGACCTCACCATGCCGTAACGAACAAGCGCTTCCTTGAAACGCGCCGTATTAAAATAACACTCGCCCGTAAGGAATTCAACATCGTCTGTCCTGGAACTCGCGGGATGCGAATCCCTGAAAGCCTGCAGGCGGGTAAGCGCAAGTTCGTAAAGCCCTCTCTCATAAAGGCCGTACGCAACGCTGAACTCGTCTTCTTCCGCCATCCCCTGAGCGTATAAATTATCGTGTAACGTGTAACGTGTAACGTGTAAGGGGAAGAATAAGAGTAGTATAAGAAACAGTTTTAGAGATATAGGAGTTTTAAGCATAGTTTTTATTTTAGGTGTTTGAGTTAGTGTTAGTGTTAGTGTTAGTATTGGTTTTGTCAGACTATTTTCGCCTGAACCGGTATCGCCTCCTCGAATACAAGAACGTCTTCTTTTGCCTTAACGAATACTTCCCCACCCTTGAATTTGCCTGTCAGCATCTCGGATGACAGCGGGTCTTCAAGCATTCTCTGTATCGTCCTGCGCAGGGGCCTGGCTCCAAAAGCGGGGTCAAAACCGGCTTTCGCGAGCAGTTCTTTCGCGTCGTCGTCAAGGATTATGCGTATGCCTTTCTGGCTCAACCCCGAGTTGATCTCTGATATCATCAGGTCCGTTATTTTCAGTATTTCCTCTTTGCCAAGAGGCCTGAAAACCACTATTTCATCCAGCCGGTTCAGGAACTCGGGGTTGAACGTGCGCTTGACCTCTGACATCACCTTGTCTTTCATGTCCTGGTAGGTCCCTTCTTTGTCGTCAACGGTCTGGAAACCCATGGAGGTCTTTCCCCTCACGATCTCCCTTGCCCCTATGTTCGCGGTCATTATGATCACGGTGTTGCGGAAATCAACGGTATGGCCCAGGTTATCCGTCAGCCTTCCGTCATCAAGGACTTGCAGCAGTATGTTGAAGACGTCCGGATGGGCCTTCTCTATTTCGTCCAGCAGGACCACGGAATACGGTTTGCGCCTTACTGATTCGGTCAGGACCCCGCCTTCGTCATAACCCACGTATCCCGGCGGCGCGCCTATCAGGCGCGAAACGCTGAATTTTTCCATGAATTCCGACATATCGACGCGCGTAATGGCGTCCTCGTCCCCGAAAAGGAAACCCGCGAGGCTCTTCGCGAGCTTTGTCTTGCCCACTCCGGTGGGTCCCAGGAAAAGAAATGACCCGGTCGGCCTGCGTATGTCTTTAAGCCCTGTCCTCGCCCTTCTTATCGCCCTGCTTACAACGTCTATCGCCTCCTTCTGGCCTACTACGGCCTTCTGGAGATCTTTTTCCATGTTCAGTATTTTTTCCTGATCCTTCTGGGTCAGCTTCAAAAGCGGGATCCCCGTCCATTTGGAAACTATGTACGCGATGCCTTCCTCGTCAACAACGGATTCGCCGTGCTCGAGCTTGTGCTTGTCCCACTCGCGCTTCACGGACTCGAGCTTATCCTTCAGCTTTTTTTCTTTATCCCGTATATTCGCGGCGCTCTCAAATTCCTGGTTTTTGATCGCCGATTCTTTTTCTTTCGTCACCTGCTCAAGGTCGGCTTCCATGGTCTTGATATCGGGGGGGCGCGTCGTTGTCATAAGTCTTGCGCGCGACCCGGCTTCGTCTATAAGGTCGATCGCCTTGTCGGGGAGGAACCTGTCCGAGATATACCTGCTGCTCAGTTCAGCTGCCGCCTCAAGCGCTTTGTCCGTTATCTTTACCCTGTGGTGCGCTTCGTATCTGTCCCTCAGCCCTTTTAATATCTCTATCGTCTCCTGCACGCCGGGCTCTTTCACTTTTACGGTCTGAAACCTTCTCTCCAGGGCGCTATCCCGCTCGACATATTTCCTGTAATCGTCCAGCGTTGTTGAGCCTATGCACTGTATCTCCCCTCTGGCGAGCGCGGGTTTGAGGATGCTGGCAGCGTCAATCGCGCCCTCCGCGGCTCCCGCGCCGACAAGGTTGTGTATCTCGTCAATAAAAATGATGACGTTGGCGGACCTCCTGATCTCATCGACGACCCGTTTCAGGCGCTCTTCGAATTCTCCCCTGTATTTTGTCCCGGCAACAAGCGCGGGAAGGTCAAGGCTGATGACCCTTTTTTCCAGCAGCACTTCCGGCACGCTCTTCGAGACGATCCTCTGCGCGAGCCCTTCGACTATAGCGGTCTTCCCGACTCCGGGATCGCCTATCAGCACCGGATTGTTCTTGGTGCGCCTTGCCAGGATCTGGGTGATCCTTTCGATCTCGTCCTGCCTGCCTATCACGGGATCGAGCTTGCCTTTCTCCGCCAGTTCCGTAAGATCCCTTCCGAAAGAATCTATGGTCGGCGTCTTGCTTTTCTTTTTTATGCCCGTAGTCGAATCAACGCCCATTCCCTCTAACTGTGATATCACGGCGTCGCGTATCTTCCCCAGATCTGCGCCAAGGTTCTGCAGGACCCTTGCGGCAATGCCTTCTTCCTCCCTTATCAACCCCAGGAGCAGGTGCTCGGTGCCCATGTAGTTATGCTTAAGGTTCTGGGCTTCTTCCATGGCAAGCTCAAGCACCTTTTTAGCCCTTGGCGTAAAAGGTATTTCACCCAGCACAAGCATCGCGCGGCCCTTGCCGACTATTTTTTCCACCTCGATACGGACCTTGTCAAGGTCAACGTTCAGGTTCTGCAGCACGTCAGCGGCAACCCCTTCGCCGAGGCGCACCAGGCCAAGCAGTATGTGTTCTGTCCCAACATAATCATGATTAAGCCTCCTTGCCTCTTCCTGGGCAAGAAGGAGGGCGCGGCTCGCCCTTTCCGTGAACCTTCCGAACATCACAAACCCCCTGTTATGTCTAACACAAACGCATTAAGTAATCAGTCATTGCGAGGTCCGATGGACTCCGAAGAGTCATACGGACTCCTTCGGAGAACAGAATGACGAAGCCCCGGAGGGATCTTCGGGACAATCCGACGTAGTCGTTGCGAGAAGCGAAGCGACGAAGCAATCTATAGATTGCCACACTCACTTCGTTCGTTCGCAATGACATCGTCAGGTTATTTTGTACATTTGTAGTATATGGAAACACAATATATATATTATACCATAAAAACGGGAAAAAATCAATAAAAAAATCCCGACTTCACAGCCGGGAACCCTTTTCAATTAAAAATGCCCTAAAGGATTCCTTCGGAAAAAAACTAAAAATGCAAAATTTATAGATAGTAATTCCACTATTTTTAATTTCAAATTTAAATTTTCTAATTGTTTTCCTGTTCTTTCGGTAGATGAACATCCACCTCCTTCATGCATTTGTCTATCGCTTCCCGGATCGCTTTGCCGGGCAGGATATTCCAGAATGCAGCGTCGCCGAATTTCACCCCGGCGAGTTCGTCTTTTTCCTCACCGGATTCCTCCGGCCCGAACAACTGAAGCTCAAACCCGTCTTTTTTTGCCTCCGCGTTCAGCGTCTGGGTGTATATCTCCTCATCGGTAATTATATCCAGTTTGATCTCGACTGTAGCAACTGTCGTCTTGTACATTACGGGCCAGACGAGCATCGTGTTGTCATTGTAACCGAAATCCGTGATCTCACCCGTTATGATCATAAAACCGGGAAATTTCTTTCTAAGGTCTTCCGGTCTGTCCTTCCAGGACCTTTTCCGGAATACTGGTATTTCCTGGTACCTGCGCACGAGCTCTTCTGTTATTTGCCCCGGTATTTCGTTCTCCAGGTCCCAGTCGCCGCTGTAACCGCTCAAGTTGATGAAATTCGTGATCAGGATGTTGCCGGCTTCAGCGCGTCCCTGCAGGTCCGGCAGTAAAAGCTGGCATGCGAAACATGCGCCTAAGGCGCAGACAAACAAAAAGCATTTCAGCAGACTTTTTCTTTTCAATTATCTACTTTAAAAGGATGATCTCGACCCTGCGGTTCTGCTCCCTTCCTTCTTTTGTGGCGTTGGAAGCCGCGGGACGGTCAGGCCCGTAACCTGTCGTTGTTATCCTTTCCCTCGCGATCCCCTTGTCGATAAGTATCTTCGCAACGGCCTCGGCCCTGGCTGTCGAAAGCTTGACGTTGGCGTCCCGGCTGCCTATCGAATCGGTGTGGCCTTCTACGCTGATGTTCTCGGAGGTCGTACCCAGAACCTCTGCCAGTTTATCCAGTATCGGAAGGCTCTTCGGGTTAAGCGTGGAACGGCCTGTCGCGAAAAGCGTACCCGCGCTTACTCCCCTTGCGCTGTCCCTTATGACCACGTCCTTCGGCCTTTCTTTGGCCAGCGACTCGAATTTCGTCTTTAACTCGGCGGATTTTGCCTCGGCCGCGAGCTTTTCCTGCTGCTCCCTGTCCGCAAGCGCCGCTGCCTCGGTTCTTGCTTTTTCCGCGTCGGCTGTCGCCAGTGCCGCTTCCTGTTTCTTCTTTGCCGCCTCTGCTTTCAGCTTTTCGGCTTCCTGCGTGGAGGTCTGCAGTTCTGCCTGCTTTACGAGTTTCTCCGCCTCAAGGATCAAATTCCCGGCTTCCTGCGCTTTCTGTTTTTCTTCCTGTTCCTTTTTCGCCTTCTCTTCGAGAAGCCTTTGCGCTTCCGCTTCTTCCTTCTGCTTCTTTTCCTCCGCAAGCGCCTGGCGCTTTGCCTCAAGTTCGGCTTTCTGCCTCTCTTCTTCTTCTTTCTTCAGCCTTGCTTCTTCGGCCTTCCTTGCCTTTTCTTCCTCGGCCTTCTTTGCAAGCACATCAAACGTGTCGAAATCCGCGCCGAACGAGAACCTGTGCGTCAGGAGGGGAGCGTCGATCATTAAAATATTCATCGCGTAATCGATCCGATAGCGGAAAGGCTCTTCGTTCCTTGATCTTTCAAGCGCCTTCTCTGATGACACAATAGACTGGGAAAGCGAACTTATCCTGGGTTTCAGCTGGGATATTTTTGCCATTGTAGACTTTAAAGATTTTCTGGTTTCTTTGGCTTTCAATGTGGGCTCTATCTGTTCCTTTTCTGCTTCAAGCTTTTCAAGCTCAGCCCGCTTGGCCTGCAGGGTATTGCTTGCTGACTGGTGCAAATCCTCTTCTTTCTTTATCCTTGCTTCCTCTAATTTCTTTGCGTCCTGCTCTTTTTTCTTAAGAGAAGTTATGGATCGTGAAAGGGAAAGGGTTTTGGATTTTGCCTGCGCGAGTTTTGATGCAAGAGCGGGCTTGGCTTTTTTGTCTGCTGCTTCAAGCTGCTGGCTTATTTGTTCTTTTTCCGCATTAAGTTTTTCCAGCTCGTCTTTCTTTGTCTGGATTTCGCTCTGGGTTTTCTCGTGTAAAGAAGCCTCTTTCGCTATTCTTGCCTCTTCCTGCTTCTTGGCATCCGCTTCTTTCTTCTCAAGCGCTGCAATGGATTTGGAAAGGGCGGTAATCTTGGATTTGATCTGGCTAGATTCGGCCTTAAGATTAACGGGTGGCTTTTCCTCTGCCGGGGCCGACTTTAACTGTTCCGCCATTTCATCCGCCTGGCCCTGAAGCTTTTCAAGCTCAGCCCGCTTGGCCTGCAGGGTATTGCTTGCTGACTGGTGCAAATCCTCTTCTTTCTTTATCCTTGCTTCCTCTAATTTCTTTGCGTCCTGCTCTTTTTTCTTAAGAGAAGTTATGGATCGTGAAAGGGAAAGGGTTTTGGATTTTGCCTGCGCGAGTTTTGATGCAAGAGCGGGCTTGGCTTTTTTGTCTGCTGCTTCAAGCTGCTGGCTTATTTGTTCTTTTTCCGCATTAAGTTTTTCCAGCTCGTCTTTCTTTGTCTGGATTTCGCTCTGGGTTTTCTCGTGTAAAGAAGCCTCTTTCGCTATTCTTGCCTCTTCCTGCTTCTTGGCATCCGCTTCTTTCTTCTCAAGCGCTGCAATGGATTTGGAAAGGGCGGTAATCTTGGATTTGATCTGGCTAGATTCGGCCTTAAGATTAACGGGTGGCTTTTCCTCTGCCGGGGCCGACTTTAACTGTTCCGCCATTTCATCCGCCTGGCCCTGAAGCTTTTCCTGTTCATCTTCAAGTTTTCTCAATTTACTTTTTTGCGCGTCTATGTCATCCTCTATTAACTTGGCGATTTCGCTTTTGTCTCTGTTTTCACCAAAAGATGCCCCTGCGCTAAAGTTCATCCCTTCGGTAAGGTCAAGGAATGTGGCGCCGCCGCGCACGGTTATCGGCAGCCCGGTGAATTCTTTAAGGTCCCTTTCTATTCCCAGGCAGATGTTGGAAGAGGTTTTGATATAATAGGAATTATAATGGTAGTCGTAATCAAACGCGACCAGGAAATCGTAGACCGAAAAGCTCATGCCCGCCCTTATCCCTATCGGGAGCAGGTCGGTGCAGGTTCCCGCCTGGTGCACTGCGTTTACGGTTACGATATTCGGCTGGTTGATGTCTGTAAGCGCAAAACCAAAACCCACATCCTTCGCTGGTTTGTAGAAGGCGCCGGCGTCCACGCTTATCCCGCCCCATCCCAGATCGTCTTCCATGTCAAGCGAACCGGCAGTATAGAACTGGCTTTCCGCGCTTTTCCAGGAAAGGTACTTAAGGGTGCCGGCGATCGTCAGGTTGTCAAAAAGCTGGTATGCGTAGGTGCCGAACACGGCAAGCTCGTTATACTTGCTTGCTGAGAAGTAATTCACGCCTCCGCCAACGGTGTGGCCCTTCATTATCGGCGTTGAAAAAACACCATAGCTGTTCATCAGCAATGATTCGTTCTCCAGCTGGCCCAGGAAAGGAAACGAACCCGTGAAAGACGCTGACATCTTGTCAAGCGTGCCGATGCACGCGGGGTTTATGAGCATGCCGCTTACGTCCCCGCTTACTCCGCAGAATGCTTCCCCCATCCCCTGCGCCCTGGCGCCGGTTGTTATCAGTTCCTCGAACGCGGCCTTGGCTGAACCGGTGAACATTGAAAAGTGAAGAGTGAAGAGCAGAACTACTATCGTTAACGTACTCGCTAACACCTGAAGTTTTCTGATTTCCATTCTATTTTTTATCATTTTGGGCTCCTTTTTATTTTCTTTTATCGATTTCATCGACATTTCCGTTATCTCGGTGAGTATATCTTCAGGAATATCGTCTCTTCCTTGCCGTTCAAGGAAGCGTCTGCCATATTGTAGGTCATATTCCTGACGTAGCCCAGTATCAGGGGATATGAACCTGCTTTAGAGACAAGCTGTGCCGCGATGGTCAGCCCGTCGTAATCGTTCACGGATTCAAGCGGCAATCGCACAAGCTTATACTGCACTCCCGCGGTGAACGTTGTCTTGTCGAACAGCTTGTAAACCGCCTTTAGCAGGAATGCGTTCGTCTGCCTTTCGGAAAGATAGAGCGATGAGTAGGGCGAGCTTGAGCCCTTCTCTACCCAGCACTTCCACTGCGGGGTAAGGGTGAAAAGCTTTGTGGGCTTGTAGTCATACGCGGCGTTTGTTATTAACCCGGCCCACCTCACGCTGCGCGTGTCTGTGAACTGGTAGTTGTAGTCATACCTGAATTTGTTTGAAACGGTCAAGCCCGTGAACCCGTTGTATTTTGTCTCGATATAGAAATTATTCAGCAGGCTGTCCTCAAACGCGAGCAGGTCCTTGCCTGAAAAAACATCGTAGGCGCTGTCGCTGGATTTCAGCTCCACAAGGTCATCCGCCAGGTTGTCCTCTACTTTCTTTATATTGTGCCATATCAGGATCTCCCCGAGGTTGGAAACCTTGGCGCTGTATTTTGTCGTAAGAAAAAGGTTGGTGGTTTTCTTGTCCCCGAACGCCTCTGTGAAGTAATCGTAGCCGCCGTTAAGCTCCACGTCTTTCAGGAGCGGATAGTTCAAATTAAACCCGAACCCGTGCCTGTCAAGCTTGACAGGATAGTCCGGCAGGTCATCATCCTCGTATACGTCGGCTGTTCCGTTGTTGTTGCGGTCGTTCCCGATCCAGAATTTCGGCGGGTCCACTATGAACAGCATCATATCCTGTTCCCAGTCACCCACGTTATCAGAATCCCTGTCATACGCTATGTGGTACGTGGGCACGGGATTGCTTGTGCCGCTTCCCCCGCACCTTCCTGTCTTGTCATAGTACCAGTCGTAGTCATCGTTGTCGTCAACGTAAGTAAAGCCCTCAAAGGGAGTGGACCAGTTCGGGGAGCTGAAGCTGGGATGCGTGAAGAAATAATCTCCGCTTACAGAGAGCTTATTGTCTATGAATTTAAGGCCGGTGAAATCGATCTTCCTGTCAGCCTTCACGTAGAAAACGGGATACATCGCAAGGTCCCTTTCCCCATCCTTTGTTGGGAATTTCCTGTACTGGTTATTGAAATCGCACTCAACGCTGACATTGGCTCCGTACACGGTCCCGTCCGCGGTGACAGCGATCATGTCACTGGCGCTGGAAAGCCCGTAATTGTACGTGACCTGCTGGGCGATGTCATCCTTGGGGTTGCCTGGAGCGCGCAGCATCGTCGCGTAGCCGGCCTTATCCGACTTTATCTCTATCTTGTAATCGTTTGCCACGGATATAGAAAATTTTACGCCTTTCGCGTTCGCGGGTACCGGGATGACGCACTCAAACGAAGAAGCCCCGTTCGCTTCCATGGGAACCGGGACAAGCGTTACCGCGGTGTATGCGCCTCCGTCCACAGAATACTGCAGATCCCACAACTGGGCTCCGTATCCGTCCTGCGGAGAATCATCGCTGAACCGCAGCGTTATTGTACCCGGCGCGTCATCTTTCACATTGCCGAAATATGAAGTTTCGTTTATCAGATTATAGTCCTTCCAGTGGTGGATATAAGCGCCGCTCAACGTAAGGTTTATTTCATCCATTTTCAGTTTGTACTCGTCTTTTACTCCTATAAAATACGTTGAAAATTCTGTTTCCGTGGTTCCTGTAGGCGGATAGCCTAATGAAGTGTTGGAAGTCCTTGAGAAGAAAAAATTCGCCTTGTGAGAGGGAGACTTGAAGGTTCCCTGGAATCCCGGGAACCAGATCTTTTGGAAAGTGAAGGGGGTGAGCTTCACGTCAAAAAGCTCGGTTGAAAAAGAAGGGCGCCCCGTGACTCCCCACATGTGCAGCCCTACCTTGAATGTAGCCGATACCTTTTTATATTTATCCGAATAGTTCACTTTATAGCCCTGGTCTGTTATGAACCCCCAGGCTTCGCCTTTCAACAGCGAGCTTCCGCCGTTAAGGCCGTTGATGTCAACAAGCCCTATCGACCACAGCCTGCAATTCAGGGATTCCCCGAACAGGTCGTAATAACTGCGCTTTTGAGGCGCTTTCGCCCTTTTCCACTGCGCCATTGCCGTGCCGGCGCATAACAGCACCCCCGCTGCAACTAACAAACATGTTGCTTTTTTCATCCTTCCCCCTTACAATATATTTTTTGATTTCGGTAACTAAATAACTGATTCCGGAGATTAAAAAACACGATGGCAGCGATAGCTGACTATTTGGCAAGTGTTATCGTTCCGTTCTTGGCAACATTCCCTTTCTTGAGCTGTATAACGTAAACGCCCACGGGGCATATTTGCCCCTTTTCATCCCGGCCGTCCCAGGCTACGGTCTGGTCCCCTATCACTGCCTGCCGGCTGAAAAGCGTTTTCATCAGCTTGCCCTTAAGATCGAATATCTTCACTGTAACATCGGTTGGATCGGTACCGGCAGTGAACATCAGACTGGCTTCGTCATTCCTGCCGTCACCGTTTGGAGAAAATGGGTTGGGGAACAGGTTAAATCTGTCAACAGTGGCTTTTTCGTCTGTGGCAAATAAAATAAAACTTGAATACGTCTGTCTGATTGGATGGCTATATGTGGTTGTTTTTCCGCCGGAAACAGCTACCGTGGCAAAACCGCCGCCCATACTTCCAAGCGTTTCTGTATTGTTTGTCTCAAAGGTATAGCTGTCCGTCCATATCCCACTTCCGTTAAGTGTTAATGGAGTGCCTGATACCGGGACTATCGTCACGGCGCAGGAGTCGGCAGGATCCGTGCTCATGGGTATATTAAAATGAATCTTAAAATTCACAAGTTCGCCCGGCACCAAAACGGCTTTATAAGAACGTTCGGCACCAACTTCGGTATTTATTGCTTTTACTGCAGATGTTACCGTTACTTTTTTTAATACCGGGGTAATCTTGCCTGAGACGCTTTTAAGAATCGCCCTGAACTGAAAATATTTATTTGGCGGGCTTTTAATTTCGCATTCCCCTGAATTTGTAACAGCTGTAGCAACCGTATCAAGGCTTGCGTTTAAACCATCAGGGCTTGAAGCTGAAGCAGTAAGGAACGCTATTGTGCACCCCTCGGGTATATCAGCAATCCAGGATAGCTTTCCAAAAGTGACATCTGTGTCGCATTCAAGCAGGTTAGAGGTGTAAAGACCGTAGGTGGCACCTGAAGCTTCCGTTAAATCAATAAGCTCAAGATCATCAAACCACACTTTACCGTTGCTGGTTCCGTCAGTTACTGCTCTGACAGTTACTGATGTGTAACTTGGATTTTGCCAATTAACATAGCCGTATGTCCATGCGCCGGATGCACTTACCACCGCAGTCGGGTCGCCCGTGGGAAGATCAGACATGTCTATTGACGTGGAACCAGCGAAACCGCTATCTCTGAATATCCACACTCCGAATTTGTATGTATGACCAGGTGTTACAGTGAAAGGTCCATTGGTGCTGCTTGCGTTTGAATTTACGCAGATACTTTTTAATGACCACGCACCCGAATGTACCTTGTCACTGGCTCTGTCTGCATCACCAGCTTCAGTCCAGTTGTCAGCATCTTCGTTAGTGCCAGCTTCGAAGGAATAATTCGGAATAAGATTCTTGGATTTGATCAGTATTACATATCCCCTTTCATTATATTCTACTTCAATGTCACTGCCGGTAATAAAATCCATACTTTCCTGAACCCAGGGGAGGGATCCTGCAAAAGCTATATGGTTCTTCTCCAAATGTTGTTGTATAATAGAATAAATAGCATTAATGCTCTTTAAATAACGAGGGCACCTGTTGACTTCTTCTCTGCTATAGGGTATAATATTCTTTGGCAAGAAAAACCCGGAAGTAAAAAGGAGGTCCACAGATGCCAGATAATATTATATCACAATGCCTTCAATTGTCAAGCGTAAAAGTCGTTTCCTGCTGTGTCCATGAAGATGAAGTTGACATAATCCTTGCAAGGGACCCTTCCAAAGGTTTCTATTGCTCTTCCTGCGGAA
>Ga0210051_1003221_pt1 | contig 16294 bp, 7 predicted proteins | sample CryGey092014_all_FD_185464 | JGI IMG/M metagenome (GOLD analysis project Ga0210051, IMG submission 185464) | Groundwater microbial communities from aquifer - Crystal Geyser CG23_combo_of_CG06-09_8/20/14_all (SPAdes) (version 2) | ecosystem: Environmental > Aquatic > Deep subsurface > Groundwater ...
GTGGGATTACCCAACGTCGGGAAATCCACTTTATTCAAAGCCTTGACTAAAATTAAGGTTGATATTGCTCCTTATCCTTTTACCACTATTCATCCTAATATTGGAGTAGTTCAGATTCCCGATGAAAGGTTGAAGAAAATTGCGGAAGTTATCAAACCCGAGAAAGTTACTCCGACCATTATTGAGTTTGTGGATATTGCGGGCTTAGTGAAAGGCGCCCATAAGGGAGAAGGTTTGGGAAACCAGTTTCTGGCCGAGATCCGAAATTGTGATGCAATTTTGGAAGTGGTCAGAGCTTTTGAAGACCAAAACGTTGAAAATGTCTTGGGAGAAATTAACCCGGAAAAAGAGATTGAAATTGTAAAAATTGAACTTTTGATGAAGGATTTGGAAACTTTGGATAATTTATTGGGTAAGATTGAAAAAGATGCCAAATCAAAAGACAAACAATCTTTGAAAAAACTTGAGATTTTAAAAAGAATAAAAGAAAATATTTCTGAGGGAAAAACAATCCCTGAAATAAATTTATTAACCGATGAGGAAAAATCAGAAATTCAAGAATACCAGTTTTTAACCCAGAAACCCATTTTTTATATTGTCAATGCTAATAACGGAACAAAAACTCTTAGTCCTAAATTCAATTATTTACCAATGAATTTAAAAGATGAAGAAGGACTTTCTGAATTAGGAGAGGCTGAGGTCAAAGAATTAGGCGTCAAGCCGGTTCTTGACCAATTAATTCTGGCCTGCTACAATATCCTTGATTTAATTACTTTTTTTACTGTAGCCGGAGGAAAGGAGACACGAGCCTGGACTCTGAAAAGAGGTTTAAAGGCGCCTGAAGCCGGAGGAGTGGTTCATACCGATTTTAAGGAAAAATTTATCAGGGCTGAAGTAATCAATTGGGAAAAATTAATTACAGCTGGCAACTGGCATAGGGCAAGAGAACTCGGTTGGCTTAAAATCGCCGGAAAAGATTATATTGTCCAAGACGGCGACGTAATAGAATTTAACATATGAAGGCTTACGAATTAACTTGTTTAATATCGTCTGAGCTCTCCGAAGAGGAGGCCAAAAACTTTCAAGAAAAAATTGTCTCCTTAATTCAAGAAGAAGGAGGAGTTTTGGTTGAGGGAAAATTACCTTTTAAGAAAAAACTGGCTTATCCCGTGAAAAAACAGTCTCAGGCATATTTGGCAGTCATTAACTTTCAGTTGCTGCCTGAAAAATTAGCCGATTTAGAAAAAAAAATAAAAGCAGAGAATCAAGTTCTTCGCTATTTAGTATTGGTAAGGCCGCCGGTTAGAGAAACAAAAATTACTCGTGTCTTTAAAAGACCTGAAATCGAAAAGCCGAAGAAAGAAAAAAAGGTCGAATTAAAGGAAATTGAGAAAAAATTAGAAGAAATACTTAATGAACCTCAATAAGGTTATTTTAGTTGGCCGGCTTACCCGCGACCCGGAAAGCAGAGCTCTCCCCTCGGGACAATCGGTCACTTCCTTTGGGATGGCAACCGATCGTTTTTTTAATGATAAAAGCGGCCAAAAACAACAACAAACCGAATTTCACAACATCGTCGCTTTTGGAAAATTAGCCGATATCGCTGCCCAATATTTAACTAAAGGCTCTTTGGTTTTAATTGAGGGCAGATTGCAAACAAGAAGTTGGCAGGACTCTTCCGGCAATAAAAGATCGCGAACAGAAATTGTCGCCGAAAGACTGCAATTAGGACCAAAGTCAGCAGGTAAAACAGTACCCAGTCAAGAACCACCAGCAGAAAAGTCCTCTGAAGATATTCCGGTTATTGAAGAAGGAGATGATGATCAGATAGACGTATCCAAGATACCTTTTTGAGTTGATAAAAACTCTTAAAAGGTTTATAATGAACGAATAAATAAGCGATTTTTTTTATTTATCATCCTCCTCCAATGCTCACTGCCCCAAAAGGAAATTATAAGAATTATGCCTTATAAAGATAAAGAAAAGGAACGGCAAAATAAAAAAGAATATTATCAAAAGAATAAAGAAAAGGTACTAAAGAGAACAAAATCATATCATAAGATTTGGTATCAAAAGAATAAAAGAAAAAGACAACAGCAGATTAGAGAGTGGTACCAAAAAAATAAAGAGAAAAGCGCACAATACCATAAGAAGTGGTACCAAAAGAATAAGAGAAGGATATCACAACAAAGTAGAAAGTATCATCAGCAAAATATAGAAAAAATACGAAGACGCAACAGAAGATATAATCAAAAAAACAAAGAAAAAATATTACAATATAAAGGAGAGTGGCAAAAATACCAAAGAAAAATAAATCCAAGATACCGCCTCGATGAAAATATGGGCTCAGCAATTGCTAGATCTCTAAAAGAGAAGAAAAACGGCCAACCATGGGAAATTTTAGCGGGCTATTCTTTAGAAAAATTAATAGTGCATTTAGAGAAACAATTTGATAATAAAATGAATTGGCATAATTATGGGAGCTATTGGGCAGTTGATCACATAAAACCGAAGAGCTTGTTTAATTATACATCTTCAGATGATTCAGATTTTAAAAAATGTTGGGATTTAAGAAATTTACAACCATTAGAGAAAATAAAAAATATAAAGAAGAATAATCTTTATATCGGCTGATCTACTATGGAGTGTTATTTTTGCCAAAGAAATATTAAAGATATTGATTTTAAGGAAACGCAAATTTTGCGTAGATTTATTTCAGCTTCGGGAAAAATCAAACCAAAAAAAAGAACCGGAGTTTGCTCCGGCCACCAAAGGAAATTAACAAGAGTAATTAAAAGAGCCCGGTATTTAGCTCTCCTCTCTGCCACTTCTAAGTAGTCAAAGAGGATAAATCCTCTTCTTCACCCTTCGCTGCGGCTCGGGTAAGTAAAGATTCTTTAATTTTTTTTGCAATCTCAGGGTTTGCCCTTAAGAACTCTTTACTCGCTTCAACTCCCTGTCCAAGCCGGGTTTCTTCAAATTGAAACCAAGAGCCGGCTTTTTTTATTATTTCTGCTTTTATCCCGGTGTTTAAAATATCTCCAAAATAAGAAATTCCTTCATTGTAATAAATGTCAAATTCGGCTATTTTAAAAGGCGGGGCAACCTTATTTTTGACAATTTTCGCCTTAATCCGGCTGCCAATAATTTCCTCGCCGTGCTTTATTTGAGCAATTCTTCTTAAGTCAATTCTGACCGAAGCATAGAATTTTAAAGCCAGGCCGCCGGGAGTGGTTTCGGGATTGCCAAACATCATTCCTATTTTCATTCGGGTTTGATTCAGAAAAATTACTACAGTTTTTGTTTTGGCCACAATCCCAGAAAGTTTCCGCAAACATTGGCTCATTAATCTTGCCTGAAGTCCAATTTGAAACTCGCCCATTTCTCCGGCAATTTCAGCTTGAGGAACCAAAGCAGCTACCGAATCAACTACAATTACATCAACTTCTCCTGACTTTACTAAGGTTTCAACAATCTGCAGGGCCTGTTCTCCGGAATCCGGCTGAGAGATCAATAAATCATCAATATTAACCCCAATTTTTTTTGCCCAATCCGGGTCTAAAGCATGTTCAGCGTCAATAAAAGCTCCCACTCCACCTCGTTTTTGGGCTTCAGCTAAAATATGAAGAGCCAGAGTCGTCTTTCCTCCTCCTTCCGGACCATAAATTTCAATTACTCTCCCCCTCGGCACCCCACCCACTCCTAAAGCCAAATCTAAAGAAAGAGAACCCGTGGGAATTACATCAACATCAACCGCTCTGACTCCTCTCAGTTTCATAATCGCGCCCTCCCCGAACCTCTGCTTTATTTCATCAACCGCTTCCTGAAGATTACCGGTCTCTTCTTTTGTTTGTTTTTTCTTGGCCATACCTTAATATTAACAAAGGAGTTAACAATTAACAATTAATTTACACTTTGTGCCAATTTTCTTCGTTAGTAATTTGACTGTCATTCTCCTTGGAAAAAACCTCTCTGGGTTTTGCTCCTTCGCCAGGTCCGACAACGCCCCGTTCTTCAAGTATATCTAATAGTCTGGCAGCTCTGGCATAGCCAATTCTTAATCTTCTTTGCAAAAAAGAAGCAGAAGCTTTTTTAGCTTCAATTATTATTTTTTTTGCCTCCTCATACAAAGGATCTTCATCGCCGACATAACCGTCAAAACTCTCACTCTCTTTTATCTCTAAACTTTTCTTAAGATCTTCGGCTAAATGATTGTCAAAAAATTCAACCTCCTGGTCTAAAAGTAATTTTTCTCTTTGGGCTTTAATGTAATCCACTATTTTTTTTACTTCTTTCTCGGAAACATAAGCCCCTTGAATTCTTTTTGGTTTTGATACGTCGGCTGAAACAAAAAGTAAATCTCCTGCGCCCAAAAGCTTTTCAGCGCCGGCCATATCCAAGACCGTACGGCTATCGACCTGGGAGGCCACTTGAAAAGTAAGCCTGGAAGTAATGTTGGCTTTAATCAAGCCGGTAATTACCTCAACCGACGGCCGCTGGGTAGCCACTACCAAATGAATTCCTACTGCTCTTGACATCTGGGCCAACCTGACAATCCCGGCTTCCATTTCTCTTCCTTTGGCCGCCATTAAATCTGCCAATTCATCAATAACTAAAACAATATACGGTAAGGGTTTTTCTCCTTCTTTTATGATTTTTTCATTGTAAGTATCTACGTTCCTTGAGCCGTTTCCCGATAAAATGTCAAACCTTTTTTCCATTTCAGAAATCAGCCATTTTAAAGCATTGATTGTTCTTTGGGGATCAAAAATGACCGGCGTTAAAAGATGCGGCAGGTCCTGGTAGGCAGAAAATTCAACTCTTTTGGGGTCTACCAAAATAAATCTTAAAATGTCGGGTGAGTTTCGATAAAGCAAGCTTAAAATCAGAGAGTTTAGAAAAATGGTATTATGATTAACAAAACCATTTCCAACGAAAGAATCTGAGCCAGGTACGTAAAAATCATATCCAACCCCGGAGGTTCTCTCAATTTTTTCGATTTTATCCCAATAAAAATTTCTTTTCGAAATTTTCTCTAATTCTTGATATTCGGGCTCTTGAGAAATTGGTTGATAAAAATCTAAAATCTTTTCCAGTCCTTGATAGCCGGGCGCTCGAAACCCTGAGTTGTAACTCCTTAAAGAACTAAAAGCGTATTTAGGAACTAAAATCCCTGATTGATATTTCCATCCTCGATTCGTTAAACAAGCAAAACGATTAAGGTATTTTTGACCTATCCTTCTAAGCAAAGAGGAGATATGAGGAATTAAATCAAGATTGGGATTTGGGGATAATTTAAGAAATTGTTTGGCTTTATTATATTTTTCTTTTCTTATAAAGCCGATTTCTTGAATGAATTTACGCACTTCTTCTCCGAAGATAGAAAGCCGATAGTATTCATTTTGAGCATAATTTTTTGTTTTTTTGATTCTTAGCGAAGAAACTATACCGAAATTTAAAAGCGTAAGATGAACCTGAGAAACCAGTTTTTTACTGCTAATACAAAATTCTATGGAATTTTTTCCCACATAGCCATCATTATCAAAAAGGGCTCTTAAATAGGCAGTGACTATTTCTTTAGGAGCTTCTCTAATTGCCCTTGGTATTTCTTTTTGAGGCGATTTAACAGAATCCATTCCGAGGTAACTCAAGAATTCTTTTAAGTGCTTACTATTTACCTCTATTTGTTTAGCTTTGTTTTTTGGATTCGAACCACCTCCTTTTTCAATAAACTGGGTAATCCCAAAAAGTTCTTTAAGTGATTTTTTATAAAGATCGAGGAGTTGAGAATTGGCTTGAGTATAAGTTATTCTATGAATTCCCCTCCTTTCTATTGACATTCCGCCATCAGCAGTTAAAAGTCCCAAAAAATGAGCTAATTGAGAAGTCATTTCAAAAGGGAAAAAAATTTTTCTGTGATAGGCTTTAATTTTGCCTGGTCTGAAATCAGAAAGATCAACCTTGTTGCCGAATAAAGCCGGCTCCCGATTAATAGCCACATAGCCACCTTTTTTAATTAAAGAAGCTGCTTTCCAACCTTGCGAGCCATCTTCATTCATAACCCAAAGAGGATGTTCAGATGTTGCTTCGATTTGATAGCCGCGACCGGTTGATAATTTATAAAATTGACAGATTCCGTTGTTATAGTTTTTGCTCGTAGTTTCAATTCCGTCTCTTGTGGCGAGTTTAAGTTTAAAATTGGTTTCACTATTTAAAGAGAGAGGGCAAAGTTCTTCAAAGCTTAACATCCCTCTTTCAGTAAACATTAAAGTGTCTGCGGCACAAGTTTTACCGGTTCCGGTTGCCCCGGCTACCAAAAGATGAGGCATTCTTGCCAGGTCCGCATAGCAAGAAAATCCCGAAACGTCTTTCCCTAAAACAATGGTCAAATTTGAGGCAGCGGTTTGAAATTGAGGATTAGCAATTAAACCCCTCAATCTAATCTGACACCTTATTTTATTGGGTACTTCAATTCCGACTAGAGATTTCCCGGGTATGGGAGCTTCAATTCTAATTGGATGGCTGGCTAGAGCCAAAGAAAGATTATTTGAAAGAGTGGTAATTTTAGAAAGTTTAATGCCTTCGGCAGGCTTTAAAGTGTATTGAGTTACGGTCGGACCAGTATTAATTTCTGACATTTCTACGGGTAGGCCGAAATTCTCCAAAGTTTTTTTTATAATCGCAGAGTTTGTTACGATATCGCCGGCAGCAGCTTTTCCTTTATCGGTTTCCAATAATTCCAGGGGCGGTGTTTTATATTGTTCCCCTGCCAATAATTTTGCCGGCACCTCTTTGGTTCTTAATTCTAAAATTGGCTCTTCTAATTTCGTGGAGGTCTCTTTTATTTTTGGTTCAACTTCTTTAACTTTAAATTTTGGTAAAAAAATTTTCTTTATTAAAGACGGCTCTTTTTCTATTTCTAAGGTTTCCCCAGTTCTAGGAATTTCCTTAACCCTCGGCCCCCTAATCAAATACCAAAAAATCAAACCGCCAATCACAATTACTCCGCCAAAGACAATCTTGGCAACCAGCCCCCCGAATAGCCCTAAGAATGGCCAACTTAAAATATATCCCAACCATCCTCCCTGTTTTGTTTCGGGACGTAAACTTTCAATCAATCCAGCGATGCCGGCAATTAAAATAAAAATTGCCAAAATTGTTGGCCCAAAAAATTTCTTGTATTTTACATTAAAAAAAACCAGCCCCCCCAAAACTAAAATTAAAGGAATAATAAAAACCGCTTTTCCAATTAAAAAAGTGAGAGCCCTCATTGAGGCGGAGCCCGCAACTCCTGCCAAATCAAAAAAGCTCAAGGTAATAATTATTGCCAAAATGAAAACAACTACGCCCCAAATCCTTTTCCTGGTTTCCTCGGGTAAGGCAAAAATGCTCGGTTTTTTCTCTTTTGGCCAGGATTTTTTATTATTTTTGAATTTTTTCTTTTTAGCCATCACTATTTTATTATACACCGAGCTTCCATTTATAAAAGCGAAGTCGAAGAAGATTCCTTCTTCTCCACCTCAGCTGAAGCTTCGGTAGGTAAAGAAGAAGACGAAGTCCTCTTCGTCCACTTAGCTAGTTACTTAGCTTAGCTAAGCAACTATAAACAATCCATCTGTTTTTTTATTTCTTTTCTCTTCTTAAACCCGTACCGGCAGGTATAAGTTTCCCGATTATCACATTCTCTTTTAGTCCTCTCAACTTATCTTCTTTCCCTTCCAAAGATGCCTTGATTAAAACTCGGGACGTTTCTTGAAAGGAAGCTGCCGAAAGAAAACTGTCGGTAGTCAGAGCAACCCTGGAAATTCCCAATAAAATAGGAACCCCTTTTACCGGTTTCTTTTTCTCCTTTTTAAGGCGAGTGTTCTCTTCTAAAAACTTTGTCCGCTCTACAATTTCTCCGATAGAGAAAGAAGAATCTCCCAAATCTTTAATTCTTACCCTTGAAAACATCTGACGGCAAATCGTCTCAATATGCTTGTCGTGAATTATAGCTCCTTGAGAAACATAAATTTTTTGTATTTCTTTGACGATATATCGCTGGGTTTCTTCTTCTCCGGCCAATTTAAATAATTCTTTTAAGTCCAAACTCCCTTCGCAAAGCTGCTGACCCTTTTTTACCTCTTGGCCCGGGTTAACCCAGATTGCTACTTTTGCCGGAATTTTATATTCAACAATCTCTGATTTTTTGGATTTTGCCTTGCTATTCGAAGTTTTGACGGAGGCGGGGCTTTTGGATTTTATTCTAATTACTCTGTCTTGCGTTATTTCCAAAACTTTCCCATCAACTTGCGATATTTCCGCTTTGCCGCCGGGCACTCTTGTTTCAAAAATTTCTTGAACTCGCGGCAAGCCCATGGTGATATCGCCGCCGCCTGCCACTCCGCCCGTATGAAAAGTTCTCATTGTTAACTGAGTACCAGGCTCTCCGATTGACTGAGCAGCCACAATTCCTACCGCTTCCCCGAGTTTTATTAATTGATTATTGCCAAGATCCCAGCCGTAGCATTTTTGACAAACGCCTCTGACAGATTTACAGCTTAAAGGAGATCTTATTCTGACTTTTTCTATGTTGGCGGCAGCTATTTTCTCTGCTTTTTCCCAATCAATAATTTCTCCTTCTTTACAAATTCCCTTAATGTTTTCCAAATTTATTCTTCCTAAAATCTTGTAAATAAAATTTTGACCGATTTCATCGGCGTCTTTTTCCCAAATAATAAACCCTTCGTTGTCTCCGCAATCTTCTTCTGTAACTATAACCTCATGAGCAACATCAACCAGCCTTCGAGTTAAATATCCTGCCGTAGAAGTTCTAAGGGCCGTATCTGCGGTTCCTTTTCTGGCGCCGTGGGTTGAAATAAAGTATTCCAAAACATCAAAACCCTCTTTAAAAGAACTTTTCACGGGCAATTCTATAATTTGCCCCGCCGGATTGATTACAAGACCCTTCATCCCCGCCATCTGAACGAGTTGTCCCCAAGAACCCTTCGCTCCGGAATCAATAATTTGAAAAACCGACCCATATTGAGGCAAGGTTTTGGGAACCAATTCTTCAATTTCTGTTTTTACCCTGCTCCAAATTTCAATTACTTTTGAGCTTTTTTCCTCTCTTGAAAGCAGTCCCTTTCTGAAATGTTCTTCAATTTCTTCTATTCCTTTTTCTGCCTTGGCTATAATGTTTTCTTTTTCCGGAGGAACAATCAAATCATCCATGCCCCAAGAAATTCCGGCCCAAGTTGAATATTCAAAACCCAATTCTTTTATTTTGTCTAAAATTTCCCCTGTTTTTTGAAAATCGTATTTCTTAATAATCTCTCGGACTATTCCTTCTAAGTCCTTCACTTTTATTAAGGAGTTATGGAAAGGGAAATTGTCGGGCAAAGCTTCATTAAAGATGATTCTCCCAACGCTAGTTTTAATTGGCGTTTCGTTTGGATTTAATCTTGCCTTTATTTTTTCTTGCAAACCGACATCGCCAAACTCGTAAGCAAGAATTGCTTCTTCCTTGCTGCCAAATATTTTATTTCCGTCTTTTTCTTCTTCGACTATCTGAGTTAAGAAATAGCAACCCAAAATAATATCTTGATTAATGCTGAGAACGGGGGTGCCGGTGGCCGGCTTGAGCAGGTTTAAAGTGGACAGCATAATTTCTTTGGCTTCTTTTTGGGACGTTTCAGACAATGGCAAATGAACTGCCATCTGATCTCCGTCAAAATCGGCATTAAAAGCCCTGCAAACCATCGGATGAATTCTAATTGATTCTCCTTCAATTAATTTTGGATAAAAAGCCTGAACTCCCAATCTGTGAAGAGTGGGGGCTCGGTTTAATAAAACGAGTTTGTCTTTTACCACTTCTTCCAAACTAGCCCAAACTTCATCTGTCTCTTGTTCAATTAATCTTGAAGCCGATCTTACGTTATAAACCAATTCTTTGTCCAAAAGTTTTTTAATGACAAAAGGTTTGAAAAGCTCTAAAGCCATTTTCTTTGGAATTCCCACTTCATTAAGTTTTAATTCTGTCCCCACCACGATAACAGACCTTCCGGAATAATCTACTCTTTTCCCTAAAAGATTCTGCCGAAATCTTCCCCGTTTTCCTTTAAGTATATCAGCTAATGATTTGAGCAATCTTTTGCCTCCGGTGGTAGCGGTCGTCATTGTTCCTTTTCTCATCCCGTTATCAATTAAAGCGTCTACTGCTTCCTGCAGCATTCTTCTTTCGTTTCTAACGATAACTTCCGGAGCTCCAATTTCCAAGAGATATTTTAGCCGATTATTCCTGTTAATTACTCTTCTATAGAGGTCATTTAAATCGGAGGAAGCATAGCGGCCGCCGTCCAGCTGAACCATTGGTCGCAAGTCGGGCGGTAAAATCGGCAATACGGTCAAAAACATCCATTCCGGCCTTATGCCTGCCTTTGACATTCCCTGAAAAATTTCTAATCTGGCTAAAATTTTTCTTTTAGAAAGGGGCTGGGCCGTTTCTAATTCTTTTTTTAATTCTTCTATTTGTTTCTTTAGGTCAGTTTTTTCAAAAATCTTTCTTAGGATTTCGGCCCCTGTCCCTGCTTCAAAAACCTCTCCATATTTTAGAGAAAGCCGATGATAATCAACTTCGGATAAAGTTTTTAACGGTTTTAAATTAGAAACTTCTTCAATGGCTAAATCTCTGGCCGTCTTCAAGTCACCCAATTTAATTTTTTTCTCTTTAATTTTGGCTTTTGGAGGCGAAGAGAACTTCGTTCTCTTCTTCACCTCGCTTCGCTCGGTATTTGATTTGTCATTTGGATTTTGAGCTTTGGATTTCCGCTTGTACTCCTTCTCAATTTCCTCCAAAACTTTCTTCCTGGCATCTTCATTGCAGCTTGTAATAATATAGGAGGCAAAATAAATTACCTTCTCTAATTGCTGCATCGGAATATCTAAAATCATACCCATTCTGGAGGGCACCCCTCTTAAAAACCAGATATGGGAGCAAGGACTGGCCAGCTTAATGTGACCCATTCTTTCTCTTCGAACTGCGGCTTTTGTTACTTCCACTCCGCATCTGTCGCAGACAATGCCTTTGTAACGAATTCTTTTATATTTCCCGCAATAACATTCATAATCTTTAGTTGGCCCAAAAATCTTTTCGCAAAATAAACCATCTTTCTCGGCCCTTTGGGTCCTGTAGTTTATGGTTTCTGGTTTTGTCACTTCGCCGTGACTCCAATTCAAAATTTCTTCGGGTGAGGCTAATTTTATTCTAATTGCTTCTAAATCTTGTACTCTCATAATTTATGAAGAATAATGAATTGCGATTTTTTCCTTTCTATTCTTTATTCTTAATTCGCAATTTACGATTCTCTTTTCTCCTTCACCTCCACATTTAACCCTAACGACTTTAATTCAGCTACCAACAGATTGAAAGAAGCCGGTATGTTCGGCGTTTTTATTTCTTCTCCTTTAAGTATCGCTTCATAAGTTGCCGCTCTTCCTGTTACGTCGTCGGATTTTATCGTCAACATTTCCTGAAGAATGTGGCCAGCTCCGTATCCCTCTAATGCCCAGACTTCCATTTCTCCGAATCTTTGTCCGCCAAACTGCGCCTTTCCTCCGAGGGGCTGTTGGGTAATCAAAGAGTAAGGACCAATTGAACGCATGTGGATTTTATCTTCAACCATATGAATTAACTTCATCATATATATGTAGCCAACGGTGATTTTTTTCGGAAAAGGCAAACCGGTCCTCCCATCATACAGGATAATTTTGCCGTCTTCTGGAAGACCTGCCTCTTTTAATTCTTTTTTAATATCTGTTTCATTGGCTCCGGCTAAAGCCGGAGAAATTGCTTGATGCCCCAAAACTTTAGCTGCCCAGCCGAGATGAGTTTCCAGAATTTGACCGAGATTCATTCTGGAAGCAACGCTTAAAGGGTTTAAAATAATATCAACCGGCGTGCCATCTGCCATAAACGGCATCTCCTCAACCGGTAGAACCTTTGAGATTACCCCTTTGTTTCCGTGGCGACCAGCTAACTTGTCGCCGGCTTTAATTTCCCTTAATTGAGCTATTTCTACTTCAATTTTTTTTATTACTCCGGGTTCCAACTTATGGCCGAGTTCCCGAGAAAAAACTTTAACTCCTACTATCCTTCCTCTTTTTCCGTGTTCCATTGACAAAGAGGTGTCTTTTACTTCCCTGGCTTTTTCTCCGAAAATAGCCCTCAATAATCTTTCCTCAGCCGTCAAGTCCGCTTCGCCCTTTGGCGAAATTTTTCCAACTAAAATATCGTTTGGCCCCACTTCGGCTCCAACCCTAATAATTCCTTCCTCGTCCAAATCCTTCAGTTTTTCTTCAGAAACATTGGGAATATCCGGAGTGGTAATTTCCGGCCCTAATTTTGTTTCTCTAACATCGCAGGCAAATCTCTCAATATGAATTGATACGTAAGTATCATCTTTAACCAATCTTTCAGAAATAATAATTGAATCTTCAAAATTCCCTCCCCGCCAAGGCATGAAAGCTACTAAAATGTTTTGACCCAAAGCCAAAGAACCTTGAGCAATTGCGCCACCGTCTGTTAAAATGTCTCCCTTTTCAACGATTTTACCTTTTTTAACAATCGGCTTTTGGTGAAAACAGGTGTATTGATTCGTCCTGTTAAAAGTCCTTAAATCGTACCTTTTGCTTTGGATTTTGGAAGAAGAAGAGGACTTCGTCCTCTTCTTCACCTTCGCTTCCATAAATGGAAGCTCGGTTTTTGGATTTTGAATTTTTATAATTATATGGTTAGCGTCCACTTCAGTTACTATTCCGTCTTCTTCGGCCACTATTACTTGACCGGAATCTTGGGCCACTTTTTTCTCTACTCCAGTAGCAACCAGAGGGGGCTCCGGTTTAAACAAGGGAACTGATTGTCTTTGCATATTAGAACCCATCAAAGCCCTGTTTGCATCATTATTTTGCAAAAACGGAATACAGGAAGTGGCAATTGAAATTGATTGTTCTGAAGAAACGTCAATATAATCAATTTTATCCCGTTCCACTACCCCCGGCTCCCCTTTTATTCTGGCTTCCACTTTTTCCGAAACAATATAACCATCATCGTTAATCGGTACGGCTCCCGAAGCAATATTATATTTTTCTTCTTCGTAAGCGTTGAGGTAATGGATTTGCGATGTTACCTTTCCTTTTTCAACTTTAAAATAAGGAGTTTCTAAAAAGCCGTATTGATTAATTCTGGCGAAAGAAGCCATATGACCAACCAATCCAATATTGGGGCCTTCCGGCGTTTGAATGGGACAAATTCTGCCGTAATGGGACGGCTGAACATCTCTCACCTCAAAACCGGCTCTTTCTCTGGTCAGACCGCCGGGTCCCGTAGATGACAATCTTCTTTTGTGTTCCAATTCGGCCAAAGGATTTTCATTATCCATAAATTGAGACATCTGGGAAGAGGTGAAAAATTCTTTTACCACCGCCATAAATGGCCTTGGGTTAATCATCTGGATTGGAGTAAGAGTATAAATATCCAAAGTAGACATTCTGTCTTTAATAATTCTCTCCATCCTCATTAACCCTACCCTTAACCTGTTTTGCAAAAGTTCGTTTAAGGTTCTGACTCTTCTGTTGCCCAAATGGTCAATCTGGTCAGGCCCGGCTCCCGGCGTATTGTTCAACCTGATTATTTCTTTTAAAACCGCCACCACATCCTCCAATCTTAACACTCTATCTTCTACTTTAATTTCCTCATCTAACTTTTGACCTTTGGAAGGCGAAGAGGACGAAGTCCTCTTCTTCTCCTTATTCGCTTCCCTCGGTGATGGAAGCTCGGTTTTTGACTTTAATTTCGGCAACCTCTGCCACATTCTCCACCTTCCCACCTTGGACAAATCGTATCTTTCAAAATTAAAAAACATATTTTCAATCAGCTCTCTGGCAGTATCGGGTGTAGCCAAGTCCCCCGGCCTTAGCCTTTGATAAATTTCCACAAAGGCCTCAGCCTGATTGTGAGTTGTGTCTCTTTTCAAGGTTTCTTCAATATGTTTTATTTCTCCTCTATCCACGTCCTGAAAAGTCTCTTTAATGGATTCATCTTTGTCAATACCAAAAGCCCTTAATATGGTTGTTGCCATTATTTTTCTTCTTCTGTCAATTTTTACTCCGATGGCGCCGGAGGACTCTGTTTCAAATTCAAGCCAGGCGCCTCGATTGGGAATAATTTTGGCGCCAAAATTATTTCTGCCTCCAACCCTTTGGCTGGTGAAAAACGCTCCCGGCGAACGGATTAACTGAGCAACGGTGACTCTTTCCACTCCATTAACAATAAAAGTTCCCCTTTCTGTCATTAAGGGGAAATCGCAAAGGAAAATTTCCTGTTCTTTGATTTCTTTGGTTTTTAGATTAACTAATTTTGTTCTAGCTCTCAAGGGCGCTTCAAAGGAATCATTGTTTTGTTTTGCTTCCAAATCCGTTTTATATTTTGGCTCGTCTAATTTGTAATCCAAAAACCAAAGCTCAAGCTCCTTGCCCGCATAATCCCTGATTGGAGAAATTTCTTGAAAAAGTTCTTTTAAATCCCTTTCCCAAAATAGTTGCCAGTTGTCTTTTTGAATAGAAACTAAATAGGGAAGAGGAAGGGAAACTTTTGCCTTTGTAAAGTTTTTAGTTTTCATAAACCGAGCTTCCGTAGGAAGCGAAGTCAAAGAAGATTCCTTCTTCTCCACCTCAGCTAAAGCTTCGGTAGGTGAAGATGAAGGAAAACTCTGAAAGAGACAAACTTCATCGACTATAAAACACCAAAAAGACCCCAAATAAAAATCGCTTTAGGGGTAAAAATTGTTCTGATTTTTTATAAGAAAGAGAAGGACAAAATAATATAAAAAATTAAAAATTGAAATGAATTAATTTTAAGCAGTCAAAGAGGATAAATCCTCTTTTTCACTCACCGAACTTTTGCGAAGCAAAAGCGAAAGTAAAGAAGAGAACGAAGTTCTCTTCGCCTTCATTGCGATTCGAGTAGTCGATGAACTTCGTTCATCTCCACACTTTGCTACCGCTCGAGTAAGTAAAGTCAATATTACACAAACCCTAAAAATTTGTCAAGCACCGAGTTTTTACGCAGTAAAAACGAAGGTTAAGATGAAGGCAAGCTCTGAAAGAGGCAAACTTCATCGTCTACCGAGTTCAAATATACCACAAATACCGCCTTACAGCAAGCAATCCTATGGATTGTTTTTAATGTTTTGGATAATGCCAAGCCCTGCCAAAATCGTTATTAAACCGCTCCCTCCGTAACTTACCATTGGCAAAGATATGCCAATTATTGGCAAAATGCCTAAATTCATACCGATGTGCATGAAAATTTGCGAAATAAGAACAATGGCCAATCCAACGCTAAAAAGACGGGGGAAATTGCTCTGACTGAACATGGCGATTTTGAAAATACGCCAGATTAAGATTAAGAAAAGCAACAATAAAACTGAAACTCCAATAAAACCCATCTCTTCGGCAATTGCAGAGAAAATGAAATCTGTCTGAGGCTCTGGCAAAAAACCGTATTGCGTTTGGGATCCTCCAAACAACCCTTGACCAAAAATTCCTCCGGCTCCAATAGCAATTTTTGCCTGATTCTGGGTCCAGCCTGCGCCTAAAGGATCAGCCGGCATAATAAAAGTAATAATTCTTTCTTTTTGATAATCCTTCATTAAAAAAACCCAGCTAAGAGATAAAATTAAAAGGCCGCAGAGAGATAAAATTAAAAAATGGCGCAGTTTTATTCCGGAAACAATTAACACTCCTATCCACAAAGCAACTAAAATTATTATTGAACCAAAGTCCGGCTGAAAAAAGGTTAAAGTGGCAGGTAAAAAAACATAAAACCCGGAAAGCAAAATATGCCTGACCCGATACATTTCAATGTGCCTCATTGAAAAATACTTTGCCAATACAATTATTAAGATAATTTTCGTAAATTCTATGGGGTCAATTGAAACGGGTCCTATCTTATACCATCTTTGCACTCCCCTGATCTCCGGGGCGAAAAAAAACAGACCAATCAGGCTTATCAGGCAAAGCAAATATAAAATAAAAATCAAGTGGCTGTTTTCGCGAAAAGTTCTCCAATCAAAAAAACAAAAAAAGAACATTAAAAAAATTCCTGTGCCAAAAAAAACGAGCTGCTTTTTAAAATTTAAGAAATCTTCTTTTCCAACAGAAGAACTATAAATGGAAAGAAGACCGATGCCCACCAATAAAAACACAACAATAATTAATATCCAATCTAATTGTTTTAAATAGCGCAACATTATTT